>Ga0078972_1000444_pt1 | contig 172345 bp, 162 predicted proteins | sample YelNatPaOPGAMG01_FD_67568 | JGI IMG/M metagenome (GOLD analysis project Ga0078972, IMG submission 67568) | Hot spring thermophilic microbial communities from Obsidian Pool, Yellowstone National Park, USA - OP-RAMG-01 (SPADES assembly) (version 2) | ecosystem: Environmental > Aquatic > Thermal...
TCAGGCTGACAATCAGTGGCGCGAACGGCTCCCAATCCGACAAGCGGGCACGGAGACCCGGGAGGCTCGCGGGATGCCGTCCGCAGGTGAAGTGTAAGCGGTTCGCGACAGACAGGAGGCTATTTCGTTTGAGTCACGCCGCCTGGAGGCGCTCCTCGATTTGGGCATAGTAGCGTGCTTCGGCTTCGGCGGGAGGGATATTTCCGATCGGTTCGAGGAGCCTGCGATTGTTGAACCAGTCGACCCATTCGAGGGTGGCGAACTCGACCGCCTCGAAGCTGCGCCACGGGCCGCGCCGGTTTATGACCTCGGTTTTGTAAAGGCCATTGATGGTTTCGGCCAGCGCGTTGTCGTAGCTGTCACCGACGCTGCCAACCGATGTTTCCACGCCAGCGCCCTTCAATCGCTCGGTGTAGGTTATCGAGAGATATTGGCTCCCACGGTCGCTGTGGTGGATGAGGCCGCCACCGTGAACCGGACGACGATCGTGTAAAGCTTGTTCGAGCGCGTCGAGCACGAAGCCGGCGTGGGCGGTTCGCGAGGCGCGCCAGCCGACGATGCGCCTCGCAAAGACATCGATGATAAACGCCACGTAGACGAAGCCCTGCCATGTGGCGACATAGGTGAAGTCCGCCACCCACAGCGCGTTCGGCCGCTCGGTGAAATTCCCCACGCCCGCATCACGCCTTCGTGAGCACCCTAACAAGGGCTGCTCGAAGCTCTAGAGGATGCCGAGAGACGGCTGGCTTTCCCGCTCTATTCCGCTCCGTTCGCGGCCGTCCGTGCCGTATTCATGCCGTATGACGTCCGAGCAAGCGCTGCAATCTCCGTTAAATCTGCGTTAACACATTGGAAACGCTTGGAGTCCCGTAAGGGGTTCGAGCCCGTGTTACCAACGTGAGAGAACGATAACAATCGGAAGACTGCCGCATCACGCCTTCGTGAGCACCCTAACAAGGGCCGTCACCCGCTCTAACAACGCCCCCTGATATTCCCGTTCCGTCTCGCACCGCTTCGCTCAATCCGCGTTCCAGGTGTAGCTCGGCGGGTGGAATAGAAAATCGGCATTTCCAACTTGACTCGATAAAAACTGCGGGTTTGCAAAGTGGCTGGCGGAGAGGGTGGGATTCGAACCCACGGTACGCTTACACGCACAACGGTTTTCGAGACCGTCACCTTCGACCGCTCGGTCACCTCTCCACGCGAGGCGCCTTTATAGAGGACCGGCTCCGGGATCGCCAAGAGCGCTCGGCCGACCTGGCCCACCGATTGAACCGGGCAGCGGAATAGGGAATGATGGCGGCGACGCGGGGAGGAGGGCGTGATTGGGGCGGGGCGGGGATGGTGAAAAGACCCGGCAGGCGCGTTCTGGGTCGCGTGGTTGGCGCGCTGCTCGCCGTGGCGGGTTTGCTCGGCGGGCCGGCAGGCGCCGAGGAGCCGAAGGTCGAGTTCAAGCTCTCGCACTGGCTGCCGCCGGCGCATCCGCTGCAGCAGGCGATCGCGGACTGGGCGGCTTCGCTCAAGGCGGACTCCGGCGGCACGCTCACCGCGGTGATCTTTCCCGCTGAGCGGCTCGGCAAGGCGTTTGACCATTACGACATGGCGCGCGATGGCATCGCCGATGCCGCTTTTGTCAATCCCGGCTATTAGCCTGGGCGGTTTCCGATCCTCGCGCTGAGCGATCTGCGGTTCCAGTATCACGACGCGAAACCGCGACCGCCGCGCTCGATGCCTGGTATCGCCCGCACGCCGCGCGCGAGATGAAGGATGTGCATTACTGCTTCGCCTTCGTGCATGATCCCGGCACGCTGCACACCCGGCGCAAGGTGGTGATGCCGGCCGATCTCAGAGCCTGAAAATCAATCGAACTTGAAAAAGAACGCCCTTTGGAAACATTGGCTTTTCCCGGCGATTTCCGAGAAAGAGGGCATTCTTTTTCAAACTCTCAGGGGGCTCAAGCTGCGCCCGGCGGATGCGACGATTGGCTATTTCGTCACCCTGCTCGGCGGCACCGCCGCCGGCCGCGCCAAGGTCGCGGCTGAGCCGGGGCAGGAAATCATCCCCTTCGCCCCCGCCCAGCTCGCCGCTTGGCGCGCCACCGCCGTGCCGCTCCAGCAGAGCTGGGCCGAGACCGTGCGCCGCGCCGGAGCGGACCCGGACGCCATCGCCCGGGAATTTGCCACGAGCCTCGCCGAACATCACGCGCAATATTGAGGCGAGCGCGATGGGTGACCGTCTGAGCGGCGTGATCGAGCGCGCCGCCGGCGGCCTGCTCGCCCTCGTCACCGCGCTCACCTTCGTCTCGGTGGTGCTGCGCTACGTCTTCAACTGGTCGATCCCCGACAGCTATGATCTCGGCCGCAACCTGCTCGGCATCCTGATTTTCTGGGGCATCGCCGTCGCCGGCTATCGCGGCGCGCATATCACCATCGATCTGCTGTGGAACGCCCTGCCGCGGTGCGCGCAAGGCCGGCTTGGGCGGGTTCTCGATCTCGTGCTGGCGCTCGCCATGGGCGCGCTCGCCTGGGCAGGGTTCGCGGTGGGTTTTGTGCTGGCGCTGCTGCGTCTTTTCCGCCACCCTACGGCGGCGGAAACCCCGCAGCCCCGCCTCTGAACGCGTGCCATGGACCCAACATGGATCGCCATCGCCGGGTTCGTCGCATTGTTCGCCCTCATGCTGCTGCGTGTGCCGGTGGGCATCGCCATGGGGATGGCGAGCATGGGCGCCGGCGGCGCGTTCGCGATCGCGGCCGTTCGCCGCCGGCTCTCGCCGCCGCAACTGATGGCGTGCCTGGTGCGCGCGGTGCGCACCAGTGCGGCGATCTTCACCATCCTGATCGGCGCGCTGTTGTTCGGCTATTTCCTCACCGTGACGCAAACGCCGCAGCATCCGACGGCGGGGTTGGCCGGGCTCGGGCTTGGGCGCTACGGCATCCTGGCGTTGATCATGCTGATCTATCTTGGCCCGGGCTCAGCGATGGACGCGATGGCGATGGTCATCCTCACCGTCCCGATGGTGTTTCCCCTGATCACCGCGCTCGGCTTCGATCCCATCTGGTTCGGGGTGATCATTGTCATGATCACCGATATCCTGCGCCTGTTGCTGCTTATCGCCTTTCCCGCCATTTCCACCTGGCTGCCGGGGCAGATGTAGGCCACGCGAGAGGGGGGCGGCGCCCCGGCCATATTACCCCTGTGGACGACGCGGATCGTCATTGACAACGCGGCGGGTTTCTGCGTCATTACCGCCTGCAATCGACGTTTGGCTTATCTTGCTGCGCTTCCGTCCATGGGGTGGCTTCAAGACGACCAGTCGGCCCGGTTGTCTCGCATCGCGCGCTGTTGCGCGGTGCCTCAGACGGAGAGTGATAGAGAGATGGCTGTCGGTACTGTTAAATGGTTCAACGCGACCAAGGGCTTCGGCTTCATCGTGCCGCAGGATGGCGGCAAGGATGTGTTCGTGCACATCACGGCCGTCCAGGCGGCCGGTCTGCGCGGCCTCAATGAGGGCCAGAAAGTCACCTATGAGGTGGTGATGGAGCGCGGCAAGGCAGCGGCAACAAACCTGCGGGTTGCCTGACGCATCCCAAACGTGGCCGCGGGCGGATGCTGTCCTGCCGTCGGGAGAGCGGATATCCGAGCGGGGTGGGTAAGCCCGCCCCGCTCGGCATTTCGCCGCCGTCTCGCCGGGCGCGTGGTCTAGCGGTCTTTGCACAAGATATGACGTGTTGTCTCGTTTCCCCGCCTGCGCCGCGCAAGCGGGGGTTTTTGCGCGTGTCCAAGGGAGGTAGAATCGGATGCCAACAGGTACCGTGAAATGGTTCAATGCAACCAAGGGTTATGGGTTCATCATGCCGCAAGATGGCGGCAAGGATGTCTTCGTGCACATCACCGCGGTGCAGGAAGCCGGGCTGACCGGTCTCAATGACGGGCAGAAGGTCTCCTACGAAATCACCATGGAACGCGGCAAGGCCGCCGCGACCAAGCTCAAACCCATCTGACCCTCAGCCGGCGCGCGGCCGCGCGGGACGGCAGCCTGGCATGGCGCCGGTCTTCGGCGCGATGCCCCTGCTCGGCTGGAATCTTGTCGCGTGAGCGCCTATTCTCATGAGCACACGCTCTTCGGGGCAAGGAGGTTTTCGACATGCCGAACCCGCCTTCGATGCCCGCGCCGACGATCAATTGCAATCGCTGCGTGTTCTGGTCCGCTTTTGGCGAACAAAGCGGCACCTGCCGGCGCTATGCCCCGCCGCCGAGCCAGCATGTCGATGATACCGGCTATTGGCCGGAGACCCTCGCGCTCAATCGCTGCGCCGAGGCGATCGCGGCGGCCGATCCGGAAGCGCCGGTGCAGGTACGTTGCGCCGACTGCGCCTTCTGGTTCCGCTTCAACCCCGAGCAGGGCCTGTTTCCCGAGCGCCGCGGCGATCTGCCGATGACGTGGTGGCGCGCCGCCGGATTCTGCATCCGCCACGCGCCGCGGGCGGAGTACCAATCGGTGGTGCGAACCCATTGGCGCGCCACCCACGGCACCGATCACTGCGGCGAGGGCGTGCGGCGCGCCCCCGAGAGTTAAAAAACGCGTCAAAACAAGACCACGGCGTTGCCCTGGACCCGCTGGGGCCAGCTTCCCCAGACACCCGCATCCCGGGGAGGATTGCAAAGGCTCCGCCTTTGCTGGGGTCCAGGGGCAAACCCCTGGTCTGATAATTACACAGCCTTAGCGGGCGATTTCGGATTCGCGCTCGATGCCGTCCTCGCCATCGGGGCCGGGCAGCGCCGGCGGACTTGCCTCGATGAACTCGAAATCGAGCCCGCCGTCCTTGAGCGCCACTTTCACGGCGCCGCCCTTGGCCAGCCGGCCAAACAGCAATTCCTCGGCGAGCGGTTTCTTGATGTATTCCTGGATCACGCGGGCGAGCGGGCGCGCGCCATAGAGCGGGTCATAGCCGCGCTCGGCAAGCCATTCCTTGGCCGCCGAGGAAAGTTGGATCGTGACGTTGCGGTCGGCGAGCTGGGCTTCGAGCTGCATGACGAATTTTTCCACGACGCGGGCGACGATCTCCGGGGTCAAGGCAGCGAAGGTGATGGTGGCGTCGAGCCGGTTGCGGAATTCCGGGGTGAAGAGCCGCTTGATCGCCTCCTCGTCCTCGCCCACGCGAACCTCGCGGCCGAAGCCGATCGCTGCGCGGGCCAGATCCGAAGCCCCGGCATTGGTCGTCATGATCAGTATGATGTTGCGAAAATCCACCAGTTTGCCGTTATGGTCGGTAAGCTTGCCGTGATCCATGACCTGCAGGAGGATGTTGAAGAGATCGGGATGCGCCTTCTCGATCTCATCGAGCAGCAGCACGGCGTGCGGATGCTGGTCGATCGCGTCGGTCAAAAGCCCCCCCTGATCGAAGCCGACATAGCCGGGGGGTGCGCCGATCAGCCGCGAAACCGAGTGCCGCTCCATGTATTCGCTCATATCGAAGCGGATCAGCTCGATCCCCAAGGTCGCGGCGAGCTGGCGGGCGACCTCGGTCTTGCCGACCCCGGTCGGGCCGCTGAAGAGATAATTACCGATCGGCTTCTCGGCTTCACGCAAACCGGCGCGCGAGAGCTTGATGGCCGCCGCGAGCGCCTCGATCGCGCGATCCTGGCCGAATACCATCGCCTTGAGATCACGCTCAAGATTGCGCAGCGTCTCCTTGTCATCGGTGGAGACCGATTTCGGCGGGATGCGGGCGATTTTGGCGACGATCTCCTCGACATCGCGGAGCGTCACGGTCTTGCGCCGCTTGTTTTCGGGCAGCAGCATGCGCGAGGCGCCAGCCTCGTCGATGACATCGATCGCCTTATCCGGCAGCTTACGGTCGTTGATATATTTCGACGCCAATTCGACGGCGGCGCGGATCGCCTCGTCGGTATAGCGCACCTTGTGGTGCTTCTCGTAATTCGCCTTGAGGCCACGGAGGATTTTCACCGAATCCTCGATATTCGGCTCGTTCACGTCGATTTTCTGGAAGCGCCGCACCAGGGCGCGGTCTTTTTCGAAATAGTTGCGGAATTCCTTGTAGGTGGTGCTGCCGATGCAGCGCAGCGTGCCCGAGGCGAGCGCGGGCTTGAGCAGGTTGGAGGCGTCCATCGCGCCGCCCGAGGTCGCGCCGGCGCCGATCACGGTGTGGATTTCATCGATGAACAAAATCGCGCCCGGCAGATTTTCAAGCTCGTTGACGACCGCCTTGAGCCGCTCCTCGAAATCACCACGGTAGCGCGTGCCGGCGAGCAGGGAGCCCATGTCGAGGGCGTAGATCGTGGCCTTGGCCAGCACTTCGGGCACGTCGCCCTCGACGATGCGCTTGGCCAATCCTTCGGCGATCGCGGTCTTGCCGACGCCGGGATCGCCGACATAGAGCGGGTTGTTCTTGGTCCGCCGACAGAGGATCTGGATGGTGCGCTCGATCTCGGTCTCGCGGCCGATCAGCGGGTCGATCTTGCCGGCGAGCGCCTTCTTGTTGAGGTTGACACAGTAATTGGAGAGTGCGTCCTGGCCGCGCTTGGCGTGTTTTTCCTCGCGCTCGGTCTCGCCGTGACCCTCGCCGCCGGGGGCGCCCTGCACCGGACGCGGCGCCGAGCGGCCGGGCGCCTTGGCGATGCCGTGGCTGATGAAATTGACCGCGTCCAGCCGCGTCATGTCCTGCAACTGCAGGAAATAGACGGCGTGGCTCTCGCGCTCGCTGAAGAGGGCCACCAGCACGTTGGCGCCCGTCACCTCGTCGCGCCCCGACGACTGGACATGGATCGCGGCGCGTTGGACCACGCGCTGGAAGCCGGCGGTGGGCTTGGGGTCGCCGCTGCGCTCGGTGACCAGACCGGAGAGATCCTTGTCGAGGAATTCCAGCAGGTCGGCGCGTAGTTTGTCGAGATCGACGCCACACGCGCGCAACACCGTCGCCGCGTCCTGATCATCGGCGAGGCCGAGCAGGAGGTGTTCCAAGGTGGCGTATTCATGCCGCCGCTCATTGGCAAAAGAGAGCGCGCGGTGGAGCGTCTGTTCGAGATTCCGGGAAAGCATATCGGCCAACGCTCCTTCGCTTGATCCGCGCCCACCGGGCGCGCTGATCCCTTAGGTTATCTAGGCTCGCACGATGCAGGGCGGTAGGGAATATGGCCAGGAAAATATTTCGTGATGATGACCAGGGCCGCCGGTGATCGCGGGATCACTCCTTCTCGATGGTACATTGCAGCGGATGCTGGTTCTGGCGCGCCAGGTCCATCACCTGTGTCACCTTGGTCTCGGCCACCTCGTAGGTATAGACGCCGCAAACGCCGACGCCGCGGCGGTGGACATGGAGCATGATGCGCGTCGCCTCTTCGCGGTTTTTCTGGAAAAACCGTTCGAGCACATGCACGACGAACTCCATCGGCGTATAATCGTCGTTGAGCATCAAGACCTTGTACATCGTCGGCTTGCGGGTTTTCGGGCGCGCCCGAACCACTACGCCGGTCGCCGGCCCTTCTGGGTTGCCGCCACGCTTGTCGTTATCGCTCATCACCGCTTACCTGGGCCCGATCTTGCCTCAGCCCTTTTCTGGCCGAGCCATTATACGGCTGGAACGCGATGCGCGGAACCCTTCGCCCCGCGCGTCGACCAGCTCTCACCCCTAGGATATCGGAATCCGGGGGCGCGGGAAAAGCCTCTTCTGCGCATCTCCCGCTATGCGCCCCTTCCGGGGGGCATACCCAAACGCAATGCCGCCCGCCAGGGGCGGGCGGCTTGCGGCAAAGCGGGGGAAGGCTGGCCGGCTGAGCCGCGTCTCAGACGGGCTTCTGGCCGGCGCGGCGTCCCCGAAGCGTCAGGCCGAGCAAAGCCAGCGCCGAGCCGAACAACAGGAATTCGGAGGGCTCGGGCACGGTCATCACGAGATCGGCTGGCGCCCCGTTCGACTCGACATAGATCAGCGTGAAGTCCGTCGGGCTGCTCGCCGTCGGCAGGATGCCGGTGCTCGCCACTTCCGCGGTCGGCCCCGCGCTCGAAAAGACCGTCGTGTTGCCGACATAGAGCGAGGCGCCATCGTCATGCGAAACGGTGACGGTTTCGCCCGGCGTCGAGGTGTAGACACCGGTGATCCGCATATAGGTGTTCAAGGCGCTGCCGGCCTCGCCGGCGGTGCTGAGCTGATCGCCGGACAGGAACGCCGCGAGCGAGGTATAGGCGCTGTTCGGGCTGGAAAAATTGGTGATATTGCTGGCGAGCGCGCCGAAAAACTGGCCGGCGGAATTGTTGTTGTTGGTGGACGTGGCGTGAAGATTATTCAGGAAATCGATCGGGCCGGTATAGGTGAAGGTCGCGGTCGGGGTAATCGTCGGCATGCTCGCGAGGTTGGCGATGTAGGTGACGCCGTTCTGGTATTCGCCGCTCCACACCGTGAAATCGAACGGTCCGTTCTGCAGTCCGGCATGGGCGACGCCGGAGAAGCCGAGCGCGAGGGCGCCCGCCCAGAGGCTCGCCGTGATATACTTCATTTGCCGTCTCCTTATTTCTCGTGTGTTGAACCAAAAAACAGACTTTTGTAACGCGCCATTCCCTTTGTCGGCCCGGCGTCCGTGGCCGATTTTATGACCGCACTATCCACGCGCAGTGGAAACGATTTGCCGCCGTCGGATCGTCCAAAAATCCTATTAACACATTATTAAAACAAATCCATCGTGGCAAGTGTATTCTGCCGCTTTGTATAAATTTAATATAATACGCTTAATAGTTGATCAAGCCGCCCGCTCCTCGCCCCCGCGCCGTAGACAGCGGCAAAATGCCCTCGACCGCCAGCAAGGGCAGATTTTTGCAATCCCTGCCATGAAGCGGGTCTGGGAAAGCCTGCCCCAGCTTCTCGCAATGGCAAGAAGCGGACGGCGCCCTCGGGTTATTTTGTTGCGTTAAGTTCTCGACCAGCCCGAAAGCCGCTCAGCCCCGCGATCAAACGACGGCGCGCCTACCGGCCAAAGGCGGGCACGGTGACACCGATCATGTCGCCTTCCCGCACCAGCCCCGTGAGCGCCGCCTCGTCGAGCCCCTCGCTTCCCGCCGGGCGCAGGGGCAGCACCATCCAGCGGTAATCGGCGGTCGAATCGACCACCACGATCTCGGTTCCTGCGGGCAAAACCGTGCCCCATTCGGCGATCAAGCCGCGCGGATCGCGCACCGCGCGTGCCCGGTAGGCCGCGGACTTGAACCAGAACGGCGGATAGCCGAGCACCGCGCGGGGATAGCAGCTGCAGAGCGTGCAGACGACGAGGTGGTGCAGCCCCGGCCCATTCTCCAGCACGCCAAGCGGGGGGGCGCCGCGCATCGGAATGCCGAGCGCTTCCGCCGCCCGCGTGCCATCGGCCAGCATGAGCGCGCGGTAGGTGGGATCGACCCAGGCCCGCGCCACCATCCGCGCGCCCTGGCCGGGGGTCGCGGCATCGGTCAGCGCGATGCGTTCGGCGAGATCGGCCTCGCTCAGCAGGCCCTTGGCTTCGAGCAGGTTGAGCACGGCGGCGAACAAACGGCGCGGATCGCGTTCGAGAAGCGCGCTCACCGCTGTGCCTCCAGCCAGGGGCCAAAAAGCTCCACCAGCAGGCCATCGGCACTGACGCCGGAAGGCCAGATGCGGCGCGGCGCGAAGCGCACGTGATAAAGCGGCAAAATGGCGGCCTCGCGAGCGAAGGCGAGGTCCTCGGGATTGGGAAAATCGCCGAGATGGCGCACCACCACCCCTTCGCGCCCGCGCACATAATGCGGCGTGCGGATATGCACTGGCCCGCGCGTCTCGGGCCAGTCATCGCGCACGCGGACGCGCGCGCCGGGGGCCAGCGGCGTCATGCCAGGCGCTCCAGCGCGGCCGTGAGTTCGGCTTCCGTGATCACCCCCTTGCGCAGCAGGGTATCGGTGATCGCGCGCGCCCAGCGCTCGTAATAGGAGAGCCGGTGATAGGTCGCCTCGGGGATGGCCTCGATCCCCCGGCGCAACTCATCGACCCGCATGATCCCGGCGGCGCCCAGAATCTGGCGCAGCGCATCGACCCGACGGTCGAAATCGGTAAGCGCGTGCGGCGCGGTATCGACCGCCTCGCAAAGAAATTTCGGCACGCCGCCGAGATCGTGGTGCGCCCGCGGCGTGCTCTCACCCGGCTCCGCTGCGCTCAATTCACCGCCTCCCCCGGAAAACTACCCCAAAAATCTTCACGCCTGAGAAAACCATGATAGCCCTTGACCTGCGCCTCACACCACGGGGAATTCGCCGCGCAATGGAGCAGCCGCCCGACCACGCCGGGGGCGAGGCGGGCGATGGCGGCGGCGGTGTCGTCGGGTGCCGCGCGGAGGCGGTGTTCGGTCCCGATGACGAGAAAACTCCGCCGCCCGGTGAGCGTCGCCTGATGCACCCAGCCCTCGGTGCCCTCGGCATCGCGCACCAGCCGCCAGACATCGAACTCGCGCACGATCTCGACCGGCAGGTTGCGTCGCTTATAGACCCAGTCAATCGGATAGCGCGTGCCCGGCCCGGCGCGGAAATTGACGTTGTCGGAGCGGAGCGCGGCGAAGCGTGGCAAGGGCAGGCCGGTGACGCTGCCCTTGCCCGCTTCGGGCGGCGGCGGTGGATCGCTTGCCGCGCGCGCGTGCACCATCCCGCATCCCAGCAGCGCCAGCACGAAAAACCCGCGGCGAAAAACCTTCCCTGCCATCCTGCCGGCCCGGCTCCTCGGTGATCTGCGCCCCAACGCGACGGCGCGCGGCGGGAAACGTCCCGATGGCGGCGGTAGCATCTGCCGGCAAGCCGGGCAAGCCGGTTGACCGGGCGGGCCGCGCCGGGCACATCGCGCCCATGCCGCCCTCGTCCTGGATTGTCACCGCGCCGCTTGCCGGCCTGCAAGCGCAGGCGCTCGGTCTCGCCGAGGCGGCGGGGCTGATGCCCGAGCATCGCCTGCTCACCCCCCGCGCGCCCTGGCGCTATTTCGCCGCCCGCCTGTGGCCGGCGCCGCTCAGCGCGGTGGCGCCCGCGGTGAACCCGCCCCTGCCCGAGATCGTGATCGGCTGCGGCGGGGTTGCGGCCGCGGTCGGCGCCGCGCTGCGCCGCCAGGGCGTGCGCGCGGTGCAGATCCAGCATCCGCGCATGGACCCCAGCCGTTTCGATCTCGTGCTCGTCGGCCCGCATGATGGGCTCACCGGGCCCAATGTCATCGTCACCCGCACCGCGCTCCACCGCGCCACCCCCGCGCGGCTCGCCGCGGCGGCCGAGAGCTGGCGCCCCCGTCTCGCGCATCTGCCGCGTCCGCTGGTGGCCGTGCTGATCGGCGGCGCGAATGGCCGCTATCGCTTTGGCGCCGCCGAGGCCGAGGCACTCGCCGCCCAGCTTGGCGGCTTGATGGCGGCCGATCGCGTCGGCCTGGCCGTTACCCCCTCGCGACGCACCGCGCCGGAGGTGCAAACCGCGCTGGCCACGGCGCTCGCCCCGCGGGGCGCCTATCTCTGGGATGGCGCGGGGGAAAATCCCTATTTCGGGCTGCTGGCGCTTGCCGACGCCATCATCGTCAGCGAGGACAGTGTCTCGATGATCTCGGAAGCGGTCGCAACCGCCGCCCCCGTGCTGATCGCGCGCCTGCCCGGCCGTTCGCGCCGGCAGCGCCAGTTCACCGCGGGGCTGATCGGGATGGGCAGGGTGCGGGAATTTCGCGGCCGGCTCGATCTCTGGCCGGTTTCCTCCTTAGATGATACTGAGGCGGCGGCGGCCATGCTCCGCCATCGCTTGGGCTATTGAGCGTGGGATCAGGCGAGAGGGGTTCATGCTAGCGATCGAAACCTTTGATCAGCGCCAGGGCGGCAATGTACTCTACAAGGCGCTCTCCCATCCACTCGCGGCGGAGGCCGCCCGCGGACTCGCGGCGGAACTCGCGGGTGCCGGCCCATGGGCGCTGTTCGATCCCGATGGCATCGCGCCCGCGCTTTTCGCGCTCTGCCCGGGGCTTGCCACGCCCGCCGAACTCTATGTCCAGGATGTCCGCGAGATCGGGAGCGAACGGGCCGGCCTGCTCGCCCGGCCGCTCACCGACCTGCCCCGCAGCGCCGCGCGGCGGGTGTTGATCGCGACCTTCGATGCCGAGCGCAGCAAATCCCGCCTCGCGCCGGTTCTGCCACCCGGCGCCGAGGCCCTTTCGCTCGATACCATCCGCCTGCCTGCAGCGCTGCTGAGCGAGCAGACGCGCTATCTCGAGCGGCGCAATTTCGCCACCAATTTCGTTTTTTTCCGCGATGAGGGTGGACTTTCCACCCGGCTTGTGACGGCCAATTACTGGGCCGGCTATGGCGCGGGGGACGTGCGGCTCTGGCTTCGCCTCTATGACGGGTCGGGCGAGACACTCGCGACCTGGGAGGAAAAACTCCCCCGCGGGGTCGCGGGATTTGCCCTCGACAGCCGCGAGGTGCGCCGGCGCTTCGATCTGCCCCCCTTCACCGGGCAGATTTTTCTCCATGTCATCGGCGCCGCCGGGCATGACGTGGTGAAATACGCGCTCGACAGCTTCGCCAGCGCGGGCGGGTCGAGCCTTTCTTGTACTCATGACGCCAACGCTTGGCCGTCCGAGCGCTATGCCGGCCTGCCAGCGCCGCGCCCGGATGAGCGGGTGATCCTCTGGCTCCAGAACAGCCATGCCGTGCCGATCCCTGCCGGCGCCATCGCGCTCGACCGCATGGGCGCCGAGGCGCCGGTCGCGCTGGAGCAGGAAATCCCGCCTTTTGCCACGCGCGCGCTCGATGTCGCGACCTTGCTGCCCGGGATCTCCTGGCCGGCCCAGATCGAAATCCGTGCCGGGCGCCATGTCGTGCGGCCGCGCTATGAGGTGGTGCGAGATGGACGCACGCGCATCGCCCATGTCAATGTCGAGCGCGCCGATCTCGTCCCCGACCCCGCTTTGCCCACCCTTCCCACGCCCCTGGGCCGCGGCTACCTGCTGCCCTTCCCGATCCTGCCGCGGCAACGCTATAGCAGCATCGTGCAGCCGACGCCGATGGCAACGACAGAGACCGATCTGCCGCTCCGCCTCGATCTCTTCGACCCCGCGGGCCATCCGGCGGGAAGCCACTTCCTCGGCCGCCTCCGACGCGACCATGCGCTGGCCCTCGATCTCGATACCATCCTCGCGCCCGACGCCCTGCCGGCGGGCGGGCATGGCGAGCTGGTCTATGATTTCCGCGCCGGCGGCGGGGCGAATGGCTGGCTGCACGCGCTCTTCCGCTACGCCGACCGGGAGTCGGGCCACGAGGCGGAATCGAGTTTCGGGGCGCATATATTCAACACGCTGATGACCTACCGGGACGAGCCGCAATCCTATAACGGCCCGCCGCCCGGCCTCTCGACGCGGCTCTTCTTGCGCCTCGGCGAGGGCGGGCGGCGGAGTTTTACCTGCCTGATCTATCCCGCCTCGGCGCCCTGGCATCCCCGCTCAGCCACTCGCCTCGAATTGCATGATGGCGAGGGGCGCAAGATCGCCGAGGCACCGCTCACCATCGCCTGTTCCGGCTCGGCGCTGGTGTGGCCGCATCGCCTTTTCAGCGCCCAAGATCTCGCCCGCGCTGGGTCCTGCGGTTATGTCCTGGTGCGCGATACCACCTGCCGCCTCTTCGGCTATCACGGGCTGACGGATGAGCGGGGCGGCTTCTCGCTCGATCATATGTTCGGGTTTTGAAGCGCGCCATGAGCGATCCCGCGCCGGAGCCAGGGAGTGATCCGCCGCCACCCGCGCGCTCGCTCACCGAGCGTGCCTATCGCGAGCTGGAGGAGGAAATCGCCCTGCTGCGGCTGCCGCCGGGGGCGGCGGTGTCGGAAGCGGTGCTCAGCCGGCGTTTCGGCCTCGGGCGCACGCCGATCCGCGAGGCGCTCCAGCGTCTCGCCCGCGAGGGGCTGGTCGAGATCCTGCCGCGCCGCGGCATCCGGGTGACGCCGATCGATGCCGCGGCGCAGCTCCGCCTGCTCGAAGCCCGCCGCGCCCTCGAGCGCCTGCTCGCCCACGCCGCCGCAGAGCGCGCCGATGCTGAGCAAAGCCACCGATTCGCCGAGATTGCCGCCGGCATGGAGCGCGCGGCGGCGGCGGATGACGATACCGGCTTCATGCGCCTCGATCGCGCCTTCAACCTGCTGCTTTTGGCGGCGGCGCGCAACGAATTCGCCGCCCGCGCGATGACCCTGATGAACGGCCTCGCGCGGCGTTTCTGGTATCGCCACTTCCGCGAAACAGCCGATCTCGCGCTGGCGGCACGGCGCCACGCCGAGGTCGCGCGGGCGGTGGCGGAGGGGGCGGCGGAACGCGCGGCGGCGGCGGCGGATGCGCTGATCGCCTATATGGAAGGTGTCGCGCACCGGGCGGCGGCGCGCTGCGCCGGCAAGAGCCCCGAGACCGCGCCGGACTGAACCGCCGCCCGCGCGATCAGGCGGCTGCCCGCGACAGGGCAATCAGTTCGCGGAGCTTGGCCGCAGCATGGGCGCCTTTCAGGATATCGCGCCAATTGGCCTCGGCAACCCGCTGATGCGCCGCGACCGCTTCGTCGGCACTGGTGACCAGCGCGACGCCGGGCTGGGCGTTGGGCGCGGTATCCGGGGGAAACGGGTTGATGGCGAGGCTGGCGCGGTCGCGGGCGCGCAGGATTTCGAAAGTGCCGCTCGGCTCACCTGATTGCAGCAGGCCGAATTGCAGGCCCATCGGTTCGGTTTCCATCAGCCCGGCCATGTTCTCGACCTCGGAAGCCGCGACCTCGCGGCAAGCCTGGCGCAGCCGCTCTGAAATCGGCAGGCTACCGGCCACCCCGGTCTCCAGGAAGTGCCGCACCAGAGAACTCGAGATCATCGCGATGATGCCCGGCCGCCGCGCCTGATAGCTCTTCTTGCGCGCCGCCAGAAGGCCCAGCACCTGATCGACGGCGGCCTTGTGCGCGGCACGATCAGCCCCCGCCTGCTCGACGGTTTCTTGGAACGCCTCCGCGAGCGCCGCATCATAGGCGGCGGAGGTGGTCAGGAAACAGAAGGGCTGATTGACCAGAAGGATCTGGTCGGCGGTCTCCTCGATCTGGCGGACGCGCTCGAAATATCCGGCCGGGCGGTTATAGTATTCGACGCCGATGCCGAGCAGCGAAAGCGGCGAGATCTTGAGCAGTTCGGCTAGGCGTTGGATGGTGTCGAGCTTGATGACCTCGCCTTTTTCATAGCGATAGAGCGCGGCGCGCGACACGCCGAGGCGCGCGGCGATCTCTTCGGCGCGCAGCCCCGATTCCATCCGATACGCACGCAATTGCTGACCGATCTCGGTAAATCGCATGGGCAAAATCCCTCTCGCGTCGATTGTTTCGACGCCATTCGTGCACAATCCAACAATCTCATTATGGCACGTCTCGGAATCGGAGTCATGAGCTTAATTTCATATCGGCGCGGTTTTTTCAGGGCGCCCCACGGCGTGCCAAGAAACTGGATTCGTGCCAGAACGGCTGCTGAAAAAGCTTGATTTTCCTGGCGCGAGCGCCGGTTTTTCAAATTTTCAGAGCCTGAAAATCAATCGAACTTGAACAAGAATACCCTCTGGAAACATTGAGTTTTTTGTCAATTTCTGGGCAAGAGGGCATTCTTTTTCAAACTCTCAGGGGGTTTTGCCGATCTTATGCGCGGCCAGCGCCTCCAGAGCCTCGAGGAGCGCCGCGTGATCACGATCCGCGCCCCCTTGCGCCACCACCGCCGAGAACATCTGTTGCGCGATCGCGGTGTTGGGCAGCGCGAGGCCGAGCTGGCGCGCCGCCGTCAGCGCCAGGTTGAGATCCTTCTGGTGCAGCCGGACGCGAAAACCGGGGGTGAAGGCGTGATCGAGCATGCGCTGGCCATGCACCTCGAGCACCCGCGAGGAGGCGAACCCGCCCATCAGCGCGTCGCGCACCCGGGCCGGATCGGCGCCGGCGCGCGCGGCGAACAGCAGGGCCTCGGCCACCGCCTCAATATTGAGCGCGACGATGATCTGGTTGGCGACCTTGCAGGTTTGTCCGGCGCCGTTCATCTCCCCGACATGGGTGATGTTCTTGCCCATGACCTCGAACAGCGGCTTGGCCCGCGCGAAAGCCGCCGCCGGCCCGCCGACCATGATGGTGAGGCTCGCCTGCCGGGCCCCCACCTCGCCGCCCGAGACCGGCGCGTCGAGATACTGGCAGCCCTGCTTCTCGATCCGCGCGGCAAAATCCTTGGTCGCGATCGGATCGATCGAGGACATGTCGATGACCAGCTTGCCGGCGTTCAACCCCTCGGCGACCCCGCCCGCGCCAAACAGTACCGTCTCGACATCAGGGGTGTCCGGCACCATCAGAATGATCACCTCGGCGCCCCGCGCGACCGCGGCGGCATCGCCCACAACCTCGGCCGCCGCGCGGAACTCGCTGGTCAGGCTGGCGCGCTCGGGCACCACCAGATGATGGCCGGCTTTCTTGAGGTTGAGCGCCATCGGGCGCCCCATGATGCCCAGCCCGATGAACCCGATCCGCATGACGTCTTTCTCCCCGGTTTCAGACATGATAACGCTGGCGCCAGGCGAGCCCGGCCACGGTGTCGCCCGCCGGGCGATACTCGCAGCCCACCCAGCCGCCATAGCCGAGCGCATCGATGCGCGCAAAGACATACTCCCAGCCGATCTCGCCGCTGCCCGGCTCGTGCCGGTCGGGCACATCGGCGATCTGCATATGGCGGATCAGCGGCAACAGACGCGCCATCCGCCGGGTGAGATCGCCCTCGCTGATCTGGCAGTGATAGAGATCGAACTGCAAACCCAGCCGCTCGCGCCCGATCGCCTCGATCACCGCCGCGGCCTGTTCGGTGGTGTTGAGGAAATAGCCCGGCATGTCGCGGTGGTTGATCGGCTCAATCACCAGCATCACCCCCGCTCTCTGCGCCTGCTCGGCGGCCCAGGCGAGATTGGCGGCGTAGAGGCTGGAGAGCGTCAGCGGCGAGACCCCGGCCGGCATCAGGCCGGCCATGCAGTGCACCTGCTTGCAGCCCAGCGCATCGGCATAGTCGAGCGCCTTCTGGAAGCCGTCGCGGAATTCCTGCTGGCGCCCGGGCAGGCAGGCCAGCCCGCGCTCGCCCGCCGACCAATCCCCGGGAGGGGCATTGAACAGCACCTGGGTAAGGCCGTTGGCGTCGAGCTTCTGTCGCAATACCGCCGGCGGATGTTCATAGGGGAACAGGAACTCAACGGCGGTGAAGCCGGCGGCGGCGGCGGCGGCAAAGCGGTCGAGAAACCCCACTTCGTTGAACATCATCGACAGATTGGCGCAGAACCGTGGCATCGCGTTTCTCCCGAGCCCCTCGCGCGGCATTGTCGCGCCGCCGCGAGACGATGGCGATAGAGGCAAGGCTAGCCGCAACCGCCGCGGTTTGCCAGGGGGGCTCGCCCGAGCCCGGCGCGCAGGACGGTGATTGCGCTGGCTCCGCCAAGCGTCGATATGATCGTTTTGCCGCCGCGGGCGAGAAGGAAACCCCGGCCGGGAAGGAGAAGCATGGCCGAACGGATGTTGATGCTGCTGTTGCTCGGGGTGCTCGTGCTGGGCTGCATCTATGTACTCTACCCTTTCTTCTCGGCGATCCTCTGGGCGGCAATCCTGGTGTTCGCGAGCTGGCCGCTGTTCCAGCGGCTGCGCCGCACCGGCCTGCCGCGCGCGCTGGCGGCGTTGATCATGGTGCTGGTCGCGACCGTGCTGGTGTTGCTGCCGATCGCCATCGCCGTGCGCGGCGGGACCAAGGATGTCAACCATCTCCGCCTCGCCATCCAACTCGCGTTGCAGGACGGGCTGCCCGCCGCTCCTGCCTGGCTCGAAACCGTGCCGCTGGTCGGCGGCGCGCTGAGCGATCTCTGGAACGGCTGGGCCGCCGATATCAACGCCATGGTGGCGTTTTTCCGGCCTTATTTCGGCATGATGATCGAGGCCGGCGTGCGCGCCCTGCTCGATGTCGCGCATGGCGTGGTCGATTTCGGTTTCGCCCTCTTCATCAGTTTTTTCTTTTATTACCATGGCGAGTGGATCGGCGGCTGGCTCACCCGGCTGCTCCGCCGCGTCGCCGGGCGCCAGGCCGGGCGTTTGGGCCAGGTGATCGGGCAGACGGTACGCGGCACGGTCTATGGCATTCTCGGCAATGCCGTGATCCAGGGCCTGCTCACCTTCGGCGGGTTATGGCTGGCCAATGTGCCGCGCGCGCCGCTGCTCGGGCTGGTCGCGGGATTTCTCGCCATGCTGCCGATCGGCGCACCGCTGGTCTGGGTTCCCGCCATGCTCTGGCTGTTCGGCACCGGGGCGACCGGGCGGGCGGTATTTCTCGCGCTTTACGGCCTCATCGTGGTGACCGGGCCAGACCACGTCATCCGGCCCTATTTCATTGCCCGCGGCGCCCGCCTGCCGTTTCTGCCGACCGTGCTCGGGGTTATCGGCGGCGCCCTCGGCTTCGGCCTGCTCGGCGTTTTTCTGGGCCCCGTGCTGCTCGGAATCGGCCTCTCGCTCGCCCGGGAATTCGCCGATGGCGGCGAGACCGCGACGAACCCGGCCGAGCCGCTCGCGCGATGAATGGCCCCGCGCGGCTCGCGCGATGAACAGCCCCGCGCGGCTCGCGCGATGAACCGCCCCGCGCCGCGACGGGCCGCGCGGGGCCTCTCCGCCGAACGGCGCGGCCGCGCCGGCGAGGCGCTCGCCGAAGCCGCGCTCAGCGCCGCCGGCTGGACCATCCTCGGCCGCCGGCTGCGCACCGCGGCGGGCGAAATCGACCTCGCCGCCGAACGCGCCGGCCTGCTCGCCTTCATCGAGGTGAAATCCCGCCCCAGCCTCGCCGCCGCCGCCGCCGCCATCACCCCACGCCAACAACGCCGCCTGCTTGCCGCCGCCGCAATCCTGCTCGGCGAGCATCCCGACTGGGGCCAGAACGGGGTGCGCTTCGATGTCGTGGTGGTGAGCGCCCAGGGCGAGATCCGCCGCATCACCGACGCCTTTCGCGCGGAAGCCTAGGACCAGGGCGCACCGGACACGCTCAGGTGACAGGCCGGGCCGGACGCGGTAATTGGCTGGGTTTCGTTGATCGAAGGGTGCTCCACGCGCAATGGCCAGCAGCAACGATATCCGTGCCGCCTTCCTCGATTTCTTTGCCCAGAATGGCCATCAGGTGGTGGCAAGCTCGCCCTTGGTGCCGCGCAACGACCCGAGCCTTTTGTTCACCAATAGCGGCATGGTGCAGTTCAAGAACGTTTTCACCGGCCAGGAAACCCGCCCCTATCAGCGCGCCACCACGGCGCAGAAATGCGTCCGCGCCGGAGGCAAGCACAACGATCTCGATAATGTCGGTTACACCGCGCGCCATCATACGTTCTTCGAGATGCTGGGTAATTTCAGCTTCGGCGATTATTTCAAGGATGTCGCGATCGAGCTTGCCTGGACGCTGCTTACCCGCGATTTTGGGCTGCCACCGGAGCGGCTGCTGGTGACCGTCTATTCCGAGGACGAGGATGCCGCGCGGCTCTGGCGCCAGATCGCCGGGCTGCCCGAGGCCCGCATCATCCGCATTCCGACCGCCGATAATTTCTGGCGCATGGGCGATACCGGCCCCTGCGGCCCCTGTTCGGAGATTTTCTACGACCATGGCCCCGAGGTTCCCGGCGGCCCGCCAGGCAGCGAGGACGCCGAGGGCGATCGCTTCGTCGAGATCTGGAACCTCGTCTTCATGCAATTCGAGGAGGGCCCGCCCGGCGTCCGCACCACCCTGCCGCGCCCCTCGATCGATACTGGCATGGGCCTTGAGCGCTTCGCCGCCATCCTCCAGGGCAAACACGACAATTACGACACCGACACGCTGCGCGCGCTGATCCTGGCCAGCGCCGAGGCCACCGGCCAGGCGCCCGACGGGGCGCACAAAATCAGCCACCGCGTCGTCGCCGATCATCTGCGCAGCTCAGCCTTCCTCATCGCCGACGGCGTGCTGCCCTCGAACGAGGGGCGCGGCTATGTGCTGCGCCGGATCATGCGCCGCGCCATGCGCCACGCGCATCTGATGGGCGCGCCGGCGCCGCTGCTCCATCGCCTCGTGCCGGCGCTGATCCGCCAGATGGGCATTGCCTATCCCGAACTCGGCCGCGCCGAAGCGCTGATCGCCGAGACCCTGCACCTGGAGGAGACCCGCTTCAAGCTGATGCTCGAGCGCGGCCTCCACCTCCTCGCCGAGGAGACGGAAAAGCTTGGCTCGGGCACCCGACTGCCCGGCGAGATCGCCTTCCGCCTCTATGACACATTCGGTTTCCCGCTCGATCTCACCCAGGACGCGCTCCGCGAACAGGGGCGGAGCGTCGATCTCGCGGGGTTCGAGGTTGCGATGGCGGCGCAGCGGGCGCGCGCGCGCGCCGCCTGGGCGGGGTCAGGGGAAGCCGCGACCGAGCGGGTATGGTTCGAGACCAGGGAACAGACCGGCCCCAGCGAATTCCTCGGCTACGCCACCGAGACCGCGGAAGCGACGATCCTCGCCCTCATCGCCGAAGGCAAGCCGGTCGAGCGCGCCAGCGCCGGACGCGAAATCGCCGTCATCCTCAACCAGACGCCGTTTTATGGCGAAAGCGGCGGCCAGCTCGGCGATACCGGCACCATCACCGGCGCCGAGGGCTTGCGCATCGCCATCACCGACACGCAGAAAAAACCCGGCGATCTCATTGTCCATCTCGGTCGCATCGAGGCCGGCACTGCGCGCGTCGGCGCCGCGGTGCTGGCCGAGGTCGATCACCCCCGCCGCCGCGCCATCCGCGCCGCCCATTCCGCGACGCACCTCCTGCATGAGGCGCTGCGCCGGCGGCTCGGGACGCATGTGACGCAGAAAGGCAGCCTCAATGCCCCCGACCGGCTGCGCTTCGACATCAGCCACCCGCGACCCCTGAGCGCCGAGGATATCGCCGCGGTCGAGGCCGAGGTGAATGCCCGTATTCGTGAAAACAGCGCGGTTGCCACCCGGCTAATGACACCCGATGAGGCGGTGGCGCTCGGCGCCATGGCGCTGTTCGGCGAAAAATACGGTGAGGAGGTGCGCGTCGTGATGATGGGCGGCCCGGACGGCAACAAGCCCGCCTGGTCGATCGAGCTGTGCGGCGGCACGCATGTCGCGCGCACCGGCGATATCGGGCTGTTTCGCGTTACCGCCGAGAGCGCGGTCGGCGCCGGGCTGCGCCGCATCGAGGCGGCGACCGGGGCCGGGGCGCTCGCCTTCGTCGCCGAAAACGAGCGCCGGCTGAACGAGGCGGCGGCCCTATTGCGCGCCCACCCCGCCGATTTGCCCGCCCGCCTCACGGCCCTGCTGGAGGAGCGCCGGCGGCTGGAAACCCAGGTGAACGAGTTGCAACGCAAACTCGCGACCGGCGCCACCGAGGCGGCGATCGAGGATGTCGGCGGTGTGCGCCTTGCCGCGCGCAATCTCGGCGCTGTCGCGGCCCGCGATCTCAAGGGTCTGGTGGATGCCATCCAGAAACAGCTCGGCAGCGGCATCGTGGCGCTGGTTTCGACCGCCGAGGGCAAGGCGAGCATCGTCGTCGGCGTTTCGCCTGACCTCACCGCCCGTTTCAGCGCCGTTGATCTGGCCCGCGCCGCCAGCGCCGCGGTCGGCGGCAAGGGCGGCGGCGGGCGGGTGGACATGGCGCAGGCCGGCGGCCCAGACGGTGCCCGCGCCGACCAAGCGCTAGCGGCGATCCGCGAGCGCATCGCCGCCTGAGAGTTTGCAAAAGAATGCCCTCGCGCCCCGGAATTGATCGGAAAAGACCAATGTTTCCAGAGGGCAGACTTTTTCAAGTTCGATTGACTTCCAGGTTCTGAGATGATGCCCCCGCGGCATGCGGAAAGACTGCTCCGCCGCGCTGCGACCGGGCTGCTCGACGTTCTGCTGCCGCCGCTCTGCCTCACCTGCGACCGCCCGGTGGGAGCCCCCGGGCAGTTCTGTTCGGCCTGTTTCCAGCGCGTGAGCTTCATCACCGCGCCGTGTTGCGTCCGCTGCGGCGCGCCTTTCGTGCATATCGCCTTTTCCGGCGCCGACGGGCTCTGCCCGCATTGCCGCGCCCATCCGCCGCAATTCGACCGCGCCCGCGCCGCCTTCCGCTATGACGCGATGGCCAAGCGGCTGATTCTGCCGTTCAAGCATGGCGATCGCACCGAACTCGCCCTCCCGCTCGCCCGTTTCATGGCGCGCGCCGGGGGTGAGCTGCTCCAGGCCGCCGATCTCCTGGTGCCGGTGCCGCTGCACCGCTCCCGCCTGCTCGCCCGCCGCTATAACCAGGCGGCGCTGCTCGCCTTCGCGCTGGGCCGCCTGGCTGGCCGGCCTGTGCTGGTCGATGCCCTGCTGCGTCGGCGCGCCACCGCCATGCTCGGCGATCTCGGCGCCGCCGAACGGGCGGTGGAAATGGCGGATGCCATCGCGCTTCGCCCGAGTCGCGCCGGACGCATCGCCGGACAGCGCGTCCTGCTCATCGATGACGTTCTCACCTCCGGCGCCACCGCCAATGCCTGCGCCAGCGCCCTCCGCGCCGGTGGGGCGAGCGGGGTCGATGTGCTGGCGCTCGCCCGCGTGCCCGACCCGCGGGTGCAGTGATTTTCCCCGGAGCCGCCCGCGCGGCGCGGAAAATGCCCCTTGCCATCAGCGGCCGCGCAGCACATTTCTCAGACAGCGCCGGAGGATGAATGCCGAAGATCGAAATCTATACCCAGCCGCTCTGCCCCTATTGCGCCCGCGCCAAGCGGCTATTGGAGCAGAAGCGGGTCGCTTTCGTGGAAATCGACGCCCCGCACGGCACGCCGGCGCGCGCGGAGGCCATCCGCCGCTCCGGCGGGCGTAGCTCGGTGCCACAGATCTTTATCGCGGGCCGCGCCATCGGCGGCTGCGATGATCTCTACGCCCTCGATGCCGCCGGCAAGCTCGATCCCCTGCTGCACCAGGCGGCATGATCCATTATCAGCTCCGCTGCCCCGCCGAGCACGGCTTCGACGGCTGGTTCCAGAGCAGCGCCGCCTTCGAAAGCCAGGCGAAAGCCGGCCTGCTCACCTGCCCGGTCTGTGGCGCAACCGCGATCACCCGCGCCCTGATGGCCCCGGCACTCGCCCGCGGCGCGCCCGCCCCCGCGGTTGCCCCGCCTGTCCCCCCCACCCCGGAGCCAACCCCCGCGCCAGTGCGCCGGGCGGTGACGACGGAGATGCTGCCCGACCAGATGCGCGCCGCGCTCCAGCGGCTGCGGGGCGAGATCGAGAAAAACTGCGACTATGTCGGCCCGACCTTCTCCGAGGAAGCGCGACGCATCCATCGCGGCGAGAGCGCGCGGCGTGCGATCTACGGCGAAGCAACCCCCGAACAGGCCGAACAACTCGACGCCGAGGGCATCAACATCGCCCGCATCCCCTGGGTGCCCCGCGCCGACAGCTAAGCGCGCAGCAAGGCCAGGGGGGCTGCCCCCTGGACCCCGGCCAAGGGCAAGGCCCTTGGAACCCGTTCCGAAGAAAGGCTTTGCCGGGGAGGCGGGCAGCGCCTTCTTGGCCTTACCTGGCACGCCGGCTGCCGGCGGCGCGGGCGGCGGCGGCAAAAAACAAGCGCCAGGGCAGGAGGCGGACGATTTTGAGCGGCAGCACGAGTTGCCAGGGAAAAGCGATCTCGAAGCGGGTGCCGCGCAGGCCGCGGCAGATCCGGGCGGCGGCGTCCTCGGCCGAGAGGAGGAAAGGCATCGAAAACTTATTGACGTCGGTGAGCGGGGTTTTGACGAAGCCGGGGTTGATGACCTGGACCAGGATGCCGGTTTTTTCGCTCTCGAAGCGGAGCGAGCTTGCCATGTGGATCAGCGCCGCCTTGCTGGCACCGTAGGCGGTAGCGAGCGGCAGGCCGACATAGCCGGCGACCGAGGCGACGATGGCGATCTGGCCACGCTTCTGGGCAAGCATGCCGGGCAGCACCGCAGCCAGCATGTGGGCGGTGCCCATCACGTTGACCTCGATCTGGTGGCGGAAGGCGGCGATGTCGAAATCCGCCGCGCCCATGCGCTGCCAGGCGCCGGCATTGCTGAGGGCGAGCGCGACCGGCCGCTCCAAAATCTCCTCGATCCGGGCATGGGCGGATTTCATGGCCTCGGCGTCGGTGACATCGGCGGGCACGACGAGCGCGCGATCGGCCGGGTAGCGGCGCGCAAGTTCCGCCATTTCGGCCTCGCGCCGCGCCGTCAGCGCCACCGTCCAGCCCTCATCCAGCAGCCGCCGCGCCACCTCGCGCCCGATCCCCGAGGAGGCCCCGGTAATCCACGCCACGCCGTCGCTAGGCCGCATTGGGGTCATAGACCCGCTCCCGGTTTCATCCCGCGCCCGCTTTCATCCCGCGTCAGTCCTCAAAGCAGCTCATAGGTGATGCGCGAGCCGTCCCGCCCGGTGAGCGCGAGCGCCACCCAGTTGGGCGCCGGCTTGGCGTCGGCATACCAGAGTTCGACGGCGAGATCGCCGCTCAGCGCATAGTGCTGGGCGGTGATGTCTCTGCCATCGGCGCGCTGCACGGGCGCTACTCCCTGATCGGCAACGTGGGGGGCAAGGAGCCGGCCTTCCTCGGTGTCGATCAGCGGCACCTTGAGGGTGCGTGGGTTCCAGTAGGTGTTGCCGATGGCCTCCAGGGGCGCGGCGTAGTGGAGCTTGCCGGCCTCGACCATGAGCGGGCCGTTCTCGCGCCGCGCCACGACCTGCTTGCGGGTGCCGTTATCGTTGGTGGTGGCCGCGAAACCTTGGAGCGTATCGCCCACCCAGGTCTCGATATTGCTATGATTGTAGCGATAGAGCGGCAGCGGGCCGAGGCGGACGACGATATCGACGACGATATGCACCGTGAGCGGACCCAAGGGGGGCGGAGGTTTCACGGCCGGCGGGGGTTTCGCCGGGGTCGCGGCGGTGCCTTGCGGCGGCTTCTGGTCGGCCGGCGCTGGCTGGTCGGTGCGGCCTTTCTGGCTGAAGGCGAGGGTATGGGTGCCGATCACGTCGCCCTTGCGCATGATGCGAAAGCCGAGGCTGCCCGAGGCGGGCACCGGCAGGTCGGCGCCCGGCTGTGGCGTGGCAGCCGCCGCCCAGGCGCTGGCCCACCCCGCTGGCCAGACAAGCGCTCCCCCCGCCAGGAGAAAAACCCGCCTCTCAATCATGCCCCTCACCTCCATGGTGTGACCGCCAAGCATGGCCTCGGCCAAGTGGGTTTCCAAGCGACGGTTGCGTGAGCGGGGATGCCTCACGCTGTCGAACCACCGCTCAGGCTTTGCCATTCGGCCTCGCTCAGGGTGCGCACGCCGAGTTCCGCGGCGCGGCGCGCCTTCGTTCCCGCCGCCTCGCCGAGCACCACGAGATCGGTGCGGCGCGACACGGTGTCGGTGACCTTGGCGCCCAGTGCCTCGGCGCGCGCCTTGGCCTCGGCGCGCGTCATGGTGGTGAGCTGGCCGGTGAACACCACCACCTTGCCAGCCAACGCGCCACCCGAGACGGTTTCGACCGGCGTGATCGTGATTTCGCTGGCCAGGGCGTCGAGTACGGCGCGGTTGCGCGGCTCAGCGAAGAAATCGGCCAGCTCCTCGGCAATGATGGGGCCGATGCCGTCGATGCTGCCAAGCGCCAGACGCGCCTCCGAGCCGACCACGCTCGCCGCTTCCATTTCGCGTCGCCAGACGGAAAAATCGCCGTAGTGACGGGCGAGGAGGCGCGCTGTGGATTCGCCGATGCGGCGGATGCCAAGGGCATAAATAAAGCGATCGAGCGGGATGCGCCGGCGCGCCGCGATCGCCGCCATCAGGTTGCGCGCCGAGACCTTCCCCCAGCCTTCGCGCGCGGCGGTCTCGGCCTCGCGTTCGGGCAGGCGAAAAATATCCGCCGGCCCGGCGATCAGCCCGTCGGCATAAAAAGCCCTAATCGTCTTTTCCCCCATGCCCTCGATATCGAAGGCGGGGCGGGCGCAGAAATGCACCAGCCGCTCGACCGCCTGCGCGGGACAAATCAGCCCGCCGGTGCAGCGCCGCGCCGCCTCGCCGGGCGGGCGCACCGCGTGGCTGCCGCAAACCGGGCAGATTTGCGGGAATTTGAATGGCTTGGCGTCGGGCGGACGCTTTGCCAGCACCACGCTGACGATTTGCGGGATCACGTCGCCGGCGCGTTGGATCAGCACGGTATCGCCGATGCGCACATCCTTGCGCGCGATCTCGTCCTCGTTATGGAGGCTGGCGCGGGCCACCAGCACCCCCCCGACATTGACCGGGGTGAGCTGGGCTACCGGGGTGAGCACGCCGGTGCGGCCGACCTGGATGCGGATGTCCACCAGCACGGTCTCGGCCTGTTCGGCGGGGAATTTCCAGGCGATCGCCCAGCGCGGATCGCGCCCCGCAAAGCCCAGCCGGCGTTGCCAGGCGAGATCGTCGATCTTGTAGACGACACCATCGATGTCATAGGCGAGCCCGGCGCGCTTCTCGGCCATCTCCGCCTGGAACGCCGGCGCCTCGTCATCGGTAAGCCGGCGGGACAGCGGGTTGACGAGAAACCCCCAGCTGCCGAGCCGCGCGAGATAGGCGGAATGGCTGGGAGCGACCGCTTCGCTGGCCTCGCCCAAAGCATAGGCGAAGAAGGAGAGTTTTCTGCCGGCGGTGATTTTCGCATCGAGCTGGCGGAGCGAGCCGGCAGCGGCGTTGCGCGGATTGGCGAAGATTTTCTGCCCCGCTTCCTCCTGCGCCGCATTCAGCGCCAGGAAATCAGCCTTGGTCATGAAGACCTCGCCGCGGATTTCGATGAGATCGGGCGCTGGGCCCACGAGACGCGCCGGGATCGTCGCCAGCGTGCGGAGATTGGCGGTGACATCCTCGCCCTCCAGCCCGTCGCCCCGCGTCGCCCCGCGCGTGAGCACGCCGGCTTCATAGGTGAGCGAGACCGAGAGCCCGTCGATCTTGGGCTCACCCACGAGAGCGAGGGAGGCAGCCTCGGGCAGACCGAGGAAGCGGCGCACGCGGCCGAGAAACTCGGCGAATTCGGCGGCGGAAAAAACATTGCCGAGCGAGAGCATGGGCTGGAGATGGCGGATTTTGGCGAATCCCCCGGCGGCGGGCGCGCCGAGGCGCCGGCTTGGGCTGTCGGGGCGGACGAGGTGGGGAAAGCGCGCCTCGATCGCGGCATTGCGCCGGCGCCGGGCGTCGTATTCGGCGTCCGTGACCAGGGGCGCGTCGTGTTCGTAATAGGCGCGGTCGAAGGCGGCGATTTCGGCCGCGAGGCGCGCCAGCTCGGCCTTGGCTTCCGCCTCGCTCAGCGCCTCGACCGGGGGCGGGGGCGGCGTCGGGGTCATGCCGCGCCCAGTAGGCTGTCGGCGGCGGCACGGGCGGCCTCGGTGATGGTCTCGCCGGCCAGCATGCGGGCGATCTCCTCGCGCCGTGCCGCGGCATCGAGGGTTTCGACCGTCGTCGCGGCGCGGCCACCGAGCACCTGCTTGGCCACCCGGAAATGGGCCGCCGCGCGTGCCGCGACCTGCGGGCTGTGGGTCACCACCAGCACCTGGAGATGTTCAGCGACACGGGCGAGACGCTCGCCGACCGCGGCCGCCGTCGCGCCGCCGATGCCGGCATCGACCTCATCGAAAATCAGCGTCGGCACCGGGGAAAATTGCGCCAGGACCATCTTGAAGGCCAGCATCAGCCGCGACAGCTCGCCCCCCGAGGCGACGCGCGCGAGCGGCCCGGGTGTCTGGCCGGGGTTGGTGGCGATCAGGAACTGCACGCTCTCGCTGCCTGCGCTGCCCCAGTTTTCCTCGCCGAACGGGGTTATTTCCACGGCAAAGCGGGATTTTTCCAGGCGCAACGGGGCAAGCTCCCGCGTGATCGCGCGCTCCAATCGGCGCGCCGCGGCGAGGCGCGCCGCGCTAAGCATCGCCGCGGCCTCACGATAGGCGCTTCCCGCCTTGGCCGCCGCCTCGGCCAGCGCGGCGCGGCGCGCCGCGCCATCCTCGAGGGCGGCGCGACGCGCGCGGAGATCGGCGAGCAATGCGGGCAGTTCGGCGACCGCGACCTGGTGCTTGCGCGCCAGGGCACGAAGCGCGAAGAGCCGCTCCTCGGCCGCTTCGAGCCGGCGGGGATCGCTGTCCTCGGCCTCAACGTGGCGGGTGAGCAAGGTTTCAGCCTCGGCGATCGCGTCCTCGGCGCGCCCGAGAGCCGCCAGGATGGCGTCCAACGGACCGCTCCCGGAATCTGACCCTTGCGGCGTGGCCAGGCGTTGCAGCGCCCGCGCCGCGGTGCGCAGGCTGGCCGCGGGGCCGGACGCGCGGCGGTCGCGCGGGGCGAGTTCGGCGAGCGCCTGGGCCAGCGCCTCGGCCTCCCGCGCCTGACGCTGCAGATGCTGGCGCTCGCGCGCAAGGCGGTCTTCTTCATCCGCCTCGGGGGCCAGGGCGGCCAGTTCGGCCTCGGCGTGCTCCAGCCAGTCGCGCTCGCGCTCGGCGCTCGCCATCGCTGCCTCGGCCTCGGCGAGCGCCGCCCGCGCCGTCCGCCAGTCATGCCACGCCTTGGCGACCGCGGCGCGACAGGGTGCGGGAACACCGAACGCATCAAGCAGACCGGCATGGGTCGCGGGATCGCTGAGGCCCATCTGCTCGTGCTGGCCCTGGATTTCAACCAGCCGGGCGGCGAGCTGGCGCAACAGCGCCGCCCCCACTGGCTGGTCGTTGATGAAGGCGCGTGAGCGGCCCTCGCGCGAGATCACCCGGCGCAGCACGATCTCGGCCTCAGCCGCGATCCCTTGTTCGGTGAGCATGGCCCAAACAGGATGCCTGGGCGGTGGCACGAAGACCGCCGCGACGGACGCCTGCGCCGCCCCCCCGCGCACCAGGGCGCCCTCGGCGCGGGCGCCGAGGGCCAGGCCAAGGGCATCGAGCAGGATCGACTTGCCCGCCCCGGTCTCCCCGGTCAGCACCGTGAGCCCGCCGGCAAAGCCGAGATCGAGGCGTTCAATCAGCACCACGTCGCGGATTGAGAGCGCGCTCAGCATGGACCGGCGGGACGAGGCGGCGGGGTCAGAGCCTGAAGATCAATCGAACTTGAAAAAGACGGCCCTCTGAAACCATGGATTTTTTCCAATCGACTCTGAGGCGTGAGGGCATTCTTTTTCAAACTTTAGAATATCCAGCCGAAGGTACGCTGGAAAAATCCCCCGTTATCGGACTGACCGACCATCTTGCCGCTCACCTGATGATCGGCAACGAGCAGATTCCAGCTATCGCGGTACCATTCGCTGTTGGGATAGTTATGTTCCAGCACGGCGGCAGATTTCTTGGCCTGATCGGGCAGGCCGATCAGCATATAAATCTCGGTCAGACGATAGAGCGCCTCCGGCGCCATGTTGGTCTTCTGGTAGTCCTGCACGACGCGCTGATAGCGGTTGATGGCAGCGGCATAGAGTTTCTGGTTCTGGTACCAGCGGCCGATCGCCATCTCCTTGCCGGCGAGATGGTCGAGACAGAGGTCGATCTTGAGCCGCGCATCGCGGGCATAGGCGCTGTCGGGGAAGCGGTTGACCACTTCCTTGAGGTCGGCGAGCGCCTGCTCGGTGACTTTCTGGTCGCGCTGGATATCGGTGATCTGCTCGTAAAAATTCAGCGCCCGCAGGTAATAGGCATAGGCGACGTCCTTGCTGGTCGGGTGGAGCTGGATGAAGCGGTCGAGCGTGGCCTCGGAATCAGTGTATTTGTGGGCGAGATATTGTGAATAGCCGAGCATGAGCTGGGCGCTCGCCGCCCAGGGCGAGAAGGGATAATTCGACTGGAGCTGGTTGAACTTCTTATTGGCGATATCGAACTTCCGTGCGTTCAGCGCATCGAGCCCCTCGTTGTAGATCTGCTCGACCGGCTCCTTCGGCCCTTTGCTCGAGGCGTCGTCATCGTCGCTCTTCGCCGCGCAGCCCGCGAGCGCCAGCAGCGGCAGCGCTAAGAGCAGCGCGGCGACCGCCCGACGCGCCCATTGCGTCACACCCGTGGCAGGGCGAAAGGCGGCTCTTGGGAGGGGGATTACCGGCGGCACCGTGCGCGTCTCCCTGGCATGGCGTGGGGCTGGCGCGACAGCGGAACCGCCCTGCCCCCTCGTGGCGCGCGCGGAAGGTCTCCACGCGCCAGCCGAATTTGCCCTTAGCACGCCTGGCCCGCAAGGAAAAGCAACCCGCCGCCGGGCTTGAAGAAGAACGCCCTCGGGAAATCTCGGCTTTTCCCCGTCGTTTCCCCGGCAAGCGGGCCGTTCCTTGCCAACTCTCGGCGACAACCCCTGGGTGGCAAACGCTCAGAGCCTGAAAATCAATCGAACTTGAAAAAGAACGCCCTTTGGAAACATTGGCTTTTTTCTGGCGATTTCCGAGAAAGAGGGCATTCTTTTTCAAACTCTCAGCCGGGCCCCGGATCATCCTCGGCGGCGGCAAGCCCCCAATCGGCGGCGAGCCTGGCGCGGGCGCCGCGCAGTTCGGCGAGCCGGCGGCGAGTGGTGGCTTCAAGAACCAGCAACACGACGACGGGCGCCAGCTCGGCGAGCAGCCAGCCGGCCGCAGCGGCGGCCCAGGCGCCGCTGACGACCAGCATGTTGGCGATGAGGTCGAGGCTGTTATCCATGCTCAGCCCATGATCCCAAAGCTGGCGGGCCGGCGCGACGCTGGCCGCGGCGCCGCAGAGCAGCATGGCCCGCGCGACCGGCTTGCCCGGCACGCGGTCGATCAGCAGCACCAGAAAGCCGGGCAGCAGCAGCACGGCGAGCAGGGCGGCGAGCGGGGTGGCGAGGGTGGCGAGCGCGCCGCAGGCGAGGCCCTGTAGCCAGACCAGCGAGCGGCGCGGCGCCGCACCGCCCCCCGCTCCCGGGCTTTTCGCGCCCCGCGCCGGGCGCCCCACCGCCTTCATCCGAGCACCATCCACCCCAGCGAGGCGGCCAGCGCGGTCATGCCGATGCCGAGCGCGATCTCGTGGCCGAGAGTGGTCGCCAGCGCCCGACGCGCCCGGGCATTGGCGGCGAGGCGGGCGCGTTCGCTATTGATCCGGTCGAGCGCGGCGCGCGCCTGCTTCAGGCCTTGCGCGTCGGCCGCCCGGGTGTCGGGGTTGTCGAGCAGGGCGAGCAGCAGCGGGAGCTGGCCGGTCCGCGCCAGCCGGCGCAGGTGTTCGGCGAGTTCGGCGCGGCGGCCGCGATGGTTCCAGGTGTCGATGGCCGGCCCCATCTGCTCGGCGAGCCAGGCGGCGAGGCCGGGCAGCGGCGGCGCGGCGAAGCTTTCCTGCAGGCGGGCGAGCAGGCGCAGGCTCTCGATCTCGACCCCGTCGCTCGCCGCGCCGCCGCGCTCGCCGCCCGGGCGCCCATCCTGGCGGGCAGCGATGAAGGCGGCGATCGGGGCATCGAGCGGCAGACCCTGACGGCGCTCCGGGTGTTGCGCCGTGGCCTCGAGCGCCGGCAGCAGATCAGCCAGCCGCGCCACCACCTTGCCGGCGAGCAGCGGGCTGGCGCAGGGGAGCAGCGGGTTGAGCGCGTAGCAGACCCGCGCCAGACCACCGCTCGGGCCGCCCCTGCGGAGCCAGAGACGCTGCTGCTGCGCGCCCTGCCGCAAGGCCGGCGCCGCGCAATGCTCCGCCCGCGCCTGCGCCCAGGCGGCAACCGCCTCGCTATCGATGATTTCTTCGAGCCGGCCGGCCAGCTCACCACCCTCTCCGAGGCTCACCGCGAGCAGTGGGCCAAGCCCGTCGGGCCAGAGCGCGAGGCCGCGCCAGGCGAGGGGGGCCAGTGGATCGAGGAGGGCCACGAGGCGGAGAACCATGGTGGCATCCGCCCGGCGGTCATCGGGCGGCTGCTCGCCGCGCTGGCGCACCACCTCATCCACCCGGCTGGTCAGCGCGGCATCGCCAAGGCTGCGGCGCAGCCAATGGTCGAGATGCAGGCTCCGCACCAGGCGCACCCCTTCCTCGGGATGGCGGAACAGGGCATGAGCCAGCGTCCGCGCCTCCCAGATCGACTGCCCGGCGATCATCAGCGGCCGCTGCGCGCGCCGTGGCGGCCGCGCCGCGACCCGCCGCGACCGGGCCGCGGAGGGATCGAGAAGAGCCTGCGGCGGCGGCCGGTGCGCCGGATCCTCGGCCAGCATGCCGCGCAGCAGATCGCTGAGCAGCCCCGGCAGCCGCGCCTCGCCGATCAGCGCCGCATAGCTGCCAAGGCCGAGCTTGCGCTGGATCACCGCGCCTTCGTCGAGCCCGGCGAGGGGCGGGTGGCCGAGCGCCAGGGTGAGCAGGGTCACGCCGAGCGCGTAGATGTCGTCGGCGATGCTGCCCTCGCCGCGGCCGGCGGGACGGCAGGCCGCGACATAGGGCGGCTCGAACACCGCGTTCTGGTGGCTGGCGGGCGGGGCCGCCCAGGCGGCGCCGAGCACCACCGCCTCGCCGGGGCCGGCACGGAAAATATTGTCCGGCCGCAGCGCGCGGTGGGTGAGGCCGCGGGCGGCGAGCGCATCGAGCGCCAGGGCCGCCGGTTTCAGCACAGAGGCCAGCAGTTCCGCCTCGCTCCAGGCACGGGGAGCGGCGGCGAGCGAGGGGCCAGGCGGGGCCTGGCAGATGACGACGCCGCATTCGGTGCCATCCGGCAGGGCGGCCACGCCGTGGGCGAGCGGCAGCAGCAGGCCGGGAATATTGAGGCCAGCGAGCAGGGTGATCGGACGCTCGCGCGCGGGCGCGAAGCGGCCGAGCCGCAGCGCCATCAGCGCCGCGCCGGAATGCTGCTCATCGTGGGCGGCAAACGCCTCCACCCCGCCCCCGGCGTCACGGAGCGGGGCCACGAAATCAACCCGGAATTGCCCGGCGACGAGACCGGGCGGGGCGCTGCCCGCGGCAGGAGTATCGGCCATCACGCGTTGTTCCCTCGGAACCCCAGCGAGGATGACACGATTTGGTTTAGAATTTGGTAATGCCAGCGGCTTCGCGCGCGGCGAGCCGGCCGGCGAGGTGGACGAATTCGGCGATTTCGAGACTTTCGGCGCGTCGCGTCCCAGCAATTTCCGCATCCCGCAGCAGCATCTCGCCGCCGAGGTCGCGCAACGCCCCGCGCAGCATCTTGCGCCGCTGGCCAAAAGCCGCCCCCGTCAAGCGCTCCAGCGCCGCGCGCAAAGCGGGCGCGGGCTGTTCGGCATGCGGCTCGAGCACCACCACGGCGGAAAACACTTTGGGCGGCGGCGTGAAGGCCTCGGGCGGCAGCACCAGCGCGCGCTCCACCCGGCAGAGAAACTGCGTCAGCACCGCGAGCCGCCCATAGGCCGGACTGCCGGGCGCGGCGCAGAGCCGATCGGCGACCTCGCGCTGGAACATCAGCACCAGGCGCTCGAAGGCGGCGGCCTCGCGCAGCCAGCCGAGCAGCAGGGGGGTCGCGATGTTATAGGGCAGATTGGCGACGACGACGCGCGGGGCCGGCACGAGCGCGCGATAGTCGAGGCCGATGGCGTCGGCAGCGACGACGCGAAGCCGCGGGCCGACCGCCCCGCGCATTTCCTCAAGGGCGGCGATGGCGCGGCGGTCGATCTCGACCGCGGTGACGCTCGCCGCCGGGCTCGCCAGCAACGCCCGCGTCAGCCCCCCCGGCCCCGGCCCCACTTCGATCACGTTGACGCCGGCCAACGGTGCGGCGAGGGCGGCGATGCGGGCGGTGAGGTTGAGGTCGAGCAGGAAATGCTGGCCGAGCGCCTTGCGCGCGCTGAGATCGTGGCGGGCGATGATGTCGCGGAGCGGCGCGGTGAGCGGGTCGCTCACACCAACGGCCAGCAAGAGCGACCGTTGGCGTCGGACGTCGTTTGGCGCGCCGCCGCCCCCCAACCCGGCGCGCGTGACCGGCTGTCCCCGCTCATGCAACCAAGGGTCGTGATCGCCGACGGCAGGTCACACCCCGCCCGTGCGCTGGTCGATGGAAGCGCGGCGGTGGAGATCGCGCATCATCTGGCGTGATTGCAGCTCGATGCGCTGGCTCATCAACTGGGTCATCACCTCCTGCTTGGTGGGAATGCCGAGATTGCGCTCCTCGCGCCCGCAGACCATCACCACCATGATGCCCTCCTGCGTCACCAGAGGCTCGCTCGGCTTGTTATCGGGGAGTTTGGCCAACAGGTCGTGCAGCGCCGGCGGGTTGACCTGTTCGAGGCGCACCTCGAGCGGCTCCGGCCGCACCGGATTGCCCGCCGCCTTGTCGGCCGCCGCCATCGCGTCGCAATCATGCGCGGTGCTGGAAATTTGCTTGGCGCGGAGCAGTTTGCCGTGCTGCTCCTCGGTCGGGTTCTGCGGATCGAGCGGGGTCGCGAATTTCAGGAACACCTGGCGCAGCTTGAGAAGCGTGGCCGGATCATTGCCGATCTGACGCTTGGCGAGCAAGGTTACCACCGAGAGCCCGCCGGCCACCGGGATCGGGTTGCTGATCGCGCCCACCGGCATTTCGCTGATGACGCGCGTCACCGAGGGTTCGAGCTGATAGGGCTGCACCCAGCCGAGATCGCCGCCCTGGAGGGCGGTCTGGCTCTGGCTGAACTGGGCCGCGACCACGGCAAACGGCGCGCCCTTGCGCAATTGCCCGATCACCGTGTCGGCGAAGTGCTTGGCATCGGCGGCGTGCGCCGGATCGTCGATGGGGATGAAGATCTCGGCGACATGGTATTCTGGCTTGCCGGTCTCGGACTTGATCATGTTGATCTGGTCCTCGACATCCTTGTCGGTAACGCGATCGGCGCCGCCGATCTGTTCGCGTAGCACCCGCGTCCAGCCCAGTTGCACGCGGGTCTGGTCATAGAGCGTGCGCATCTCCGCCCCCTCGGCGGCGAGCCGGCGCGCCAGTGTGCCCGGCGGCATGTTGTTCTGGTGTTCGAGGTTGGCGATGGTCTCGGCGACATCCTTGTCGGCGACGGCGACCTTGCGCCGCTGCACTTCCTGGAGGCGGAGCCGCTCGTCGATCAACTGGCGCACGACTTGCGGGGTGAGCCGGTCGAGCACCTCCTTGGTCATCGGCAGGCCCGAGGAGAGCGCGAACAGGCGGCGACGGTTATCGACGTCAGCGCCACTGATGACATCGCCATTGACCACCGCGACGATGCGCGATTCGCGCTCGGGATCAAGATCGAGGGCGGCATCGGCGGGGGGCGCTGGCTTGTCCGGCGCCGCAGTCGCGCTGCCCGCCGCGCCGGGTGCTGCCACTTTGGCCGGGGGGGCGGGCGCGGGAGCGGGCGGGGTCTGGGCCAGGGCCGGGGCGGCGAGCAACGGGCAGAGCATGAGCAACGGGCAGAGCAGCAATAGGCGAGCCCACCGCCCCCCGCGCGCACCGCCGCCCGATCGTGCCGTCTCCTGGATGAGCGTTATGACCATGGTGGCGATAGCATAGCAGCCGCGACCGCTGGCGGCCAACCACGGGGATCGGCCAAGCAGGGGGATCGGCCAAGCAGGGGCATCGCGGGTCATTGGCGCCGCTACATCAGCGGGAAGCCGAACTGGCCGAGCGTCTTGAAGGTGATGTTGATCATCAACGCCTTCACGTTGGAAATCCCATTATAGTCGGTGAACAGGTCGAAATAGTTGAACGCGATGATCGTGCAGTCATCCTCGTAGCCGCCATTCAGGCCATAGGCGACCGGCTCGTTGAGCGCCATATTTTCCTGGATATAGCCGCCCATCCGCCAGTTGCCGAATTTTGTCTGGGCGCCGAGCAGCACTTCGTTGCGTGGAAAATTGTAGCCTTGATAGATCGGCGTGCCGGGGGGCAACGTCAGGCTCGGCGGCTGGTTGTAATAATAGAAGGGATCGATGTTGCTGTAGATATAGCCAAGCGTTACGCGAAAATAGTCGGGCCCAATACCGATCGTGGTGTCATTGAATTCGGTCTGCATGGTGTCGTGGTTGAGGCGGAAGCGGTAGGCGATGTCGAACCAGTCGCTCGGCTGGAAATAGGCGCGGCCGACAATATCGGAAATGTTGCCGCCGAGCCCGGTGCCGGGGCCCCAGATCTGATATTCGGTCTGCGAGCGGTAGGACTGGCCGATCAGCGCATCGAACGTATGCGCGCCATCGAACCACGCGAAATGCATGCCCAAATCGGCGCGTAGGCCGCCGCCGAGGCGGTCGATGCCGGGCATGCGGTTGATCGAGAACAGGTTGGCGTCCGTGAACAGCGGATCGATGCTGTCCTCGTTCGGGATGAGGTCAATGGGCGTGATGCCGTTGCCGTTGGGGCGGACGACGAACTGGGTGATCGGTTCCAGCACCGTCGTCGCATTGCCATCGGTGCGCGAGAACGGCCAGTTCATCTTCGCCGCCGCCACCGGCCAGAGCTGGGCCTCGGTCGCGCTGGAATAGCGGCTGAAATTCGGGATCTGGTTGAGGCTCGATGCCTCGTAGCCCGCCGCATAGAGCCGCGCCATGAAATTCCATTCCTGTCCCATCGGGCCCATCTCCGGCAGATTATAGCTCGGCGTGCCGTTGATCCGCTGGGTGTCGGTGCCGAGGAAGCGCAGCACGTTGAAGCCGCCGCCATTGAAGGTGACATAGCCGCCGAGTTCGTCGGGCGTGCCGACATAGTCATAGAGATAGCGCGGCAGAACGTAGGGCAGCTCGGCGTTGTTCACGATATTGAGCAGACCCTGATAGAACTGCGTATCGAGGCGCGAATAGGCGCCCTGGCCGAAACCCTCGAGATAGGTGGTGCTGGACAGCACGTCATTGCCGTAGCCGGGGATGATGAAGTCGCGGAGATAGTTGGCTGAACTTGCTTCGTTGATGTTGAAGCCATAGCGCCAGTTCTCGTCCAGGCTGAAATCGCCCTTGCCGAAGAACAACCCCTGCATGGCGCCTTCATCATAGGCGATCGCGGTTTCGATGTTGATCGAGCCGTTGTTGAAGCGCTGGCGATAATCGGTCTCGAGCTGCGGCTGGTCGGTGCTGTCGAGCCAGGGGGTGATGGTGATATCGGAGGATTTATCGATCACGTAGTAGTATGGCAGGGCCACGAACGCGCCGATGAAGGTGTTGGTGCCGGCATCGGGGGCGAGGAAGCCGCTCTCGCGCTTGACCGTGGAATCGGGCGTCGAGACATAGGGCAGATAGAAGATCGGAACGCCGAGAATCTCCATCGTCGCGTCCTGAAACTTGATGCGCTTCTCGTCGAGATCATCAACCGCCGAATAGGCGCGCAACTGCCACACCGGCGGCTTGCTGGGGTCGTCCTTGCAGAGCGTGCAGGCGGAGTAGACCACCCGGCTCATCTCGTTGGAGACGCCATCGGTGCGGCGCCCGCCATTGGCGGCGAGGCGGGCGTTTTCCTGCATCGCCGAGCGCATGCCGCGCATCACCGCCTCGCGCATGCCCGCGGTCAGCTCGGCGTAGTCGGAGAACAGCACCTCGCCGTCGGGCTCCAGCAGCACGACATGGCCGGTGGCGGCGACGACGTCGGTATTGCGGTCATAGACGATCTTGTCGGCACGCAGCACGTGATCGTTCTGCCAGGCCTCGACATGGCCGGTCGCGGTGACGATGCCATTGTCGCGGTCATAGACAATCTGATCAGCGGTGAAGCTCACCGGCCCGTTTTTCTCAATCGGTTGGGTATGCACGCCGGTGCCAAATTGCGGCTTGTTGAAGGGGGTGAAGCCGGGCGGCACGGGCTGCGCCGATGCCCCGAGCGGCCAGGCGAGGCCTATCAGCAGCGCCAGCAGCGGCCGCCGCCAAGCGACACATGCCCCCCCCGCGATCGCCATGCCTCAGCCGTCTTCCAAATGCAGCAGCAGTGCGATCGCCAGCATCAGCCCCGAGGCGGCGGGCGCCCAGGCTGCCAGCACCACTGGCAGGGCGCCGGAGCCGCCAAATTCCTCGGCGATTTTCGAAACCATGAAGAGCGCGAAACCGGCGGCGACGCCGCTGCCGATCAGCTGCGCGGTGCCGCCGCGCCGGGTCGGGCGCATGGAGAACCCGGCCGCGACCAGTGTCATCGTCCCGGCCAGCACGGGCAGCGCGAGCAGGGTCTGGAAGCGCAGGCGATGGCGGATCGCGGAAAAACCCGAGCGTTCAAGCAGGGCGATGAAATCGGGCAGTTTCCAGAAGGAAAGCGTATCCGGCGAGGCAAAACTCTCCTCGACACGCCCGACCGTGAGATCGGTCGGCAGTCTAAGCGTGGTCGCCGGATCGGGCGGACGATCGACCGAGATGACATGCGCCTCTTCGAGAACCCAGTTGCCGTGGGTGAGCACGGCGCGTGCCGCCTCGATGCGCTGGAGCAACTGATCATGCGGGGCGAGGCGGAAGACGCTGACGGTGCGGGCGTTGAGCGTGCGGCCTTTCAGGTTGACGCTGTCGGCGTGGATGATCGAGATGCCCTCGGGCGTCAGTTCGTGATCGGCCTGGCGCAGCCAGAGCTGGCCGCCATTGAGCGAGAGCGGGCCGCTCTCGGTGGTGAGATAGAGGCTGTCGAGGCGTTCGGCGCGCGCCAGCATGACCGCCGAAAGCGGGCTGACGGCGGCGGTGGTAAAAACGCCGAGCAGGGCCGCGGCCGCGATCGGGCCGGAGAGGAACTGCCAGGCGGAAAGCCCCGTCGCGCGGGCAACCACCAGCTCGGAGGAGCGCGTGAGCCGCCAGAACGCCGAGATGCCGCCGAGCAGCACCGCGAACGGCAGGATCTCCATGGCTTCCCAGGGCAGGCGGAGGGCGGCGATCTCGGAGACGATGCCGAAGGTCGCTTGCGGTTTGGTGGCGGCGCGGCGCAGCAATTCGATGAAATCGAACAGCGCGACGAGGCCGGCGAGCGCGGCGATCATCGTCAGCACCGCGAGGACGAACACCCGCGAGACATAAAGCGTGAGGGTGAGCGCGAGTTTCACGCCAGCCGCTCAACAATCGCCCGTGGGTGGGCACCCCGCCGCAGTTCCGGCACGAACAGCACGGCAGCGGCGATCATGCCCGGCAGGACCGCCACCACCCAGATCAGCGGGATCAGGATGGCAAAGCGGGAGGCCAGATTGGCGACGACGAGGCCGAGTGCCAGCAGCCCGACCACCACCAGCACCGCGACGAACGGACGCAGCAAGCCGCCATGGCGCTGAAACGCCCCGCGCAGCACCGCGACCAGCGCCACCAGCGCGAACGAGACGGCGGTGAACGGCGAGGACAGCCGGCGATGCGCCTCGACCTCGAATTTCGGCACGTCGCGCGGGCTGACGATCGCCGGGTCGGGATGCAGCAGCTCGCCGAGCGACATCTCGGTCGCGTCGCGGAAGCGCTGCGCGTTGCCTTTGCTGGTCGAGGTCAGCTCGACGACATTCTCGGCGAAGGTGAGAATGTTGAGCCGCCCGGTCTTCTGGTCGATTTCCTGGCGCGTGCCTTCGAGCAGCAGGAGCCGCGGCGCGTCCTTGGCGGGGAGAAATCGGCCACGGCGGGCAAGAATGGTGGCGTGCGCGTTCTTCTGGCGCCGGTCATCGATCAGCACGCCGCGCAGCGTGCCATCGGTATCGCGCTTGCGTACATAGACCGTGAGATCCTCCGAGACCGGGCTGAACACGCCATCCTGGAGCAGGAAGGCGGCCATGCGGTTGCGAATACGAAACTGCTCCTCGCGGAACGCGGCCGAGGCGTGCGGCACGATCCAGACGTCGAGAAATAGGCAGGAGAGCGCGGCAAGGGCGGCGAGAATGAGGGCCGGGCGGGCGAGGGCGAAAGGCGAGAGGCCGGCGGAACGCATCACGGTGATCTCGCGGTCGCCGGCAAAGCGCATATAGACGAACTGCACCACGACATAGGTGGTGATCGGCAGGATGACGGCGATAAAGCCTGGGATCAGGAGGCCGGTGAGTTGCAGGAACACCAGCATCGAAAGGCCGCGATTGACCACGAGATCGATGAAACGCAGCGATTGGGTGAGCCAGATCAACGCCACCAGCCCGCCCGTCGAGGCCAGCAGCGCCGCGAGGAGCTGGCGCAGCATGTAGCGGTCGATCTGGCCGAGGCGGAGCGCGGAGAGCATGGCGGCCTGCGTTTCGTCGTTCCAGCGTTCAACCCATTAGAGGTGGGCCATCAGCGGTGGGCCATCAGCGGCGGGCGATCGGACCCACGCCATCCACGTCGCGGGTTAGTGAGCCAGAGCGCGCCGGAAAGCAACCGGATTTCTGCCTCGTGGGCGCAGCGCCTGAAAAATCATCGGGCTTAAAAAAACGCCCTCCGAGAACAGGGGGTTTTCCCTCGATGTCCGGGCGCGAGGGCATGCTTTGCCAAACGCTCAGGGCAGCAGCTTGCCGGGGTTCATCAGGCCGCGCGGGTCAAGCGCCGCCTTGATCGCCCGCATCATCGCGAGTTCCGCGCCCCCTCGCCACACCGGCATCATATAGGTCTTGAGCCGGCCGACGCCATGCTCGGCGGAAAAACTTCCCCCCAGCCGCCGCACCACGGCGTTGACCGCCTCCATCACCTCATGGTCGCGGGCAAGGAAATCGGCCGCCGCCATGCCATCGGGCTGCTGCAGGTTAAAGTGGATATTGCCATCGCCCATGTGGCCGAAGGCGATGACCCCGCAGCCGGGAATGAGGGCTGTGCACGCACTCGATGCTTCGCGCAGAAATTGTGGAACCTCCGAGACGGGCACGGAAACATCGTTCTTGATGCTGGCCCCGGCGCGCTTCTGCGCCTCGGCGTGGTCCTCGCGGAGCCGCCAGATGGCGCGCGCTTGGGCTTCCGTCGCGGCGATGGTGGCATCGCTCACTTCGCCCGCGGCCAGCGCCGCGGCGAGCAGATCCTCAAGCGCCCGGGCGAGATCGCCGGCGCCGTTCTCGTCCCGCGCGCGAGCCGTGGCGAGTTCGATCAGCGCGTAATGTGGCGCGGCGGCGAAGGGCAGGGAGGTATCGGGAATATGGCGGAGCACCAGCGCCATGCCGGCCTGGTTCATGTATTCGAAGGCGAGCAGGGCGGCGGGGTCATGGCGCTGACAGCGGTTGAGCAGCGCGAGCGCGGCCTCGGGGTGTGGCACCGCGGCGAACCCCACGACGCGCTGGCGCAGCGGGGGCGCGAGCCGGAGCACGGCGGCGGTGATGATGCCGAGCGTGCCCTCGGCGCCGACGAAAAGCTGGCGCAGGCAATAGCCGGTATTATCCTTGCGCAGCCGCCGCAGCCCGTTCCACACCTGCCCGTCGGCGAGCACCACCTCGAGGCCGAGCACGAGGTCGCGGGCATTGCCGTAGCGCAGCGTGTGGTTGCCCCCGGCATTGGTCGAAAGCACGCCGCCGATCGTCGCACTCCCTTCCGAGGCGATGGAAAGCGTGAGCAAAGTGCCGGCCGCGGCGGCGGCGTCTTGTGCCGCCTGGAGCGTCACGCCGGCCTCGACCGTCATGGTGAGATCGACCGGATCGAGAGCGCGGACGCGGTTGAGCCGGGCGAGGCTCACGACCACCTCGCGTCCGTCCTCATGGGGCGTCGCACCACCCACCATGCTGGTATTGCCCCCTTGCGGCACGACCGCGATGCCGGATTGGGCGCAGAGCGCGACGGCGGCGGCGAGTTCCTCGGTGTTTGCCGGCCGCAACACGGCGAGCGGCCGGCCACGATAGAGACGGCGCCAATCCTCGGCATAGGGCGCGATATCGGCCGGCGCGGTGATCAGGCCGCGCCGGCCGAGCAGGTCCCCAAGGGCGGCAAGCAGCGAGGTCTCAGCCATGGCAGGATTCCTTCTTCATGGGACCGACGGCGCGGCCGCCGCGGCGTCGAGCCGCCGGCGAAGCGCCAGGAGATCGGCCCAGGCGGCGCGCTTGGCGCCCGGCATGCGCAGCAGGTAGGCGGGGTGATAGGTGGCAAGCGCCGGGATCGGCGCGGCGAGGCCGGGGATGGCGACCTCGCGCCAGGTGCCGCGCAGGCGGGTGATGCCGGTTTTGCCGCCGAGCAGCGCCTTGCTCGCGAGCCCGCCCAGCAGCAGCAAATGACGCGGTCGCGCCAGGGCGATATGGCGATGGAGAAAGGGCAGGCAAAGCGCCACTTCGGTATCGCTCGGATTGCGGTTGCCGGGCGGACGCCAGGGGATGAGATTGGTGATCAGGCAGCGCGTGCGGTCGATGCCGATGCTCGCCAGCATGCGATCAAGGAGCTGCCCGGAGGGGCCGACAAAGGGCAGGCCGGCACGGTCTTCCTCGGCACCCGGCGCTTCGCCGATGAGCATCAGTCGCGCGGCCGGGTTGCCGTCGCTGAACACCAGATGGGTCGCCGTATCCCGCAGCGCGCAACCCTCGAAGGCGGCAAGCGCGGCGCGCAATTCGGCCAGGGTCGTGGCGCTCTCGGCCGCCGCCACGGCGCGGGTGAGCGCCGGCGCGGCGGGGGCCACGCGCGCTCCGACAGACAGGGCCGGGGGCGTCGGCGCGGCCGGGGGGTGCGTCAGGGATTGCGGCGGCGGTGCGGCGACGCAAAGGCGATCGCGCGCCGTTTCTTCCAGCGCTTCGTCCGCCCCCCATTCAAATTGCAGCCGCAAGGCCGACCAGAGGTTCAACAACGCCGCTCCCGTGCCGGCAGGTCTCGTGCATCGCTTTTGCACAAGCGGCGCGGATCGGCTAGACTAACCATAGAGCAAGGAGGATAACCTATGGGGCAAGATGTTCCCGTTCGCGAGCGGATGGATTTCGACGTGGTCATCGTCGGCGCCGGGCCCGCCGGCCTCAGCGCCGCGATTCAGCTCAAGCGCCTCGCCCCCGAGGCCGCGATCTGCGTGGTCGAAAAGGGCAGCGAGGTCGGCGCCCACATCCTCTCGGGTGCGGTGATCGAGCCGCGCGCGTTGTCCGAACTGATCCCCGAGTGGCGGGAAAAGGGTGCGCCGCTGACCACCCCGGCGCGCCGCGACCGCTTCCTCTTCCTCACCGAGCGCCGTGCGTTTCGCATGCCGACCCCGCCGCAAATGCACAACGCCGGCAATTTCGTCGCCAGCCTCGGCGATCTCTGCCGCTGGCTCGCCACCGAGGCCGAGGCGCTCGGCGTCGAGATCTATCCCGGTTTCGCCGCCGCCGCCTTCATCGAGGAGGAAGGGCGCGTCGCCGGCATCGTCATCGGCGATATGGGCATCACCAAAAGCGGCGCGCCGGGCCCGGCCTATCAACCGGGGATGGAGCTGCGCGCAGCCTACACCGTGTTCGCCGAGGGCTGCCATGGCTCGCTCACCAAGCAGTTGATCCGTCGCTTTGCCCTGCGTGGGGCCGACCATCCCCAAACCTACGCGCTCGGCGTCAAGGAGCTGTGGGAGGTGCCGGCGGCGAACCATCGGCCGGGAGAGATTATCCATACCGTCGGCTGGCCGCTCGATCGCAGCACCTATGGCGGCTCGTTTCTCTATCATTTCGGGGATAACCTGGTCTCTTACGGTTTCGTCGTCGGCCTCGATTACCGCAATCCCTGGCTTTCGCCCTTCGAGGAGATGCAGCGCCTGAAAACCCATCCCGCGATGCGGGGGCATTTTTCCGGCGCGCGGCGTATCGCCTATGGCGCGCGGGCGCTGGTGGAAGGCGGCATGCAGGCCCTGCCGAAACTGGTATTTCCCGGCGGGTTGCTGATCGGCGATACGGCGGGGTTTCTCAACGTGCCCAAGATCAAGGGCACGCACATGGCGATGAAATCGGGCATGGTGGCGGCCGAGGCGCTGGCCGAGGCGCTGGGCGGCGCCCGCCCGGCGGAACTCGATGCCTACCCGGAGCGGCTGCGCGCCACCTGGCTGTGGCAGGAGTTGCACGCCGCGCGCAATATCCGCCCCGGCTTTGCCCGGTTCGGCTTCTGGGGCGGTTTGGCCAACGCCGCGATCGATACCTATGTCCTGCGCGGGCGCGCCCCCTGGACGCTCGCGCACGCCCATCCCGACCATGCCACGCTGCAACCCGCCGCGGCCGCCCCACGCATCGCCTATCCCAAGCCCGATGGCGTGCTGACCTTCGACCGTTTGTCCTCGGTGTTCATCAGCAACACCAACCACGAGGAGGATCAACCGGCGCATTTGCGTCTGCGCGCGCCGGAGCGCTGGCGGGAGGTGAACTGGGAGCGTTATGCGGCGCCGGAGAGCCGCTATTGCCCGGCCGGGGTCTATGAGACGGTGGGGGCCGAAACTGGCGCGCCGCGCTTGCAGATCAACGCGCAGAACTGCGTGCATTGCAAAACCTGCGACATCAAGGATCCGAGCCAGAATATCGACTGGTGCACGCCCGAGGGCGGCGGCGGCCCGAATTATCCCTCCGGCATGTAGGGAAGGTTTGCCAAGGCCCGGCCTTTGGTGGCGATGCGGGAGGTAAACCCCCTGGCCTCGTCCTTGCCCTAATTCGCCGCTCCCGGCGGGAGTGGCGGCATCGTCGGCGGATGGGTTTTTTCCTTGTTCAGCAATTCCTGATCGAGCTGCATCAATTCCTTGTTGATGTCACGCTGCTGGGCGGCGTCGGGAGCGACGCCGGATTCGTGTTCCAGGGGCGTGACCTCTTTTTCGGTCGGCTGATGCGGCAGCGAATCCCAGATATTGCCGATGCGTTGCGGGGGGTTTTGCGTCTCCTGGGCCCAGGCCGCCGCGGGCACGAGGGCGAACAGCGCCCCGGCCACAGCGAGGCCCAGGCTGGAAAGAGCTAGGCTGGAAAGAGCCAGGCTGGAAAGAGCACAGTTTGCCCGCTTGAACAGCATTTTTCAATAATATCCAGCGGCCGCCGGCGCGGCAATGCGCCGGATCAATCGGCGGGGTTGAGGATATTCGCGCCAGAGCCATCGAGCACGGCGGCGCCGTGGTCATTGAGCAGATTGCCGCCCGGCGCGCCGTGCAGCACGGCACGTGGCAAAGGCGGCGCGGCGGGGGTGCAGGTGCCGCCGTTGAGAGCGGCCCCGCTCAGCGGCACCGCGGCGAAACCGCCGCCCGGCAGGGCGGGGAAGATGGTGATCGGGGGCTGATCCGCCGGACCATAGGCTTCTTCCGGGCAATCAGCCGGCACGCTGGCTTCGGGGAGCGCGGTGGCTTCGGGGAGCGTGGGCGACGGTGCACCGGCGAAGGCGGCGCGCGGGGCGAGGAGGACGAGCGGAACAAGCAGGATCGGGGCGGAAAACCGGCGCGGCATGGCGGCGAGTTTCGCGGAAAAAGCCTAATTTCGTATTACCACGAGCAGGAGGGGAACAAAAATCAGCGTCGCGACGAGGGTGCAAAACAAGCTGAGCAGCAACAGTGCGCCGAGGCTCGCCGTGCCGGGATGGTGCGAAAGCGCCAGCGAGCCGAAGGCGGTGCCGGTGGTGAGCGCCGAGAACACCACGGCGCGCGCCGTCGCCGTGCCGAGAAACCGGCGCGCCCCGGCGCGCCAATTCATCACGAAATAGATGTTGAACGACACCCCGACGCCCTGCAGGAGGGGCAGCGCGATGATGTTGGCGAAGTTGAGCGCAATCCCCGCGAGCTGGAGGCCGATCACGGTCAGCAGCGCCGAGAGCAGCAACGGCGCGAGCACCAGCGCGGCATCGCGTGGCCGGCGCAGCGCCACGAGCAGGATCAGGGCGATCGCCGCGAACGCGCTGATCGCCGCGCCGCGGAAGGCGGCAAGGATGGTATGGGCGGCCTCGACCACGACCACCGCCGTCCCGCCGGCGTCGGGGGCGATGCCGCGCGCGACGGCGACGAAGGCGTGCAGCCCGGCGCTGGAGCGGGCCTCCGGCCTGGCCAGCGCTTGGACGCGCACCTGCCCGTCGGCGGCCAGCCAGTCGCGGGTGATCGCTGGCGGCAGATCGGCACGCGTGACCGGGGTCGCGCTCAGCGCGGTGCGGAGCCGCGTCAGCTCCTCGGGCAGGAAGCGGGTCAGCGCGACGTTCATCGCCAGCAGCGTGGCATCGGGGGCATTTTGCAGCGTGCCGAGATCGGCATCGATGCGCGCCAGTGGATGGTCGGGCGGCAGTTTGGCCAACGCCGGCGCCAGCGCGTGCCGGGCCGCGGCGATCGCCAGCCGGATCTGCTCGGGCGTCACGGGCGCGCTCTCGCGGGGCGCCAGCGTTGCCGCCAAAACGCTCGCCGCATCGCTGATTAAAGAGAGTTTTTCCTTCTGGTCCGCGGGCACGAAGCTGTCGAGGGTGAGGGCGTCCGCCACCATCGGCAGCGCTCTGAGCCGCGCCGCGAGTTGGTCGGCGGCATCGGCGTTTGGCGTGAGGATGTCGATGCTGTAGGGGTTGGTCAGCGGGTCGTCCATCAGATCATGCAGCGTGCGCATCGCCTCGCCGCGCGGATCCTTGGTATGCAGCGGATCGGAATCGAAGGCGAGACGCGGCACCAGAATGAGCCCGAGTAGGGCCAGCGCCGCGAAGCCCACGAGCAACGGCACGCGATGCCGGACAAGCCGCGCCTCGAGGACGTCGCCCAGGGCAAATCCCACCTCGCGCTCCTCGCCCGGTGGGCGAAACAGGGTTAGCAGCGCCGGGAGAAACAAAATCGTGCAAAAAAAGGCGATGATCATGCCGCTGCCGGCGATCAGGCCGAGTTCCGCGACGCCGGCGAAAGCGGTCGGCACAAAGGCGTAAAACCCGGCCGCGGTGGCCAGGGCCGCGATCAGGATCTGCCCGCCGGCGGCGCGCGCCGTCGCCTCCAGCGCCGCGTCGGGCGCGGCGAGGGTATGCCGCGCCTCGCGGTAGCGGACGGAAAACTGGATGGCGAAATCGACGGCGATCCCGATGAAGAGGATGGCGAAGGCGAGCGAGACGAGGTTGAGCGTGCCAACGGCGAGCGCCGCAAACCCGGTGGTGAGGATCAGCCCAAGGCCGAGAGTGGCCAGGATTGGCAGGATCAGGCGCGGGCTTTTCACCGCCAGCACCAGCCAGAGCGTGATGAGGGCGAGGCTGGCGATTGTGTCGAGCGCCATGCCCTGGGCGAGCGAGGCGAATTCCTCGTCATCGAGGGCGACCGAGCCGGTGAGGCGGACATGCGCCACGCCACGCCGGACGAATTCCAGTTTGGCCGCCGCGTCGCGCACCGCCGCGCTTGCCGCGGCGCCGGGGGCGAGGGCGGCGTGGTCGAGGACGGGCTGGATCAGGACGAAGCGGTAGCGTGGGGCGAGTTCGGCGAGTTTCCCCCCGCCGATCAGGCGCTGCCAGGACAGCGGCGGCGGCGGCCCTGCGGCGCTCGCCGCAAGCGTCGCGTGGAAGCTTTCCAGCGCCGGGAGGTAGGGGGTCAAATCAGCCTCGCCTTGCGCCACCCCCATGCCGATCAGCGAAAGCGCGGAAAAGAGGCCGCGGGCCGAGGGGTCGGCGGCGAGCTGGCCGAGAAAGGGCTGGGCGTCGATGATATGGTCGAGGAGATCGCCGAGCTCGGGCTTGTCGAGGAACAGCAGCCCCTCGCGGGCGAAAAACGGCAGCGCGTCGGGGCGCGAGATGGCGCGGAAATGCGCATGATCGGGGGCCAGCGCGGCGGCGAGGTCGCGCGCGGTCTCGTCCGCCTCCTCGGGCAGCGCTGCGTCGATCACCACCACCAGCGTATCGGAGAGGCCGGGAAAGGCGCGATTGAGGGCGATTTCGTTCTGCCGCCAGGGCAGGGAAGCAGCGAACATGTGATCGGTGTCGGTATCGACGCCGAGATGGCGCGCCGCCCAGAACCCCGCGAGCAGGGCAAGGGCGAGGCCAAGGAGCGCGACCACAAGCGCATGGCGGCGGCTGAAGCCGACGGCGCCGGCGAGGAGGTTTGCGAGCATGGGAAATCCGTGTGATGGCGGCCATCCCCTAGCGCATCTTGCCGATGGCACAAGAGCCTGACGGGCGCGAGCGTCGCGCGCCGGGGTGACCCTCACGCCCGCCGTCGAGACGATGCGGAGTGGGGCGCGGGGGTGGGGCGGGCCGGAGGGGCTGGGGTTTTCGGGCTGAAATGGCACCAGGGCGCGGCGACGCAGCGCCAGCATTCCGGTGTGCGGGCCTTGCAGACATAGCGCCCGTGCAGGATCAGCCAGTGATGGGCATCGCGCAGCATCTCGGGAGGGATGCGCTTGATCAGGGCGTCTTCCACGGCGCGCGGGGTTTTCCCCGGCGCCAACCCGGTGCGGTTGGCAAGGCGGAAAATATGGGTATCAACCGCCATGGTGCTGGCGCCGAACGCGACGTTGAGCACGACATTGGCGGTCTTGCGCCCGACGCCGGGTAGGGCCTCGAGCGCCGCGCGCTCGGCCGGCACCCTGCCACCGTGGCGCTCGACCAGGAGGCGGGCGAGTTCGGCGAGATGGCGCGCTTTTGACTGCCAGAGGCCGATACTTCGGATATAACGCCCGATACCAGCCGCGCCGAGCGCCGCCATCGCTGCGGGCGTGGGGGCGGCGGCGAAAAGCGCCGGCGTCGCGCGGTTGACGCTGGCATCGGTCGCCTGGGCGGAGAGCACCACGGCGACGAGCAGGGTGAAGGGATCGTGATAGAGCAGTTCGCTGCGCGGGGCGGGATTGGCGGCAGCGAGGGCCTCGAGAAACCCCCGTATCTCGGCCGCCGCAAGCGGCGGGGCGGGAGACGGAGCGGCGGGGCGGGTTTTTGCTGCCGGCATGAGGCGCTTCTCGCGCGCGCCGGGGTGGCTGGCAAGGCGCAGCGTCGGCCTATATATCAGCGATGAGCGAAGCCCTGGCACCCCCGGCGGATGACGCGGTTTTGTTCGAGGCGGTGATTGTGCCGCATCGCAGCCTTTCGCGGCGCGGGCTGGCGCTGGTGATCGCCGCCATTTGCGCGGCCAGCTTCCTCACCGCGCTGATCTTCTGGCTGCTCGGCGCTTGGCCGGTGGCCGGCTTCAGCGGCGCCGAGGTCACCCTCGCGGTGGTCCTGATGCGCGCCCATGCCCATGTCGCCCATGAGAGCGAGATGGTTCTGCTCTCGGCGCGCGGGCTGCGCGTCATCCGCACCGACCGCCGCGGCGCGCGGCGCGAGCGGGCGCTCGATCCTTCCTGGCTGCGCGTGGAACTGCTCGAACGCGCCGGTCGTGTGCCGGCTTTGCTGCTCACCGGCGGGCGGGTGCGCGAAGAGATTGCCGTCCGGCTTGGCGAGGCCGAAAAGCGCGACCTCGCGGCGGCGCTCGCCGAGGCGCTGCACGCCTGGCGCCATCCGCGTTTCGATAATCCACAATTGCGCGAGGAGTGAGGGGAAAGCCTTTGCAATCCCTTCCGGGATGCGGGTCTGGGGCCGCTGGCCCCAGCGGGGTCCAGGGGCAGAGCCCCTGGCCTTGTCGTTATGACGCCGATCAGCCGCCGGTGACGCTCATGTGCCGCGCCAGTGCCGGGCGTTGGTGGCGGCGGTCGATGATGAAGTCATGGCCCTTGGGTTTGCGCGCGATGGCGGCGAGGATGGCCGCGCGCAGGGCTTCCTCGCCGGCATCCGCGCGGAGCACGGCGCGGAGATCGGCGGCGTCTTCCTGGCCGAGGCACATGAAAAGCGTCCCGGTGCAGGTGAGACGCACGCGGTTGCAGCTTTCGCAGAAATTATGCGTCATCGGCGTGATGAAGCCGATGCGCCGGCCGGTTTCGGCGACGCTGTAGTAGCGCGCCGGCCCGCCGGTGCGGTAATCGGTGGCATTGAGCGTCCAGCGTTCCCTGAGCCGGGCGCGGACCAGCGAGAGCGGCAGATATTGCTCGGTGCGGTCGCCCGCGATCTCGCCCAACGGCATGGTCTCGATCAGCGTGAGGTCAAATCCATGCTCGCCGCACCAGGCCACCAGCGCGTCGATCTCATGCTCGTTGACGCCCTTGAGCGCCACGGTGTTGATCTTGACCGCGAGGCCCGCCGCCTTGGCGGCGAAGATGCCATCGAGGGTTTTTTCGATCCGCCCCCAGCGGGTGATGGCGGTGAAGGCCGCGGGATCGAGGGTATCGAGGCTGACATTGACCCGCCGGACGCCCGCGGCGCGCAGCGGTTCGGCGAAACGGGCGAGCTGGCTGCCGTTGGTGGTCAGGGTGAGTTCGTCGAGCCCCTGGCCGAGGCGGCGGCCGAGCCCCTCGAACAGCCGCATCACGTCACGCCGCACCAAAGGCTCGCCGCCGGTGATGCGGAGTTTTTTCACGCCGAGCCCGATAAACGCCGCACACAGGCGCTCCGTCTCTTCGAGCGAAAGAATCTCCGCCTTGGGCAGAAAGGTCATATCCTCGGCCATGCAATAGACGCAGCGGAAATCGCAGCGATCGGTGACCGATACGCGGAGGTAGGTGATGTCCCGCCCGAATGGGTCTCGCATGATGAAATATTTTCCCCGGCGCGCCGTCGCCGCGCTCACTCTATAGTTTCGGGTCTTATGGACGGTTCCGCAAGGGGTGGTGTGGGGCGCTCAGAGCCTGAAAATCAATCGAACTTGAAAAAGAACACCCTTTGAAAATATTGATTTTTTTCGATCAATTTCCGGGCGCGCGGGCATTCTTTTTTCAAACTCTCAGGGCGCATCACTTTCGACGATTTCCAAAGATACCACGCGGATGTTCACCAGAATTTTGCCAATATGCTCGAAATTAACGGTGATCCGCTCGCCGATCGCGGATTGCACCTGGCCGATGCCCCAGTCCGGCTGCGCCGGGTTGCGAACCCATTGGCCAGGCTCGATCAGCGCGGGGGGGAGCGAAGGAAATGATGACACCATGCCATGACGATCTAAGCGCCTCGCATCCTTGCCTGTCGAGACGGCCGCCGAGACCGCGGCTCCGGCTTTGCCGCCGCGCCCGAAACCACCCAAAAACGCCCCTGGAGGAACGAAGCGATGGAAACGAGCGGCTCTCCTCTCCATCTCGCGGAACTGCTCGCGGCACGGCTCTGCCATGAGTTCAGCGGCTTGATCGGCGCGGTGGCGAGCGCGATCGGTGCCGTCGAGGATGACGGCGCGGCCGCGCTCGGCCTTGCCGCCGAGGCGGCCAGCGCGCTCACGCTGCGGCTCCGGCTGTGGCGTGCCGCCTGGAGCGAAGCCGATGAGATGCTCGGGGTCGCGGATCTTCTCGATCTGCTGCGCGCCCTGCCGGGTGCGCGCCGCATCGCCTACGAGACCGTGGGCTTGCCGGCGGAGGTGGCGTTTTCGCCGGAGGCAACGCGGCTGCTCCTCAACGTGCTGATCCTTGCCACCGAATCACTCCCCCTGGGCGGGCGCGTGCTGCTGAGCGGCCAGCCCAGCGGCGATGTCGTGGTGGCGATCGAGGGGCCGCGCGCCGGCTGGCCCGCGGGATTCGCCGCCTGGCTCGCCGACGCTGCCTGCGCCTGGGCCGCGCTCGGCTCGCCGCGCACGCTCCAGGGACCGCTCACCGCTCTGATGGCGCGGGAAAGCGGCCTCCGCCTCTCGCCGCTGTTTCCCGCCGCCGCGGCCGACGCCACGCCGAGCCCGCTGCTGCTCGGCCTCGCGCCATCCTGAGGCGCCGCGAGGCCGCCCTCGCGTCACAGCAGGAATTCGGCCAAATGCGCGGCGTGCTCCTTGACCCGCTCGAACAGCGGCCGCGCCGACCAGGTGGCGGGGTCGATGCGGCGGGAATGCGCGACGTCGTCGGCGAAGAGCGCCTCCAACGCGCGGGCGAAGGTGCGGTCGAGGATCACCGCGTTGATCTCGTTGTTATAGATCACGCTCCGCCAGTCGAGATTGGCCGAGCCCACGCTCGACCAGGCACCGTCGATCACCGCCGTCTTGGCGTGCAGCACCACCCCCTCACGCTCATAGATTTGCACCCCCGCCTTCAGCAGGCGCTCGTAATGGGCGCGGCCGGCATCGATCACCGTGTTGCTGGTGCTGTGCGCGGGCACCACGATCGCGATATCGACGCCGCGCCGGGCAGCCGCGATCAGCGCCCGTTCGAGGTCGGGGGTGGGGGAGAAGAACCCGGTGGTGAGATGGATGGATTGGCGCGCCAGCGAAATCATCACAATCAGCGTGCGATAGATCAGCGGATGGCCGTCGACCGGGGCGCCGCCCACCGCCTGCACCAGGGCGCCGCCCGGTTTCTCGGCGGGCGCGGGCGGGAGCGGCGGCAAGGGCGGACCGTTCTGGCCCCGCCAGGTGCGTTCGAACAAATGCTCGAACTCTATTGCCGCCGGCCCGGCGATGCGCACATCGGTATCGCGCCAGACCATGCCATCGGGCGTATCGTCGTGATTGCGCCGGTTGTCATAGACCTGATTGATATTGACGCCGCCGGTGACGACAATCGCGTTGTCCACCACCAGCAACTTGCGGTGGTCGCGGCGATTGGGATCGAACGGCACGCGGAGCGAGAAGCGCATTGGGTTGTATTCCAGCACATGGACGCCGCCCTGGCGCAGCCGTTCGATCAGCGCGTTGGGCGTCGTCAACGAGCCGAAACTGTCGAAGACGAGATTGACCTCGACGCCCGCGGCCCGCCTGGCGAGCAGGAGATCGCCGAAACGCGCGCCCTCTACCGGGTCGAACTCGTAGGTCTCCATGTCGATCCGCCGCTCTGCGCCGGCGATCGCGGCGGCGATGGCGGCGTAGGTGGCCTGGCCGTTGGCCAGCAGCCGCACGTCGTTGCCGCCGATGAAGGGGGCGTGAACGATCCGCTCCTCCTGGCGGCGCATCAGATCGAGCGTGCCTTGCGGATCGGCGCTGCGGGCGGCGGTGGCGATATCGCCATCGACCGCGGGCAGGCTCGCGCAGCCCGCCAGGAGCAGGAGCACAAGAAAAGACGCGCGGTGCCGGCGAGCGCTACGGCGGGGCATGACCAATTTCTCTCGTGGAGCCGCCATTTACACTTTGTTCGGACCCTTGAGGCAAGTATCGCTTGCGGCCAATTTTTGCCGCTCGAGTGAGAGTTTGAAAAAGCATGCCCTCGCGCCGCGGAATCGATCGGACAAGATCCATGTTTCCAGAAGGCAGACTTTTTCAAGTTCGATTGACTTTCAGGCTCTGACCTCGCGAGGAACCCCTGGATGGACGATCTGCTGGTCGATTTTCTGACCGAGACCAATGAGAGTCTCGCGGAGCTGGATGTCGCCCTGGTGCGGCTGGAGCGCACGCCCGACGATCAGCCGACCCTGTCGCTGATTTTCCGCCTGGTGCATACCATCAAGGGGACTTGCGGGTTTCTCAGCCTGCCGCGGCTGGAGCGCGTCGCGCACGCGGCGGAGAACGTGCTCGGCCGGCTGCGCGATGGCGATCTCGCCGCGACCAGCGCGATCGTCAGCGCGGTGCTTGCCGCCCTCGACCGGATCAAGGAAATCATGGCTGGCCTCGCCGAGGCCGGCGCCGAGCCGGCGGGCGCCGACGACGCGCTGATCGCCGCCCTCGATGCCGCCGCCGCCGGCCGGGAGACGACCGCGTCGTCCCGCGATACCGATCTCCCTCTGGCCGAGCCCCCCCCTCTGGCTGAGCCCCTTTTGGCCGAAGCCGCCACGCCGGCGCCGCGCGAGGGGGCAGACGCGGTGGTCGCGGGCCAGACCATCCGTGTTGGCGTCGATGTACTCGAGGATTTGATGACCCTGGTGAGCGAGCTGGTGCTGACCCGCAACCAGTTGCTCCAGCTCGCCCGGAACGAGCAGAACAGCCCGTTTACGGTGCCGCTGCAACGGCTCTCGCACATCACCACCGACCTCCAGGAAGGGGTGATGAAAACCCGCATGCAGCCAATCGGCAATGCCTGGAACAAATTGCCGCGGCTGGTGCGCGACCTCGGCCATGAGCTGGGCAAGAAGATCGACCTCGTGATGCACGGCGCCGAGACCGAGCTTGACCGCCAGGTGCTGGAGCTGATCAAGGACCCGCTCACCCACATGGTGCGCAACAGCGCCGATCATGGGCTGGAGGGGTCGGAGGAGCGGCGCGCGGCGGGAAAACCCGAGACCGGGCGCATCACCCTTAATGCCTATCACGAGGGCGGCCACATCATCATCGAGATCGCCGATGACGGGCGCGGCCTCAGCATCGAGCGTATCCGCGCCAAGGCCCAGGCGCTCGGGCTGGCGAGCGAGGTCGAACTCGCGGCGATGAGCGAGGGTCAGATCCAGCGCTTCATCTTCCATGCCGGATTTTCCACCGCCGCCGCCGTCACCGCCGTGTCCGGGCGCGGCGTCGGCATGGATGTCGTCAAAACCAATATCGAGCGCATCGGCGGCACCATCGACCTCAAGAGCACCCAAGGCGCCGGCACCATTTTCACCATCAAGATCCCGCTCACCCTGGCGATCGTCGCGGCCCTGATCGTCGAGGCCGGGGGCGAACGTTTCGCGATTCCGCAGATCAGCGTCGTCGAGCTGGTGCGCGCTGGCCTCGCGGGCGAGGCGGCCAGCGATCAGCCGGTGATCGAGCGGATCAACGAGACGCCAGTGCTCCGCCTGCGCGACCGGCTGCTGCCGCTGGTCAATCTGCGCGAGCTGCTCGGCCTGGGTGCCGCGGCCGGGGTGGCGCGCGAGTTCTACATCGTCATCGCCCAGGTGGGGTCGAGCCTGATCGGCGTCATCGTCGATCGCGTCTTCGACACCGAGGAGATCGTGGTCAAGCCGGTGGCGCCGATCCTCCGCCACATCACCATGTTCAGCGGCAACACCATCCTCGGCGACGGCTCGGTGATCATGATCCTCGATCCCAATGGCGTCGCGCGCGCCAGCGGCAGCGCCGGCAACGGCGAGAGCCGCAAGCCGTTGCCCGCGACAGCCGAAACCATGACCTCGGCCACCCGCACCGCGATGCTGCTGTTCCGGGTCGGCGAGGGCACGCCGAAGGCGGTGCCGCTCGGCCTGATCGCCCGGCTCGAGGACATCCCACGCGAGCGCATCGAAACCTCCTCGGGCCAGGCGGTGATGCAGTATCGCGGCCGGTTGATGCCGCTGATCCCCTTCGCCGGCGCCACCCTCGCGGGTGAGAGCCAGGCGGTGCTGGTGTTCAGCGACGGCACCCGCTTCATGGGGTTGATGGTCGATGAGATCGTCGATGTCATGGACGAGGTGCTGCGCATCGAGCTTGGCACCGAGACCGCTGGCTTGCTTGGCAGCGCGGTGATCGGCGGCCGGGCGACCGATGTCATCGATACCGATTACTGGCTGCGGCTGGCCTATCAGGATTGGTTCAGGGCCGGCCATGACCCGCACCCCGGCGCCCTGGCGCCGCATCTTTTGCTGGTCGAGGACAGCGAATTCTTCCGCCAGCTTCTGGTGCCGGTGCTGGTGGCGGCGGGCTATCGCGTGAGCGCGGTCGAGAGCGCGGCGCAGGCGCTCAGGCTCCGCGCGGCGGGCACGCGGGTTGACGCCATCATCTCCGACATCGTCATGCCCGACATGGACGGCCGCGCCTTCGCCCGCGCGATTCGTGAGGATGGCGCCTGGAGGGGGCTGCCGCTGATCGCCTTCTCGGGACGCGCCGAGCCGGCCGATATCGCGGCCTCGCGCCAGGCCGGGTTTACCGAGCACATCGCCAAATCCGAGCGTGATAAGCTGCTCGCGACCCTCAGGGACCAGCTTGCCCCGGTTGGCGTCGAAAGCGGGGTTGACGCCGCAAGCGGGGTCGCGCCGTGAGCGCGGCCGCGGCGATGCCCGCCGCCGAAGCCGCGGGTGCCGACGAGGAGCGGGTTTTTGTCACCCTCATGCTCGCCGATCAGCTCTGCGGCATTCCGGTGCTCGCGGTGCGCGACGTGCTGGCGGCGCGCAACATCACCCGCATCCCGCTGGCTCCGGCCGAGATCGCGGGCAGCCTCAATCTGCGCGGGCGCATTGTCACCGCGATCGATCTCCGCCGCCGTCTCGGCCTGCCGCCGCCGCCCGAGGCGGCCTCGCGCATGGCGGTCGTCACCGAGCAGGGGGGCGAACTCTATGCGCTGCTGGTCGATCAGGTGAGTGAGGTGCTGAGCCTGGCGGCGCGGGATTTCGAGCACAACCCGCCGACCCTGCCGATGCTCTGGGCGAGCCACAGCGCCGGCATCTATCGCCTGCCCGGGCGGCTGATGGTGGTGCTCGATGTCGGCCGGATTCTCGCGCTGACGGCGGCGCAATAGGAGGGTCTCATGGCGGTGGCGCGATGCCTGTGCCTGGTGGTCGATGACAGCCGGGTGGTGCGCAAGGTGGCGAGGCGCATCCTCGAGACGCAGGGATTCGCGGTCGAGGAGGCGGAGAACGGGCAGTTGGCGCTCGATGCCTGCCGCCGCCATCTGCCCGGCGCGATCCTGCTCGATTGGAACATGCCGGTGATGAACGGCATCGAGTTCCTCCAGAACCTGCGCCGGGAATTCGGCCCCGAGAGGCCGCCCGTGCTGTTCTGCACCACCGAGACCGAAATGAGCTATATCGAGCAGGCGATCGCCAACGGCGCGCAGGAATTCATCATGAAACCGTTCGACGACGACATCCTGCTCGCCAAATTCGCCCAGGTCGGGCTGCTTTGAGCTTTTCCGCCCAGCCTGCCCCGCCCCGCCCCGGCGCGGCGCTCGGTGCCGCCCCTGGCGCGATCCGCGTCGCCATCTGCGACGACAGCGTGGTGGTGCGCGGCGCGCTCGCCCGGATGATCGAGGCCGAGCCCGATCTCACGGTGGTCGCCCGGCTCCACGATGGCAGCCAGGCGATCGCGGCGGTGCGGCGCCTCGCGCCAACCGCGCCGATCGACGTCCTGATCCTCGATATCGAGATGCCGGTGCTCGACGGGATCGCCGCCCTGCCCCAATTGATGGCGGCCGATCCCGGCTTGCGGGTGATCATGGCCTCGACCTTGACGACGCGCGGGGCGGAGATCGCGATGCGCGCGCTGCGGCTGGGGGCGGCCGATTACCTCCCGAAACCCTCGGCCGCGCTAACCGCCGATGACAGTTTCCGCCGCGAGCTGCTCGCCAAGATCCGCGGCCTCGCCCGGCTGCGCCGCAGCGCTCGCCCGATCGGAACCGAGATCGCGCCGGGCGCCGGGGCGCCGGCGCAGCGCCGCCCGCCGCCCGCGCGGCCGCCGCTGCTGCTCGCCATTGGCAGCTCGACCGGCGGGCCATCGGCGCTCTTTACCCTGGTTCAGGGACTCGGGGCGGATCTCCGCCTGCCCGTGGTGCTGACCCAGCACATGCCGGCCACCTTCATCCCGATCCTCGCCGATCACCTTTGCCGGGTCGGGGCCATGCCCTGCGCCGAGGCGCGCGACGGCGAGGCGCTCCGCCCCGGCCACATCCATCTCGCCCCCGGCGATCGCCATTTGCTGGTGGTGCGTGAGGGGGGGCTCTTGCGGGCCCGCGTGAGCGCCGATCCGCCAGTCAATTTCTGCCGCCCCGCCGTCGATCCCATGCTGCTGAGCGCTGCGGTTGCCTGCGAGGGGCGGGTGCTGGTGGCGATGCTGACCGGCATGGGCCATGACGGGCGGGAGGGTACCCGCGCCGTGGTCGAGGCGGGGGGCGCGGCGATCGCCCAGGACGAGGCCACGAGCGTGGTCTGGGGTATGCCCGGCGCGATCACCGAGGCCGGGCTCTGCCATGCCGTTCTGCCGCTGGCGCGGATCGCGCCCCGGCTGCGTGAGATGATGGGCTTGCCTGAGATGGCCGGCGCGTGAGCCCGCACGCCTTCGAGGTCTTCGCGGCGCTCTTGCGCAACCGCTCGGGGCTCACGATCGGGCCGGACAAGCTCTATCTGCTGGAAACCCGTCTCACGCCGCTGCTCAGGCAGCACCGGATTGCCGATCTGGATGGGCTAGCCACGCGGCTCGATCAGGGGCGCTGCGAAAAACTCGCCCGCGCGGTGGTCGAGGCGATGGCCACCAACGAGACGTATTTCTTCCGTGACATCACCCCGTTCGCGCATTTCCGTGACCACACCCTGCCGTATCTGCATGCCGCCCGCCCGGCCGGCGCCGGCTTGCGCCTCTGGTCGGCGGCGGCCTCGACCGGGCAGGAGGCCTATTCGCTGGCGATGATCGTGGCCGAGAGCCGCGCCTGGCTCGGTGCGCGCGGCATCGAGATTGTGGCCACCGACATCGCCCGCGCGCCGCTGGAGCGCGCCCGCGCCGGACACTACACCCAGTTCGAGATCCAGCGCGGCGTGCCGATGGCGGCGCTGGTCCGGCATTTCCAAAAACAGGAGGCGGGCTGGCGGGTCGCCGAGAATCTGCGCGCCATGGTCCGCTTCCAGGAGTGGAATCTGCTCGCCGATCTCAGCCCGCTCGGCCGCTTCGACGTCATCTTCTGCCGCAACGTGCTGATCTATTTCGACCGCCCGACCAAGATCCGCGTGCTGGAGGCGCTCGCCGAACAGCTCGCCCCGGATGGCGCGCTCTATCTCGGCGGCGCCGAGACGACGCTCGGGCTGACCTGCCGGCTGGTCGCCGAGCCGGGCGCGCCCGCGGTCTATCGCCGCGCCTCGGACGCGACCGGGGCGATCGCGCTTGAGATGAACGCGAGCAGCAGCGCGGCCGCCTCGGCGATCGAGAGGCGCCCGGTATCGAGGGCCAGATCGGGCGCGGTCGGCACCTCGTAGCTGCCATCGGTGCCGGTGAAGCCGCGCAGGTCGCCCTTGCGGGCGCGGGCATAGAGACCCTTCGGGTCGCGCGCCTCGCAGATCGCGGCATCGGCGGCGATATGGATTTCGAAGAAGAGATCGCCGGCGATCCGCCGCGCCGCGGCGCGCATCGCGGCCTGCGGCGAGATCAGCGCCACGATCACCACCAGGCCAGCTTCGGCCATCAGCCGTGCCACCTCGGCGGTGCGGCGCACATTCTCCTCGCGCTCGCGCGGCGAAAAGCCGAGATCGGCATTGAGCCCGCTGCGCAAGGTGTCGCCATCGAGCACCACCGCGTCGATGCCCTCGGCGAAAAGCTGTTGTTCGGCCTGACGCGCCAGCGTCGATTTGCCGGCGCCGGGCAGACCGGTGAGCCAGAACACCGCGCCGCGATAGCCCTTGGCCGCGGCGCGCTGGGCATGGGACACCGCGGCGTCGAGCGGGAAGATGGCGTCATGGCGGCGCGCCGGGCCGAGAACGGGCGCGCCCCCGACGATCCGCTGGTAGCCATCGACGAGCACACCGCGCCCGCCCACCCCGCCCGAGCGAAAGGCGTCGAACAGCACCTCCTCGGCGCAGGCGAGCGTGATATCGGCAAAACCCTCGGGCGGCACCTCGTCGCCGGGCTGCGCGCTTAAATCCTCGATACGCACCACCGCGTCGATGGCGGTGACCCGCACCGGGTATTCGGCGGTGGCCAGCCGCAGGTGAAAACTCTCGCCGACGCGAAGCGGCTCCTGGCGCAGCCAGAACACGCGGGTGGCCAACCGCATGGCGCGCTCGGGCGGATGGGCCGGATCATAGAGGATATCGCCGCGCGCCACGACCACTTCCGGCTCCAGCACCAGGGCGACCGATTGGCCAGCGCTGGCGGCCTCGGGCGCTGGCGCGTTCCAGGTCTCGATCGCCGTGATGACCGCGCGATGGCCGGCCGCCCCGATCACCACGGTGTCGCCACGGGCGAGCCGGCCGCTTTCGATGCGCCCGACGACGAGCCGGCGCTCACCTTGGCGATAGACATCCTGGATCGGCAGCCTGAGCGGGCCGGAAACCGGCAAACCGGGGGACGAAAGCCCCATCAGGGCCTCGACCAGCGTCGGCCCATCATACCAGGGCATGCGCGTCGAGCGCGAGGCGATATTATCGCCGTCCCTGGCGGAAACCGGGATGATGGCACGCGGAGTGATTTCGAGCCGCGCCAGCAGGGCGCCGAGTTCGGCCGCCGCGGCATTGGTGCGGGTCGGGTCGAAAGCGAGGAGATCGGCCTTGTTGAGGACGACGATCACCTCGGGCACGCCGATCAGGCGGAGCAGCATGGCGTGGCGCCGGGTCTGCTCGCGCACGCCTTCGGCTGCGTCCACCACCAGCACCGCCCCGGCCGCGCCGGCCGCGCCGGTGATCATGTTGCGCAGGAACTGGCGATGGCCAGGGGCATCGACGATGACAAAGCCGCGCCCGGCGAGCGTGAAGGGCAGGCGGGTGGCGTCGATCGTCACCCCCTGGTCGCGCTCGGCCTGCAACGAATCGAGCAGGAACGACCACTCGATGCCGAGCCCGCGCTTGCGGCTTGAGGCCAGCGCGGCATCGAGCCTGCCATCCTGGAGATTATCGGTATCGAAGAGCAGCCGGCCGATCAGCGTCGATTTGCCGTGATCGACATGGCCGACGATGACGATCGGCGTCGGCGCGGCGGCCGCGGCTGGATCAGCGGAAACGGGGACGTTCATGGTGGACTCCGGCATTACAAGGCCAGGGCTCCGCCCTTGGTGGGGCCCAGGGGCAAGGTCCCTGGTCGGGATTTCTCGCGAACCACTAGAGATAGCCCGCGGTGCGCAAGCGCTCGAAGGCATCCTCCGCCTCGTGGTCCATCGCGCGGCCGGCGCGCTCGGGCTCGCGGGTGGCGTAAAGCTCGGCGATGATTTCCTCGACGGTCGCGGCCTCGCTCGCCACCGGAAACGTGATGTCCTGATCGCCGAGCGAGCGGTAGCGCTGGCCGTTGCGGGCAAAATAGAGATCGACCACGGGAATGTTCTCGCGCGCGATATAGCGCCAGATATCGACCTCGCGCCAGGCGAGCAAGGGGTGGACGCGGACATGGGCGCCAGCCTCGATCGGGGCGGCGAACTGGTCCCAGAATTCGGGCGGCTGGTTGCGCACGTCCCAGCGATGGCTGGCTCCGCGCGGGCTGAAAACCCGCTCCTTGGCGCGCGTCGATTGCTCGTCGCGGCGGATGCCGGCGATCACGCCGGCCCATCGATGGCGCTCGATCAAGGTGGCGAGCCCGGCGGTCTTGCGCGCCGCCGAGCGCGCCGCTGGCGGCAGGCTGGGATCGATCTCCTCCACCGGCGGGCAGGTGCCGATGATCAGATCGAGCCCCCATTCCGCGGCATAGCGGGTGCGGAATTCATACATCTCGGGGAATTTCTTGCCGGTATCGACATGAACCACCGGAAACGGTACCTGGCCGAGAAAGGCTTTCCTGGCGAGCCACAGGCAGACATTGGAATCCTTGCCGAGCGACCACAGCATGGCGAGCGGCTTGAGCCGCTGATAGGCCTCGCGCAGGATGAAGATGCTCTGGCTTTCCAGTTGGTCGAGATCGGTCATGGGGCGTCGTCCGATTTGTGGGTCACGCGGCGGGATTATCGAGGCGGGGCGGCGAGCGGGCGATGAATACCGCATTCCGTCTTGGCGTGCAGCACCCAGCGGCCGGCGCGCGGGTCGGCGCCGGCTGGGGTCGGGCGCGTGCAGGGGGCGCAGCCGATCGAGCGGAAGCCCTGGGCAAGAAGCGGGTGCGGGGCGAGGGCGCGGGCGGCGAATTCCGCCGCGATGCGCGCGCCATCCCAATCCGCGAGCGGGTTGATCTTGACCTTGCCATCGACCAGCTCAATCAGCGGCAGGTGACGGCGGCTCGCCGCCTGGAAGCGCTTGCGCCCGCTCACCCAGGCATCGAAGGGCGCCAGGGCGGCGGCGAGCGGGGCGATTTTGCGGCGCGCGCAGCAGGCGTCGGGATCGACCCGCCAGAGATCACCCGACGGATCGCCATGCGCGAGCGCGGCCGGGTCGGGGCGGATGTCACGCACGTCCGAAAGCCCGAGCTGCGCGGCGAGCGCCGCGCGATAGGCCAGGGTTTCTCGGAAATGCTGGCCGGTTTCCAGGAACAGGACCGGGGTTCTGGGGTCGATTTCGGCCACCAGCGCCAGCAGGACAGCCGATTCCGCCCCGAAGGAGGAGACCACGGCGATGCGGCCGGGAAACGCCGCGCGGATCGCATGGCGGAGCAGCGCCACACCATCGGGGAGGGCGTCGCTGCCGCCGGAGACGGCATTTAGCGGATAAAAACCGGACATATATATTTACCACAAAGAATTTGCGTTGTTTATAGAATTTATTTTCACTCGTTTTGCAAGGTAATTTTTTCATAATACGTTTTCTAATTGGTCTATTGACAGGCCCCTCACGCCGGGCAAGGCGCCGCCGGATGGAGCAGGCCCTCCGCGCGCATTTCCGCCCATAGCGCGGGCGGAATCGGCTGGCGGAACAGCGCCAGATTGCGCCGTACCTCCTCCGCCCGCACCGCCCCCGGCACGACAGCGGCGACCGCCGGATGGCCGAGCGGAAATTGCAGCGCTGCCGCCGCGAGCGGCACCTGATGGCGGGAGCAAATCGCTTCCAGCGCGGCGACACGCGCCCTGATCTCGGGTGCGGCCGGTTTGTAGTCGTATTGCGCTCCCTCGCGGGCACCGACGGCGAGAATGCCGGAGTTGAACGGGCCGGCGATCAGGAGGCGGATACCGCGCGCTTCGGCCAGCGGCAGCAGGCTCTCGATCGCGCCCTGCTCCAGCAGCGTATAGCGCCCGGCGAGCATGAGGCAGTCGAGATCGACTTCGCGCAAGAAGCGCTCGGCCGGGCCGATTTCGTTGATCCCCGCCCCGATCGCCCGCACGACGCCCTGCGCGCGGAGTTCGACGAGCGCCTTGGCCGCCCCCGCCACCGCCTCGCGATAGCGCTGCTCAAAGGCTTCGGCGCTGCCATGGGTCCAGACATCGACATCGTGGATCAGCAGGATATCGATGCGGTCGATGCCGAGCCGTTGCAGGCTCTGCTCGATGGCGCGCAGCGTACCATCATAGCTGTAATCCAGCACCGGCTGCATGGCGAGCGTGCCGGCCCACATGCCGCGCTCGACTTTTTCTATCGGCCGTGGCTCCAGCCAGCGGCCCACCTTGGTCGAAAGCACGTAGCTCTCGCGCGGCATCTGGCGCAGCACATGTCCGAAGCGGTGCTCGGAAAGCCCGTGGCCGTAATAGGGGGCGGTGTCGAACAGGCGGATGCCGGCGTCATAGGCGGTGCGGATGGTCGCCAGCGCCTCCGCCTCGGGCAAGCGGGCATAGAGATCGCCGAGCGGCGCGCCGCCCAGACCGAGCACCGGGATCTCGACCCCGGCACGCCCGGCGCGCCGGCCGATGATGCGCATATCGGTTTCTTGCATGGACTTTTCTCCTGCGATCGCCGCAGCCTGTTGGCGTTTTGCGCGCGAGTTATGAAAAAAACGCTTTCACCCCGGCCTACCCCGGCGTTAGGCTGGGGGAAAGCCAAAAAAGGGAGAGAGACCGATGGAGTTCGGGTATTTCACCATGCCCTCGCATCCCCCCGAGAGGGGGCTCAAGGATGGCGTCGAGTGGGATCTGCGGACGCTCCGCTGGCTGGATACCCTGGGCTACACCGAGGCCTGGATCGGCGAGCACCACACCGCGCCCTGGGAGCCCAATCCGGCGCCCGACCTGCTGATCGCCCAGGCGCTCCGCGAGACCAAACGCATCCGCCTCGGCCCCGGCGGTTTCCTCCTGCCCTATCACCACCCCGCCGAACTCGCCAACCGGCTCGCCATGCTCGACCATCTCTCGGATGGCCGGCTCAATTTCGGGGTCGCGGCGAGCGGGCTGCCGAGCGATTGGGCGATGTTCCATGTCGACGGCATGTCGGGCGTCAACCGCGACATGACGCGCGAAGCCCTCGAAATCATCCTGCGCCTGTGGGCGGCCGAGGAGCCTTTTGACTTCGCGGGAAAATTCTGGAACGTCTCGCGCCCGGACACGATGTTCGGGTTTCTCAAGCCGCATCTCAAGCCGTTGCAGAAGCCACATCCGCCGATCGGCGTCGCCGGGCTCTCGAAAAATTCCGACACCCTGAAACTCGCCGGCGAACGCGGCTTTATTCCGATGAGCCTCAATCTCAACCCGGCCTATGTCGCGAGCCATTGGGACGCCGTCGAGATCGGCGCCGCCCGCACCGGGCGCACGCCCAACCGCGCTGATTGGCGGCTGGTACGCGAGATTTTCGTCGCCGAGACCGATGCCGAGGCCTGGCGGCTGTCGGTGGGCGGCATGATGGGGCGGATGATGGGCGAGTATTTTCTTCCCCTCCTGGCCCAGTTCGGCTTCCTCGAATATCTCAAACACGATCAGAGCGTGCCGGATAGCGACGTCACGGTGGAGTATTGCGCCCGCCACAACTGGATCGTCGGCTCGCCTGCGACGGTTGCGGAAAAAATCGAGCGGATCAATCACGAGCTGGGCGGCTTCGGCAGCTTGCTGGTGTTCGGGTTCGACTACAGCGAAAACCCCGGCGCCTGGCATACCTCGCTCGGCTTACTGCAAACCGAGGTGCTGCCGCGACTTGGCTCGCTCGCCCCTCGGGCCACCCTGGTCGCCGCCAAATAGCGGGGCGAAAATCCGGGGCTCGCGATGGTAAGGATGCGAGCCCCGCCGCGCGATCCTGATCAGGCCAGCGCTTCGGAAAAAACCCGCTCAGGCGTCGCGTTCGCGGGCAGCGATGGGGCTTCGGCATAGCGCCCGCCATCGGTTATGACCTCCCAGACCTCGGGCCGCGCCGCGAGCACCTCGCTGAGCATGGTCGCGAGCTTGCTATAGGCAGGCTGGCGCAGACCGTGATATTCGACGAGCGGCCCGAGTTCACGGAAATTGACCGCGCTCATGCGCAACAGGCGGAGCAGTCTGCGGTCCAATATCGCCAGTATGTGGGTATGTCCGGCCTCGACGCTCATACGCACCACGCCCTGCATCAGCCAGAGGCGGAGCGCATGCAGCGCGGTGTGCGTGGCGCTGAGGCGATGGCGGGAAATCGCGAAGCGGGAAACCTCCCCAGTGCGCAGCACGGGCAGCGGCGCCAGCAGTTCCGGGGCGCAGAAACGCTGCATCGGGAAACTCATCTCCGGGCGGTCAGCGCGCGGCAGCACGAGGCGCACCGTGCCGACGATATCGCCGCTGCGGCGATGGCGCAGCACCGTATGCCGCGCATGGGCGTCATACTCATCCATCTCCAGCCCGTTTATACCACCGAGAAAATCGTTCTCGACACAATAGACCTGATGGCGGACGCGATAGGCTTCATGGCGCAGCGCGTCGGTATCGGCGGGCACGGCCTCGAATGCCGCGTTCACGGCGGCGATCTCCTCGGCCAGGGAAGCAACGCTCATGGCATGACACTCCTCCGCTGCCGCCGGCGAGCGACAGCGATGATGATGGTCACAGCGGGAAAAATCACGAAACCGGCAGGTCGGCGAGCGCGTCGGGGTGGCGTTCGGGAAGGGCCTCCTCGCGCGCCACGATCAGTGCATCGAGGCCGAGCCGGGTGGCGCGCGCCGCGACCGACGTGCCGCGCACCTCGCCGATGCGCCCGATGAATAGCACATCCTCGGGCGCGCCGATTTGAGCGCGAAAGGAGCGGGCGAAGGCCGCGAGCCCCGCTTCGCCCGAGGCGTCCGCGCGCCGGGCGAGGGTGAGCGGGCGCATCAATGGCTGCATGCCAAGGCCGAGCCGCGCGGCGGTCAGCCAAAAACGCTGGAGCGCCGCGCCGGCCGCGATCAGCGCGACCGCGTCGTGATCCTCGGCCGGGGCCGCGGGGCGCACCACGAAACCGGCGGCGCTGGCGAGGATCGGCAGCGTCTCCAGGCGGAATGAGGCGAGTTGCACCCCCGCCCGCATGGCACCTTGGGGCAGCCGGGAGGGCGCGGCGCGGCCGATTTTCCGGCCGAGCCAGCCAAGGCCGAGGGCAGCGGCGGGAACCCGCTCGGGGCTGCGCGCCCGCTCCCAGTCGATCCGCGCCGCTTCCGCCGCGACGGCGGCGGGTTCGCCGAGCATCAGGCGGGTCGCGCCCGTGGCAAGCCGGGCCAGGCGCCAGCGCGCCGCCGGGGTCTCGTGCCATTCGAGGGTGAACGCCGCTCCCAGGGCTTCGGCAAGGGCGGATCTCTCGGCCGCCGTCAGCCGGCGCAGGCGATAGGGACGGCGATCGACGCCGCGCGTGGTGAGATAGGAAAACAGCGGATCGGGCGCCGTGCTGTCATCGCGGGTGAAATGCACCGCCAGACGCGCGCCCCCTCCCTGGATTATCCCCCCCTGGCTGGCATCGCGCCAGGACATGCGAAAGCCACGCGCCGAGGCGGCGATGCGCAGGTTTTCCATCAACATCCCGGCGGCGAGGAGTGTCGGCTCGCGTTCGCCGGCGGCGATCTCGACGATCAGGCTGTTGGCGCCGGTGAAGGTGAAGCGCCAGGGCTGGGCGTTGCCGAGACTCGGCGCCCAGCGCGCGTAATTGAGAATGTCCTCGATCGCGGTGCGCGGGGCCGTGGCCGGCGGGGCGGAGGTTCGCGTCCGCGCGGCCTCATAGAGGCGCCGGGCGATGGCGAGCTTGACGCGCTGCCATGGCCCGTTGAGCCCGCGCGGCAGGCGCGAGATCACCAGCTTGTTGCGATAGGCGTCGTAATGGTGATGATAGGGGGCGGCCTGCACCACGCCCCGGCGCAACAAAAGCTTGACCGCGTTGACCGCGGTGATGCCGGCGCAGATCTGGCACGACGCCCCGGTGGAAGGCCCCTTGTGTTCGGGGAGATCAACCGCGCTCGGTTCGACGAGATAGGCGCGATGCAGGCCCTTGGGCGCGAGGCCGATGAGGAAGCGCAGGAAGCGCTCGTTCTCCGTTTTCCCGGCAAAACCAAAATATTCCTCGAACGTCATTTTTCCTGGCAGGAAGGCGAGACAGCCGGCGCCCATGCCGATCGGGGCGGCGCAGAGTGCCGGAATGCCGCGTTCGGCGCAGCGCGCATAGACGCGGCTTCTGATCTCGATCTCGAAGAAATCGAAGCCGTCGACGAAGACATCAACGCCATCGAGAAATGCATCGATGTTGTCATCATTGATGCCGGCCTCGAAACGCGTGAGCCGGAGTTCGGGATTGATCGCGAGCGCCATCTCGGCCAGCACGTCGACCTTGGGCCGGCCGATGGTTTCGACATTGGCGCCGATCTGGCGGTTGAAATTCACGATATCGAAACGGTCGAAATCGGCGATATGGAAGGCACCGATGCCGAAGCGCGCGAGGGTGAGGAGATGCACGCCGCCGACACCGCCCATGCCGGCGATGGCGATGCGCTTGCCGCGCAAGGCCAGTTGCTCCCATTCGGTGAGCCAGCCGATATTGCGGTCAAACGCCTCGATATAGGAAAATGGTGCCTTCATGGTCCCCCCGATCGCCGCACCCACGGCAGAGCGTAAAACGCTTTTATCGGATTGCACGAATCGATGATGGCATCAAGGTATTCGCGCAGGCAATTTTCAGGTTTCGGAGGATTCCAAAATCCCCTGTGAATACCTGGAAAAAACCGCATCGATTCCCTCATTTTTGACATCAGGTCGTCGTCTCTATTCCGCGCGCACTTGATGATTGTAAGCAGCCCGGCGTGCCGCGCGGGGAGAGATCCGACCCCGTTTGTCTCGCTGTCCGTTGTGGTGCCGCTTCGCTGTTCTCCGATTTTCGGAGCGCGTAATTTTATGTTTTTTCCGAAATAAGATGGCGCTCGAAGCTGCGATAAAATCGTCTATTATCTTATATCCGCGGGGCGCGGTGTGCGTGATATCGGCGAGATGCCTCGCCACCACTCCCAGACGAGCCTCGGTTTGTCTGTCTCAAATTTGGCATGGATACGTTAAAAAACCGTTAGCAAAAAAATCCCGCGCCGCGACGGCTGAATGCCGGTCGCGGCGCTGGTCTCCGCGATTTCCGGGCAAAAGAAAAGCGCGGATTACGAGGTAATCCGCGCCGCTATGAATTTTCCCCGTCTCCGCTGTTCCGACGCGACGATCTATTTCCCGGTCATCATCGCTTGGGCGGAGAAAGCCTCACATAGAATTCCGCCGCCGCCGCACCAGGCCGAGCCCGAGGATGCCGCTGCCGAGAAGCGCCAGCGAGGCCGGTTCAGGGACGAAATTGGCATCGCCGCCGCCACCGTTGACCACAATACACTCGCCGCCGGGGCATGGGCCAACGCTTGCAACCCCGGACGTGTTCGTGAATGCCGATTCGAGATTAAGCCCAAGATACCCGGTGGGCGGCGGCGCAGTAAAGAAGCCTCCCTCGCCAGCTGCGGCCGCGAAGGTCAGATAGACATCAGCCGCCGGAATACTGCTGACCACGCTGCCGGTTCCCCCGGCGGGCGCCAGACTGCCGCTGGCAAGGGTAAACAGAGAGCCCGTGGTGGATATAGTCGGGCCTCCGGATATTGTCGCCGAATACGTCGCATTAGGACTAGTATTGCCCATCAGCGTGTAGGAGACGCCGGTGAATTGCGCGTAAGCTGCGGACGGGCTAAATCCCGGGTTCGTAAAATTCGAGTTTAGATAGAACTGCCCCGTGGCGGTAAAATGATAGTACATACTGTAGGAAGTACCGAGCCCGGTACCACTTACGGCGTTGCCACTGAGTTGGAACTGAGTGATCGGCAGATAGCCGGTATCGGTAAACGCCCCGGTCGATGAGATGGTCGTCAGCGAGAAATCGCTGATGACCTGATTGTTCTGAGTGAAACTGACGCCCGCATCGAGCACCGGCGAAGACGCTCCCGGATCCCATGTCACCGGAATCGTTGACGCCAGCGCCGTTCCCGACGCCAGTGCTGCCGCGAGAGCGCCCGCAGCCAGCGGCTTGATCATGTGACGCATCCCCGTAACTCCTCACCCTTGAGACCTTGACCGAGAGTTAATCTAGCGTAAACGCCAGCGCCGAACAAGGGTATTTTCACACTAACTTGTTTCATTAATATTTTTTTCAGATAAATTCATATCAAAACTAATATTGTGTATTATTTTTTTAATTTTCTAGGCAATACTAAGCACTCGAGCTACTCGTCGCCCGCCGCGAGCAGGGCGGCGTTGCCACCGGCGGCGGCGGTGTTGAGCGAGACCACGCGCTCCTCGGCGAAGCGATAGAGGGTGAGCGGCCCGCCCGCCTTCGGCCCGGTGCCTGACAAGCCGCGCCCGCCAAAGGGCTGCACGCCCACCACGGCGCCGATCTGGTTGCGGTTGACATAGGCGTTGCCGACGGCGAGTCGCTCGACCACGCGGCGCTGCACGGAGGCAATGCGCGAATGCACCCCCAGGGTGAGCCCGTAGCCATTGCCCGCGATCGCCGCCAGCAGATCGTCGAGCCGCGAGGCGGCATAGCGCAGAACATGCAAAATCGGCCCGAACACCTCGCGCGCGAGATCGCCGGCGCTGGTCAGCGCGAAGGCGCGCGGGGCAAAGAACGTGCCGTGGCGGCAGGCTTCCGGCAAGGCCAGCGCGAACAGCGGCGCGCCCATCCGCGCGGCATGATGGGCGAGGTTTTCCTCGGCCTCCCGATCGATCACCGGGCCGATATCGGTCGCCGGGTCGAGCGGATCGCCAATCACCATTGTCTCGGCCGCGCCCTGGAGCATGGCAAGAATACGATCGGCGGTGTCTTCTTGCAGGCACAACAGCCGCAGCGCCGAGCAGCGCTGCCCGGCCGAGCCGAAGGCGCTGGCCAGCGCGTCGGCCACCACCTGCTCGGGCAGCGCCGAGCTATCGACGATCATCGCGTTGATCCCGCCGGTTTCGGCGATCAGCGGCACGATCGGGCCGGGGCGGTTGGCGAGCGTCTTAGCGATCGCGCGCGCGGTCTCGGTGCCGCCGGTGAAGGCAACGCCTGCGACACGCGGATCGCCGACCAGCGCGGCACCGACCCGCCCGTCGCCCGGAAGCAGCGCCAGCGCCGGGCGCTCCAGCCCGGCCTCGTAAAACAATTCGACGGCGCGCGCCGCGATCAGCGGCGTCTGCTCGGCGGGCTTGGCGGCGACCGTGTTGCCGGCGGCCAGCCCTGCCGCGATCTGGCCGATGAAAATGGAAAGCGGGAAATTCCACGGCGAAATCGCCGCGAACACGCCGCGCCCGCCGAGCGCCCAGGTGTTGCGCTCCCCGGTGGGCCCCGGCAATTCGCGCGGGGCGGCGAAATCCCGGCGCGCGGCTTGGGCGTAATAGCGGCAGAAATCCACGGCCTCGCGAAGTTCGGCCAGGCCATCGACCAGCGTGCGCCCGGCCTCGGCGGCGAGCAGATAGAGCAGCTCCGCCCGCGCGCCTTCCAGCCGCTCGGCCACGCGATCGAGGATATCGGCGCGCGCGGCGCCGCCCATCGCGTCCCATGCGGGCGCGAAACCCGCAAGCCTGGCGAGGGCGGCGTCGATCTCGGCCGGGGTTGCGTCATGCACCTCGCCGATCAGCCGGCGGTGATCGGCGGGGGCGCGGATGTCGCGCGCCGCGCCCCCGCCTGGGATGACGCGCGGCGCTTTTGCCGCCGCCGCGATCGCCGCTTGCAAGGCTTGCACCTCCGCGCGATCGGAAAAATCCATTCCTGTGGAATTACGCCGGTCGGGATAGAGATCCCGCGGCAAAGGAATGCGCGGATTGCGCCCCGGCGCCGCCTGGATGCGCGACAGGGGATCGGCGGTGATCGCCTCCTCCGGCACGGCGGGATCATTGAGGCGATGGACAAAACTGGTATTGGCGCCGTTCTCCAAAAGCCGGCGCACGAGATAGGCGAGCAGATCCTCATGCGTGCCGACCGGGGCATAGATGCGCACCGGCGCGCTCGTCGGTGGCGCGAGGGGGCCGACGACCCCCTCATAGAGCGCCTCGCCCATGCCATGCAGGCGCTGCATCTCGAAATCGCCATCCCCCGCGAGTTCCAGGACACTCGCGAGGCTTTGCGCGTTATGGGTGGCGAAGGCGGGAAAAATCGCCTCCCGCGCGGCGAGCATCCGCCGCGCGCAAGCGATCCAGGCGACATCGGTATTGGCTTTGCGGGTGAACACCGGATAGTCGGCGAGGCCGTCGATCTGCGCGCGCTTAATCTCGCTATCCCAATAGGCGCCCTTGACAAGGCGGACGGGAATGCGATGGCCGGTGCGCCGGGCGAGCGCGGCGATCCAGTCGATCACAGCGAGGCCGCGTTTCTGGTAGGCCTGCACCGCGAGGCCGAGACCATCCCAGTTCTGCAGCGCGGGATCGCCGAGGACGGCGGTAAAAACATCGAGGCTGAGGTCCAGCCGATCGGCCTCCTCGGCGTCCATGGTGATGCCGATATCGGCCGCTCGCGCCGCCCGCGCCAGCGCGCCGAGGGCGGCGATCAGCGCCGGCCCGCACGTTCCCGCCTGGAGCGGCTCGAAACGCGGATGGAGCGCGGAAAGCTTGATCGAGATGCCAAGCCCGGCGATCGGGCCGCCGCCGCCGGCCCGCCCGATCGCACCGATCGCGTCACGATAGGCGGCCATGTAGCGCGCGGCATCCGCGGTCGTGCGCGCCGCCTCGCCGAGCATGTCGAAACTCACCCGCCAGCGTAGCGCCGAGGCATTGGCGTTGGTCCGCGCCAGCGCCTCGGCGATGGTGCGGCCCATGACGAACTGACGGGCGAGGACGCGCATGCCCTGGCGCAACGCGGTGCGGATCACCGGCTCGCCCATGCGCCGCATCAGGCGCCCGAGGACCGCCGGCAAGCGGTGCGCCTCGTCGCGCGAAAGCACGCGCCCGGTCAACATGAAAGCGAAAGACGAGGCGTTGACCAGCAGACTGTCGGCGCGGCCGAGATGGGTTTCCCAGCCGCCACCACTGATGCGATCCTCGATCAGCGCATCCGCCGTCGCGGCGTCGGGAATGCGCAGCAGGGCCTCGGCGAGACAGAGCAGTGCCACGCCTTCCGGCGTGCCGAGGCCGTATTCCTTGAGGAAATCGCTGACATCGCTGCCCGGGCGATGATGGCGCCGCGCCGCCCGCACCAGCGCGCCGGCGCGCGCCGCGATGCGCGCGGCTGTCGGGGCATCGAGGCTCGCCAGCGCGATGAGCGGCACCAGCGCCTGTTCCTCGGGGGCGCGGTAGAGGGCGCGCAGCGCGGCGCGGTCATCGGCTTCTGTGGGCGGCTCGGTCATGGCGCGCTTTCCCGGTCCAGGCGGAACACCATGGCGCGGAGGGTGCCATTGCGCCACGATTTCCTCGACGTCGGCTTGACACTCTCGCCACCCCCCTCCTAGCGTCGAGCGGCAAGCGGGAGGATGAGAGCACGGTGAGCATTCGCGGCAAAGCCTATATCATGGGTGCCTATGAGCATCCGACGCGCAAGGCGCCGGATAAGTCGCTGGCGCAGTTGCATGCCGAGGTGGCGGCCGGCGCGCTGGCCGACGCCGGGCTCACGAAGGACGATGTCGATGGCTATTTCTGCGCCGGCGATGCCCCCGGCATGGGGCCGCTCTCGATGGTCGATTATCTCAATCTCCGGGTCCGCCACGTCGATTCCACCGATACCGGGGGATCGTCCTATCTCGTCCATGTCGCGCACGCCGCCGAGGCGATCGCGCTCGGCAAATGCCGCGTCGCGCTGATCACACTGGCCGGGCGGCCGCGCAGCGAGGGCATGGCGACCGGCACCGCGCCGCGCGCCGGCAATCCCGGCATCCCAGAAATCCAGTTCGAATACCCTTACGCGCCGACGGTTGCGAACATGTATGCGATGTGCGCGATGCGGCACATGCACGAATTCGGCACGACCAGCGAACAACTCGCATGGATCAAGGTCGCGGCCTCGCACCACGCGCAGCACAATCCCCATGCCCTGCTGCGCGAGGTGGTGACGGTCGCCGACGTGCTCGCCTCGCCCTTGATCGCCGATCCGCTGCATCGCCTCGATTGCTGCGTGATCACCGATGGCGGCGGTGCGCTCGTCGTCGTCCACCCCGACATCGCGAAGAGCCTCAAGCGGCCATTGGTGAAAATCCTCGGTGTCGGCGAGGCAGTGAAGGGCCAGTTCGGCGGCAATGTCGATCTCACGTTTTCCGCCGCCGCCTGGTCCGGCCCGCGTGCCTTCGCCGAAGCCGGCGTCAAACCCGCCGATATCCAGTACGCCTCGATCTATGACAGCTTCACCATTACCGTGCTGATGCAGCTCGAGGATCTGGGGTTTTGCGAGAAGGGACAAGGCGGGCGGTTCGTGGCCGATGGCAATCTCATCTCGGGGGTGGGAAAGTTGCCATTCAACACCGATGGCGGCGGGCTCTGCAACAACCATCCCGCCAATCGCGGCGGTATGACCAAGGTGATCGAGGCGGTGCGGCAATTGCGTGGTGAGGCGCACCCCGCGGTGCAGGTGAAGAATTGCGCGCTGGCGCTGGCGCACGGCACGGGCGGCTCGCTCGGGCTACGCCATGGCAGTGCCACGGTGATCATGGAGCGGGCGTGATGGGCATGAGCGAGCGGCGCAAAATTCCCGCCCCCGAGGCAAATCCCGAGACCGCGACATACTGGGATGGGGCGCGCGCGGGAAAGCTTCTCATCCGCAGCTGCGGCGCCTGTGGCAAGCCGCATCACTATCCGCGCGCGCTCTGCCCGTTCTGCTTCCAGCCGGCCGCGCGCTGGATCGAGGCCGCCGGCACGGGCGAAATCTATTCCTTCAGCGTCATGCGCCGTGCCGAGACCCCCTACGCCATCGCCTATGTGCGCTTGCCCGAGGGGGTGACGATGCTGACCAATCTTATCGACTGTGACTTCGATCGCTTGCGCATCGGCATGAAGGTGAAGCTGGTCTTTCAGGAGAGCAGCGGCGGGCCGCCGGTTGCGATGTTCACTCCGGTTTGAACGCCGCCATGTCCCCCGACCCCCTGGCGCCGGAAGCCAATGCCGCGCAGTGGAAGAACTGGAACGAGATTTCAGGGCCGAAATGGGTGCAGCTCGGGTCGCGGATGGAGGCCCGGCTCGGCGGCGTGAACGATCTGTTGCTGGCCCGCGCCGCGCCCCAGCCGGGTGAGCGTGTGCTTGAAATCGGTTGCGGGCTGGCGAGCACGACGTTGCCTTTGGCCGAGCGGGTCGGCGCGGGCGGGCATGTGCTCGGCGTCGATCTCTCCGAGCCGATGCTCGCGGTGGCGCAAGAGCGGGTGGCGGGGCTTGCCCAGGTCACGCTGCTGCGCGCCGATGCGCAGGTCCATGCTTTCCCACAAGAGCGCTTCGATCTCGTGGCCTCGCGCTTCGGTGTGATGTTTTTCGCCGATCCCGTCGCCGCCTTCGCCAATATACGGCGCGCCTTGCGCCCCGGCGGGCGGGTTTGCTGCGCCGCCTGGGCCGATATCGCGGACAATCCCCATTGGGAAATCCCGCTGGCGGTCGCGCTCCGCCATCTCGGCCCGCCCAAGCCGCGCCCGCCGCGCACCCCCGGCCCGCTCGCCTTCAGCGATCGCGACTACGTTCGCTCGATCCTGGATGCGGCGGGGTTCGACGCCGTCGCGGTGACCATCGCGTCGGTTTTTCTGCATGGCACGAGCGTCGCCGAGGAGGCCGAGCTGGCCTGCCTCATCGGGCCTTCCGGCGCGCTGGTCGAGGAGAAGCGCCCCGACGCGGCAACCCTCGCCGCTCTCCAGGCAGAAATCGCGGCGGCGTTGACGGCGGCGACCGGGGGCGATGTCCTGCGCCTGCCGGCGCGGCTGAACATGATCGAGGCGCTGAGAGTTTGAAAAATACGCCCTCTTTCTCGGAAATCGAGGGGAAATAGCCAATGTTTCCAGAGGGCGTTCTTTTTTAAGTTCGATTGATGTGCAGGCTCTGAGCGGGAGGAGGGAACCATGGCGGATGCGGCGATGGTGTTTGACCGCGAGGTCGAGACGGTGGGCAACGCGGTCCATCTCGAGCACGTCAATACCAGGGTGCCCGATCAGCGCCTGGCGACGCTGTTCTACATCACCGGCCTTGGCCTCACCCGCGATCCCTATCTGATGACCGGGATCAATAATATGTGGGTCAATGTCGGGCGCAGCCAGTTTCATCTGCCGACCGGCGCGCCGCAGGTCGTGCGGGGCGTCACCGGGCTGGTTGTGCCGGCGCGCGCGGCGCTTCTCGCCCGGCTCGCCGCGGTGGCGGGCGATCTGGCGGAGACTAGTTTCGCGGTACGAGAGACCGCGGATTATGTCGAAACGGTGAGTCCCTGGGGCAACCGCATTCGCTGCCACGCGCCGGCGCCGGAATTCGGGCCGATCCAGCTTGGCCTCGCCTATGTGGCGCTTGACGTGCCAACGGGACATGCCGAGGGCATCGCCCGGTTCTATCGCGATTTTCTCGGCATACCGGCGGCAACCGGTCGCGATGCCGCGGGGATTTTCGCGCGCGCCGCGATCGGTGCCTATCAGGCGCTGATCTTCCGCGAGACCGCGGCCGCGCTGCCGGATTTCGACGGCTATCATATCCAGATCTACATCGCCGATTTCGCCACCCCCTATCGGCGGCTCCATGCGCGGGGCCTGATCACCGAGGAGAGCGATCAGCACCAATACCGCTTCGCGACCCTGATCGATCCGCTTTCAGGCGCACCCCTGTTCACCCTGGAGCATGAGGTGCGCAGCCTGCGCCACCCGCTTTTTGGGCGCGATCTGGTCAACCGCGATCCGGTCCAGACCAATCTGAACTACCGCCCCGGCCGCGACACCCTGGCCTGGTCCATGCCAGGCTGACTTTTCACCCGCGCGGTTGACAGCGCCACCCGATCGGGTCAGGAGAGCGCGCTCAGGCGTTTTTCATTCTCGGTATCGGATCCCCTGGCATGGACGTCTCCGCCGCTGATTTCGCCGAAGCCCGCGCCCTGATGGTCGATGGCCAGTTGCGCCCGAACAAGGTAAGCGATCCGCGCATTCTCAAGGCGGCGCGCGAGTTGCCGCGCGAGCTGTTCCTGCCGCCGCACTTGCGCGCGCTCGCCTATCTTGACGAGGATGTGCCCCTCGGCAACGGCCGGGTATTGATGGAGCCGCTGGTGCTGGCGCGTCTGGCGCAGCTCGCGGCACCCCGACCCGGCGCCAAGGGATTGGTGGTCGGCGCCGGTCTCGGCTATGGCGCGGCGCTGCTCGCCGCCTGTGGCGTCGCGGTGACGGCGCTGGAGGAGGATACCGCGCTGGTGGCCGAGGCGCGCGCCGCGCTCATGCAGCATGCCCCCACCGTTCGCCTGATCGCTGGCCCGCTCGCCGAGGGCTGGCCCGCCGGGGCCCCCTGGGACATCATTCTGATCGAGGGCGCGGTGGCGTCGATCCCCGAGGCGCTGGTCGGGCAATTGCAGATCGAGAGCGGCCGGCTGGTGACCGTGTTGCAGGAGCCGGGGTCGCGCCGGATGGGCCGTGCCGTGCTGGTCGAGCGCACCGAGGCCGGGATGGCGCTACGGCCGGTATTCGATTGCGCGACGCCGCTGCTGCCGGCCTTCGCGCCCAAGCCGGCGTTTGTTTTTTAACGGGGTACGGAAAAATCCAGGCCAGGGCTCCGCCCTGGACCCGCTGGGGCCATCGGCCCCAGACCCCATCTCGTTAACGGATGGGGTGCCAAGGGCTCCGCCCTTGGTGGGGTCCAGGGGCCAAGCCCCTGACCTTGGTTCCCGAAGCCGCAAGCCGGCGCTCATCCTCGATCATATAGTCGCGCACGATCGGCACGGCGTCGCGGGCGCGGGTCATCTGGATCTGGAAATTCATGTGATCCTGGCGGCGGAAGGCGAGTTCCGAGCCGGCCAGGTAGAATTCGAACATGCGGCAGAATCGCTCGTCATAGAGCGCAGCGATGGCATCGCGATTGGCGGCGAAGCGGCGGCGCCAATGGCGGAGCGTCTCGGCGTAGTGCAGGCGGAGGATTTCGATATCGGTGATCCAGAGGCCGGCACGCTCGATATGCGGCACGACCTCGCTCAAAGCCGGCGAATAGCCGCCCGGGAAAATATATTTGGCGAGCCAGGGATTGGTGCTGCCCGGCCCGGCGGCGCGGCCGATGGAATGCAGAAGGGCGATGCCATCGGGGGCGAGGCAGCGCTTCACGGTGTCGAAAAACGCCCGATAGTGATTGACCCCGACATGCTCGAACATGCCGACCGAGACGATGCGATCGAAGCTTCCCGCGAGCGTGCGATAGTCCATGAGTTCGAAGCGCACCCGCTCGCTCAGGCCTTCCGCCTCCGCGCGCGCGCGGGCCGTCTCCAATTGTTCGGTCGAGAGCGTGATCCCGGTGACATGGGCACCGTAATCGCGCGCCAGCGACAGCGCCAATCCGCCCCAGCCGCAGCCGATATCGAGCACCGAGAGCCCGCCACGCTCAAGCCTGAGCTTGGCCGCGATATGGCGTTTCTTCGCGGCCTGCGCCTCTTCGAGGGTTTCCGCGCCGGTCGGGAAATAGGCGCAGGAATATTGCCGGTCGCGGTCGAGAAAGAGGCTGTAGAGCCGCCCGTTGAGGTCGTAGTGATGCGCGATGTTGCGCCGCGCGCGCGGCGCCGGATTGAACTGGGCGAGCCGTTTCAGCCCCCGCTCCAGCGCGGCATGCAGAAGCATCAAGGGATGCGCCGAGAGATTGGCCTCGACATTGCTGACCAGGAGATCGAGCAGCTCATAGACGCCGCCATCGAAGGGCTCGATCTGCCCGTCCATGTAGGCCTCGCCGAGCCCGAGCGAGGGGTTGAACACCAGGCGGGTAATGGCGCGCGCATCGGTGATGGCGAAGCCGGCGCGGAGCGCGCTGCTCTCGGGCGGGCTGAGCTTGGGGGGGTCAGGCGCGCCCTGGTAGAGGCTGGTCGTACCATCAGGCCATCTTAGCTCAAGCCGCCCGGCGACGATCATCCGCCGCAAAATTCCGTCAAGCACGAAGCGCATGGCACCACCCATCCGGCAATCGATCGTTGCGGGTAGATTGCGCATTGCGGCGAACTTCGTCAAAGGGTTCGTGAGCCCCCAGGGAAGGCGGAGGGGAAACGGACAACGCGGGGCCAAAAAAATGGCGGCGCTTGTGGCGCCGCCAAGTTTAGGGAGGAAACGTCCAAGAAAGCAGGAAGACGGCGTAGCCGCCTTGCTGCGATGCACAAATTAGGGGGTCCGAGGCTGCATTGCAAGCATTTTTTTGCAATGCAGCATCGCAAATTCTCAGCGATGCGGTTCCCCTGGCAACGCTTTGCTAAGGTTTCCTCGCCACACTCCCCCCCGTGATGGGACGAATTTTCCGGCTTGCGCTGGTCATCCTGGTTTTCGCGGCGCCAGCGGCGCGCGCCGAAATGCCGCCGCTCGCCTGGCCGCCGGGAACCGTTTCCGGGCCACTGCCGGGGGCCAGCGTCAAACCCATCGTGATCCCGGGTATCGGAACACCGGGGATTGGAACACCGAGTGTTGGGCCGCTCATCGCGCCGCTGCTCTCGCCGGCGCTCGGGCTGCTCTGCCGTCAGGCGGTCGCCGCGGCGGAGCAGAGCTATGCGCTTCCCGCACACCTTCTCAGCGCCATCGCGCTGGTCGAAAGCGGCCGCAAGGATCCGCAGAGCGGCAGTTTCAATCCCTGGCCATGGACCGTGGACGCCGAGGGCCAGGGGCATTTCTACCCGACCAAGGCCGCGGCCGTTGCCGCCGTGCGAGACTTGCTGGCGCAGGGCGTCGCCTCGATCGATGTCGGCTGCATGCAGATCAATATCATGCACCACCCGCACGCCTTCGCCTCGCTGGACGAAGCCTTCGATCCCTTCGTCAATGCCCGCTACGCGGCCCAGTTTCTTACCGAATTGCACGCCCAGAGCGGGAATTGGGCCTTGGCCGCCGCGCATTACCACTCCATGACACCGGAACTGGCATTGACCTATCAACAAAAAGTGATGGCGGCGTGGTCGGCGGAGCAGCACGGGCTTCCCGTCGAGCCGGCGAGCCTCGCGATGGCGGCGGGAATGGCGCCGGCCCTGCGGCCCACAGCCGGCCTGCGCGGGGGCGGGGCGACGACGATTTTCAACCGCCAGCCGCCGCCGCACATCATTCCGCTCACGGCGCCGCCGGGCATGGCCGTCCCGCCTGGGCGCGGCCTCGATTCCTATCGTGCCCGGCCGGTTGCCTACGCCGCCAGCCCGCTGGGGTCCTGGCATGGGCAATAAACCGGGCATCGACGATAAAAACGTCAAGGGGCATTGACCACGGCGGGCTGGTTCGGAAATCATGGCGGTGGACCCAGTGACCCATGACCTACAAATCGCCCCGCCGGCCGCAATTCTTCTACACCACCGCACCGCTCCCATGCCCCTACGTGGCCGGGCGGACGGAGCGGAAGATCGTCACCGAAATCAGCCGCCCCGACGCCGAGCGGCTGCACGACCAGCTCTCGCGCGCCGGCTTCCGGCGCAGCCATAATATCGCCTACGCCCCGGTCTGCCCGGCCTGCCGCTCCTGCGTGCCGATCCGCATTCTTGCCGCCCAATACCGTCCGCACCGCGCCGAGCGGCGGGTCGCGCGGGCAAATGCCGGGCTGGAGGGGTTCGAGGTGCCGGCGCGCGCCACCGCCGAGCAGTTTCATCTGTTCCAGCGCTATCAGCAGCGTCGCCACGGCGAGGGCGATATGGCGACCATGAGCTTTTACGACTATCGCGCCATGGTCGAGGATACCTCGATCGAGACGTTTATGGTGGAATTCCGCGACCCCGATGACAGCCTGCGCGCCGCCTGCCTGACCGACCGCCTGAGCGATGGCCTCTCGGCGGTTTACAGCTTCTTCACGCCGGAGCTGGAGCGCCGCTCGCTCGGCACGATGATGATCCTGTGGTTGATCGAGCGCGCTCGTGAACTTGACTTGCCCTATGTCTATCTCGGGTATTGGGTGCCCGAGAGCCCGAAAATGGCCTACAAGGCGCGCTTCACCCCGAGCGAGGTACTGCGCGGCGGCCACTGGCGGCGCCTCGATCCGCCCGGCCCCACCGCACCGCATCCCGATCGGCGGATGGCGTTGCCTGGAATGCCGATTTTTCCCGAGAGCTGCAGCTAATCCCGTCAAGCCGCCCGGAGACCGCGGATGGTCTCGTAACTCCCGGTTAATTCAGGCGAAACAAACGCCATTTTACACGCATAAGTTTAGTTACCTGATGAAAATCAACCTTATGTTAAGGTTTGTCGAGCACACTCGCCTCGGAGCCAGACGAGACGCGGCTTCACGTTTCCTCCCACAAGCCGCAACGTGCGGTTCCCGCACCGGCGGCAAACTCAAGCGGCGCCCCTTCCCAGAGGCGCCGTTTTTTTTATTTGCGTCGGGGAACGGAGAAATCGCCCGCACCGCCCTTTCCTGCAGACCAGCCTCGGTATGCCGGTCTCTGGGAGGGTCAAATAACCCCGTCTCACCGGGGATTTCTTGCCCGGTCCAGACCCGTGTCCCATGCTTCGTCCGGCCGCATGCTTCGTCCGACCTCTCCGGGGGCGCTACTGGCCGAGTTCGACGAGCACGATCTCGGCCGCCGCGCCCGCCTCCAGCGTGATGCGGTCCTCGCCGCTGATGGCCAAGCCGTCGCGGGCGCCGAGCGGCGTGCCGTTGACGGCGATCGTCCCGCTTGCCGCGACCAGATAGGCGCCGCCACCCGCCGGCAAGGCGTGTTCCACGCGCTCGCCGGCGGCGAGCCGGCCAGCGAGAACCGCCGCATCGGCGTAGAGCGGCAGCGCCCCCACCCCCTCATGCGCCGCCCGCCCGCTCGCCAGCACCTGCAAACCGCCGCCCTCCCGGGGAAACCGCCGCATGCCCCAGCCTGGCGCGACGCGCGCACGATTGGGCATGACCCAGATCTGGAAGAGCCGGGTCGGGCCCGCCTCGCGGTTGTATTCGGCATGGACGATGCCGGTGCCGGCATGCATCACCTGGACATCGCCGGCCGCGGTGCGGCCCTCATTGCCGAGGCTGTCGCGATGGCTGATGGCGCCCTCGCGGACATAGGTGATGATCTCCATCTCGCGATGCGGATGGGGGTCGAAACCACGCCCGGGGGCGATTTCATCGTCGTTCCAGACGCGCAGCGGGCCGAACCCCAGGCGCGCCGGATCATGGTATTCGCCGAAGCTGAAATGATGCCGCGCGTTGAGCCAGTCATTGCGAAATTGCCCGAGGGCGGCGAAGGGGCGGCGTTCGATCATCGGGGTCTCTCCGAGGTTGTTCGATATCGAAAGATATTGCCCCTAATTAGGCGCGGCGATGGCCTCCCGCAAGGCCTCGGCGGCCGCCGGCGCCCCCGCGCCCTGGCCGAGCCGGCGTAGCAGCGTGCTCAGCAATTCCAGCTCACACGCCGAGAGCCCGGCCATGGCGGCGGCGATATCAGCGGCGTGGGCGGGAAAAAGCGCGCTGATCAGCGCCCGGCCGCGGGCGGTGAGGTCGATGCGCACATGGCGCCGATCGCCGCGATCGCGCTGGCGGGCCACGAGATCGCGGGCGGCGAGTTTGTCGATGACATCGGTCATGTTGCCGGGGCTGGTCAGCACCTTGCGGCTCAACTCGCCGGGGCTGAGCGGTCCCTTGTGCAAGAGCGCCTCCAGCACCCCGAGCTGGGTCGGCGTCAGGCCGTGCGCGGCCAGCCGGGGCTCGACGCGCGCCAGCACGGCACGGCTGGCGCGCAGCAGCTTGACATAGGCGCCGAGCGCAACGGCGACGGGATCGGCCATGCCACGCTACCTGTTCATCAACACCGGCAGATCGGCATGCTCCAGCACGTGGCGGGTAACGCCGCCGAGGATGAGCTGACGCAGGCGCGAATGCGAATAGGCGCCCATTACCAGGAGGTCGGCGCCAAAGGCGCGGGCCGCGGCGAGCAGCCCGGCGCCGACATCGCGCTCAACCGGCGGGAAGGTCGCGAGGTCGGCGTTGATGCCGTGCAACGCCAGATAATCCGCGAGATCGCGCGCCGCCGGGCCGGAGCGCTGGTATTCCTGCGCCGAGAGCAGGCGCACCTGCTCGGCGCGCTGTAGCCAGGGCAGCGCCACCTGCACCGCCGCCGCGCTCTCGGCGGTGCCGTTCCAGGCGATCGCGATGCGCCGCCCGATCGTCGCGGGGGAAGTTTGCGGCGCGATCAGCACGGCGCGGCCGCTGTCGAACAGCACCGCGTGGAGCACGTCCGAGGACGAGCCCTCGCCATCACCGCGCGGGCTCGGCACCACGGTGAGATCGGCGAGGCGGGCCTGCTGCGCGACCAATTCCTCCTCGCGCCCGATGACGGTGGCGAAATGCGCGCTCGCCTCCTGGCTGCCCGGGCGCGGCTCGGAAACCTTGACCCCGTGTTCGGCCACGAAACGGTCGAACATTGCGTGGATCTGGCGCGCCCGCTCGCCCGCCTCACGCTCGGTGGCCGACATCATCTCCTCGATCATCGCCCCCGAGAGCCCCTCGCCAGCCAGGGGTGCCACATCGCGGCTATCGACGCGGACATGCAAGGCAAAGACATGCGCGCGCCACAACCCAGCGATCAGCAGCGCCGCGCCCAGCGCCGCCTCGCTGGCCGTGGCGTTCAAGGGCAGCAGGATTTTGCGGATCGGCATAGGAGGGCCCTCCCCATCTCTTTACGCGCGCCATCATAACAGCGCCGCGCCGCGATGGGCGAGAGGCCGCGGATTTTTATCGCGTCCCGGCGTGGAGCATGAGCGGCATCGCGAGCGGGAACAGCGTGGTATCGTCGGCATCGCCGGCGCGGAAGGTGAGAATGGCGAAGAAGCCCGGCGCGTCGAGCGCGGCCAGCGGATGATGCCAGATCCCGGCGCGGTAGGTAATAGCCTGATCGCCGCGCGCGGCGAAGGCACGCGCCTGCGTCAGATCCGGCTGATCTCCCGCCGGCGTCACAACCACCAGATAGCGCGCGACCCGGAGCGGGATAAAGCTCTGCGAATTGGCGCGATGGCATTCCAAAAGCGTCGCGGAATGGGGCAAAGCGAGCGCCGGGACGGTGGTGAAATCGACCTCGAGCCGCGCCGCCGGCCGCGCGTTCTCGATCTCGGCGACGAGCCGCAGCGCCGCCGCCCCTGGCGCCAGGGGTGTCACGGTGCCGAAGGGCGCGAACGCTGCCTCGGTCAAGTCCGCGAGCCCGCGTTGCATCCTTGCCATCATGCTCCGGCGGGATCGAACATCGAGCCTCGCCCCGCCCCCCTGGGCGGGCCAGGACGCGCCGCGATCCGACGCAGCGCCGCGACCATGATCACCGCGAGGCCAGCCAGCGCCACCAGCGCCGAGGGCCGCAAGCCATAGCGCGGCCAGGTCCAGTTGGCGGCAAGCACGCGCTGCCAGTCGAGATGGGTGAAGAGGCCATACCACGCCGCCTCGATCCCCGCCGTGGCGAGCGTCGCCAGCAGCGAAATGCCGAGCAGCGCGCCGAGCTGGCCCCGGCCGCGCGTATCGAGCGCCCGCCAGGCCATCAGCCAGACAAAAAACCCGCTCATCAGCACCGGCTCGGTGACGTTGGATTTCAGTGACAGCAGGAAATGCAGCAGCACGAGCGCGCTCAGCACATGGATACTGCGATGGAGCCGCTTCCAGCCCCGCCCGAGCCGCGCCAGCATCGCATCCGTCGAGGTCGCGGCGAGCGCGCAAAGGCCGAGCAGGGCAAGAAAACCGACGGTCAAATAAAAGCGCAGCACGATTTCGGCGCCGACATGGAGCAGCGCGAAATTTTGATCGGCGATGTAGAGCACGAAATGGGCGAGCGTATAGGCTGCCGCCGCGACCCCGATCATGCGGCGCAGCAGCGTCACCCGCGGCCAGTTGAAGACCACCCGCGCCGGCGTCACCGCCAAGGTCAGGATCAGGAAACGCACCGCCCAGCGCCCGGTTTCGTGGATCAGCGCGGTGAGCGGGCGGGCGCCCAAGGTGCCCCCGAGCGCCTCGGCGGCGAGCCAGAGCGCCGGGGCCACGAGAATCGCGAGGCAGAGCGCCTTCATCGCCGAGAATCGCCCGCCGCGATCACACCAGGGCAGGCGGCGCAACCAGGGCAAGGGCGCGCGCCGGAGCGTTGCCGCTTCAGGGACCATAGGGCGGGATCGCGATGAGATTGCCGTTCGGTGCGGCCTGATAATTCAACGGAATGTCGAACAGCTTGGCGCTGAGCTGGCCGAATCTCACCTTGACCGCCTCGATTACCGTCTGGTCGTCGTTTTTTTCGCGCAGCAGCACACCCTCCTCGGTGAGGCAGAGTTCACGCGTCACCGCGCCCGGAAGCACTGCCTTCCACGCCATGCAATCGTGCTTGGCAACCCGCTCGGCGCCGAGGCGGGTGAATTGCGCGTCCTTGAGATCGGCGATCTCGCCGGCCAGCGGATTGACGGTCTCGATCACCGAGCGGGTCTTGGCATCGACGATATCGGTGCGGTGGTTGCGATGGTCGATGAGCATGTAGGCGCGACCCGGCACGTCGATCCGCTCGATCTCGTCGGCGGCCAGCCAACGCACCCGCTCGCGCACCATCTTGCCCCCGATCAGCGCCTGGTAGGTGACATCGACATCGCGCGCGGGGATCAGCCGCGGCGTCTCGTCGGCGTGCGCGGCGACGCTGGCGCCACAGGCGAACGCCGCGAGCCAGACGAGATGGCGGCTCATTTGGTTTGCGGCTCGGCGCCCATCGGCGCATTCCCCACCGGCGCATTCCCCACCGGCGCATTTCCCTGCGGCCCATTGCCCTGGCCAGGCGCCATCTGGGGCATCGGCACGCGATGGTAATCGGCGGGCGGGCTGAACAGCGAGGCCGGCTGCGGCTTGTAGGAGACCGTGGTGGCCTGGAGCGCGCCGACGCCGCCCTGCTTGTCCTGACCCCGCCCGGCGAGCAGCACGCCGTCATCGGTGACGCAGACCGTGCCATTGGCGCGCGCCGACTGCACCTCCCATTGCGTGCAGCTCTGCCCCGCCACCTTGTCGGTGCCGAGGCGCTTGAACTTCATCTGGTCGTTGAGCAGGAAGCCGCTCGCCATATCGGCGTTGAGCGGGGTTTCCATGAACAGATGCTGGTCGCTCATCACCAGCATCATCTGGTTCTTGGCGCGGTCGATGATGACATAGCCACGCTGGCCCGGCGCATCGAGCCGCATGCGGCTGCTCGCCGCCGAATAGTACATATGCGCCTCCGTCGGCGCCCCCGGCGCCGCGCGGGTCAGCGCATAGACCACGGCGACATCCTTGGTCGGCATATAGACCGGGTGCTCATCGGCCCGCGCCGGCATGTTCACGGCAAGTCCGAGCCCCAGCCCTAGGATAGCCCCCAGCCCTAGGATAGCAAAGCGCCCGATGGTAGCGACGCGCAACGACATGATTCTCAATCCCTGCTTGGGGCAACCGCCCACGATGACCTTACGCGCACCCAACTTAACTGGATGCGACCCTGATTTCCGCCAGTGCGCCGAGCCCGGCCCGCAATTCTTCGCGAGAAAGGGTACCAATCCAGCGCGCCCGGGTTGAAACTGCCTCAACCAGGCGGGTCTTGTAAATGTCGCGCGGCAGCTCGACCGCCCCGAAACCCGCGAGATGCGCGGTGAGGAACTGGGTATCAAGCAGCCGGAAGCCGCCCAGACGCAATCTCACGACCAAATGTACCAACGCCACCTTCGAGGCATCGCGGGCAAGGGTGAACATGCTCTCGCCGAAAAACGCCGCGCCCACGCGGACGCCATAGAGCCCGCCGGCAAGCGCGCCGTCCTGCCAGCATTCCAGCGAATGGGCGTGACCCTGGCGATGCAGCGCCAGGAACAGGCGCTCGATCTCGGCGTTGATCCAGGTGTCGCCACGGCCGCGGAGCGGCGCGGCGCAGCCCGCGATCACCGCGGCGAAATCCTGATCGGCGGTGACGGTGAAGCGCCCCGAGAGCACGGTGCGCCTGAGCCGGCGCGGCAGGTGGAAGCGCTCGAGCGGCAGCACGCCGCGCTGCTCGGGGTCGAGCCAATAGAGATGCGCGCCCTGGCGGCTCTCGGCCATCGGGAACAGGCCGGCCTGATAGGCGCGCAGCATCAGCTCGGGGGTGATGCGGAAATGGCGTTGCGACATGGCGCCATTCTGCGCCGCCACCGGCATGGCTGCCAACAGTTGCGCTGCTACGCGGGGTTGCGCGTGGCGTCAGGGAAGCGCGCCGCGAGGGCGCGGGCGATGTCGCCGGCCAGGGTCTCCCACGCGCGCCCCGCGTTCTGGCGGAAGAGGCGCATTCCGGGATACCAGGGCGTCTCGGCGCGGCCGAGCTGCCAGCGCCAATCCGGCGCGTAGGCCAGCATCAGCCAGGCCGGCCGGCCCATCGCCCCGGCGAGATGGCCGACCGCGGTATCGACGGTGATCAGCAGGTCGAGGTTTTCCAGCACCGCCATGGTGTCGGCGAAATTTTTCAGCTCGGGGCCGAGGGAGAGCAGCGGCGCGGCGCCAAGATACGCCCCGACCTCCGCCGCCGCCTCGCCCTTTTGCAGGGAGACCAGGGCGATGCCGGGGATTTCGCCGAGCGCGCCGAGCCGCGCGAGCCGGGTCGAGCGGTAGCGATCATTGTTGTGGCTCGCCCGCCCCGCCCAGGCGAGGCCGACGCGGCGGTAGCCGGGCGGCAGCAGGTCCGCAAGCCGCGTCCGCCAGGTCGCGGCCAGCGCCGGATCGGCGCGGAGATAGGGGATCGGCGCCGGGATGCTCTCAAGCCGCGTGGTGGCGAGGCGCGGCAGGCCGGAAAGCGGGCAGTAGGCGGCGAAATCGCCGCATTCCTCCCAGCGGTCGAAAATCCGCCGCACGGCGGGGAATTGCGCCAGGATCGGGCGCATCTCGGCACTGCTCGCCACCACGATGTCGCGCGCGCGTTCCGCCGCCCACGGAATATAGCGGGCGAATTGGATGACATCGCCAAATCCCTGATCGGCGATCAGCAGCAAGGTGCCCTCGGGGAGCGGCCGGCCATCCCAGTGCGGACGCTCGGTCTCGGGCAGCAGACGCGGCGTGGAAGCGAGCTTGTGCCGCCATTCATACTCCTCCCAGCCGGCGGCGAAATCGCCGGTCAGCAGCAGGGTCTCGGCGCGCAGGAAATGCGCGTTCGCCTGCTCGGGATTGAGCGCCAGCGCGCGATCGGCGGTCGCGAGGGCGGCGTCGAGCTCGAGCCGGCTCGCGTGGATGATGCCGAGATTGGTGAGCGCCAGCGGATCCTCAGGCGCGAGTTCGACCGCCCGCCGCCCGGTGGCGAGCGCCTCGTCGTAGAGCCCGGCAGCGCGATAGACCTCGCAGAGATTGCGCGGATAGAGCGCGACCTCGGGAGCAAGTGCTATGGAGCGCTCCATGCGCGCCCGCGCCTCGGCGATCCGCCCCAGCCGATAGGCGACGATGCCCTGAAGGTGATTGGCGTGGGGATGGTCGGGTTCGGCGGCGAGGACGCGGGCGAGGATCTCCTCGGCGGGCCCGAAACGCCCCGCCTGTTCGTGCCCGCTCGCCTCGGCGAGCATGCGCTGCAGCGCCTCGGGAGCGAGGGTCGCACCCGCCGGCGCGGGCGGCGGCGCGGCGGGTGCCGCGGGCGGCGGGGCATCCTCGGGCAAGGCGTAGCCGAGGGCAGCGATGACCGGGCTCAGGATCGGCAGCACCGGGGCGAGCTGCGCGAGATAGGGGCGATGGCGGTAGCGCGAGCGGTCGTAGAGTTTTTCCGTGACCTGGGCATAGCTCGCGGTGCGCGCGGCGCGGCGGTTTTCGTGAAACGCCAGGCAAGCAGGATCGAACGGCACGCCGATGAAATCGAGCAGGCGCCGCACGCCGCGCTCGGGCGCGCTCACCACGTCCTCATAGCGGATGGGCAGATACCGGAGCGTCATCGCGCCGCGGTAGTGCCGCACCAGTTGCATCACCAGCCGGTAATGCTCGGCAATGCTGTCGAGCGCGGCGGCGCAGTAGAAGCCGTGCGTCAGGTGGTTGGAAAACACCGACAGCGTGACATCGAGCGGATGGCGGATGAGATGGATCAGCGGCGCGTCGGGAAACAGTAGCGCGATCAGGCCAAGATGCATCTCGTTGAGCGGCATCTTGTCGGTGAACCAGCGCGGCTCTCGCCCGTGCAGCACCCCGGCGTTGCGCACCCGGCGCAGATAGGTATCGCGCAGGACCATGAGCCCGTCGCGCTGATCGCCCATCCATAATTCGGCGAGTGCCTCGGGGTAGGCCAGCGGGCTGCCCAGCAAGCGCGGCAGGGTTTCCGTCAGCTCGTTGATGAAGGGCAGCTCATCGCCCGCCGTGATATCAGGATGGCCCGAGAGGATCTGCTCGATCAGCGTCGTGCCGGAGCGGGGAAAGCCCAGGATGAAAATCGGCCGCGGCCCGGCTGCGGGCGGCGGGCGTGGCAGCGCGGCGAGGCGCTCGGCGGTGAAGAAGCGCTCCAGGCGCTGGGCGAGATCGCGCGCCGGCCCCGCGAGATAGGCCGGTGCGCCGAGTTCGTGGGCGCGCGCCTTGCCGGCGCTGAAGGCCGCGAAGGCGGCATCGTATTCGTCCAGCTGATCGAGTAGCCGGCCTTGCTGGGAAAGCGCGATCGGCGAGAGTTTCTTGTCCTCCCGCGTCGCGGCGATGGTCGCGATGAGCGCCAGCGCCGCGCGCGGGTGACCCTCGCGCGCGGCCAGCGTGGCGCGCGCCAGGCGCACGCCCTCATGGTCGGGCTGGAGGGCGGCGGCGCGGTCGAGCAGTTCGGCGGCGCGGGGGAAATCCCGATCGGCCTCCTCCAGCATCGCCCAGCCGAGCAGGGTTTTGACCTCGTCCGGCCCCAATCGGGTGGCTTTTTCATAGAACCCGCGGGCCTCCGCCATGCGACCCTGGTTCTTGAGGTTCCAGGCGAGATTGGCGAGCAGGATGGCATCCTCGCCGCCGCGCAATTCGAGCGCCCGGCGATAGTGGTATTCGCCGATCCAGGCATGATTGGCCTCGGTCAGCACCATGCCGAGCAGATTATGCGATTGCGGGTGCTGGGGCGCGATGCGCACCGCGTTGCGCGCCTGCTGTTCCGCCTCCGCCAGGGCGCCGCGACCGAACAGCAGGAGGGTGAGGTCGTGGGTCGCTCCGACATGGTTGGGATTGCGCGCGATGATCCGCCGCAGCACCGCTTCCGCAGCGCTCGCGGGCCCTTCCAGCCGGAGCAGGCGGGCGAGCAGCCAGAGCGCGTCGATGCGCCCCGGCGCAAGATCGAGCACGTCGCGCGCGAGCGCCAGCGCGCGGGTCCGATCGTTCTTGCCGAGCGCCGCCTCGGCTTCGGCGAGCAGCGGGTCGAGCCGCCAGCCGGCCGCCGGCGCCACCAGCGCCGCCTCGGGCGCCTGGCAGCAGCGCAAGCCAGCAAGCCCACTGCCGCAGGCGCAGAGCGTATTTTCCGTCATGCGCGCGGGCGGCGGGCCGGTGCGGCGGGAGGCGGTCCCGAGGCGCGGCCCCTGGTGGGGTCTGAGAGTTTGAAAAAGAATGCCCTCGCGCCCAGAAATCGACAGAGAAAAAGCCAATGTTTCCAGAGGGCATTCTTGTTCAAGTTCGATTGATTTTCACGCTCTGAGGCCAAGCCCCAGCCTCGCCGGCCCGGCAAGCAAACCCTCCCGACAGGCGGAATCATGCGCATACTCCCTCCACGGCGCCTTTTCCCTACGGCACCGCCGAACGCGGTCCCGGCTCGGAGGCCGCGGTGGGGGACGTGGCGCAGGCGAGGGTGAGACGAAACGCAGTACCCCCCGGCCCGGTCGCCGCGAGGGCAATATCGCCGCCATGGGCGCGCATCAGGTCGCGCGAAATGGCGAGCCCAAGCCCGGTACCACCCCGGCGGAAGGAGCCCATGAAAGGGCGGAAAAGATGGGCGCGCACTGGCTCAGGTAGGCCCGGCCCATCATCCTCGATCATGATCTCGATCCCGCATTCGCTCGGCGTCGCCCTGACCTCGGCGCGCCGCGCCCCGGCCTCGGCGGCGTTGCGCAGCAGATTGACGAAAACCCTGAACAATTGCTCGCGATCGGCCTCAATGCAAAGTCCCTCGGCGATCTGGATATCAATGGCGAAGCCCGGCGCGACCGGCAGGATCACCTCCCGCACCTCGTCGAGCAGGGAACGCAGCGGAAATGTCTCCCGCGTCGTGCTTGGCGGTCCCTCGCGGACGAAATCGAGCATCCGGCGGGCGAGGTCGGTGGCGCGTTCGATGGCGCGCACCAGCACCTCGCCGGAACGGCGCAGCCGCGGGTCGTCGCTTTCGCTCAGCCGGTCGGCGGCCAGCATGGCGGAGGCGAGAATGCCGCGCAGATCATGGCTGACCTTGGCCATTGCGGTGCCCAACGCGGCGAGCCGGGCGTTGCGCCACAGGGCGGCGCGCAATTCCTGCTGCATCGCCGCCAGCTCGCGCCCGGCGACCGCCATCTCGTCATCGCCGAACAGGCTGACGCCAATGGAGTCGAGCGGCGCGCCGTGCTCGGGGTCGGCGCGGAAGGCGACGATCGAATCGGTGATGCGCCGGATCGGCCGCACCAGCAGGATCAGCATCGCGAGATAAACCAGCCCGCCGGTGACTGCGGCGATGATCAGCGAAAGCGCCGCGATCTGCCAGGCATAGTCGTGCAGCACATCGAGCAGTTCGCGCTCGTGCATGATCAGCTCGACGACGGTGGCCGGGCGCAGCGGGCTGTTGCCGATCACCTCGATCGGGCGGTCCTGGGTGCGGAAGAGATCGGCGAGCGCATAGCCGATGCCGGCGAGCAGCGTCTCGTGGCGGAGATCGTAGCGGGCGAGCGGAATGATTTGTCCCGGTGGGGCGAGCACCAGCTCCACGCCCGAAGCGCGGTGCAGGCGGATCAGCTCATCGCCCGAGAGATGCAAGAGATCATCGCGCGTCGCCGGATCGAGCAGGCCGTGCGGCGCGCCGGCGACCGCGAGGGCCGCGATATTGGCCTCGCGCACATGGCGCTCCAGCCAAGCGCGGCGCTCATGGCCGAGGCTCGGGAAGAAAATCAGCGCCTCGGTGACCAGCACCACACCGAGCGTGAGCCAGAGCAGGCTGGACGAGAGGCTACGGCGCGGCGCGGTTTCGGCCATCGACGCGCCCACGCGAGCTATCCCGTCACCGCCGCCAGCGCATCGGGGCTCGGCAAACCCGGGCGCGGCGGGACGGTGAGGGTGAGGGTGGCGGAGGCGGCGCGGCCGGCGGCAAAGAGACTGGCCAGGAAATCCGGATCGGCGTTGAATTTCGACGAGATCGGCAGGTCGCGCAGCTCGGCGTCGGCGGTGAAAGAGCGCAGCCGCAGCCCCGCCGGCAAGGCGGCAAGTTCGGCCTGGAGCACGTTATGGCAGGCGATCTCGTTGAGCCGGTTGAGAATTTCCGCCGGTGTGCGGGGCACGCCCGGCCGCCGCGCTGGTTGCGCGGCGATAAGCACGAGGTCGTCGGGCGGATGCGGGGCGAGGAGCGGGGCGAGCGGTGGGTTGCCAGCATAGCCGCCATCCCAATAGGCGCGCCCGGCGATCTCGACGGCGGGAAACACGAAAGGCAGGCAGGTCGAGGCGAGCAGCACATCGACGGTGATCTCGGCATTGCCGAACAGCGCCGCCGCGCCGGTCTCGACATCGGTCGCGACCACCGTGAGGCGGGGTGCGGTGGGCAGGACCAGCGCCGCGGGGTCGAGCAGCTCGGCGATGATGCCCCGCAAGGGGTTATGCCCAAACGGGTTGAGTTGGGCTGGGCTGAACAGCCGCATCATCGCCTCGAAACCCTGCCAGAGCAGGCTGTTGCTGATATCCCAGCCCCACAGCCAGCGCTCGAACGGGCTGTTGCGCAGCGGGTTCAGCGCATGTGTCCGCTCGATCCCCTGCCACAGCCGGTGCAGCGCCGCGCGCGCCGCCCCATTGCCGCCGCGCGCCACGCCCTGGGTCAGGAGGGTCGCGAGCAGCGCGCCCGAGGAGACGCCGCAGACCCGGTCGAAGCGCACCCCTTCCTCGAGCAGCCGATCGAGCACCCCCCAGGTGAAGGCACCATGTGCCCCACCGCCTTGCAGGGCGAGCGCCCTGACGCCCGCGTTGATTTCATCCGCATCCATAGCACGAAATTGTGAAGGTTTCGCGGCTTTTGGGCAAGGGTCAGTATTGCCGCCGGACACCGAAGCTGAAAATCAATCGAACTTGAAAAAAAGCGCCCTCTCGAAACAGCGGCTTTTTCTCGCGATTGTCGAGCGCGGGCGTTCTTTTTGACACTCTCAGCCACCCGCGAGGAAAGCCCGGCGATGGCGCCACAGCGCCGGCAGCAGCGCGAGCAGGGCGAGGCCGAGCAGCGGCAGCAGCAGGCGGGGCGTGAGCAGGATGGCGGGGTTCGGGGTGTGACCGCTCGCCAGCACGTCGGAGAGCCCGGCGCCGATGCCCGCGAACACCACGGTTGCCGGGATAATCCCGAGCACGGTCGCCGCGGCATAGGGCAAAAGCTTCATGCCGAGCAGCGCCGGGGCGAGATTGACCAGCCAGAACGGCACCACCGGCACCAGGCGGAGCGCCAGGAGGTAATTGAACCCGTCGCGCGCGAGGCCCTCGCGCAGCCGCTCGGCAAACCGGCCCAGTCGCCGCTGCAACGGCGCGGCGAGGAGGGTGCGGGCAAGCAGAAACAGCAGAATGGCGCCGAGGCTCGCGCCCACGACCGCCAGCGCCGCGCCCCGCCAGGGGCCGAACATCAGCCCACCCGCCACCGTCAGCACGCCCCCGCCCGGCACGCTGAGCGCCACCACCGCGGCATAGACGCCGATATAGGCGAGTGCCGCGAGCCAGGGATGGGCGCGCGCATCGGCTTGCAGCACCGCCTGATGCAGCGCGAGCGCCGCCCAGGAGAGCTGCCGCGGCACGCCAAACGCGAAAGCCGCCGCGATGGCGGCCGCGAGAAGCGCAAGCAGGAACAGCCGGACGGGCGTCATGCGGGGATACTGCCCGTGCCGGCATGATTGACGCAATGCGCCGGCTCCCCCTATACGAGGGCGCAATGCGAGCGGGGCGGCGCTGCCGGCGCCCGCTTTCGTATGTAATTGTCCCGGTCCCTGGTCTGGAGAGCGTCGTGAAGCGCACCTATCAACCCTCGAAGCTGGTCCGCAAGCGCCGGCATGGCTTCCGCGCCCGCATGGCAACCGTCGGCGGCCGCAGAGTGCTCTCGGCCCGCCGTGCCAAGGGCCGCAAGCGCCTCTCGGCCTGATCGCTTGACCGGCGTGATCGCCACGGCGGCGGACCTGGCCAGGCCGCCGCGCCCGGCACGGCTAAAACGGCGCGCCGAATTCCTCGCCGTCGCCGCCCGGGGCCGCAAGGTGCAGATGCCCGGCCTCGTGCTCCAGGCGCTGGCGCGTGAGCAAGCCGCGCCGCTCCGCCTCGGCTTCACCGTCACCCGCAAGATCGGCAACGCGGTGGCGCGCAACCGCGCGCGGCGCCGTCTCAAGGAAGCGGCGCGGCTGTTTTTCGCTGAACACCCGGCGGCCGGCGTCGATCTCGTGCTGATCGGGCGGCGGGAAACCGCGCGGCGGGAATTTTCCGCCCTGCGCGACGATCTTGCGCGCGCGCTCGCCAAGGCGCGGCTTTCATGAAGGCGGCGCCGAGCGGCCTCGCCGCTTTCCTGCTGGCGCGTCTGGTGCGGCTCTATCAGTTGCTGCTGCGTCCCCTGATCGGCGGGCATTGCCGCTTTCACCCGAGCTGTAGCGCCTATGCCATCGCCGCGTTGGAAACCCACGGGGCCTGGCGCGGCCTGGGTCTCGCCAGCTGGCGCCTGCTTCGCTGCAATCCCTGGTCGGCGGGCGGGATCGACCCCCCACCGCCGCGCGCAACCGAGCCCCGTCGGACAGCATAGGCATGGAACAACGCCGCCTGATCCTCGCGATCGCGCTCTCGATCGCGATTCTCCTCGGCTTTCAGATGCTCTACCGGCGCATCGCCCCGGCCCCGGCGCCGAGCGAGACCGCCGAGACGATGCCGCCGCCGGCCCCGCCCGCGGTCGGCCCGGCGCGCCCGCCCGCCGAGACCGCCGGCGCCCAGCCCGAAACGCCAGCGCCACGCCTCGCCATCCTCGCCCCGCGCATCGAGGGTAGTCTCGGGCTGCGCGGCGCTCGGCTCGACGATCTCGTGCTGCGCGACTATCGCGACACTGTCGCGGCCAATTCGCCCCTGGTGCAACTCCTTGCGCGCCCCGCCTCGGCGACCCCCTATTACGTGCAGTTCGGCTGGAGCGCGCCGCTCGGCACCAGCCTCAAACTACCCGACAGCACCACGCTCTGGCAGGCCTCGGCGCCGACGCTGACACCGCGCCAGCCGGTCACCCTGACCTGGGACAACGGCGCCGGGCTGGTGTTCTCGATCGCGCTCGCGGTCGATGACAACTACATGTTCACCATCCGCCAGAGTGTCGCCAACGGCACCGCTCAGCCGGTGGAGCTGTTTCCCTGGGCGCGCATCCGACGCGACTACACCCCCCCCACCGCGGGTTACTACATCCTCCATGAGGGCCTCCTCGGGGTGATCGGCGGGCGGCTCCAGGAACTCACCTACGCCAAGGCGAAAACCGCCGGCGAGCACACCGACGGCCTCGCCTATCAGGCGAGCGCGCCTGGCGGCTGGGCCGGCATTACCGACAAATACTGGCTCACCGCCCTGATCCCGCCGCAGAACCAGGACGAGACGGTCTCCTTCCGCGATGTCAGGATCAACGACACCGTGGGCTATCAGGTCGATTTCACCCGCCAGACCCCCGAGACCATCGCTCCCGGCGGCGCGGGGGACGAAACCCTGCATCTTTTCGCCGGGGCCAAGGAAGTGCATCTGCTCGACCGCTACGAGCGCCGCTTCGGCATTCCGAGCTTCGACAAGGCGGTCGATTTCGGCTGGTTCTATTTCCTCACCAAGCCGTTTTTCTATGCCATCGACTGGCTCTATCAGCGGCTCGGCAATTTTGGCCTGGCGATCATGGCGTTCACGGTGATCGTCAAGGCGCTGTTCTTCCCGCTCGCCAATAAATCCTACAAATCGATGGGCAAGATGCGCCTGCTCGGCCCCAAGATGCAGGCCATGCGCGAGCGCTTCAAGGACGACCCGGCGCGCCAACAGCAGGAAATGATGGCGCTCTATAAGGCCGAAGGGGTCAATCCGGCGAGCGGCTGCCTGCCGATGCTGATCCAGGTGCCGGTGTTCTTCTCGCTCTACAAGGTGATCTTCGTCACCATCGAGATGCGCCAGGCGCCGTTCTATGGCTGGATCCGCGACCTCTCGGTGCCCGATCCGACCAATGTATTCAATCTCTTCGGCTTGTTGCCTTTCGATCCGACGCAGATCTCGCCCTTCCTCCATCTCGGCGTCTGGCCGCTGCTCATGGGGGTGTCGATGTTCCTGCAACAAAAACTCAACCCGCCGCCGCCCGACCCGGTGCAGGCGCGGATGTTCCAGTTCATGCCGGTTATTTTCACCTTCATGCTGGCGCGTTTCCCGGCGGGGCTGGTGATCTACTGGACCTGGAACAATCTGCTCTCGATCGCCCAGCAATGGCTGATCATGCGCGGCACGCGGCTCGGTGCGGCCAAGCCGGTGCGGACATAGGCGCGCTCGACGCGGGCGAGGCGCTGTTTGCCGGGGCGAGCGGCTTCGTTCACGCCGCCCAGCGCCTCGACCAACTGCTCCCGCCCGATCTGCCGGAGATTGCCTTCGCCGGGCGCTCCAATGTCGGCAAATCCTCGCTGCTCAACGCGCTCACCGGGCGCAAGCTGCTGGCGCGCGTCTCGCACCGGCCGGGGCGCACGCAGCAGCTCAATTTCTTCGCTCTCGCCGGGCGGCTCATGCTCGTCGATATGCCAGGCTACGGCTATGCCGAGGCGGCGAAGCAAATGAAGGCGGACTGGCAAGGGTTGATGTTCGATTACCTGCGCGGGCGGCCCAATCTCCGGCGCGCGCTGCTGCTGCTCGATGCGCGGATCGAGGTCAAGGCTTCCGATCACGCGGTGATGGAGCTGCTCGATCAGGCGGCGGTGAGTTTTCAGCTCGTCCTCACCAAGACCGATGACGTCAAACCTCCGGCACTGGCCGCCAAGCAAGCAGAAGCGCAGCGCCTGGCGCGCGCCCATACCGCCGCCCACCCCGAGGTGATCGCGACCAGTGCGGCAACCGGCGCCGGGATCGCCGAGCTGCGCGTGGCGCTGGTGGGCCTTGCCGCGCCGATTGCGGCAAGCGGGTTCAGACAAACATAAAATCAGATGTGATGCCGAGCAGGAACTGCCCGACGCTCTCGAAATGCGCGGCGCGCGCCTGCACCTGCTGCGAGACCGCGTGGCTGTCGCGAAAGCGCCGCTCGATCGGATCGCCGGTGAAAATCGCGTTCACCCCGGCGGCGTGATAGACCGCCTCGCTCACCGCCCGGCCCACGGCCAGGGCGTGCGAGGCGGCAAGCCGGATATCGATCCGTTCCGCCGCTCCGAGCGGCGCCTCGGCGGCGCGCGCCTCGCATGCGCCGAGCGTTGCCCAGAGGAGCGCGCGGGCGGCGCGGAGCCGCCCCTCCAGCCGGCCGATCTCGGCCTGCACGACAGGGCTTTCCGCCAAGCGCCGGCTGCCATCGCGCGGCACCTTGTCACGCGCCAGGATGATGAACGCATCCAGCATCTCGCGCGCGATGCCAAGCGCCACGGCGGCGAAACCACTGGCATAGAGGTGGGTCGTGGCGAAGCGATAGAGCATGCCCGCGGCACGGCATTCCGCGGTGATGTCGCGCAGCAGCGTCAGTTCGGCTGGCACGAAAAGATCCTCGACGGCGTAGCTGTCGCTGCCGGTGCCGCGCAGCCCGATGACCTGCCAGCGATCCTCGATCTGGGCGGCCTCGCGCGGGAACAGCGCGCTCCGCTCAAAAAGTCGGCCCTCGGCGTCGCGCGCCAGGGACCCATCCGCCGCCGCCACCCGGCAATGTCCGCCGAGCCAGGTGGCGTGGCGGCTGCCGCTCGCGAACCCCCATTTGCCGCTGACCCGAAAACCGCCGGGGACGGGGTGCATCCGCCCGACCGCGCCGGCCCCCCAGGCGAGCACGGCGCGCGGATCGCCAAATACGTGCGCGGCCGCCGGCGGGTCGAGATAAGCCGCCGACATGGAACACCCGGCGGTTTGGCAGATCACCCAGGCGGTCGCGGCATCAGCGCGCGCGAGCTCCTCGATCACTGCGACGAAAGCGCTCGGTGCCAGTTCCCCCCCGCCCAAGGCACGCGGCAGCAGCAGGCGGAAGAGGCCAGCTTCATGCAGCGCCGTGACAAGGTCGGCAGGCAATTCCCGCGCCGCTTCGATGCGGGGAGCCGCGGCGGCGATCAGCGGGGCGAGGCGCCGGGCGGCAGCGATTGCGCGTTCCGGGGATGGCGATTGCGGCATGGGCTCCTCCTGGTCCTGACCCTTGCCGCTATTGGTGCATGGGCACGGCGCTCGCGTCCACACCCGGCGCCCTGTTGCCCCAACTATTGCGGATATAACTCGCGACCGCCGCGATCTCCTCGGGCCGCAGCAATCCGGCGAAGGCGGGCATGGCCGGGCCGGTCGGCGCACCCGGCGTCGCGACCGCCTGGGCGCCGTGAACGATAACGCCGAGCACGGTGTCGGGACGCCTTGCCTGCACCACGGCGCTGCCGGCCAGACGGGGAAAAAGCCGCGCCTGGCCCAGGCCGTCGGCGCCGTGGCAGGGCGCGCAGCGGTCGCGATAGAGGTTTTCTCCCCGCGCCATGATGGCTTCATCCGGCCGCGGCGAAGGCACGCTCGGCGCGGCGGGGAGGGATTTGAGATAGTCCGCGATGGCGGCGCGATCGGCCTCGGTCATGCGCGCGGTCGAAAGCCGCACTACCTCGGCCATCGGCCCGCTGGCGAGCTGGCGGGAAGTCGCGCCGCTGGCGAGAAACCGGGTGATGTCGTCCGCGCTCCAGCCGCCGAGGCCGGTGCGGCGATCGCCATCGAGGGCGGGGGCGACCCAGCCCGCGACCACGCCGCCCTGCAAGGCGCGGGCAAGAACATCGCCGCCGAGCGCGGTTTTCGGCGTGTGGCAGGCGCCGCAATGCCCCGGCCCCTCGACCAGGAAGGCGCCGCGATTCCAGAGCGCGTCATGGCCAGGATCGGGACGCCAGGGGGTGGGGCGGAAATAGAGCAGGTTCCAGAGGCCAAGGAAGGGACGAAAATCGAGGGGAAAAGCGAGATCGGCGCCGCGCAGGTCTTGCTGAACCGGCGGGAGGCTGCGGAAATAGGCGGCAAGCGCCGCCACGTCGGCATCGCTGAACGCGGCGAAATAAGGATAGGGATGAGCCGGATAGAGATATTCTCCCCCCCGCCCGATCCCGTCCCGCACCGCGCGGGCGAACTCAGCCTCTGACCAGGCGCCGATCCCGGTTGCCGGATCGGGGGTGAGATTGGGCGCGATGATCGCGCCGAACGGCGTCGGGATGCGCCGCCCGCCGGCCATCGCCGCCCCGCCGGGGGCGGTATGGCAAGCGGCGCAATCGCCGAGCACCGCGAGATAGGCGCCGCGCTCGGCCGCCGTCTCGGCGCGCGCCACCCCGGCTACGAGCAGGCCGGCCAGCACCACGACGCGGGTGAGGCGCCGGCCGATCATCGCCTTAGGCCAGCGGGCCGGGCGCATGGCGATAGCGCGTAACGATCGCCTCGGCGCTGCGGAGAGCCAGCGCGGCGATCGTGCCGGTCGGGTTATAGCCCGGGTTCTGCGGAAACGCCGAGCCGCCGACGACGAAAAGATTATCGAGATCCCAGCTTTGCAAATAGGAATTCACCGCGCTCGTGGCGGGATCGTCTCCGGCGATCGCGCCGCCCACGGTATGCGTGCTCTGGTAGGGCACCATGCTGTAGGGCGCATGGCGTTTTTCGACCACCATCCTGCTCGGCCGCATGGCGCGCGCAATCTCCCCCAGCCGCTCGGTGACGAAATCCGACATGAGCAGATCGTTGGGATGGAAATCGAAGGTGAGGCGGAGCAGCGGCCGGCCGAGGCGATCGCGATAGGTGGGGTCGAGATCGCAGAAAGCGCCGCGATGGCTCATCGAACTGCCCGCGGTGATCAGCCGCGTGGTGCGGCGGTAGGATTGCGCCACCGCCGTCTTCCAGGCACGTCCCCAGCGCGGTGTGCCGGGCGGTGTCGGATGGTTGAGGATGGGCCGGCCGTTGGTCGCGAGCAGGCCAAGATAGGCGCCGCCGATGAAGCCGAGCGCGGCGTGATCGAAAACATCGCCGTTGAAATCATCGACGATCATGCCGAGCGCGCCGGCGCCGATGAAGGGGTTGAGCAATTTATCGGCGAACGATACCTGCACGGATGACGTGGTTTGATAGCTGAAATTGCGCCCGATGACGCCTTGCCCGCTCCGCAGATCATAAGGCGCGCCGATGCCCGAAAGCCGCAGCAGGCGGACATTCTCCAGCATGAAGGCGGCGAGCACGACGATCTCGGCGGGCTGAAAAACCTCCGTGCCGGCGGCATCGACATAGCTCACGCCGCGCGCCCGCCGCGCCCGCGGGTCGTGCGCGATCGCCAGCACCTCGCATTCGGTGCGGAGCGAAAAATTTTCCCGCGCCGCGAGCAGAGGAAAAAGCACTGTTTGCGGGCTCGCCTTGGAATAATTGCCGCAGCCGAAGCGCTCGCAAAAGCCGCAATAGGTGCAGGGCCCGAGCGTCACGCCGAGCGGGTTGGTATAGGATTGCGAGAGATTGGCCGAGGGTTGGGGAAACGGATGGTAACCCAGCTCACGGGCGGCCTCGGCAAACAGCGTCGGCGCATAGGGCATTTTCATCGGCGGGGTGGGATACTCGCGCGCCCGCCGGCCCTCGAAAGGATTGCCGCCGGGCTGGATAACCCCCGCGAGATTGCCAGCCTTGCCGGAAATCCCACACATATACTCGAAGCGATCGTAATAGGGTTCCAGCTCGGCGTAGCTCACCGGCCAGTCCTGGATGGTGATATCGGGGGCGATGAAGCGGCTTCCGTAGCGCTTCGTGAGATGGCTGCGCAGGGAAAAATCGCTGGGCAGGAACCGCCAGGTCTGGCCGTTCCAATGCACCCCGCCGCCGCCCGCGCCACTGGCCGGCAGGAACGAGCCCCAGGCGCGCACCGGCAGGGCGGTCTGGGCGATAGTGTTGCGAAAGGTGATGGTGCTTTCGGCCGGCGCGACAACGAGGTCGTGGCGGACGGCGTAGCGCAGCTCATCGGGGGCGCGGGCGGGGGGGAAACTCGTCGCGGTGTCGCGCCACGGCCCGCGCTCGAGGGCGACCACCGACAGCCCCGCCGCACTCAACGTCTCGGCCAGCAGCGCGCCGCTCCAGCCGAAGCCGATGACGACCGCATCGACCGGCTTCATCCGCACGCTCATCGGTGGCCCTTGCGGGGTGCGATGCGAACGCGGCGCGCGGGAAGAGGCGAAACGAGGGCGACGCGGGGCGTCATGGCGGCGGCTCCGGCGGCAGGTTGAACCACGATGTCGTGATGCCGCGGAGCCTGTCAATCGCGCATCAATGCCGACGTGCTCGGCCCCCTAGATCGCCGGCCGCAACGCCTGGAAAATGGCAGTGCTCGATACAATGGCCGCGAATTCGCCTTGAAGATTGGCGAGCGTCATGGCGTGGATTTGTTCCGCGGGATAAATTTCCCGATCGACGCCCGCGCGATCATAGGTCCATGTGGCGTCGCGCGGCAGCAGAGTCTCGAAACCCAGATTACCGGCCATGCGGGCCGTCGTCTCAACGCAATGGTTGGTGGTGGCGCCGCATAGAACGACGGTATTGATGCCTGCCCGACAGAGGCGCTTTTCCAGATCGGTGCCGATGAAGGCGCTGTTCACCGATTTGACGAGCACCGGCTCGCCGGGAATTTCCCTGGCATCGGCCTGCACCTCATAACCGGCGCTGTCCGGCAGAAACGCCGACGCAGGCGTGCTCCCCGCGTGGCGAATGTGAAAGACCGGCGCGCCATGCTCGCGGAACAGGGTGAGGAGGTCCGCAATGCGGGCCAATGCCTCGGGGTTGTTGCGACGCATCCCCCGCGCCTCCCAGAGATCGAAGCCGCGCTGGACGTCGATCACCAGAAGTGCGGTGCGATCGGAATCGAGGCGGCGGGCGCTCATGCGTCTGGCCCCGCATGGATCTGTGGGGTTCCGGTCACGGCGCGGACGAGACCCTCCCGTTCCGCCCGGAGCGCCGCCCCGCGCGCCCGCACCGCTGCGAGGACGGCGGCCGGCGCGGTCTCCGGCGTGCCGGCGGCAAACGGCGGCTCGGGGGCGTATTCGAGGGTGAGTTGGATAGCCTCGGCCGCTTCTCGCCCAGCCAGTTCGGCCACCAGGGTGAGCGCGAAATCAATCCCCGCGGTCACCCCACCGCCGGTGATAAGGTTCCCCTCACGCACCACACGCGCGCGCACCGGTACGGCGCCGAAAGCGGCGAGCAGATCATGCGAGGCCCAATGCGTGGTAGCGCGCTTGCCGCGCAGCAAGCCGGCCGCGCCCAGCAGCAGCGCGCCCGTGCATACCGAGGTTACGTAGCGCGCGCCCAAAGCCTGCCGGCGCACGAAGGCGAGCGTCGCGGCATCGGGTAGCAACGCATTCACGCCGGCCCCACCGGGAATGCACAGCACATCAAGTGCCGGGCAGTCCGCGAAGGTCATGCTCGGGGTCAGCGCCAGCCCGGTTACCGACCGGACCGGCTCTCGCCTGCGCGCCACCAGATGGAGGTTCGTGTCTGGGAGGGAGGCAAACACCTCGTATGGGCCGGTCAGGTCGAGCTGTTGGACACCCGAAAACACCAGCATGCCGATATGGAGCGTCATCGTATCTCGCCTTTTTTGTCTGGACAGGCCGTGTCTACCCCGGCAAGGCTTGGCGGAAATGCCAAATTTCCCTCCATTTCCGCCAGATGCCTGCCGGCCGATCGAGATCTTGGCTTTCCCGGATGTGCAACTGCTCGACGTCGCGGGACCATTGCAGGTTTTTGCTTCCGTCAATGATTGCCTCGCAAGGGAGGGCGCCGCGCCCCCTTACGCGCCCAGCGTCGTGGCGGCAGGGGGTGCGATCGTCGCTGCCTCGGCCGGATTGGGGCTGGTTGCGGCGCCGCTCTCTCCGGCGAACGCGCCCCTGGACACGCTGCTCATCGCCGGTGGCCCGGGCGTCGATCGTGCTGCCGGGGATGGGGAACTGCTCGGCTGGGTGCGGGAAAAAGCGGCGCGTGCGCGGCGTGTCGCCTCCGTCTGCACTGGCGCCTTCCTGCTCGGCGCGGCGGGATTATTGGAGGGAAGACGGGTGGTGACGCATTGGACGCGCTGCGCCGATTTGGCGCGGCGTTTTCCCACGATCCGCGTTGAAGCGGACCCCATTTTCATCAACGATGGTCCGATCTGGACCTCAGCCGGGATCACGGCGGGAATTGATCTCGCGCTGGCCCTGGTCGAGCAGGATTTGGGGCAGGGTATCGCCCTTGCCGTGGCGCGCCATCTGGTTGTTTTCCTCAAACGCCCCGGTGGGCAGGCGCAGTTCAGCGCCATGCTCACGCTACAGGGAGCGGAAGCGCGGTTCGCGGCGCTGCATGACTGGATCGCCGGGCATTTGGCCGACGACCTCTCGCTTGGCGTCCTCGCCGCGCGCGCGGGGATGAGCGAGCGCAGTTTCAGCCGCCATTATGCCGCTGCCAGCGGCCTTACCCCGGCCCGCATGGTCGAGCGTTTGCGGGTCGAGGCGGCGCGTCGTTTGCTGTCCGAGACGCGGCTGCCAGCCAAACGTATCGCCGAGCGCTGCGGCTTCGGGTCCGAAGAGACCCTGCGCCGCAGTTTTGCCCGGTTGCTCGCGATCACGCCGCAGGATTACCGCGCCCGGTTCAAACGCTGACTGACGCGAAGGCGCACCCGGCCGTCGCGGGTTGCGCTGGCCCGAAGAATTCGGCTAACCTCGGTTCTATGGATGGGGTTCGACACGCGCGGCGAATTAGCCTCCCGGCTGCCTGAGCAGCCGGGTTTTCGGGCTTTTCTACGCGCGCACTCCTGTTCCGGACCTTCGCCATGACCGATGATGACACTCTTTTGCCGCCGCGGCGCTTCCGTCTGCTCGCCGAGGCCGAGCCGGGGCTTTTGCCGCGCGTGCTGGCGCCCCTGGCCCGGCGCGGCGTGATCCTTGAGCAACTGATCGTGACCCGCCAGGGCGCCGCCCTCGCCATCGAGATCGTCATCCCCCCGCTCCCGGCCGCGGTGCTGCGCCCGATCGCGGGCAATCTCCGCCAGATCGTCGGGCTCGTGGCGTTGACCGAGGAGACGCTGGCGGGGATTGCCATCGCCGCCTGAAGGGCCGGGGCTTATTGGCGTGCCGGCGGGCCCGCCTATATCTCGCACTGGAATAGGGAGGGGGCTCCGCAAGTGGGAGTGTCGCGATGATCGATCACGGGGCCGTGTTTCTCGCCCGCCTGCAATTTGCCTTCACCCTCGGTTTCCACATTGTTTTTCCCGCCTTCTCGATCGGACTGGCGAGTTATCTCGCGGTGCTGGAGGCGCTCTGGCTGCGCAGCGGCCGGCAGGTTTTTCTCGATCTCTTCCACTACTGGATAAAAATCTTCGCCATCGGCTTCGCCATGGGCGTGGTCTCCGGGGTGGTGATGTCCTATCAGTTCGGCACCAACTGGGGCAGTTTTTCCGACAAGACCGGTCCCGTCCTCGGGCCGCTGCTCGGCTATGAGGTGCTGACCGCGTTCTTTCTCGAATCCGGCTTTCTCGGCGTCATGCTGTTCGGCATGGAGCGGGTCGGGCGGGGCCTGCATTTCCTCGCGACCTGCCTGGTCGCGCTCGGTACCCTGATCAGCGCCTTCTGGATCCTCTCGGCCAATTCCTGGATGCAGACCCCGGCCGGCTTCACCACCACCGCCGATGGCCGCTTCCTGCCGGCGGACTGGCTGGCGGTAATCTTCAATCCCTCCTTCCCTTATCGCCTCGCCCACATGGTGCTCGCGACCTATCTCAGCGTCGCCTTCCTGGTCGGCGCGGTGGGGGCCTTCCATCTGCTGCGCGATCGCGCCAACGAGGCGGCGCGGGTGATGGTCTCGATGGCGCTGTGGATGGCGCTGATCGTGGCGCCGTTGCAGGTGCTGGTTGGCGATCAGCACGGGCTCAACACGCTTTTGCATCAGCCGGCGAAAGTCGCGGCGATGGAGGGCGATTGGCTGGACCCCGCCCCCGGCGCGGGCGAGCCGCTGGTGCTGTTCGGCTGGCCCGACGATGACAAGGCGGCCAATCTCCACGAAATCGCCATCCCCCATCTCGGCTCGCTGATCCTGACGCATAGCTGGACGGGAGCGATCAAGGGCCTGCGCGACTGGGCCCCGGCGGATCGGCCGCCCGTGCCGGTGGTGTTTTTTGCCTTCCGCATCATGGTCGGGCTGGGCTTGCTGATGGTCGGCGTCGGGCTGCTCGGGGCCTGGCTGCGCTGGCGCGGGCAGCTTTATCAGGCGGCGTGGTTCCACCGCATTCAGGTGGCGATGGCCCCGGCGGGCTTCATCGCACTTCTCACCGGCTGGATGGTGACCGAGGTCGGGCGCCAGCCCTATACCGTCTATGGCATGCTGCGCACCATCGACAGCGCCTCGCCGATCGGCCTGCCCGGGGTGGCGATCTCGCTCGCTGGCTTCGCCATCGTCTATTTCATCGTCTATGGCGCCGGCATCGCTATCCTGCTGCGCGAAATGGCGCGCCCGCCCGTCCCCGGCGAACCCAGCGCGCCGAGATCCCCGACCCGCGCCGCCGGGTTGATGCCCGGTCCGGCCGGGGCGATCGAGGATATTCCTCCCACCGCCGCGGAGTGACCGCCATGGCCTATGCCCTACCGCTGATCTGGGCCGCTTTGCTGGCCTTCGCCATCCTCGCCTATGTCGTGCTCGACGGTTTTGACCTCGGCGTCGGCATTCTGTTTCTCGTCGAGCACCGCGAGGACGATCGCGACCTGATGATGAATAGCGTGGCGCCGGTGTGGGACGGCAATGAGACCTGGCTGGTGCTCGGCGGCGGCGGGCTGTTCGCGGTGTTCCCGCTGGCCTACGCCACCCTCATGCCGGCGCTCTATCCGGCGATCATCGGCATGCTGTTGGCCCTGGTGTTTCGCGGCGTCGCCTTCGAGTTCCGCTTCAAGGCGCGTACCCGCACCAGCCGGCGGATGTGGAATATCGCCTTTGCCGGCGGCTCGACGGTCGCGGCGCTCTGCCAGGGCCTGGCGCTGGGCGCGCTGGTGCAGGGCATCCACATCATCGGGCGCGGCTATGGGGGCGGGTGGTGGGATTGGGTGACCGGCTTCACCATCCTCTGCGGCATTGCCGTCGTCATCGGCTACGCGCTGCTCGGCGCCACCTGGCTGATCTGGCGCACCGAGGGCGAATTGCAGGCGCGCGCGCGCCGCCATGCCCGCGCGCTCGGGGTCGCGGTGCTGGCGCTGATCGTCGTTATCAGTCTGTGGACGCCGATGCTCAATCCGCGCTTTTCGGCGCGCTGGTTCGGCTGGCCGGAGATCCTGCTCACCAGCCCGGTGCCGATCCTGACGGCGCTCCTCGCCTGGGGGTTCTGGCACGGCCTCTCGCGCCGCCACGACGCCGCGCCGTTTCTCTGCGTATTGGGTTGGTTCGTGCTCTGTTTCATCGGCCTCGGGATCAGCCTTTTCCCCTATATCGTGCCGCCGGATCTGACCATCTGGCAGGCCGCGGCGCCGCCGGCGAGCCAGGGTTTCCTCCTGGTCGGCGCGGTCGTGTTGGTGCCGATCATTCTTGCCTATACCGGCTATGCCTATTGGGTCTTTCGCGGCAAAATCCGACCCGGCATGCATTACCACTGAGAGATTGAAAAAGAATGCCCTCTTGCCCGGAAATTGACAGAAAAAACCCAATGTTTCCAGAGGGCATTCTTGTTCAAGTTCGATTGAGTTTCAGGCTCTGATGCCACGGCGGCTTTTCTGGTTTGTCGCGTTGTGGGCGGCGGGCGCGGGCGTGACCATCCTGGTGGCCGGCGTGATACGATGGCTATTGACCGGCAAGGGGCTATGATCGCCTGACGCCGGGCCGGTATTGGGCTCACCCCGGGTGAGCCTCAAGCAAGCGGGAGGGAAAAATGTCGGTAACCGAGACCATCGATAACCTATTGCGCAGCGCAGTGGCGGCGGGCGAGGTGCCGGGCGTCGTCGCGGTGGCGGCCGATGCCAAGGGGCTGATCTACGAGGGCGCTGCCGGGCGGCGCGACATCTCCGCCGCGGATCCGATGACGCCGGACAGCGTGTTCTGGATCGCCTCGATGACCAAGGCGATCACCTCGGTCGCGGCGATGCAGCTGGTCGAGGCCAGCAAGCTGGCCCTCGATACGCCGATCGCCGACGTGCTTCCCGAACTGGCCTCCCGCCAGGTGCTGGAGGGGTTCGACGCCGCAGGCCAGCCGCGCCTCCGCCCGCCGAAACGCCCGATCACGCTCCGCCATCTGCTCACCCACACCGCGGGCCTCGGCTACGACATCTGGAACGCCGATCTCGGTCGCTACATGGAGCAGAAAGGCCTGCCCGGCATCATCTCCTGCCAGAACGCGGCCCTGGAGACGCCGCTCACCTTCGATCCCGGCGAGAAATGGCAATATGGCATCAACATCGATTTCGTCGGCCGCGCGGTTGAAACCGCCTCGGGTGAAAGCCTCGACGCCTATTTCCGGAAGCATATTTTCGACCCGCTCGAGATGAACGCGACCGGCTTCACGCTCACGCCGGCACAGCGCGCGAGGCTCGCGCGCATGCACGCGCGCAACCCCGAGGGCGGCCTCGTGCCGATCGATTTCGAGGTGCCGCAGCAGCCGGAATTCTTCATGGGTGGCGGCGGGCTCTATGGCAGCGGCCCGGACTATCTGAAATTCACCCGTATGCTGCTCAATGGCGGGGCGCTCAATGGCGCGCGCATCCTCCAACCCGAAACAGTGACGTTGATGGCGCAAAACCATATCGGCGATCTCGAAGCCGGGGTGATGCCGACGGCGCTGCCGGCTTCCTCCAACGATGTCAATTTCTTCCCCGGCATGAGGCAGAAATGGGGCTTGGGCTTTCTCATCAACACCGAGGATTCGCCGCATGGCCGCAAGGCCGGCAGCCTCGCCTGGGCCGGGCTCGGCAACACCTATTTCTGGATCGATCGCCAGTCCGGGATCACTGGCGTCATTCTCACCCAGATCCTGCCCTTTGCCGATCACCAGGTGGTACCGCTCTATGCCGCTTTCGAAAAAGCGCTCTATCAGGGGCACGCGTCATGAGTGCGGCGGCGCTCGCGGAAATCCTGCACAAGGCCACGGTCGATGGCGGCGTGCCGGGTGTGGCCGCGACTTTGGGCGATGAGCGGGGGGTGATTTTCGAGGGCGCGGCGGGAACGCGCGGGATCGGGAGCGCGGCCGCCATGACACCCGATACGGTGTTCTGGATCGCCTCGATGACCAAGCCGATCGTCTCGGTCGCGGCGCTGCAGCTCGTCGAACGCGGCAAGCTCTCGCTCGACGCCCCGCTCGGCGCGCTTCTGCCGCAACTCGCCGCGCCACAAGTCCTCGAAGGCTTCGATGACGCCGGCAAGCCGCGTCTGCGCCCCGCTCGCCGGCCGATCACGATCAAACACCTGCTCACCCACACCTCGGGCTTCGCCTATGATTTCGGCAATGCCGATATCCTGCGCTATATCCGCGAAAGTGGCATGCCGCAGGTCAACAGCGGCAAGCTCGCGGCGCTCGATCTGCCGCTGGTCTTCGATCCCGGCACACGCTGGGAATACGGCATCAGCACCGACTGGCTCGGCCGCGCGGTCGAGGCGGCGAGCGGGCAGGCGCTCGATGTTTTCATCGCGGAAAATATCCTCGCGCCCTTGGGGATGACAGACACCGGGTTCGGCCTCACGCCCGCGCGCGCCGCCCGCGCCAGCGCGGTGCAGGCGCGCATGCCCGATGGCGCGCTCTCGCCGATCCCGCTCGTGCCACCGCCGGCGCCGGAATTCCAGGCCGGCGGGCATGGCATCTACGCGACGCCGCGCGATTATCTCCGCTTCACGCGGGCGCTTTTGCGCGGCGGCGAGCTTGATGGCGCGCGCATCCTGGCCCCGGAAACCTTTGCCCTGATGGCGCAAAACCAGGTGGGCGATCTCGCCGCCGGCGTTGTGCATAGCGTTTTGCCGCAGATGGCACTGGAAATTCCGCCGCCGCCCGGCATTGATTTCAGATGGGGGCTCGGCTTTCTCATCAACGTCCAGCCCCTGCCCACCGGGCGGAGCGCGGGCAGTCTTTCCTGGTCGGGCGTCGCCAACACCTATTTCTGGATCGACCGCACCCGCCATCTTACCGGCGTGGTGATGATGCAGATTCTGCCTTTTGGCGATCCCAGCGCCTTCAATGTGGCGCTTGGCTTCGAAAACCTCGCCTACCAGATGGCGCGCGGCACCTGATCAAACTGCTTCATGCCGCCGGCTGTGCTTGATCCAAATCCCCGCTGTGCTTGATCCAAATCAAAGACGGGTGCTGCGTAAAAGAGGCTTTCTGTCGCCGCTCACGCTTGGCGCGTGGGCTCGCCGGAAGGAGATCTCTGTTTGCCCAGGAAAACCGCGATTGCTGAACGCCGCTTCGAGGGTGTGGATGGAACCGAACACTACCTGCTGATCACGCCGGCCGCGGAGGGCGATTTTGCCGCCCAGCTCGGGGAAGTCGAAGCCGCCTATGGGGCGGCGCTCCGCGCGTACGGGCTCAGCCCGGCAGGCGCTGTGTTCCGTCGCATTTTCGTGAGCGATATCCTCAATCAAATGCCACGGCTCCGCGAAAGCCCACTTCTTGCCGATGGCGATGATCCCGTTGCCGTCTCGGTTGTCCAGCAGCCACCCTTGCCGCGCGCGAAACTCGCGCTCCTCGCCTATCACGTGAGCCATCGCGACGGCCTGCGCAAGCAGCGGCTTTCGCCACACCACGTCATGATCGAGAAAAATGGCCGGCGCCATCTCTGGAGCACGGGGCTTTGCGCCGCCATCGATCACGGCTCCGTCTCACCCGAGCGGCAGACCCGCGCGGTGTTCGACGAACTGACCGGCGCCCTCGCCGGCCAGGGCGCCTCACTTCGCGATCATTGCGTGCGCACCTGGATCTATCTCAAGGATGTCGATGTCTTCTACCAGGGCATGGTAGAAAGCCGGCGCGCGTTGTTCGCCGAGCACAGCCTGACCGAGAAGACCCATTACATCGCCAGCACCGGCATCGAGGGCGCCTGCGCGCACCGCTTCGACGTGGTCGCGATGGACGCCTATTCACTGCCCGATCTCCGCCCCGAGCAGATGTCCTATCTCAACGATTTCGACCGCCTCTGCCCGACCCGCGATTATGGCGTCACCTTCGAGCGCGGCACACGCATCACGTACGCCGATCGGGCGCATCACTTCATCTCCGGCACCGCGAGCATTGATCAGGCCGGCCAGGTGGTGCATCGCGGCGACGTGCTGCGCCAGTTCGATCGCGCCGTCGAGAATGTCGCGGCGCTGCTGCGTTCGGGTGACGCAACGCTCGACGATCTCAGCCATCTCGTCGTCTATCTGCGCGATCCCGCTGATTGCCCGCGCATTGAAGCTTCAATGCGCGAGCGGCTCGGCGATCTGCCCGCCTTGATCGTCCAGGGGCCGGTGTGCCGGCCCGACTGGCTGGTCGAGATCGAGGGCATCGGCATCGCACGCCACGCCGATGCCGCCCTGCCGGCCTTCTGACAAGGAAGAACCCCATGTCGCTCGCCGATGCCCCTCTCAAACTGCTCGATGCGTCTGCCATCCGCGCCGCCGAACTGCGGCACGATCCCTATGATTACGCCTTCGTCGAGCAGGCAATCCCGCTGGTCCACAAGAATGCGGTTCTTACCGATGCCCCACGCATTCCCGATCGCGGCAGCTACGGTCTGCCTTCCCTGCGCTACGGCCCGCAGTTTCGTGCCGCCGTGGATGATCTTTTGAGTGCGCAGTTTCGTTCGCTGGTCGAGGAAAAATTCGATATCGATCTCAGCAACCGTCCGCCGGTAATCGTCATGATGGGCAATACTTCTGGCCATTACAACGAAGGCTACGCGCATCCCGATTCGAAGCATAAAATCATTACGGTATTGCTGGGGTTCAGCCGCGAATGGCCCTATGAGCGTGGCCGGCTTCGCGTGCTGCGCAGCAAGGACCGCGAGGACGTCGCCTTCGAGTTCGCCCCGGAATTCGGCCGCATGCTGATGTTCCGGGTATGCGATCATTCTTGGCATGGATTTCTGCCGCAAAAAGGCCAGCGCATGAGTCTGCAGCTCTGCTATGTCGATTCCGAGCGCTATGTCAAAAGCGAGTACTGGCGGCATAGCCTGAGCGCCACGGCGAAGGCGGTCCCGGGGTTGCGCAAGATTATCGACTGGGCGCCGCGGCGGATCGGCTGAGCGTTTGAAGAATCATGTTCGCTTGATTTTCCCGCTCTAAACCATTCCACTTCGCAAAAGTCGGGATAACAACATGGAATTCCCCACCCTGCCGCAGCCTTCATCCGTGGCGCGACATTTCGTCTCGGCACTGCAAACCGCGCGGCGCGAGGAGACCCCCTATCGCCACTGGCTGCTCCGCGATGTACTGCCCGAGGCGGCCTGCGTCGGCATTCTGAGCCTGCCGATCGCCCCCCCGCAGGTCCGCCATCTCGATGGCACCCGCGCTTCCTTCAATGCACAACGCAGTTTTTTCACACCCCAGCGGATCGCCCGCTACGCCCCTTGCGCCATGCTCGCCGAGGCCTTGCAGCGACCCGAGGTTGCACGCAGCTTCGCCGAAACCTGCGGGGTCGAGGTGGAGGGCAGCTTTCTCCGCATCGAATATATCCAGGATCTCGATGGCGCCTGGCTGGAGCCACATTGCGACATCCCGGAAAAGCTCTTCTCGATGGTCATCTATCTCTGCACCGGACCAGACGCCGAGGCGTGGGGCACCGATATCTATGACGCCGAGCGCCGGTGGGTCGGGCGCTCCTCGGCCGAATTCGACAGCGCCGTGATCTTCATCCCCGGCAACAACACTTGGCACGGTTTCGATCCGCGCCCGATCGATGGCGTGCGCCGGCTGATGGAAATCAACTATGTCCGCCCGAACTGGCGCGATCGCGACCAGCTCTGCTTTCCCGACCAGCCGATTGGCCTCGGCTAGGGAAGGGTTGGGGAACAAATGCGCCGATAAAAACGCCAGGGGATTGACCCCTGGACCCCACCAAGGGCGGAGCCCTTGGAACCCTTCCCCTGATCGCGGTCGAGGAAAGTTGGCCCCAGAGGCTGAAAATCAATCGAACTTGAAAAAGAACGCCCTCTGTAAACAGTGGGTTTTTTCTGTCAATTTCCGGGCAAGAGGGCATTCTTTTTCAAACTCTCAGGGAAGGCAGCGCTAGGCTTGCCGGGATGGCGCCGGAGCGGCCAGAACGTCGAGCACGGCATGGGCGGCGGCTTCCGAGGGCAGGCCTGCGGGCGGGCGGAGGGTTGCCAGAACCGCACGAAACGCCGCCCGCTGCGCCGCGGCCACCGCGTCATCGCCGATCAGCCGGGCCAGGGTCGCCGCCAGGGTCGCGGGCGTACAGTCCTGCTGGAGCAATTCCGGAACGATCTCGCGCCCGGCGAGGAGATTGACCATGGCAACATGCGGGACCCGGATCAACCGCCGCGCGATCGCCCCGGTGAGCGGGTTCACCCGATAAGTCACCGCCATCGGCACGCCGGCGAGCGCCAGTTCCAGCGTCGAGGTGCCGGATTTGGTGAGCGCGGCGGCGGCGGCGGCGAAGGCGTCGTGCTTTTCGCCCAGCTCGGTCAGCACCAGCGGGCGGAGCGGCCAGTCGGCGGCGGCTGCCCGCACCGTCTCGGCGACCGCGCCGGCCGCCGGCACCACCGCCACGAGATCGGGCACCCGCTCGGCAAGCAGCGCCAAGGCGCGGCCATAGACCGGCAAAAGCCGCCGCGCCTCGCTGCTCCGGCTGCCCGGCATCAGGATCACCACGCGGGCCTCAGGGCCGAGCGCGTGACGGGCGCGGAAGCCCGCGGCATCGCCCTGATCGGCCCCGGATTCCAGCACCGGATGGCCGACAAAGGCGCTCTCCAGGCCGAATTGCGCGAAATAGTCGGGCTCGAACGGCAGCAGGCAGAGCAGCCGGTCCCAGAGGCCAGGAAAGCGCCGCACCCGGCTCTCCCGCCACGCCCAGACCTGCGGGGCGACGTAGTGGACGCGCTTCAGCCCGAGGGGAGAAATGCGGCGGAGCAGGCGGAGCGCGAAGCCGGGGCTGTCGATCGTCACCACCACATCGGGCCGGCGCGCCGCGATATCGGCCACCGCCTCCCGCATGCGCCGGCGCAGCAGGCCAAGCCGCGGCAGCACCTCGACGAGCCCCATCACCGCGAGATCATGCATCGGGAATAGCGTTTCGAACCCAAGAGCCGCCATGCGCGGCCCGCCGATACCGGCAAACTCCAGCCCCGGCGCGCGCCGGCGCAGCGCCGCCATCAGCCGCGCCCCGAGCACATCCCCGCTATGCTCGCCGGCCAGGAGATAGACCAGCGTCATGCCGGCGTGCGCACCGGGCAGGGCTCCGGGTCGGGCGGCCAGTCGGCATGGTTGCGCACACCGCCCTCGGCACGCACCACCCCCAGCCGCTCGGGGTCGAGCCGGACGAACACTGTTCCCGGCTCGTCGAGCGCGCCCCGGGCCAGCACGCCATCGGGGGGAAACCCGCGATCGACGGGGCCGAACGCGGCGGCGTAGCCGTGATTGTCATCGAGCGCGGCCAACCACGGCGCCGCACCCACGGTGGGCGCGATCACGACATAGCACTGGTTCTCGAGCGCGCGGGCCCGCGCCGCCAGCCGCACCCGATTGAACCCCCACATCGTATCGGTGCAGCAAGGGCAAAGCACCAGCCACGCACCCGCGACCACCGCCGCCCGCACGAGGGCGGGAAATTCGATATCATAGCAAATCGCCAGCCCGATCGGGCCCCAGGGTGTCGCGAAAACCACCGGCGCGTCGCCGGGAGAAATCCCCCAGGATTCCGTCTCGAAGCGCGTCATCACCCGCTTTTCCTGCCACGCCACGCGCCCATCAGGGGTAATCAGAGGGGCGCGGTTGCGGATTTTTTGCCCCACCGGCATCGGCAGGCTGCCGGGGGCGAGCCACAGACGATGGCGCATCGCGGCGGCGCGCATGGCGGCGAGCAGATCAGCGCTCCGGCTGGTGACCGCGGCGAGTTCGGCCACGACATCGGCGGACGCGACATAATGCCCGGCGCTCTCGACGGCGGCGTATTCCGGCAGCACCAGCATCTCCGCGCCGCGCGCGGCGGCCTCGGCGGCAAGCCGGTCAAGGCGCGCGCCAAACCCCTCGACACCGGCGACGCGCTCGATCGCGTATTGCGCCAGCGCCAGCGTCAGGGGCTTCATGGCAACGCCGCCCCGCTCAGCGATTTCATCCAGAAGCCGAGCCGCTTCTCGCTCTCACCGGCCTCGCCGACATCGCGCCAGCGCAGGGCGCAGACGAGATCAGGGCGCGCGACATAGCCACGCTTTTTCCAGAAATCATCGAGCGGCACATAGCCCACCGGGCGGGCGGGATGATCGGGCGGGCGAATGACTGCGCAAAACGTCGCGAAATCCGCCCCCGAAACCCGCCGCGCATGCGCCTCGCGGGCGGCGAAATAGGCCACACCCACGCCCCGGCCGCGATACGCCGACAGCAAAACCGACTCGCCGAAATAGAAAAAGCGCCGCAAATCGAGCCCGCGCGCGCGAAACGGCGCGGTGATGCTGTCCATTTCCTCGGCCAGCGGCAAACACGTCGCCGCGCCCACAACCCGCGCGCCATCGCGGGCGAGAATGACCGCCGCGCCCGGCGTCTCCTGATAGCGCCGCAAATAGCTCGCCTCATAGCTGGCATCGCCGTCATAGAGATAGGGAAAATCGCGGAAAACGACGATGCGCAGGCGCGCAAGATCGGCGATATAAGGCGCAAGCGCCGCGCCCGTGAGGGTGTCGATGGTGAGCGGGGCGTGCGGCTCAGTCATTGCCTGCTTCCATACGGTCCCGCCCGCGGCGAGGCAACCATGCGCGGGCGGCGATGGGGGCCAGGGATGGGGGCCTCGGGCCATTGGCCCCAGCGGGTCGAGGGCAGCGCCCTCGTCGTGTCTGGCGCCTTTGCCGCGCTAGCCTCGTGCCCGCATCAGTCGCGCCTTGTCGCGTTGCCAGTCGCGGGCGGCGATGGCGGCGCGTTTGTCGAATTTCTTGCGGCCCTCGCCGAGGCCGAGCAGGACTTTCGCCAGTCCCCGTTCGTTGAAGTGGATTTGCAGCGGCACCAAGGTTGCGCCCTCGCGTGAGATCGCGCCGGCGAGGGCACGGATTTGTTTCTGTTTGAGCAGTAATTTACGTGGCGCGCGCGGTTCGAAGCGCGAGACCACGCCGCCTTGGTATTCCGGGATATAGGCGTTGAAGAGAAACATTTCGCCATCGCGCTCGCCGGCCCAGGCCTCGGAGAGCGTGGCGCGGCCGAGGCGGAGCGATTTGACCTCCGGTCCCTTGAGCACGAGCCCGGCCTCGATGGTTTCCTTGATCGCGTAGTCAAACCGCGCCTTGCGGTTTTGCGCAGCGACGCCGGTGGTGATCAGGCGGGATTTTTTCGCCGGTTTATCGGCCATTTCCCGCCCTCAGTGGAGCAGGCCGAGCCCGCTCATCGCCGCCCGCACCGCTGCCGCCGTTGCCTCGGCCACGGGGGCGAGGGGGAGGCGGCAGCGCGGGCTGGTGAAGCCGAGCAGGCTGGCCGCGAATTTTACCGGGCCGGGGCTGGTTTCGACGAACATCGCGTCATGAAGGGGCAGCAGACGATCCTGGATGGCCATCGCCTCGGCGATGCGGCCCTCGGCCCAGGCGCGCTGCATGGTACCACAGAGGCGCGGGGCGACGTTGCCGGTGACGCTGATGCAGCCCACGCCGCCGGCGGCGAGGAAGGCGAGGGCGGTGTGGTCTTCGCCCGAGAGCTGGCAGAACTCGGCGCCGCAAGCGGCGCGGGTATGGAGCGGGCGGGCGAGGTTGGCGGTGGCGTCCTTGACGCCCACGATATTGGGATGTTGCGCCAGCCGCGCCATGGTCGCGACGCTCATATCGACGACGCTGCGCGGGGGGATGTTGTAGATCAGGATGGGAATATCGACGGCATCGGCGATCGCCTTGAAATGCAGATAGAGGCCTTCCTGGGTCGGCTTGTTGTAATAGGGGGTGACGACGAGGGCGCCGTCGGCGCCGGCTTTCTGGGCGTGGCGCGCGAGATCGATCGCCTCCTCGGTGCTGTTCGAGCCGGCCCCGGCGATCACCGGCACCCGGCGTTGCGCCACCTCGAGCACGATCTCGACCACCCGCTTATGCTCGGCATGGCTGAGGGTGGGGGATTCCCCCGTGGTGCCGACCGGAACCAGGCCGTTCGTGCCCTCGCGGATCTGCCAATCGACGAAGCGCGCGAGCGCCTCCTCGTCCACCGCGCCGTCCGCACGCATGGGGGTGATGAGGGCGACCAGCGATCCGTGGAACATAGCAACCTCCCGGGCAGACCGGCGTTCCGTGCCGGCTCATTTTCTACGTCCGGCGGGGGATACGCCGCAAGGCCGGGCTGCGCTAGGATGACGGATATGAGGCCGATTTTTCTTGCCCTGGTTCTTGCCCTGACCGCCGGCGTCGCGCGGGCGCAAGGCGTGATGGATGCGATCCGCGCCGATGACTGGGCGGGGGCGGCGGCGCTGGCGGCGCAATATCCGGATCCGGTGGCGGCCAAGCTGGTCACCTACTATCGTCTGCTCGCCCCTGCCGTCGGGGGGGCGGCGGAGATCGCCGATTTCATCGCCGCCAACCCGGATTGGCCGCAGCAGGCGCTGTTAGCCCTCCGCCGCGATGAAGCGCTGGCGACGACGAGCGATGACACCAGCGTCGCGGCGCTCTGTGCCCGGGTCGCCCCGGCGCGCCCGGCGGCGCTCATCCGCTGCGCCGGGGCCGAGGATGCGCTCGGGCAGCGGGCGGCGGCGACCGATGCCGCGCGCGCCGCCTGGCGCGGCGGGCTCGACGGTGTCACGGCCGAGGCCGCGCTGTTGCAGCGCTTCGGTGGAGCGCTGACCGCCGCCGATCACTGGCGCCGCTTTGCCACCCTGCTCGGCCGTGACGATGCCGCGCTTGCCCGCCTGATGCCCCTGCTCGATGCCACGTCCCAGGTGCGGGCTCGGGCGATCCTGGCGCTCCGCCATGACGACCCGCAGGCCGCCTCGCTGCTCGACGCGGCAGGTTCGGCCGGCCGCGCCGAGCCGCTCTTGTTTCTCGCCCAATCGGGCTGGTTGCGCCGCCTCGGGCGGGTGGCGGATGCGCGGGCGCTGTGGCAATCGACCGGGGCGATGGCGGAGCAGCTCGCGCCCCCCGATATGCGCGCCACCTTCTGGGCCGAGCGCGACCGGTTGGCGCGCGCCCTGTTGCGCGCGGGCGATGCCACCGGCGCCTATGCCCTCGCCGATGATCGCGCGCCCTTGTCCGGCGAGGCGGCGCTGGATCAGGCGTTTCTCGCGGGCTTCATCGCGCTCGAGATTCTCCACGATCCGAAACGGGCCGAGCCGCATTTCCAGGCGCTGACGACGCTATCGGAGGCGGTGATCACGGCGGCACGGGCGCATTACTGGCTGGCGCGCACGGCGTTTGCGCGCGGCGATGGCGCGCGGGCGCGGGCGGAATATGCCGAGGCCGCGCGTTTTCCCTTGGCGTTTTACGGCCAGCTTGCCGCGCGCGCCCTCGGTGAGGCGCCGGAGACGCTGAACGCGCGTATCCTGGCCCTCCACGACCCGGGCTGGACGGCGGCCGAGGTCGATGATTTCGCCCATCGCGAGGTGGCGCGCGCGGCCACCCTGCTGGTCGCCTGGGGGGCTCCGCGCCGTGCCCGCCCCTTCCTCACCCGGCTCGCGAGCCTCGCCCAGGATGCCGCCGATCGTTCCATGGACGCCCATCTCAGCCTCGCCTTCGGCATCCCCGACGAGGCGGTGATGATCGCCCGCCTCGCCGGGCGCGCCGGCGTGATGCTGCCCGATGCCGGCTGGCCGATCGCCGCTCCGGTGCCGGAGGGACCACTGCCGCCCGCTTTGGTGCTCGGGGTGATCCGCCAAGAGAGCAGTTTCGATATCGCCGCCGAGAGCCCGTCGGGGGCGCTCGGGCTGATGCAGCTTTTGCCCGGCACGGCGCGGCTGATCGCGGCGAAACTCGGTGCCCCGGCCGTGCCGGGCGCGCTCACCAGCGATGCCAGCTATAATATCCAGCTCGGCACCGCCTATCTCGAGCAATTGCTCGACCACTACGCCGGCGCCCTGCCGCTGGCGCTCGCCGCCTATAATGGCGGGCCGAGCCGGGTCGCCGAATGGCTCGCCGAGAACGGTGATCCGCGCGCCGGCGGGATCGATATCATCGACTGGATCGAGCTTATTCCGTTCGCCGAGACCCGGAACTACGTCGAGCGGGTGACCGAGAACATCGCGATCTACCGCGCCCGGCGGGGCGAAGCCTTGGCGTATCCGTTGGCCCCCTGGCTCAAATGACCAGCACGGCCGAGCCCACGGTCCGGCGCGGGGCGGGGCTGGCGCGCGGCCTCGCGAGCGCGGCGGGCCTCGGGTTCCTGCCGCGCGCGCCGGGGACGTTTGGCAGCCTCGCGGCCGCCCTCCTGGGCGCGCCGCTGCTCTGGCTCTCGCCGCTCGCGCTCGCCGCGGCCACGCTGCTCGCGCTCCTCGGCGGGCTCTGGGCGGTGCGGCGGGCAGGCGCGGCGGCCACCGATCCCGGCTGGGTGGTGATCGATGAGGTCGCCGGGCAATGGCTGACCCTGCTCGCGCTGCGGCGCCCCTCGCTCCTCGGTGTGGCGCTTGGTTTCGCGCTTTTCCGCCTCTTTGATGTCTGGAAGCCTTGGCCGATCCGCTGGTTGGATCGCCGCCACGATGCCCTCGGCGTGATGGCCGATGACCTCGCGGCGGGGCTGTTCGCGGCGGCGGTATTGTGGCTCGTCATGCGATAGGAGAGCGCCGATGTCCGAGCTTGCCCCTGGCTACGATCTCGCCCTGGCCGGAACATTGTTGGATTTCTGTCGTGCCCGTGGGCTACGCCTGGCCACCGCCGAAAGCTGCACCGGCGGGTTGATCGCCGCGGCACTGACCGCCTTTCCTGGCGCGAGCGCGGTATTCGAGCGCGGCTTCGTCACCTATTCCAATGCCGCCAAGAGCGAAATGCTCGGCGTCGCGCCCGCGCTGATCGAGGCCGAGGGGGCGGTGAGCCGGGCGGTCGCGGCGGCGATGGCGGCCGGGGCGCTGGCCAAGGCGCACGCCGATTTCGCGCTCTCGGTCACCGGTATCGCCGGGCCCGAGGGCGGCAGCGCCGCCAAGCCGGTCGGGCTGGTGTGGTTTGGCCTCGCGGGAGGTGGGCGCACGGCGGCCCATGAGCGGCGCTTCAACGGCGATCGCGCGGGGATTCGCGCCGCGGCGATGAGCGAGGGGATCGCATTGCTCCAGCGCTTTGTCCGCGGCGAGGACTAATATCAACGACCACGAAGCATGACCGGCGGTATTGTTCTATTTTCGCGCGCCGCCGCCGGCCAACCCGGCGCGTGGCGAAAATCTTGGAAGCGGCGCGCTTTTCGCCGGTTGGGATCATAAGCGCACAGAAAAGGCCCGGGACGCTGCTTCCCCGGGCCTTTCGCCGAAATCAGCCCCGCGGCGGGGCGGAACCTACTGCTGGCTGGTGCCGGCGGCGGGAGCCGTGCTTGGCGTGCTGCTCTTGGCCTTGGCGGTCTTCTTGTGGGTCATATGATGCTTCTTGGTGTGCTTCATCGGCTCATTGGGGGCATTCTTGTCGGTCTGGGACTGATCGCCTTGGGCCTTCAAATCTGCTTGGGCGAAGGCTGGTCCGGCGAGGACCATCAGGGCAGCCACGGGAATGATGAAACGGCGCATGGGTATTTCTCCTTGGTGTCGCTCGCGACGACTCGACAGTGCCTGGCGGGACGCCAGCGGCCCCATCGGTAATCATTTGTGCCACGTCCGGTCAAGCCCTTATGCCACGTCTGGTTGATAGGAACGCCCACGCCCGGCGGCCCACGCCGGCACCCAACGATCCGCCAGCGCTGGCGAAACAACCTGGCCCTGGCGCGGCGCGGCGTCAGCGCGTGAAAATCAATCAAACCTGAAAAAGCCTGCCCGTTGGAAATATTGGTTTTTCCCGTCGATCGAGGGGCAAGAGGGCAGTCTTTTCCAAACTCTGAGGGCTGCGTTGGGGTCGGGGGCGCCATGCTCGGCGGTCGCGGCATGCGGTCGTTTTTGTCGCCCAGGTGTGGCACGCTCGCACCAGGCGCCGCGCCCGGCTGCTTTGACGGCGGTCTCGGGCAAACCTAGGATGGGGCAAAATTCAGGGGAGGAACGACATGACACGAGCCACCATCAACCGTCGCGCCATACTGGCCGGGGGCATGGGGAGCTTGCTCGCGGCGCCGTTCGTGGCGCGGGCCCAGGGCAAGAGTTTGCGCATCGGCGTCCCCACCATGCTCTCGGGCCCGATCGCGCTGCTCGGCACGTCCTCGCGCAATGCGCTGCTGATCGAAACCGATCGGATCAATGCGGCGGGCGGCCTCATGGGCCGCAAGATCGAGCTGGTGGTGCAGGACACCAAGGGGCAGCCGCAAGAGACCGCCCGCGTCGCTCGCGAAATGATCAATAGCGGCGGCTGCGAGATGCTGATCGATGCCACCGCCTCATCGGGGGCCTTCGCGGTGCAGGAGGTGGTGCGCGATCTTGGCGTGTTGTGCCTCCATACCGGAAGCGAAACGTCATCGCTCACCGCCGATCCCAAGCTGCGCGCGCCGACGGCGTTCCGCTGCGCCCGCCAGGGCGTGCATGACAGTATCGCCGGGGGTGCCTATCTGGCGCAGTTCGCCACCGCCAACAAACTCAGCAAATGGGCGACCTGCGCGCCGGACTACGCCTATGGCCGCGACACCACCGCGCAGTTCCTCGATTTCTTCAAGCATTTCAAACCCGACATCGAGGTCATCACCGAAGCCTGGCCGAAACTCGGCCAGCCCGATCTGACCGAGGTCATCACCAAGCTGATCCAGGCCAAACCGCAGGCATTGTTCACCCTGCTCTATGCCGGCGATCTTTCCGCCTTCATCAATCAGGGCAATGTCTATGCGCTGTTCGGCGCGATGACGGTTTGCACCCCCAATGTCGATTATCCAGTGCTCAACGCCATCAAGAAGCTGCCCGAGGGCATCCAGTCCGCGACACGGTATTTCGAGGAATTTCCGGACACGCCGGCAAACAAGGCCTGGGGCGAGGCGTATCGCGCGCGCTTTGGCGAATATCCCACCAACTGGGCCTGGCAGAACGCCGCCGCCATGATGTTCCTCGAAGCGGCGGCCAAAAAGGCCGGGTCGACGGATGGCAAGGCGCTGGTTCCGACCCTCTCGGGCCTGACCATCGACTGTCCGTTCGGCGTCAACGGCCGCATCACCATGCGCGAGGATCACACCATCGTCGATTACGCCATCGGCTGGGGCCACACGATCGCGAAGCCGCCCTTCATCACCGATGTCAAGCCGGCCGATTGGGGGCAGATCATCGAGCTGGAGGCGGTGTGGAAGAAGCAGCAGGGCTATACATGAGCCGGCCGAGGCGGTTTTTTTTGCATGGATCTTGATGCGCTGCGCGACTGCCTCGCCAGCGCCGCCTGCGTGGTCACGCAAACCACCAGCGGCCTGATCGTCGGCCTGTTGCTGTTCCTCGTCGCCGCCGGCCTGACGCTGATTTTCGGCGTGCTGAAAATCGTCAACTTCGCGCACGGCACTTTTTACATGCTCGGCGCCTATGTCGCCTTCAGCGTCTTGCAGGCGAGCGGCAGCTACCTGCTTGCAGTACTCGCCGCAGGCCTCTCCATGGCGGCCTTCGGGGTGTTGTTCGAGCGCTTCCTGATCGCCCGCGTCTATGGCAGCAACGTCTTGATGCAGCTCCTTGTGTGCTATGCGGTGGTGCTGATTTTCGATGATCTGGTCAAGATGATCTGGGGGGCGGACTTTCACGCCATGGGCATGCCGGAGGCGTTTCAGGCAGCACCGATCTTCATCGCCGGCGGCGTCGTGCCGCCCTTCTATGCCGGGCTGATCGTGATTTCGCTGTTGATCGCGGCGTTGCTCGGGCTCGGCCTCGGCCTGACGCGGATCGGCAAGATCACCACGGCGGCTGCGCAAAACCCAAGCATGGTTTCCGCGCTCGGCATCAACACAACCGCGCTTTTCGCGTTGGTGTTCGCGGTCGGTGGTGGCCTCGCCGGGCTGGCCGGAGGACTGGCCGCCCCGGTTCGCTCGCTCACGCCGGGAATGGGGTTTTCGGTGCTGATCGAGAGTTTCATCGTCACCGTCATCGGCGGCATGGGCTCGATCGCGGGTGCCCTGATCGCCGCCATCGTCCTCGGCCTGCTGCGCGGCTTCGGCACGATCGGCTTTCCGCTGTTCACCGACGGGCTGATGTATGTCGCGATGATCATCATTCTCGTCGTCCGCCCGAACGGCATTTTCGGCCGCGAGTTGGTCTGAAATGGGCGCACGCGCGCGCGAGAGCGGCCTCGCGCTCAGCGCTCTGGCGCTCCTGCTGGCCGTGCCGATGGCGTTTCACAGCCCCGCCTTCGAGGATTTCATTATTCGCCTGAGCGCCATGGGGTTATTCGCCACCTCGCTCAATCTGCTCATCGGCGGTGCCGGCATGATCTCTTTCGGCCATGGCATGTTCTATGGTCTCGGCGCCTATGCCTTCGCCCTCCTCATGCAGCGCACCACGTTCTCGCTCCCCCTCTCGCTCCTCGTGACCCTGACACTTGCCGCGACGGCGGCGTTGGCGGTCGGGGCTATCTGCATCCGGCTCAAGACCATCTATTTCGCCTTCGTGACGCTTGCCATTCAGATGCTCTTCTACAGCGTTATCCTTTCCTGGCAGAGCCTGACGGGGGGTGATCAGGGGTTGCGGGGCGGCATACCGCGCCGCGTCATCGCCGGCTTCGATCTCAACCAGCAGCTCAATCTCTATGTTTTCTGCTCCATCCTGCTGGTAGCGGGCCTGTTCGCGATGCGCCATATCGGCGCCAGTCCGTTTGGCGCGACGTTGCGCATGATCCGCGACAATGAGCCACGCGCGGAATTTCTTGGCATCACGATCTGGCAAGCCAAGCTCGGGGTTTTTGTTCTCGCCGCCCTGTTCGCGACCCTTGGCGGCGTGCTGGCGAGCCTCTTCGTCTCCGGCGCTTACCCGGAACTGGCCGATTGGCCAATTTCCGGGCAAGCGATTTTCGCGGTCATGCTTGGCGGCATCGAGAGTTTTCTCGGCCCGCTGCTGGGGACTGTGGTGCTGTTGGCCCTCAATGACGTGTTCACCCGCGTGACCGAGTATCATGGCCTCGTGCAAGGCGTCGTGATCCTGCTCTTCGCGCTCGGCCTGCGTCGCGGCATTCTCGATTTTCTGCGCGCCGGGCGGAAAAGCCGGCGCAAGCGTAAGGCCGCGGCGTCGCCATGAGGCTCGAGGTGCGCCATCTCACCAAGCGCTTCGGCGGCGTTGCCGCGATCGACGACGTGACGCTCGCTTTCCCCGCGGGTTCGCTTTCCGCGGTGATCGGGCCGAATGGCGCGGGGAAGAGCACGTTCTTCAATCTGATCTCCGGCGCTATTCATCCGGATGGCGGCAGTGTCGTTCTCGAGGGAGAAAACATCACCGGGCTCGGCAAGGCCGCGATCGTGCGGCGGGGCATCGGGCGGGCGTTTCAGGTCGCGAGTTTTTTCCCGACGATGACGGTGGTCGAAAATCTGATGGCGGCCGTCGCCGCGCATCGTGGCCAATGGGCCGGGCTGGCGCGGCGTTTTCCCCCGCCCGGGGCACGCGGCCGCGCGCTCGAAGTCGCCGAAATGCTCGGGCTCGCCGACGTCGCCGAGACCCTGTCGGCCAATCTTTCCCATGGTGATCAGAAACTTCTCGATATCGCGCTGTCCCTTGCGCTCGAACCACGGGTGCTGCTGCTCGACGAGCCAACCGCCGGCATGGGGCCAGAGGAGCGCTGGCGGATGATCGCGCGCGTGCATCGCTTGTGGCAGTCGCGCAACCTTACGCTGGTGTTCATCGAGCACGACATGGACATCGTGTTTCGCATCGCCGAGACGGTCTCCGTGCTCTGTTACGGCCGCGTTCTCGCGCAAGGTACGCCGGCGGAGATCCGCGCCAATCCCGACGTGATCGCCGCCTATCTCGGCACCGCGGACGCCGTACCATGAGCGTCGTGCTCAGCGTCGAGAATATCGATGTCTATTATGGCGCGAGCCAGATCCTGTTTGGTCTCAGCTTCGAGCTGCGGGCCGGCCAGACCCTGGCGCTGCTCGGGCGCAATGGTGCCGGCAAGAGCACGACGATGAAGGCGCTGGCGGGCATCCTGACGCCGCGGCGGGGCGCGATGACCCTGGCCGGCCAAACCGTGACCGGGGCGCGCCCCTATCAACTGGCCCGCCTCGGCCTTGCCTATGTGCCGGAAGATCGGCAGGTTTTTCCCCAGCACAGCGTCGCGGACAACCTGCTCATCGCGCTCAAGCAAGGGCCGCGCGGCGAGGAAGATTGGAATCTGCCGCGCATCTGGAAAACCTTTCCCCTACTCCTGCCGCTGCGCCACCGCCCGGCGGGGCGGCTCTCGGGTGGTGAACAGCAGATGCTCGCCATCGCGCGAGCCTTGATGGGCAACCCGCGCGTGCTGCTGCTCGATGAGCCGAGCGAGGGGCTCGCGCCGCTCGTCGTGGCCAGCATCGCGACCTTGCTGCGCGACCTCCGCGCCGCAGGCACCACCATCCTCCTTGCCGAGCAGAACATGCATTTCTGTCTCGGCATTGCCAGCGACGTCGCGGTGATCGACAAGGGCCGGATCGTGCATCGCTGCGACATCGCGGGCCTCCGCGCCAACGACGAAATCCGCCGCCGCTATCTGGCATTTTAGTCAAGCTGGCGTGTTGTAGAGTCAGAACGGGAAGCGCACGGAAAAAATCCAGGCATGGGTGTAGGTCGGCGTCAGCGGGTCGTATTCGGCGTGCGGCGAGACGGCGAACTGGTAGCCGAAACCCGCGGTCATCCGGATGCGCTCGTAGAGCTGAAAGCGACCAAACAAAATGCCGGGGAACAAAAACAGCTCGTTCTTGCCACCGCGCTCGCCGCTTAGGAAATCGATGTCGGTGAGGCTGAATTCCGGCCAGAAATACTGCAGAAAATGATACTGGAAGGTGACGTTGGTGGCAACTTCGGCACCGATGGTCGCGAGATGATCGGTCGGATAGGGCGTGCCAACGGTTGCCTGAACGTCGAAATCACCCCAGCCCACGCCGCCCGCGACGGTGGGCGTGAAGACATAGGCATTCTCGGTATAGCGCGGGATGCCGATCGGCGCCTGGCCGGAGAAAAACACCGTCAGGATATAATTGCCGTTCTGTTCATTGGCCGAGAGCAGGCGCTGCTTGAACAGGAATACCGGCCAGTCGGCGAAACCCGCGGCGTCATGGCGGATATTGCCGGTGGTGACATAAGGGGGGAAACCGAGGATCAGCTCCTCGGTTTCGGTCGGGATCAGTTCCAGCCCCTTGCCGGCATCATAATTGTCGATATTCGCCCCGTTCGGCGCGTGCTCCCAATACTGGTCCCAGCGGACTTCTTCTTCGAGGCGCGGGGTGATGGTGATGATCGGCGTCATCCAGTGCGGCTGCTCGGCTTGCGCGCGATCGACCCGCTCGAACCAATGGGAAAAATAATCGGACACACTGTCATAGCCCGGATCATAGGCGAGATTGACAGCCGGCGTCGGGCCGGTCGCGGTTGTCAGATCGCCGCTTTCGGCGAGCAGCGCCGCGATATCCTCGTTTTCCGCGAAGGCGCGCGGCACGGAAAAAATCACGCAAAATGCCAAGCCGGCCCAAAGTGGCCAGCGCCCAGGGCGCAACATTTTTTGATGCCTCCTCACGAATGTTTTGCGCGTCATTTCGGGGCACGCTCACGGTTTCGTTATTTACAATTGGATATAACGGTGCCGCAACCCATAAATCGCACCTAGATCGTAACGCGAGTTATTTTTTCTGCTTCCCGGCGCGCCGCCGCGGATTGACAGACAATCCCTCCCGGACCAGCCTTCCCCAACGCTCATCGGGAGGGTGCGATCATGGCGGAAAGCGAAATGTTCCAGAAAGGTCTTGAAGTGCGGCGCGCCGTGCTCGGCGCCGAGTACGTCGATGGCAGCATCGCCAAGGCCGATGATTTCATGATGGCCTTCCAGCGCATCACCACCGAATGGTGCTGGGGCTATGCCTGGACCCGCCCGGGCCTGGAACGCAAAACCCGCTCCATGCTCAACCTCGCCATGCTCACCGCGCTCGGCAAAACCCCCGAGATCAAGCTGCATGTCAAAGGCGCGCTCGCCAATGGCGTGAGCGTCGAGGAAATCAAAGAGATCCTGCTGCATGCCACGGTCTATTGTGGCATCCCGGCCGGGCTCGACGCCTTCAAGGCGGCCCACGAGGTGCTCGTTGCCGAGGGCGCGCTGGCGGCCAAACCCGCCGCATGAGCGCACCCCTCAAGCGCATCGGCTTCATCGGCATCGGCAATATGGGCTGGCCGATGGCGGCGAATTTGCTCAGAGCCGGCTTCGAGGTTCGGGTTTGCGATGCCGCCCCTGACCGCGCCCAGCGTTTCGCCCGCGAGATCGGCGGGCGCGCGGCAAGCGATGCCGCTGAGGCGGGGCGCGGCGCGGATGCCATCGTCACCATCCTGCCCACCAGCCGCCACGTTGCCGAGGTTCTCGCCGAGATCAAGCCGGTGCTCGGCGCGGGGGCGCTGGTGATCGAAATGTCCTCGGGCGTGCCACGGGTGACGCAAAACCTCGCGGCCGAACTCGCGGCCCAAGGGGTCGGGCTGATCGATGCCCCGGTCTCGGGCGGCGTGCCGCGCGCGCGGAGCGGCGAACTCTCGATCCTGGTGGGTGGTGCTCCAGGGGAGATCGACCGCGCCCGCCCGGTGCTGCAAGCGATGGGCACCACCCTCCATCATTGCGGCGGCATCGGCGCCGGCCAGGCGATGAAGGCGCTCAACAACCTGGTCTCCGCCGGCGGCTTTCTGATCGGCATCGAGGCGCTGTTGATTGGGCGAAAATTCGGCCTCGATCCCGCCATGATGATCGATGTGCTCAACGCCTCGACGGGGATGAACAATTCCACCCAGAAGAAATTCCGGCAATTCGTGTTGTCGCGCCGCTTCGATGCCGGCTTCGGGCTCGATCTCATGGTCAAGGATCTCTCGATCGCGCTCGAGATCGGGCGGGAGGCCGGGGCATCGGCGCCCTTCGCCGCGCTTTGCCGCGAGCTATGGAGCAGTGCCGCGACGCTGCTCGGCCCCGGCCAAGACCACACCGCGCTCGCCCGCTTCAGCGAACAGCTCGCCGGCACGACGCTGGGGACGGAGACAGAGTAAAATGTGGGAAATCTTCGCGCTCCGCTACGCGACCCAGGAGCAGCGCGCGGCGCGCGATAATTTCCTCCGTCCCCCCGATCCGCACGACGCGCCAATGCCGATGGATTATTTTGTCTGGGTATTGCGCGACAAGCAGCGCGCGATCGTCGTCGATACCGGCTTCACGCCCGAGATGTGCGCAGCACGCGGGCGCACCATGATCCGCCCGGTGGCCGAGGCGCTCGCCGCTCTTGGCGTCGATCCGGCTCGGGTGGAAGATGTCGTGATTACCCATCTGCACTATGATCACGCCGGTAATCTCGGCCTTTTCCCGAAAGCGCGGTTTCACCTCCAGGAACGCGAAATGGCGTTCGCGACCGGCGCCAATATGTGTTTCGCCTGTTTGCGCTACGCCTTCGAGGTCGAGGATGTTGTCGCCATGGTGCGCGCGGTCTATGCCGACCGCGTCGTGTTCCACGACGGCATGGGCGAGGTGGCGCCGGGCGTGAGCCTGCATCGGGTCGGCGGCCATACCGCGGGCTTGCAGATGGTCCGCGCCGAGACCGCGCGTGGACCGGTGGTGCTGGCGAGCGATGCGGCGCACTACTATGCCAATTTCGCGCAGGAAAACCCCTTCCCGATCGTCTTCGACATGGGTGAAATGGCGCGCGCCTGGCGCAGCGCGCGACGCCTGGCCGGTGGCGATGCGGCGCGCGTTGTGCCCGGCCACGATCCCCTCGTGCGGAAACGCTATCCCGCGCTGCCCGAAAGCGGCGGCGAGACCGTGGCTCTGCACCGTGCGCCTCGGCCGGACTGAGCGTTTGAAAAAATCGCCCGGTTGCCCGTAAATCGACAGGAAAAACCGAGGTTTTCAGGATCACGCGACCTTTCGCTGGCCATGCCGGCCGATCGGGAGAGCCGCGCCCCGAATCGGGACAAAAGTCTTTTTGCTTCTTTTTCTTCAGAAAAAGAAGTCCTGCCGCATGTTCTTACCGCGGTTCTTGCCGCGCCAGCGCAGTGAGAAAGCGCTCGGCGAGTGCGCCATAGAGCGGGCGGCGGCAGAAGCTGCGCGAGACCGCGAAGGCGAGCATCGCGGTGGCCAAGAGCGGCACCGTCATCGCCTGATTATCGGTCATTTCCATGACGATCACGGCGGCGGTGATCGGGGCCTGCACGACGCCGGCGAAGTAGCCAACCATGCCGAGCAGCACCATCGCCGCCACCGGCGCGCCGGGCACGAGGGGCGCGAGCAGGTTGCCGATCCCGGCGCCGATCGCGAGCGAGGGGGCGAAGATGCCACCCGGAATGCCGCTCAGATAGGAAATCACCGTCGCCGCGAGCTTGAGAAACGGGAATTCCCACGGCACCTGCGCCGACCCTTCGACGAGATGGCGGGCCTGGGTATAGCCGGTGCCATAGGTGGTGTCGCCCGAGAGCCAGCCGATGAGGGCGAGCAGAAAGCCGCAAAAGGCCGCGAATGCGAACGGGTGGCTGATCACCAGCCGACCGGAAAGGCCGGGAAGGCCGCGGCTCGCGCGCACCAAGATCGCACTGAAGAGACCGCCGGCCAGCCCGCCGGCGAGGCTGCACACCAGCACCGCGAGCCAGGCCGGGCCGAAGGCGAGGGCGACCGAGGTCACGCCGAAATAGGTGTAATTGCCGACCAGCGCCAGCGTGGTGATGCCGCCGAGGATCACCGCCGTCAGTGTCGTGCCGCTGGCACGGGCCTCGAAGGAATGGCTCAGCTCCTCGATCGCGAAAACGATGCCGGCGAGCGGCGTGTTGAACGCGGCAGCGACGCCGGCGGCCCCGCCGGCGAGCACCAGGGCGCGGCGGAGATGCGGACGCGGGCGGCGATCGAGCCGGCCGAGCGCGTCCATGATCGAGGCCCCGACCTGCACACAGGGCCCTTCGCGCCCGATCGAGGCGCCGGCGGCGAGGCCGAGCAAGGTCAGCAGCACCTTGCCGACCGCGATCCGCGCCGAGAGCAGCGCCGAGATCGCGCGCTGGTCGCTCATGTGCAGCGCCGCGATAACCTGGGGAATGCCGCTTCCCTGGGCGCCAGGGAAAAACCGCCGGGTGAGCCAGACCGAAAGCAGGAGGCCGAGCGGGGAGAGCAGGAACGGCGTGAACGTTCCCCCGCGCGCCAATAGCGCTTGAAACAGCACCTGCGCCGTGTCCGAGAGGCGCGAGAAGGCGACGATGATCAGCGCGACGGCGACGGCGCCGAGCCAGAATTGCGCTTGCCGGAGCCAGAGCCGAGGGGCGAGCCGGGTGCGGCGGAGGCCGCGGCCGGCGGGGCGGATGGTCTCGGGGGTGGTTTCCTGCGCAGGGCCCATAAATCCTCAACTGTGTCGATATCGCGGCGGCAGGGGAGGAAGGCGACGGGCCGGGCGATGAAGTTGGCCAAAGTATCGGCGAGCGCGTCGCGCGTCGACCAGCGGACGCCGGCAAACGGCCGCGCCGGGCGCCGCGGCCCGAGGCCGACCAACCAGTAGCCGCCATCCAACGCCGGGCCGAATACCGCATCCGCCCGCCCGAGAGCGCGCCGTGCGGCAAGAATGTCGCCGCTCCCGATCCCGGGAATGTCACAACCGATGAGATAGACCCGCCGGCGGCGAAAACGCGCCAGCGCGCGCGCCATCCGCGCCCCGAGATCGCCGTGTCCCTGGCCGATCCGCGGCAATCGCAGGCCCGGCAGCCGCGCCCGATCCGGGGTGATCATGACGATCGGCCGCAAGCGCCGATCGTCTCGCAGCCGGCGGGCGAGCGAAAACAGCATGGCGCGATGAAAGCGGAGCGCGCCGCGTGCCCCGATCCCGGCCGCGAGCCGCCGCTTGACCGTCCCGAGCCGCGGCGCGCGGGCAAAAATCAGCACGATCTCCGGCATCAGCCGCCGCGATCGTAGAACGCCACCAGCCGCGACGGCGGGACGCCAAGAAAATAGAGCCCGAGGCAGGTGAGATTGCGCAAAGTCCGGCGCCGCCAGCCGCGCTGATAACGCGCCGCTGAGGTGACGGCGTCGGCCGCGAGGGCGACGAGGCGGCCCCGGCCGATGCGACGGGCGAGATCAACATCCTCCATGAGTGGCCAATCCGCGACGCCGCCGATCCGCGCGAGCAAGGCGCGCGAAATCACCAGCCCCTGGTCGCCATAGGGAAGGCCAAGCACCCGCGACCGCCAGGCGACCCGCCGCATGAGCCGCCGCGCCGGGGCGGAGGTCTCGGCGAGGGTGAAACGAAAATACCCGGCACGATCGGCGGCCTCGGGGCTGGCGATGAAACGCGCCACCGCCTCGTCCCAGCCGGGGGCGAGGCTGGTATCGGCATGAAGCAGGAGGAGCCAGGGTGCGGTGGTTGCCCTGATCCCGGCGGCGAGCTGGGCGCCGCGGCCGCGCGGGGCGAAGATCACTCGCGCGCCCAGGCCGCGCGCCAGCGCGACGCTGTCATCGGCGCTACCGGCATCGACCACCACGATCTCCGCCACCGCCATGCGGGTGAGGCTGGGGGTAAGGCTGGCGAGGGTTGCCGGCAGCCGCGCCGCTTCATTGAGAACCGGCAGGATGACGGCGAGCGAAGGGGAAGCGACAGAACCGGGGCGGCTCACGCCCGCGCCGCCATTTCCGCCATCACCGCGCCGACCCGGGCGCGCAGCTCCGGCGCCTGGAACACGCTGGGCGGCTTGGTGAGATTGGCGACCTCGGTCCAGAGACGGCGTATCTCCGGCTCGCGCGCCGCCAGCACCACGATGGCGGCGGAAAAGCGCTGACGCTCGGCGAAATCCGGTGGCCGCTCGCCGGTGGTCTGCGGAAATCCGAGATCGCTCACCGCCGCCGCCGACCAGGCCGGGGCGATGATCGTCGCCAGCCCCTGAAGATAGGCCGCCGGCAGCGCCGCGAGATCGCCGCCCTCATCCAGCAGCTGGCGCAGCCAAACCGCTTCCTGCGCCGCGACCGCCATGCCCTGGCCATAGACCGGGTTGAGATCAGCGATCGTGTCGCCGAGCGGCAGCCAGCCGCGCGGCGGCGCCGCCAGGCGCTCGAAATGCCGCCACGTATTGCCGGGGGTGATGAAGCGGGCGAATTTACCCTCCGGCGTCGCGGTTTGCAGCGCTTCATGGATGACCGGGTTTCTGAGCCTGCGCGCGAAGGCGAGGAATCCGGCGTGATCAGCGGGTGGGCGGTCACCAAAGCGGCCGACCATCGTGACCAGCCAGCGTCCCCCCTCGATCGGCAAGATCAGGCCCGATCTCGTATCCTCCGGCGGGCCGGCCAGCACATAGGCATATTTCCACGCATGCGCCGCATCAGGGGGGGGCGCGAAAATCCCGGTCGTGTAGGCGATCTCCATGCCGATCGTGGTCACCGCGAGCGGCCCGTGCCGGGCTTGCGTCTGCATCTCCCGGCCTGGTGTTTCTTGGCGCAGCAGGTCGCGGCTGAGCGTGCCGTTGCGCCCGGCGGCATCGACGACGAGGTCGGCAGCGAGCGTCTCCGGCGCGCCGCTCGACCCCGCCAGCCGCACGCCGAGCACCGCGTCGCCCGCCGGCGAAATCACCAGCGCCTCGGCGCGTACCCCCTCGCGGATCGTCACATTGCCAAGACCGGCAACACGCCGCCGCACCACCGCTTCGACCAGCGGCCGGGAGGCGGCAAAGAAAGAAATGCCGATATCGAAAGGCGTCATTCTGCCGATTTTGGGGAAATCCATGTAGGCGTCGGCACTTTGGCGCAGGGGGACGGCGCCGGCCGCGGTGAGGTCTTGCTCGAACCCGGGCAGGAGTGCTGCCAGCGCCTGCTGGGCGCCGAGCAGCAGGACATGCGCCTGACTCCCATGCGGCACGCCGCTTCGCGCCAAAGCGCCCGAAGGCGGATGGTCGCGTTCCAAAACCAGGATTTCAGAGAAATGCGGCGCCAATGCCGCGGCGGCGGCGAGCCCGCCGATCCCGGCGCCGATGACGATCGTGGTTTTGCCGGCCTGGGCCGCCATCTTTGCTTCGCCCTTCTCCGTCTCTTGGTGGTTGGTATGCCTTGCAGAATACCGGCGGGGTGGCTCGCCCGCCATAACTTTTCTTGCCTCCATTTTCTTTCACGCCTGGGTTAAAAATTAAAGATTGCGCGCACTTCGCCGCAGCCAGCCATAGCGGCGCCAGCGTATTGCCGAGGTGATCGTGCGGGTCTCGAAGGCGACCAGGCGCGCCCGCCCGATGCGGCGGCTCAACGCGACCTCCTCGGACCAGCCGGGGGCGAGCTTGGTATCGGCATGGAGCAGCAGCAGGAATTCCGCGCGCGCGGCGCCCACGCCCGCGGCGAGCTGGCGCCCACGCCCGCGCCCGGCGAGCCACACCCGAGCGCCTCCCGCCTCGGCAAGCGCCCGTGTAGCATCGCCGCTCGCGCTATCGACGAGGATGATCGCGGCCCCGTTGGCCTCGGCTTTGAGCGCTGCCAGCGTCGCCGGCAAGCACGCTGCGGCATCGAGCGCTGGAATGACGATGGCGAGAGAGCAGGGCAGGGCGGACAAAGCAGACCTCCTCGAGGTTCAGGCGGGACGTGTCGTTCAGGTGGGGCGTGTCGTTCAGGTGGGGTGTGTTCCCTAAACGTTAATGTTCGAAATTTGTTCTTGACAAAAATGGTTAATATCCACAGGGTATAAAAAGAACTAATAAGGAACAGTGCGGGTACGCGATGGATAATCTTCGCAAGCCACGGGTGACTTCCATGCCGGGATCTCCCGCTGGACTCCCCCCCAGGGCACTCTGTCCCACGGCACTCCCGGGGGCGGCGCCGCGCGGGCGTGGGGCGACGCATAATCCGCCAAACCGCTTCGAGACGCGGCACGCCGATCCCTTCGATGACGGCTGGGACACGCTCGCGGCCGCGGCGGAAAACCCGCCCACGCTGGCCACCGAGCTGATCCGCGACGCCAGCCGCTCGGCGATCAGTTGGAACGACAGCCCCGATCTCGGCTTCGATCGCGCGGTCAACCCCTATCGCGGCTGCGAGCACGGCTGCGTCTATTGCTATGCCCGTCCGAGCCATGCCTATCTCGGGTATTCACCAGGGCTCGATTTCGAGAGCAAACTGGTCTTCAAACCCGACATCGTCGCTCTCCTGGAACGTGAATTGCGCAAGCCGGGCTATGTCGCCCGTCCGATCACGCTCGGCTCCAACACCGATCCCTACCAGCCGATCGAGCGCCAGCTCAAGCTCACCAGCGGTATTCTCGAATTGCTGGAGAGGCTTGCCCATCCCGTCGCCATCGTGACCAAATCGGCCGGCGTGCTGCGCGATCTCGACCGGCTGCGCGCGCTGGCGGCGCGCGGGCTGGTGCGGGTGCATCTCTCGCTCACCACGCTCGATCCCCGGCTGGCGCGCGTCATGGAGCCGCGCGCGGCGAGCCCGGCGCGGCGGCTGGCGGCGATCGCCGAATTGTCGCGCGCCGGCATCCCGACAGGCGTGCTCGCCGCCCCGATGATCCCCGGTCTCAACGATGCCGAACTCGAACGCATTCTGGCAACCGCCGCCGCCGCCGGCGCGCGGCACGCCGGCTATGTGCTGCTCCGCCTGCCGCATGAACTGCGCGCGTTGTTCGAGGCCTGGCTGGCCACGCACTTCCCCGACCGGGCCCGCCACGTGCTCAGCCTCATTCGCGAAACCCGCGCCGGGGCGCTGAACGATGGCGAATTCCACCGCCGCTTCAGTGGCAGCGGCCCCTACGCCAGCCTGCTCGCGCAACGCTTCACCCGGGCCCTTCATAAACACGGCTTCACCACCGCCCGCGCCAGCCTCAATTGCACCCTCTTCTCGCCCCCGCCAAACGCCCACCAAGCGCGTCAGCTCGCACTCGATTTTTAAGGGAAGGCCAGGGGCGCCGCCCCTGGACCCCGCCAGGGACAGAAGTCCCTGGACCCTATGTCTGAAGGCTTGCCGGGAAGGGGCGCTGACGTGCGCTGGCCACCGTCTGTGTCGCGCCCCTTCCCGGCAAGCCTCCGGGATGGGGCTCTGGGGCCACTGGCCCCAGCGGGTCGAGGGCGGAGCCCTCGCCTTCCCTTCAAGCCGCGCGGCGGGTGAGCAGGCCCTCGGCGATCAGTGTTTCGGCGATCTGCACGGCGTTCAGGGCGGCGCCCTTGCGCAGATTATCGGCGACGCACCAGAAGGCGAGGGCATTGGGTGCGGTCGGGTCGGTGCGCAGGCGGCTGACGAACACCGCGTCCTCGCCCTGGCATTCGAGCGGCGTGACATAGCCGCCATCCTCGCGCGTATCGACCACCTCGACGCCGGGGGCGGCGCGCAGCAGGCGCCGCGCCTCGGCCACGCTCACGGGGTTTTCGAAGGTCACGTTCACCGCCTCGCCATGGCCGATGAACACCGGCACACGCACGCAGGTGGCGAAAACCTGAATGTCGGGGTCGAGGATCTTGCGCGTCTCGACCGCCATCTTCCACTCCTCCTTGGTCGAACCGTCGTCCATGAAGCGGTCGATCTGGGGGATGCAGTTGAAGGCGATTTGCTTGGTGAATTGCTGCGGCGTGGTCGGGTCGCCAACGAAAACCGCGCGCGAATGGGCATAAAGCTCGTCCATCGCCTCCTTACCCGCGCCCGAGACCGATTGATAGGTGGCGACCACCACCCGGCGGGCACGGAAGCGCTCATGCAGCGGCTTCAGCGCCACCACCATCTGGATGGTGCTGCAATTGGGATTGGCGATGATGTTGCGCTTGCGGAAATTTTTGAGGTGCTGCGGGTTGACCTCGGGCACCACCAGCGGCACGTCGGGCTCCATGCGGAACTGGCTGGTATTGTCGATCACCACGCAGCCGGCGGCGGCGGCGCGCGGCGCGTGCACCGCCGAGACCGCGGCGCCGGGGCTGAAGAGCCCGATATCCCAGCCGGAAAAATCAAAACTTTCCAGGCTTTTGACCTGGAGCACGGCCTTTTCGCCGAACGATACCTCACTGCCCGCCGAACGGCCCGAGGCGACGGCGGCGACCTCAGCGATGGGAAAATCGCGCTCGGCGAGCGTTTTCAGCATCTCCCGCCCGACCGCGCCGGTGGCACCCACAACCGCGACCCTGAAGCCCATGATCTGACGCTCCTGCTGCATCCGCGCTTTCGCGTGGCGGTATCGATATGCCCGGAACGCGGCCGAGGCAACCTCCTTATCGGCAGGGGAGACCGCGCCTAGAGGCCGGGCGGCGGCAGCGCCAGTTCGGGAACGCGGGCAAGGAGGGCCGCGTGGAGACTTTCCCGGCGCTGCCAGAGATCGCGATACCAGGCGATGCGAGGGAGGATCTGGGAGGCCAGCATGCGCGCCCGCGCCACCTCGGCGCGCGCCCGCAGGGCAAGGCTTTGCGTCATCGCCGGGTCGGCGAGCATCGCGCGCAGCTTCATTTCCAGCTCCTGCGGGTCACGAAAAATCATCCCCGTCTCGCCATCGGCGATGCTGCCGGCATAGACCGTATCGCTGGCGAGCGCCGCGACCCCCGCTGCGGCCGCCTCGATGAATTTGAGGTCGGATTTGCAGCGGTTGAATAGCGTGTCCTGGAGCGGCATGAACGAGATTTCGGCCTGCGCCAGGGCGACGAGATAGGCGGGATAGTCGAGCATCGGGGAAAAGCTCTTGTGCGGGGTCGCCAGCGCCGCGAAGAAGCCGCGATCGTGCAAGACCTTGACCTGGAGGCGCGGGCCGGCCTCGGCGGCCACCCGGTTGAGCGCGGGGAGGAGCGCCGGCCAGTCCGCCTCGCGGTTGATCCCGGCGAAGAACAGGGTGAGCCGCGAGGGATCGGCGAAATTGACCGGCTCGCGCAACTCGCTCACCGCATTGGGAAATACCGCGACCTCGGGATTGGTGGCGCGCAGCACCTCGGCGAGCACGGGCGTCGTGGTCTGGATCGCATGCACGGCGCTGAAATTATACATCGGCCGCTGCTGCAACACCGGGATATAGTCGGGATGATCGTCGAATTCGCAGACCAGCAAATAGCCTTTTTGGATCAGCGGGCGGAGGCTCGCGAGCCCGCCCTCCCCGATCAGCGCCGGGCGATGCAGGATGACGATGCTCGGCTCCTCAGACGCCTGGGCGGCGAGCGTGCGGAGATCGGCGAGGCCGGCGCGGATTTCGGGGTCGGTCGCGAGCCCGCGCATTGGCTCGATCACCCGCACATGGCTGACGCCACCCACCGGCTTGAGCATGGTGGAAAATACCGTCAGACGCTCGGGCGGGCTCGGCCGCGCCCGCCAGATATACTGGAGTGGCAAGGCGCGGCGCGCGTATTCCTCGGGGGTGACGCCGAGCGCCTGGAGCGCTGGCGTGATGGCCAGGATGAAACGCTGGCCCTGTTCCGGCTCGAACACCCGCGGCGCGCTGTCGAGCGGGACGAGGCCGGCCTCGGTCAGCGCCCGGCGCAGGGTTTCCGCCGAAAACCAGCGCAGATGGGTGCGATCGAAGAGGCCGGTTTCCTCGTAGGCCCAGCGTCCCTGGAGCAGGCGCGCGACGAAGCTCCAATGCTCGACATTGGGCACGCAGGCGAGCAACACGCCTTGCGGGGCGAGCAGGGCGGCATGGCGGCGGAGCAAGGCCCAGGGGTCGCGCAGATGCTCGAGCACGTCGCCATAGATCAGGCAATCGAACGTCCCCTTGAGCGCATCGGGAAAGGAAAGGGCCTCGATATCGCCCACGAAAACCTGATCGAGCCGGGTTTTGGCGCGCGCCGCGGCGCCGGCGTCGGTCTCGATGCCGATGACCTGGGCGGCGGGATTGCGCTGCTTGAACCGCGCCCCGAGCGCGCCGGTGCCACAGCCGATATCGAGCACGCGGCGCGACCACAGCGGGATACGCTCAAGGAGGTCGGGATTATAGGCATCCGGGTAGGGGTAGGGGGCCGACGCGCCGGCCGACATTCACCCGCTCCGCCGGCCAATGCCGTGATAGGCGAAGCCGGCGTCGCGCATCGCCGCGGGGTCGAAAATATTGCGCAGATCGACGACCACCCGCCCGCGCATGGTCTCGGCGAGACGCGCGGCCGCGAGGGCGCGGAACTCGTTCCATTCGGTGATGACCACCAGCGCATCCGCCCCTTCGGCGGCCTTGAGCGCGCTCGGGCAGTATTCGACCTGTTCCGGCAAAAGCGCGCGCGCCTGTTCCATGCCCTGCGGATCGTAGGCCGCGACCCGCGCGCCGTCACCGATGAGACGCGAGACGATGGGGAGTGCCGGCGAATCGCGCATATCGTCGGTCTCGGGCTTGAAGGTGAGGCCGAGCACGGCGATGGTTTTGCCGCGCACCGAGCCGCCGCAGGCGGCGATGATGCGCGCCGCCATCCCCGCCTTGCGCGCATCGTTCACCGCGACCACGCTCTCGATCAGCCGGCTCGGCGCGCCGGCGTCCTGGGCGATGCGCATCAGGGCGAGAGTATCCTTGGGGAAGCAGGAACCGCCGAAGCCGGGGCCGGGATGGAGGAATTTGCGCCCGATGCGGCCATCGAGCCCGATGCCGCGCGCGACATCATGGACATCCGCCCCGGTTTTTTCCGCCAGATCGGCCATCTCGTTGATGAAGGCGACCTTCATGGCGAGAAAGGCGTTGGCCGCGTATTTGGTCAGCTCGGCGGTTTCGAGATTGGTAAAGACGATCGGCGTTTCGATGAGGTAGAGCGGGCGATAGATCTGGCGCAGCACCTCGCGCGCGGCCTCGTCCTCGACCCCGATCACCACCCGGTCGGGGCGCATGAAATCGGCGATCGCACTCCCCTCGCGCAAAAATTCCGGGTTCGACGCCACGGCGCAAGCGAGATCGGGGCGGACCTCGGCGAGCAATTGCGCGATGCGCCGCCCGGTGCCGACCGGCACCGTCGATTTGGTGACGATCACCGCGGGATGGGTGAGCGCGCGCGCCACCTGTTCGGCGGCGGCAAACACATAGGAGAGGTCAGCGTGGCCATCGCCGCGCCGGCTCGGCGTGCCGACGGCGATGAACACGGCCTCGGTTTCGGCAAGGGCTGCCGGCAGATCGGCGGTGAAGGAAAGCCGCCCCGAGGCAACATTGGCCGCGACCAGCGCCTCCAGCCCCGGCTCGTAGATCGGCATGCGCCCGGCGTGGAGTTCGGCGAGCTTGCCGGGATCGGCCTCCACCACCGCGACCTCGACCCCGAACTCCGCGAAACAGGCGGCCGAGACCAGCCCGACATAGCCGCCACCGATCATCGTGATACGCATGCAAGCCCCTTCCGCTCTCGTTCATCAAGCCAGAGCGCTGGCTCGGCTCGCCTTGCCCGCGCGGCCGGGCGATATAGCAGGGATTTCGTCAATTTAGCGTATAGATCGTGCCGCCCCGCGATCAGGCGCGGGATTGCGCGAGGATGCTTTTTTCCAGGGCTTCGGTGGCGGCGTTCCATTTCTCGATGATATTGGGGTCGGCCGGCGGATTGGTCTCGTGCAGCGAGAAGCCCTCGGGGGTGTATTCGACCAGCACCGTCACCCCGTCCTTGACCGCCATGAGATGGCCGGGATCATCCGTGGTGATGGTCCAGCCGAGCCCGGTCGCGGCGCGACGGATCTGCGCCTGGCGCGCCTCCTGGGTGCCGATCGGCGAGGCGAAGGGCTCGCCCATGATCTCATAGGGCGTCGTCACCGCACACGCGGCGAGGGTCAGAAAACCCAGCAGGAACAGCATGCGTGGCGGCATCAGACACGCTCCTTCGGCGAAAGGACAAGAACCAAGACGATCCGGGCGCCAGAACCGCCGGGCGGCCAGGCTCGGCCTTTCCATAAAGCCCCGGCGCATCAACCGCAATGCTCGGAAAGCCCGCCGCGATCGGCGGGGCGATGGAAAAATCACCCGCGTCGCCCGGCCAGCCAGGCCGCGGCGGCCGCGCCGGCGCCGGAGGGAAGCGGGGCGGACGGCGCGGCGATCCAGGCGAGGATATCGCCGATCGGCGCCGCGCGGGCGTGATCGCGGAGCAGCAGGTGGTAGGCGTCGGGGTAGTAGGCGAGACGGATTTGCGGATCGTGGCGGGCTTCCAGCTGCTGCCAGGCGTGCAGCATGGCGTGCGGTGGTATCAGTTCGTCCTTGCCGCCATAGAGGAAAAGCGCGGGCTGCGCGAAGTCGCGGCTGGCCGCCAGCGCCTGGTCCATCAGATCGACCAGGCCACGCGTGGTATCGAGGCGGGTGCGGCGGATGGTGAGGGGGTCGGTGGAGAGGCGGATCAGGGCGTCGAGATTATCGCTCGCGGTGATGTGCGCGGCACTCCCGGTCAGCCGCCAGCCCGGCGCGAGAGTGGAGCTGAGCCAGAGCGTGCCGCGGATCAGGGGGTTCATCTCGGCGCGGCCCCACACCGCCGGGGCGACCAGCACATAGCCCGCGACGGGCGGCGGGTGCGGGCTGGTCGCCAGACACATCAGCACCGCGCCGCCCATGCTTTCGCCCAGCAAATAGAGCGGGGTCGCGGGATGGCGGGTTTGCACGGCCATGGCCATGGTCGCGGCATCAGAAACGAGGGCGCGGCTGCCGGGCCAGAATCCGCGCTGCGGCGCGGCGCCAAATCCGCGCTGATCGGGGGCGTAGAGCGCGATGCCGGCGCGGTTGAAGGCCGGTGCCGCATATTCGAAGGCATCGCGGCTGTCGTTAAAGCCATGCAGCGCGAGCATGACGGCGCGCGGAACCGCCACGCCGTCGGCGGGATAGAGCCGATAGGGCAGATGCACCCCGCCGGCCATGACGAAATGGCCCGAGACCGGCCCGGCGGGGCTCGGCCGGGAGAGGACGGGAAGCGGCCGGGCGGCACAGGCCGCCAGAAACGCGGCGCAGGCACCGGTCAGGCCGCGCCGTCCGATGGTTCTGGCGGGCGAAGCGGTTGAAACCATGGAGCGCATCGCTATCATCCCGCCCGCATCGCGACCAGAGAGGACGGCCCATGCCCGACGGCGCCCCGACCCAAGCTCCCACCCCGACCGAGATCATCCATGTCGATCAGCGGGTCGTCGCCTGCGATGGCGGCGACGGCCCGTTGGGTCATCCCCGCGTCTATCTGCGCATCCCCGACCGCCAGGTGATGTGCCCCTATTGTTCGCGCCTCTATGTTCTGAACGAGGGCGTGCCCCCCGCCCGCGAGCATTGAGGCATGACCGAAGCCGCAGCCGGGACGAGCGCGGCAACGAGGCCGCATCTCGTCCTGATCGACGGCTCGGGCTTTATTTTTCGCGCCTTCCACGCCCTGCCGCCGATGACCCGGCCGGACGGCACGCCGGTCAACGCCGTGCTCGGCTTCACCAACATGCTCGCGCGGTTCCTGCGCGAGCACACCGGCAGCCATCTCGCGGTGATTTTCGACGCCGGGCGACAGACCTTTCGCAATCGTCTCTATCCGCCCTACAAGGCGCAGCGCCCGGAGACGCCGCCCGAACTCGTTCCGCAATTCGCCCTGGTGCGCGAGGCCGCCGAGGCCTTCGGCGTGCCCGCCATCGAGGCCGCCGATTGGGAGGCCGATGACCTGATCGCCGCCTACGCCCGCGCCGCCACGACCGCCGGCGGCGAGGTCACCATCGTCTCCTCCGACAAGGATCTGATGCAGCTCATTGGCGGGAGGATAAAAATGCTCGACCCGATCCGCCAGAAGCCGATCGGACCGGCCGAGGTGGTGGCAAAATTCGGCGTCGCGCCGGAAAAATTGATCGATCTCCAGGCGCTGATGGGCGACAGCGTGGACAATGTGCCCGGCGTGCCGGGGATCGGGCCGAAAACCGCGGCGCAACTGATCGGCGAATACGGCTCGCTGGAGGCGGTGCTGGCGGCGGCGCCGGGGATGAAACCCTCGAAGCGCCAGGAGGCGCTGGTCGCGCATGCCGAGGCGGCGCGGCTGTCGCGCGCCCTCGTGACGCTGCGCGATGATGCGCCGCTGCCGCTGCCGCTCGAGGCGTTGGCGCTGAAGCCGCCCGATACCGCGCGGCTCGCCGCCTGGCTGGCGCGCCAGGATTTTCGCAGCGTCTTGCAGCGCCTCGGGCTCGAAGCGCCGGCCGCGGCGCCGGTGCCGGTTGCCGATGACGCGGCGCCGCCCTTCGGTCCTTATGCGTGCGTCACCGACGCTGCGGCCCTTGCCGCCTGGATCGCGGCGGCGCGGGAGGCGGGGCTGCTCGCGCTCGATACCGAAACCGACGGGCTCGATGCCCAACGCGCCCAACTGATCGGGTTTTCGCTGGCCACCGCGCCGGGGCATGCCTGCTACGTGCCGCTTCGCCATGGTGGCGAGGGCCCACGGATCACGCTTGAACACGCCCGCGCCGCGCTCGACCCATTGCTCGGCGATCCCTCCGTGCTGAAAATTTTCCAGAACGCCAAATTCGACCTCGCCATTCTCGCCGGCGCCGGTTTTTCCGCCATCACGCCGCTCGATGATACGATGCTGATTTCCTACGCCCAGGCCGCCGGCGCGCATGGCCATGGCATGGACGAACTCTCGCTGCTTCATCTTGGCCATCGCCCGATCAGCTATGACGAGGCGACCGGCACCGGGCGCACCCGCCAAGCCTTCGCCGCAGTGCCGCTCGATCGCGCCACCGCCTATGCCGCCGAAGACGCCGATATCACGCTGCGGCTCTGGCACAAGCTCCGCCCTGCCTTGCGCGAAAACCACGCGCTCGCGCTCTATGAGCAGGTGGATCGGCGGCTGATCAAGGTGCTGCTGGCGATGGAAACGGCGGGGGTGAAGGTCGATGCCGCCGAATTGTCGCGCATTTCCGAGGAGTTCGCCCAGCGCATGGCGGTGATGGAGCGTGACATCCATGCCCTGGTCGGCCACGCGTTCAATCTCGGCAGCCCCAAGCAGCTCGGCGCGGTGTTGTTCGATGAGATGAAACTCCCCGGCGGCAAGCGGATGAAAACCGGCGCCTGGGGAACCGATGCCGCGGTGTTGCAGACGCTCGCCGAGGAGGGCCACGAGCTGCCCGCCCGCATTCTCGAATGGCGCCAGCTCGCCAAGCTCAAATCGACCTATACGGATGCGCTGGTGACGCAAATCAATCCGCGAACCAACCGTGTGCATACCAGCTTCGCAATGGCCGCGACCAGCACCGGGCGGCTCTCCTCGACCGATCCCAACCTGCAAAACATCCCGGTGCGCACCGAGGAAGGCGGGCGCATCCGTCGTGCTTTCATCGCCGAGGCCGGCCATGTCCTGGTGAGCGCCGATTATTCGCAGATCGAACTGCGCTTGCTCGCCCATGTCGCCGATATCGCGGCCCTCAAGAAAAGTTTCGCCGAGGGCGAGGATATCCACGCGCGCACCGCCTCCGAAGTGTTCGGCGTGCCGCTCGCCGGCATGGATCCGCTCACCCGTCGGCGGGCGAAAGCGATCAATTTCGGCATCATCTACGGCATCAGCGCCTTCGGCCTGGCCCGCCAGCTCGGCATCTCGCCACAGGAAGCGCGGGTTTACATCGCGGCCTATTTCGCCCGCTATCCCGAAATCCAAGCCTACATGGAACGGATGAAGGATCAGGCCCGCACCCGCGGCTACGTGCTGACGCCGTTCGGCCGGCGTTGCTACGTCCCTGGCATCGCGGAGCGCAACGCCGCGCGCCGCGCCTATGCCGAGCGCCAGGCGATCAACGCGCCGCTGCAGGGGGGGGCGGCCGATATCATCAAACGCGCCATGGTGCGCCTGTCTGAGGCCCTCGCCGGAGCCGGGCTCGCGGCGCGGCTTTTATTGCAGGTCCACGACGAGTTGCTGTTCGAGGCGCCGCGGCACGAGGGCGAGGCGACCGCCCGGCTAGCGCGCGACGTGATGCAGGAAGCGGCCTCGCTCAGCGTGCCGCTGGTGGTCGAGACCGGGATCGGAGAAAACTGGGCCGCGGCGCATTGAGCCCCAGGGGATCAGCCCCAGGGAGAATTCCAGGTGGTGAACCCCGGGTGGCATGCGCTGCTCATGCCCGTTCGTCGGGCAAAATCATATAGTTTGTTTTGCCCTCGTAGCGCTGAAACGCATCCACCCGACGATAGCGGGCGCTCGCGCACCAGGCCGCGAAAGCCGGGGCATTGTGGTCATCGACCTCGATGAAAATCGCCGGGCGCCACAGCGCGATGGTCTGCGCCAGCCCCGCCAGCACCGCCATTTCACCGCCCTCGATATCGATTTTCAGGAAATCGACCCGGCGATGGGCCAGCACCTCGTCGCCGGCGATGCCGCGTACGTGTCCCGCGGGATCGGGCTCTACCATGGTGAGGCCGAGATTGTTGGGGTCGGGCTGCACCAACTTTGCCATGCTCGCTTCGGCAGCAAGCGCGAAACCGAGGCAAGAAGTGTCGCATTTCGCCAAAGCATTGAGGAGGATGTTGACCTGCAAAATCTCGATCGCGATCGGATTGACCTCGAAAGTGATAATGCGCCGGGGATTGCAGAATTTCTCGATGAAAATCGTGTGGTTGCCGATGTTCGTGCCAATATCGATAAAAACCCCATCTTCATGGAAATGCCGCGAGATGATGGCCAGTTCCTCACGTTCATAAAAAATGCCTTGTAAATGATGCGATTGGATATAATCCTGCGGATTATGCACAAAAAACCGAATATCGCGATCCTGGATGCGGGTTGCCACAATGGTTCCTGAGAGTGTTCTCATGGGAGCCCTCCGTGGTTGGGAATTGCCTATCCTCGGTCATGCGGCGACGCGCGCTTATCGTGACGCGTCGTATCTCGGGGCAGCCGCGCGGGCCAACATGCGTTTGTATGACGAGGTATACCCTGCAAATAGAATTTTGCAAGGTTTTTGATCTCACAAGGGCTTGCGGAGACTATATCGTAACAAAATAAGGCCAGGGCCGCGTCCGGGTTTTTATTACTGGGATTTTTCCGCTTTCGGTTCGAGCCGTTGCGCGAACTGCCAGGCGCGCTCGGCGATTTCCTTGAAGATGTGGCCGCGCTCGAAGGCCCGCGCGTCGGCCGCGTTGCCATCCAGCGCCCGGCGATAGACGCCGGCGGCGATGGCGGCGAGCCGGAACATCGCGAAGACGATCATGAATTCGAGTTCCGGGCCGGCGGCGCGCCCGCTGCGTTCGCTGTAGCGTGCGACATAGGCGGCCTCGGCGGGAATGCCGAGCGCCACCATTTCCGCCTCTGCCGCCCCGCCCGCGGCTTCCGGCAGGCGATAGGTGAGCAGATTATAGGCGAGATCGGCGAGCGGATGGCCGATGGTTGCGAGTTCCCAATCGAGCACCGCGACGACGCGCGGCTCGGTCGGATGAAATAACAAATTGCCAAGCCTGAAATCGCCATGCACGATGGCGGCTTCCTCGTTGTCGGGGAGATGCGCGGGAAGCCAGCGCATCAGCGCTTCCATGGCCGGCACGTCCTCGGTGCGGGAAGCCTGGTATTGCTGCGACCAGCGCGCGGTCTGGCGCGCCACATAGCCCTCCGGCCGACCGAAATCGCCAAGACCCAAGGCGCGATAGTCGAGCCCGTGAAGGAGTGCAAGCACGCGGTTCATGTCGTCATACATCGCCGCCCGTTCCGCGGGGGCGATGCCGGGCAGGGCGCGATCGGCGAAAACCCGACCGCGCACATAGTCCATGACGTAAAACATCTGCCCGATCACCGCCGGATCGGTGCAGAGAAGATGCACCGTCGGCACCGGCACGGCGCTGCCGGCGAGCGCCTTCAGCACGCGGAATTCGCGATCGACGGCGTGCGCCGAGGGCAACAATTTTCCCGGCGGCTTCTTGCGCAGTACATAGTCGCGTGCCCCGGCACGAAGGTGAAAAGTCGGGTTGGATTGGCCGCCCTGGAATTGCCGCACCACCATCGGCCCGGCAAAACCCGGGAGGGTTTCGGCGAGGTAGCGCGCCAACGCCACCTCGTCGAAACGATGATTGGGTAGAACCGGAACGAGCTCGGGAACCCCCTCCGTCATGGTGGTTCAGCCGGCCGCCTGTATCGGCGAGCCGATGGTGACGCCGCCATCGATGACGATGGTCTGGCCGGTGGTGAAGCTGCCCGAGGGCGCCGCGAGAAACACCGCCGCGCCCGCCACCTCGTCAGGCTCGCCGATGCGCAGCAACGGCGTATCGCGCGATCGCTTCTCGCCGATCTCGGGGTTTTCCCAGAGCGCGCGGGCGAAATCGGTGCGGATCAGGCCCGGCGCCAGGCAATTGGCGCGGATATTCTTCGGTCCCCATTCGACGGCGATGTTGCGCACGAGTTGCATGTCGGCGGCTTTGGAGAGGCCATAGACGGCCAGAAGCGGTGTGCCGCGGAGGCCCGCGATCGACGAGACGACGATGATCGCCCCGCCGCCGCGCGCCGCCATGCCGGGCAGGGCCATGTTGCAGAGCCAGAAATTGCTCCGCACATTGGCCCCCATGATGCGGTCATAGGCCTCGTCGGGAATGCCCGCCGAGGGGCCGAAATAGGGATTGACCGCGGCGTTGCACACCAGGATGTCGATGCCGCCCCAATGCGCCGTGGTTTTTTCCACCAGCGCCTGAAGCTGCTCCTTATGGCCGATATGACAGGGGATGACGATCGCTTCGCCCCCTGCCGCCTGGATCGCCTCGGCGACCGGGGCGCAGGCTTCGGGCTTGCGGCTCGAAATCACCACTTTGGCGCCATGCGCCGCCATCGCCTCGGCGATGGCGCGCCCGATACCGCGGCTGGAGCCAGTGATGACGGCGACCTTGCCCGAGAGATCGAACAGATTTTTCATCGTTCTCTCCTCATGCGTTGGGTCGCGCCGGGCGGTATTTGGCGAGTTCGAGGCGGCCGAGCTGGAAGCGGTGCACCTCGTCCGGGCCATCGACGATGCGCATGGTGCGCGCCGTCGCGTACATGCGCGCGATGCCGAAATCGCTGGTGACGCCGCCGCCACCATGCGCCTGCAGCGCCCAGTCGATCACCTGGCAGGCCATGTTCGGCACCGCGACCTTGATCGCCGCGATCTCGCGCCGCGCTTCCTTGTTGCCGACCTTGTCCATCTTCCACGCCGCGTGCAGCACTTGCAGTCGCGACTGGTCGATCATGATGCGCGCATTGGCGATGCGCTCGATGATCACCCCTTGTTCGGCGAGCGGCCGGCCGAACGCGACGCGCTCGGTGACGCGCTTGCACATTTTCTCCAGCGCCCGCTCGGCGAGCCCGATCGTGCGCATGCAGTGATGGATGCGTCCCGGCCCGAGCCGCCCTTGCGCGATCTCGAAGCCGCGCCCCTCGCCGAGCAGAATGTTTGACGCCGGCACGCGGACATTCTCGAACACGATCTCGCCATGGCCGTGCGGCGCGTCGTCATAGCCGAACACCGGCAGCATGCGCTTGATGGTGACGCCCGGGGTGCCGCGCGGCACCAGGATCATCGATTGCTGGCGATATTTATCAGGATTGTGCGGGTCGCTCTTGCCCATGACGATGAACACCGCGCAGCGCGGATCGCCGGCGCCGGACGACCACCATTTGCGCCCGTTGATGATATATTCGTCGCCCTTGCGTTCGATCCGGGTCTGGATATTGGTCGCGTCCGAGGATGCCACCTCGGGCTCGGTCATCGAGAAGCAGGAGCGGATTTTTCCCTCCAGCAGCGGCTCGAGCCAGCGCTTCTTGTGCTCCTCGCTGCCATAGCGTTCGATGGTTTCCATGTTGCCGGTATCGGGCGCGGAACAGTTGAACACCTCCGAGCACCATTGCACGCGGCCCATGATCTCGGCGAGCGGGGCATATTCGAGATTGGTCAGCCCGGCACCGTAGGCGGAATGGGGCAGGAACAGGTTCCAGAGGCCAGCCTTGTGGGCCGTGGGCTTCAACGCCTCGATGATCGGCACCGGCTGCCAGCGATCGGCGGCCTGCTCGAGCTGGGCGTGATAGGTTGCCTCATTGGGATAGATATGCTCGTCCATGAAGGCGAGCAGGCGCTCGCGCAAGGCATTGACCTTGTCGGAATACGCGAAATCCACGGTTTTTTCCTCCCCCGCTCTGGTCGGTATCGATGCCCCACCCTAGGCAGGATGCGCGCCGAGGCAAGAGAAAAAATGGCGACCCCCGGCGCGGCAGGCCAGATCGGCTAATGCGCCGCGCGCACCACCTCCGGAATGCGTTCGGCGGGCGGGGTGTTGCGGCTGCGCCCGGTGCGGACGATGCCGTCGATCACCGTCATGCCGATACCGGGGAGATCGCCCAGCCGCACGCTCTCGAGCAAATCCTTGCCGGAACTGTGCTGGGCGCGGTCCATCAGCACGAAATCGGCCGCCCGCCCGACCTCGATCAGGCCGCAATCGAGGGCGCGCAGCCGGGCGGTGTTGCCGGTCGCGAAACAGAACGCGGTCTCGGCCGGGACGTCGCCGAAACTCGCGAGAAACGCGATCAGGCGCAGGATGCCGAGCGGCTGCACACCGGAGCCGGCGGGACTGTCGGTGCCCAGAATGACGCGCGCAAGCTGGCCGAGTTCGTTTGCGAAGCGGAGCGCGCTGAGGGCGGCGAGTTCGTTACCGTTATGGACGATCTCGATGCCACGCAGGCAGCCCTCGCAGAGACAACGGATCTGCCTGAGGGGCAGCGCCGTATGTCCGCCATTGATGTGTCCGATGATGTCGGCATCGGCCTCGAGCACGGTATCGGCGTCAATATAGCCCGAGCCCGGCACGCTCGGCCCGCCGGTGTGGATGGTGCTCTGGAGGCCGTATTTGCGCGCCCAAGCCACCATTTCTTTGGCCTCGTAGCCGGCTTTCACGGTGCCGAGCCCGACCTCGCCGAGCAGTTTTACGCCAGCCGCGGCGAGTTCGGCGAAATCGCTCTCGACCATGCCACGCTCGAGCACCGGCGCGCCGGCGCGGACCTTGACCCCGTTGGGTCGGAAATTGGCAAAAGCGCGCTCGGCGGTGATCGCCAGCGCCTTGACGCCGACGATATCGCGCGGCCGCCCGGGGAGATGCACCTCGCCGGCCGAGATCATCGTCGTGACGCCACCGTGGAGAAAACTCTCGATCCAGCCGAGCTGGTTCTGGCGCGGCGTCCAGTCGCCGAACACCGGGTGGACGTGGCTGTCGATCAGGCCGGGGGCGAGCGTCGTTCCTTGCGCGTCGATCACCACCCGCGCGGCCGCGGTATCGCAATCTTTCTCGCGCCCGAACGCGGTGATGCGGCCGCCTTCGGCAACCAGGGTGTCGGCATCGAGGATCGGGGCTTCGAGCGCCCCCGAGAGCATCAGCCCGATATTGCGGATGACCAGCTTGCCGATCTGGGTTTCCGGTCCGGCGGCGAGTGCCATGATGCGTATCCTTCCTCAAGAGTTCAGGCGAGGGGCGCTGCCCCTCGACCCCGTTGGGGGCAGCGCCCCCAAACCCGCGTCACGAGGTCACTGGCCGCAGATTCAATTGCCGCAGCGCGCGGTCGATCCATTGCGCGGTGAGTTTTTCCTGCAGGCTGTTTTGGCGCAAGCGCTCGGCGAGGGCCGGGAAATCCACCCGATCCAGCCCTTGATCCTGGTTGAAGCAGGAAAATACGACACTCCGCTCCCCGCTCACTGGGTCGATCTGCGGCTGGAGACATTGCGCGCAGACTTCCTTCATCATGCATTGCATTGGCGAGTTGATCGAGCCGATGGCGCTGTGGCCGGGGCGGAGCCAGGGCGCCAGCACGCCATGCCGCGCCGCGCCCACCGCCTGCATCATGCGATCCGAGCCGATGACCACGAGGTGTTCGCACGCGGCGAGCGCCACCGCCTGGGCGCCAAGGCGGCCTTCGCCATAGGCCGCCATGGCGGCGACAATAGTGCCGACGAAGCTGCGATCCTGTGGCCGGGTCGGGGTGAAGCCGGGGGCCTCGTCGCAGCACCAGACGATGACATCGGCGGCGCGCTCGATCTCCTCGACCTTGTAGCGGTCGATCATCTTCTTGTAGCCGGCGAAATAGAGCACGCGGGTGCCGCGGGCACGCAAGGCGGCGCCGATGCTGAACAGAACGGCGTTGCCAAGCCCACCGCCGACCAGCGCGACGGTGCTCCCTGCCGGCAATTCGGTCGGCGTTCCCGTCGGCCCCATCAGCACCACCCGCTCGCCCGGCGTGAGGGTCGCGCAGAGATCGGAACTGCCGCCCATTTCGAGCGCGATCACCGCGACCAGGCCGCGCGCCGGGTCGGTCCAGGCGCCGGTCATCGCCAGCCCCTCCATCGCGAGCAGGGTCTGGCCGACGCCCGGCTCTTCGAGACGAGGGGCGAAACGCTCGTAATTCTGCAAGCGGAAAAACTGGCCGGGGCGGAAGGCGCGCGCCGCCGCCGGGGCATGCAGCACCACCTCGACGATGGTTGGCGTGAGGCGATTGACGGCATGCACGCTGACCACCAGCGCCTCCCGACAGCGCGCGATCACCGCGGCCGCATCCGGCGATGCCGGCGTGCGGGCAGCTAGTACCCGCGAGATCACCGGATAACCGCGCCGGGCGCTGCCCATCGCCTTGACGACGTTGCCGAAGAAGCTCGGATGGAGATCGCCCAAGAAGCTGATGAAGCGGCCATCGGGGGCACGGTGCATCAGCACCTCGGCGCGATCCGGCTTGGCAAGGCCGCGCACCGGCGAGACCGGTGCGCCATCCTCGCCGATCGCCTGGAAATAGCGGCCATCGAGGGCGATGCGGGGATCCTCGCGCGCCAGCACGGTGTTGGGCTGGGTGCCAGCGGCGACGAGGATCGCGCGCGCCGGCAACACCACCGTGCTGCCATCGCGGCCCCGGCAGCGGAGCGCCGCGGCATGGCCATACTGATCGATCTCGACGGCTGCCGGCGTCAGCCCTTCGGCGAAACGCACCCCCTCCTCGAGCGCTTTCGCGACCTCTTCATGGTTGAGGGTATAGGACGGGGCGTCGATCAGCCGGCGGCGATAGGCGATGGTGGCGCCACCCCAGGACTCGAGGAGCGGCGCAAAGCGCGGCACCCGGCCGGCCGCCGCCGCCGCCTCACGTTCGGCGCGAATGGCGCCGGCATGGGCGAGGAAGGTCTCGGCGATCTCGCGCTCCTCCGCCGACCATCCCGCCCGTACCGCTTGCTCGCCACGCTCGGCGATCAGGGTTTCATAGCGGCGGGCAAATTTCTCCACCTGGCGGACGTAATAGGCGAGGCTCTCGGTCGCGGTGTCGATGGCGGTGAGGCCGCCGCCGATCACCACCACTGGCAAGCGGATTTGCAGGTTGGCGACCGAGGAGAATTTCGCCGCCCCGGTGAGCTGCAGCGCCATCAGGAAATCGGAGGCCTGGCGCACCCCGCGCGCCAGCCCGTTCGGAACGTCGAGCACCGTCGGCCGCCCCGCACCCATGGCGAGGGCGATGTGATCGAACCCCAGCGCCCAGGCGTCATCGATGGACAGCGTCGCGCCGCCGCCGAAACGCACCCCGCCGAACATCGCAAACCCCGCCCGCCGCTCGAGCAGGAGCCGGACCAGCTTGAGATAGTTCTTGTTCCAGCGCACGGTGATGCCGTATTCGGCGACGCCGCCGAACCCGGCCATCACCCGGTCGTCGAGATTTTCGAACAGAGTTTCGGCATCGCGGATCGGGGCCAGGGGATCGAAGCCGAGCGGCTCGATCTTGAGCCCATCGATCGCGACCACGCTATGGCCGTCATTGAGCAGATGATGGGCGAGCGTGAAGCCGGCCGGGCCGAGCCCGACCACCAGCACCGCCCGCCCGCTCTCCGGGCGCGGCAGCGGGCGGCGGATATCGAGCGGATTCCAGCGGGTGAGCAGGGCGTAGATCTCGACCCCCCAGGGCAGCGCCAGGATATCGCGGAGGATGGAGGTTTCGGCTTGGGGAATGTCGACCGCGTCCTGTTTCTGATAGATGCAGGCCTTCATGCAGTCATTGCAGATGCGATGCCCGGTCGCCGCCATCATCGGATTGTCGATGGCGATGATGGCGAAGGCGCCGATCGCCGCGCCCTCGGCGCGGAGGGTGTGCATCTCGCTGATTTTTTCTTCCAGCGGGCAGCCGGCGAGGGTGACGCCGAAGGGGGATTTCTGGAATTCGCCGCTCTTGCGGTCGCGCAGGCCTTTCGAGCAGGAATCCTTGCCCTGGCTGTGGCACCAGATGCAGTAATTCATCTGATCGAGCGCTTGCTGATCATTCATCCCGGGATCGGTCAAGGCGAAGCCATCGCGGGCGCGCCACTCATGCTCGGGCAGGCGCAGCATGGTGACCCCGTCGCGAACGATCGTCTCGACCGGCACCAGATGTTCGGGATCGGGCTTGCGCGGTACCTTGAAGAGGGTGCCATCGCGGTGCCGGGCCTGGCCGGCCGCGCTCAACGTCGCCCAGGCGGCATAGCGGCGCGCGAGATCGAGCGCCGCCTCGTCGCCAGCAGCGGTGAAGCCCGCGACCGCGGCGGCGAAGCCGGCTTCGCTCAAGGGGACGCCGATCTTCGCTTCCAACGCCGCGCGCAGGGCATCGCCGTCAAACGCCGCTGCATCGGGATACTGGCGGACGGCCTGGCGCTGCACGAAGAGCCGCTTGCAGGCATGGATCGGATCCAACGCTTGGGTGCGCTTGGTCAGCTGGTCAGCTTCTGCGCCGATTCCGAACAGGGTCGCAACGAAAGGGTCGAGATGGCGGCCGAGGGCGATCACCAGCTCGCTCTCGTCCTTGGGCGCGATCGTTTCAGGGGCGGCGCGGGCGGCGAGGAGGCGGGTGACGAGCGCCGGATCCTCGGCCTGGAGGGCTGCGAGAAACGCCTGATCGAGCCGGATTAGCCCGTCCCGCGTGGCTAGGGCGGCGAAATCAAGGCCAAAGCCGAGGGCCGGCTCGGTTTCGAGCGTCGGGGAGAGAGTGTCCATGGGTCAAACCAGTTTCCGCAGCAGGGCGAGAAAAAGCGTGCGCTCCGCCGGGGCCAGGGGGGCCAGCGTCGCCTCGGTGATGCGCCTTGCGCATGCCACGGCCTGGCCCGCCAGTTCAAGCCCCGTGGCGGTGGCGCGGAGCACATGGGTGCGCCGGTCGGCGGGATCGGCGTCGCGGCGAATGAGATCGCGGGCGAGCAGGCGGCGCACGACGCCCTGGATCGTCGCCGGGTCCATGGCGGTGAAGCGGCCGAGCAGGTTCTGCGTGACGGCGCCACGCTCGACGATCTTGATCAGCGCGGTGAACTGGGTGGGTGTGAGATCGCGCGCGCCCATCAAATCCTGGAATAGCGCGACATGGCGTTGATGGGCGCGGCGCAGAAGGAACCCCACCTGCGCCTCCACCACATAATCCCCGAGGATATTCCCAAGCGGGGCGATCGTCTCCGCCCGGGCCCCGGGAGACACTGCCTGCCTCGCCACGCCACTCTCCCGCGCTTGCCGCCCCCATGGGGAAGGCGCCCTAGGATCATTTGTGTACTAATGATCTCGGAGGGCGCGCCCGCCGTCAAGCGCGGCGCGGTCAATTCAGCCCTGCATTGCTTCAGCCTCGGCCTCGGCCTCAGCCTCCGGCGCGCGTGATGCCTCGGGGCGCGCGGGGCTGGGCTGGCGCGCTGGTGTCCCCGGCGCGTCGTCGGGGGTTTCTGGTGCCGCCGCGCCGAGCAAGCCCTGGGCGAGGGCGAGGCGGCGAAAATCGATCGCGAGCATCCGGTTCCTCCATCGCGCTTCGGCAACCGCTATTGAAGCCCGACAAAGGTAACTGAGTGGTCTCCGCCTGGTGTTTTTTTCGTCATGTCATTTTGGTCATTTTCCCCGCGGCGCGCCGGCCGGGGGCGCCGGGGCTCAGGCGCGCAGAATCGACCGCCCGGCATAGCGCCCCGACGGGCCGAGTTCGGCCTCGATGCGCATGAGCTGGTTATATTTCGCCAGCCGGTCGGAGCGTGAGAGGCTGCCGGTCTTGATCTGGCCGCAATTGGTGGCGACCGCGAGATCGGCGATGGTGGTATCCTCGGTCTCGCCAGAGCGGTGGCTGATTACCGCGCGATAGCCGGCCCGGTGCGCGATCTCGACGGTCTCCAGCGTCTCCGACAGCGTGCCGATCTGGTTCAGCTTGACCAGGATGGCGTTGCAGATGCCCTCGCGAATGCCCCGTTTGAGCCGCTCGGGGTTGGTCACGAAAAGATCATCGCCGATGAGTTGCACCCGCCCGCCCAGCCGCTCACTACAAAGCTTCCAGCCCGCCCAGTCATCCTCGGCGAGCGCGTCCTCGATCGAGGCGATGGGATAGCGCCCGAGCAGCCCCTCCAGGTAGTCGATCATGCCGGCGGCATCGAGGGTTTTCCCTTCCCCCGCGAGCACATAGAGGCCGTTTTTGAAAAACTCGCTGGCGGCGCAGTCAATCGCGAGGGTGATTTCCTCGCCGAGCTGGTAGCCGGCTTTTTCCACCGCGCGGGCGATGAAGGAGAGCGCCTCGTCGGCCGATTTCAGATTGGGCGCGAAACCGCCCTCATCGCCGACACTGGTGTTCAGCCCGGCCTCGGCGAGGAGTTTCTTGAGCGCGGCGAAAACCTCCGCCCCCATCCGCACCGCTTCCGCGATCGAGGGCGCGGCGATCGGCTGGATCAGGAATTCCTGGATGTCGATCGGGTTGTCCGCGTGCTTGCCGCCATTGACGATGTTCATCATCGGCACCGGCAGGATGCGCGCTTGTGGGCCCCCGAGATAGCGCCAGAGCGGCAGGCCATGCGCCAGCGCCGCCGCCTTGGCGACGCCCAGCGAGACCGCGAGCAGGGCATTGGCGCCAAGCCGCGCCTTGTTGGGCGTGCCGTCGAGATCGATCAGGGTTTCGTCGATCAGCAACTGCTCGGTCGGATCGCGGCCGGAGAGCGCGTCGAAAATCTCGCCCTCGACATGGGCCACCGCCGTTCGCACCCCCTTGCCGCCGTAGCGGGCGGGATCGTTGTCGCGCAGCTCGACCGCCTCATGCGCCCCGGTCGAGGCCCCCGAGGGAACGGCGGCGCGGCCGATCTCGCCGCTGTCGAGCGCGACATCGACCTCGATGGTCGGCGTGCCGCGGCTGTCGAGGATCTCGCGGGCGGTGATGTCGGCAATGGCGGCCATGGCGCTCTCCATTTCTCTGCTGCGTCGATTTGCCGATACGTCCGCAATGCGGTCAGGGCAAGGGGCGCGACCCAACGGCGAGACGGCGGATCGGCTGTGGCGGCAAGTCCGCGAGCAGCAAGCCGGCCGAGCGATGCAGGCGGGGATGGCGCCACTCGGGCGCGACATCGGCGAGCGGGGCGAGCACGAAGGCGCGCTCATGGGCCCGCGGATGGGGCAGGATGGGATCGGGGGCGTCGCGCAGGATGCCGTTGAGATCGATGATGTCGAGGTCGAGGGTGCGCGCCGCGTTGGGCACGCCGCGCTGGCGCCCGAACCGCGCCTCGATCGCCTGCAAGGACGCGAGCAGCGCCGCCGGTTCGACCACCCCCTTGAGCCGGACAACGCCGTTGACATAGGGGGGCTGGCCAGAGGGTGGCAGCGGCGCGGTCTCATACCAGGGCGAGATCGCCTCGACCACGAGGCCGGGGAGGCGGGCGAGCGCCGCGGCGGCGGCACGGCAGATCGCAAGCGACGGCGCGCCATCCTGGCCGGGCAGATTGCCCCCGAGCGCGATCAGGATCATCCCGGTTGTCCCCCTCGCCATTACGATCTCTTTCCTCGGTATGTGAAAATGGCGTATCCTTGCCTGATGCGCCGCTCATGCGGCGCAGAAATACGCCATTGCAGTCAATAGAAGGTTTTGAAACCATGGATTTTGTTGCCAATGAACGTCTAGCGCTCTTCATCGACGGCGCCAATCTCTACTCCGCCTCGCGCAACCTCGGCTTCGATGTCGATTATCGCAGCCTGCTGGAATTTTTCCGCGCTCGCGCGCAGCTGATCCGCGCCTATTACTATTCGGCGCTGCTCGAGACCGAGGAATATTCGCCGCTCAAACCGCTCACCGACTGGCTCGCCTATAACGGCTACACGCTGGTCACCAAGCCGGCCAAGGAATTCACCGACGCCTCTGGGCGGCGGCGGGTCAAGGGCAATATGGATATCGAGCTGGCGATCGACATGCTCGAGCTCAGCCCCCGGCTCGATCACGCGGTCTTGTTCAGCGGCGATGCCGATTTCCGCCGCCTGGTGGAGGCCGTGCAGCGCCGCGGCGTGCGGGTATCGGTGGTCTCCTCGATCCGCACCAGCCCGCCGATGGTGGCCGACGAGCTGCGCCGTCAGGCCGACCAGTTCATCGAACTGGCCGAGATCGCTCCCGAGTTCACCCGCCGCCAGACCGAGCCGCGCGCGCGCTTCACGCCGCGCCCCGGTGGACCCGACCCTTCCCTCGGCCACGATGAAATCTAAAATTAAAATGGAGCGCCACGAATCGGACACGCCTCTTGTATCCGCGCCCCTGGCGAGCGAGCCGGGGGCGGATTGTCCGCTCTGCCCGCGCCTGGTGAGCTACCGCGCCGCCAACCGGCAAGCCTATCCCGCGTGGTTCAACGCCCCGGTTCCGGGATTTGGCGCGCGCGATGCCCGGCTGCTGGTGGTCGGGCTGGCGCCTGGATTGAAAGGCGCCAACCGCACCGGCCGGCCGTTCACCGGCGATTTCGCTGGCACGCTGCTCTATGAAACCCTGCTCCGCTTCGGCTTCGCCGAGGGCAGCTATGAGGCGCGGGCCGATGACGGGCTCGCCTTGCGCGATTGCCGCATCGTCAATGCCGTGCGCTGCGCGCCGCCCGCCAACCTGCCGCAGCCCGGCGAGATCAATACCTGCAACCGCTTTCTCATGGCGACGTTGCAGGAAATGGCGCGGCTGGAGGCGGTGCTGGCGCTCGGCGTCGTCGCCCATGGCGCGGTGCTCAAGGCCTGCGGCATTCCGCCCGCCCGCTTCCGCTTCCGCCACGGCGCCACCTACCAGCTCCCCGACGGCTTGCTGCTCGCCGACAGCTACCACGTCTCGCGCTACAATACCGCGACGGGGCGCCTGAACGGGGCGATGTTCGCCGCCGTGGTGGAAGACATCGCGGCCCGGCTCACGCCGCGCGGCTAGCGGCGATCAGGCGCAAAGCCGCTGGCGCGCGTCGGCGTATTCGCGCTTGAGGCGGGCGATCAGCGCTGCTGCCGGAACCACGTCCCGCACCGCGCCGATCCCCTGGCCGGAGCCCCAGATATCCTTCCACGGTTTCTTCCGATCGCTGGAAAAACTCATCTTCGAGGGGTCGGATTGCGGCAGGTTATCGGGGTCCAATCCGGCATTGACGATGCTGGCGCGGAGATAATTGCCATGCACGCCGGTGAAGAGATTGGTATAGACGATGTCATCGGCGCTGCCCGCAACGATCGCCTCCTTGTAGGCTTCCGCGGCATTGGCCTCTCTCGTCGCGATGAAGGCCGAGCCGATATAGGCGAGATCGGCGCCCACGGCACGCGCCGCGAGCACCCCGTCTCCGGTTGCGATCGCGCCTGAAAGCGCCAGCGGGCCAGCGAACCAGGCGCGGATTTCCTGCACCAGGGCAAACGGCGAGATGCGCCCGGCATGCCCACCGGCACCGGCGGCGACCGCGATCAGGCCATCGGCGCCCTTCTCGATCGCCTTGCGGGCAAAGCCGTTATTGATCACATCGTGCAGAACCAGACCGCCATAGGAATGGATGGCCGCGTTGACCTCGGCGCGCGCCCCGAGCGAGGTGATCACCACCGGCGCGCGGTGGCGCACGCAGAGCGCCAGATCCTGCTCGAGCCGGTCGTTGGAACGATGCACGATGAGATTGACCGCGAACGGCGCCGATGGCGCTTCGGGATGCGCCGCGTCATGGGCGTCGAGGGCGGCGCGGATACGGGTGAGCCATTCGCCCAGCATCTCCACCGGGCGAGCATTGAGCGAGGGAAATGCCCCGATGACGCCGGCGGTGCATTGCGCGATCACCAGATCGGGATTGGAGACGATGAACAGCGGCGCGCCAATGACCGGCAGCGCCAGCCGCGCGGCGATGGCCGAGGGGAGGGTCATCAGCCGATATCCCCCGGCATCCCAGCGGCTGGGCAGAATTTTTCCTTCACGTTAACTTCCTTCCCTATAGGGTAGTCTCTGTTCATTGACACGACTTCGCGGCCGATGCCAGTCTCTTTTCTACAAGAGATCGCCTGGCGCGTTCAAGCAACCCGGCGCGCCGCGGTCGAGGCGGTGAAACGGCGGGGCAATCCGCCGACAAAATGATCGGGTTGTGCAGGCGCCTGGGGCCCGGGCCCGGAAGATCGGGGATGGGTCAGGCGCGAGGGGAGGCGTCGATGCCGAGAAGATCTGCTCATATGCGTGGCCGCTCATGGCTTGCTGTGAAATTTCTCGCCGCGCCGCTGTTCGCCGGTCTGCTGTTTGCCGCCACTCACGCCGGCGCCGCGGAGGTCGTGCAGATCGCCTATATCGATCCATTGAGCGGTCCCTTCGCTTCCACCGGGCAATTGGGTGAGGAGCATTTCCGTTTCGCAATAGACCGGGTGAACGCCGTCGAGGCGGCGGGCCCGGGGCGGCGTTTCGAATTGGTGGCGATGGACAACGAGGTGAACCCGGAAAAATCGCTCACCCTGCTGCGCAAGGCGATCGATGGCGGCATCCACTACATCACCCAGGGCAATGGCTCCTCGGTCGCCTTCGCGCTGTCGGACGCGGTCGCGAAAAACAACCGTCGCGATCCCACGCATGCCGTCGTCTATCTCAACTACGCCGCCGTCGATCCTGGCCTGACGAATGGCAAGTGCAACTGGTGGCATTTCCGCTTCGACGCCGATAGCGACATGAAGATGAAGGCTCTGGCGAGCTATCTGGTTGGGCGCGCCGATATCCATAAGGTCTATATCTTCAACCCGGATTATTCCTTCGGCCAGTCGGTGGAAAAAGCCGCGATCGCGATGATCGGCAATCAGCGCCCCGATCTCACGATCGTCGGCGTTGAGCGCGTGCCGCTCGGCAAGGTTACTGATTTCACGCCCTACATCGCCAAGATGCGCGCCGCCGGCGCGGATGCCGTCGTCACCGGCAATTGGGGCGCCGATCTCACTCTTCTGGTCAAGGCCGCCGCCGATACCGGCTTTAACGCCACCTTCTTCACCTACTATCTCGGCGCGCGGGAAACCGTTCAGGCGGTGGGCATGGCGGGCAAGGGCGATGCCCAGATCAGCGAGTGGCACGAGAATGTCGATGCCCCGGCGATCGACGAGATGGCCGCCGCATTCAATGCCAAATATCACGAGAATTTCTACTACTGGCGCGTCGTCGATATGATCGACACGCTCGCCGCGGCGATGAAGGAGGCCGGCAGCGCCGATCCCTTGAAAGTCTCACGCGTGCTCTCGGGGATGAAATTCTCAACCCCGCTCGGGGCGGAAGAAATCCGCGCCGACAACCATCAATTGCTGCAACCGATGTATATCTCGGTGCTCGCCCCCGACATGCCGCACATGTTTCCCGGCGTTCCCCTCGGCTTCAAGACCATCAAGCGGTTCGACGCCGAGGCGACGCGGTTGCCGACCACCTGTAGCCTGAAGGCGCCGGACTGAGCGCGGAACAGAGAGAATAGGGCCGCCGCCATGGAAGGCCTGCTGCTAATTCTGCTCAACGGGCTGGTCTATGGGCTGTTGCTGTTCATGCTCTCGAGCGGCCTCACGCTGATCGTTGGCATGATGGGTGTGCTCAATTTCGCGCATGCGAGTTTTTACATGCTCGGCGCCTATTTTGCTTACACGATCAGCGTCGGCCTCGGCTTCTGGCCGGCGCTGATCATCGCCCCGCTGCTCGTGGGCGGCCTCGGCGCGCTGGTCGAGCGCTACGGCCTCCGCGCCGTGCATCGGCATGGCAAGCTCGCCGAATTGCTGTTCACCGTCGGCCTTGCTTTCGTCATCGGCGAGATCGTGCCGCTGATTTGGGGGCGGCCGGCGGTGCCCTACCGCGTCCCGGCGGTGCTCGATTTCCCCGCCTTCACCCTCGGCGGCATCAACTATCAGGCCTACCGGCTGTTCATGATGGCCGTCTCGGTCGCGATCTTCGCCAGCCTCTATGCCGCGCTGGCGCGCACCCGTCTCGGCCTTGTCATTCGCGCGGCGCTGACGCATCCCGAGATGGTCGGCATGCTCGGCCATAACGTGCCGCGCGTGTTTACGTTGGTGTTCGGCGCCGGCTGCGCGCTCGCCGGTCTCGCCGGGGTCATCGGCGGCAATGTCTTCACCACCTCGCCGGGCATGGCGGAGGCGCTAGGCGCCATTGTCTTCGCCGTCGTCATCATGGGCGGGCTCGGCTCCATTCCCGGCGCCTTGCTGGCCTCGCTCGCCATCGGCTTTATTCAAACCGCCTCCGTAACACTGGACACGCCGCTCGGCGTCCTGCTGGGCCGGCTCGGCATGGCGGTCGATCCGCATGGCGCCCTGGCGGAAATCACCGTCGCCCGCGCCGCCCCCGCCGTGCCCTACCTTCTCCTGGTGCTGGTTCTGGTCGTGCATCCGCGCGGCCTGATGGGCGCGCGCGCCGATTGAAATGGCGGAGCAAGCCGCGCCTCAGACCGCTCTGCTCGCTGGCGTGCCAGGGCGCTCGCGCGCCTGGATGATCTGGCTCGCCGCCGCCGCGCTCGCCCTCGTCGCGCCGCATCTGCTGGCCAGTGGCTTCGGTATTTCGCTGCTCAACCGCATGGCGATCGCGATCGTCTTCGCGCTCTCCTTCAACATGCTGCTCGGGCAGGGCGGCATGCTCGATTTCGGCCATGCGGTGTTTTTCGGCCTCGGTGGATTTGCCACGATGCACCTGCTGAAACTCGCCGATGCCGGCATTTTCCTCCCCGTGCCGCTGTTGCCGCTGGCCGGTGCGCTGGGGGGCCTCGTTTCCGCCGTGCCGGCGGGATGGGTCGCGACCCGCCGCGAAGGCACCTCGTTTGCCATGGTGACGCTCGGGATCGCCGAATTGGCGGTCGCCTTCGTCGTCATGCTGCCGCAATGGTTTGGCGGCGAGGAGGGCGTCTCCGGCGACCGCTCGGCGGAGCCCGCGCTGTTCGGCTTCGATTTCGGCGCCGCCGTGCAGATCTATTATGTCATCGCCGCCTGGGCGCTGCTCGCGGCGCTGCTGATGTGGGCGATCACGCGCACCCCGCTCGGCCGGCTCACCAACGCGGTGCGCGACAATCCGTTGCGGGTCGATTTTCTCGGCTACGATCCGGCCCGTATCCGTTTTCTGAGCTTCGCCCTGGCCGGTCTCTTTGCCGGTGTTGCCGGCGGCATGCAGGCGCTCAATGACGAGATCGTCACGGTCAGCAATATCGGCTCGGCGGCGTCGGGCGCGGTGCTGCTGATGACCTATATCGGCGGCGTCGGCACGTTTTGGGGGCCGGTGCTGGGCGCGATCGTCGTCACCTTGCTGCAAATGGCGCTCGGCACCCTCACCGATGCGTGGCAGCTCTATTCCGGCCTGCTGTTCGTGTTCATGGTGTTGTGGGCGCCGGGCGGCTTGTCGGGGATTATCCTGAGCCACGCACCGCTGCTGCGCGCCGGCCTCGGCCATCGCCTGTTGGCGCGCTATCTCGCCGTCGTGCCGGCGGCTCTGCTGACACTTGCCGGCCTCATCGGCCTGGCCGAGATGGCCTATCGGCTTCAGGCGGTGCGGAGCGGCGGGGCGCCGGGGCGGCTCTTCGGCTTTGCCGTGATGCCGACCGATCCGGTGGCGTGGGTGGCGCCGACGCTGTTGCTGCTGGGGGGGGGTCTCGCCCTCCGCACCCTCGCGCCCCGGGCACGGGCGGCCTGGCAGGAGGCGCATACGCTTCTCGCGCGCGGGATGCCGAGATGACCGAAAACACCGCGCTGGCGCTCGAGGATCTCCATAAGAGCTTTGGTGCGACCGCCATCATTCGCGGCGTCTCGCTCGACATCAGGGCGGGATCCTGCCACGCCATCATCGGCCCGAACGGGGCCGGCAAATCGACGCTGTTTCATCTCATCACCGGCCGCCTGAAGCTCGATCGCGGCCGCATTCGCCTCGCCGGCCACGACATTACCGGGCTTTCGCCGCATCGCGTCTTCCGTCAAGGCCTGGCGCGCAGTTTTCAGGTCACGAGCCTCTTCCCGCGACTTTCGGTGTTCGAGAATCTGCGCGTCGCGGCGATGTGGCAGGCGCGCTGCGGCCACGCCTATTGGCGCTCGGTCGCGGGCTATCCCGGTCTGCACGGCCGCGTCCTGGACATGCTCGAAAATCTCCATCTTACCCCGCGCCGCGACGTGCCCGCCGCCGCCCTCGCCTATGCCGAACAACGAACATTGGAAATCGGCCTGGCGCTGATCGGCGGGGCGCACACCATACTGCTCGACGAGCCGACCGCCGGCATGAGCCGCGCCGAGACCGAGCGCGCCGTCGCTCTCCTGCGCCGCCTCGCTGGTGGGCGGACCTTGGTGCTGATCGAGCACGATCTCTCTGTGGTCTTCGATCTCGCCGATACCATCAGCGTTCTCGCCGAAGGCCAGGTGATCGCGAGCGGCCCGCCGCAAACCGTGCGTGGCGATGCCACGGTGCGCGCGGCCTATCTCGGCACCGCCGCCGAGGACCTCGCGTGATGCTCCGCGTGCGCGGGCTCGACGCCTGGTACGGCAAGAGCCAGGTGCTGCGCGGCGTCGATCTCGAGATCGCCGCGGGCGAGATCGTGGCGCTACTCGGGCGCAACGGCGCCGGGCGCTCAACCACGCTGAAAGCGATCATGGGCGCGATCACCCGCGCCGGATCGATTATGTTCGACGGCGAGGAAATCGGCGCGCTGGCGCCGCATGAAGTGGCCTGGCGCGGGCTCGGCTACGTGCCCGAGGACCGCGCGATCTTTCCTGGCCTGAGCGTCGAGGAAAATCTTGTCCTCGGTGAAAAAGCCGACAGAGACGGGGAAAAGCGCTTTCGCCTGGCCGACGCCTACGCGCTGTTTCCCCGCCTCGCCGAGCGCGCGAAGGCACCCGCCGATGCGCTTTCGGGCGGCGAGCAGCAGATGCTCACCATCTGCCGCACCTTGCTCGGCAATCCGCGCTTGCTCATGGTGGACGAGCCGACCGAGGGGCTGGCGCCCATGATGGTGGAGCGCATCCAGGAACTTCTCGCGAAAGTTGCGGAGCTTGGCGTGACAATTCTACTCGTCGAGCAAAAGCTGACGATCGCCTTGAAATTGGCCCGCCGTCTCTACGTCATGGGTCATGGCAGCGTGGTCTTCGAGGGCACGCCCGCGGCGTTTGCCAGCAATGCAAAAATCCGCCAGGAATGGTTGGAAGTGTGACACAAGAGAGGCTAGGGGAGAGAGCGCTCATGGGAAACATCAACGCCGTGGTACATCTGGAGCATCTGGAAGGCGGCGAGATCGCGCTGATCGGGATGGATAATCCACCGGTCAACGCGCTAGGCCACGCCTTGCGGAGCGGGCTGGCAGCGGCGCTCGGGCAGGTACGCGCGGATCGGGCGGTCAAGGCGGTCATTCTGATCGGCACCGAGCGCGCCTTTTCCGCCGGTGCCGATATCAGCGAATTCGGCAAACCGCGCCAGCCGCCAAGCCTGATCGACATCATCGATCTCCTCGATGCGATGGAAAAGCCGGTGATCGCGGCACTGAGCGGCCAGGCCTTGGGCGGCGGCTGCGAACTCGCGCTCGGCTGTCATTACCGCGTCGCAGCGCCTGCCGCGCGGATCGGCTTGCCCGAGGTCAAGCTCGGCCTGTTGCCGGGTGCCGGCGGCACGCAGCGCCTGCCGCGCCTCGCCGGCGTTGAGCGCGCGGTGCACATCATCGTCTCGGGCGATCCGGTCGCCGCCGAGCAGGCGCTCCACGATGGCATCATCGATGCGGTCTTGAGCGGGCCGTTTCGCGCGGAAGCGGTAGCCTTCGCGCGCCGCGTCATCGCGGCGGCAAAGCCGTTGCGGCGGGTCCGCGACATCGATGAGAAGCTCGCCCCCGCCAAGGCCGACCCCAAACTGATCGACCGCGCGGCGGAAAAGCTGCTGCGCCGCGGGCGCGGCCTGCCGGCGCCGAAGGCCTGCGTGGAAGCCATTCGTGCCGCGGTCTCGCTCCCCTTCGATGCGGGCCAGAAGCGCGAGGCGGCGCTGTTTATGGAGCTGCTGAACAGCCCGGAATCGAAAGCGCAGCGCCATCTTTTCTTCGCCGAACGCGAGGCCGTCAAACTTCCCGACATGCCGGGGGGGGTCAAGCCGAAACGCATCACCCGCGCCGTCGTCATCGGCGCCGGCACGATGGGCGGCGGGATCGCCATGTCGTTCGCGAATTTTGGCGTGCCGGTCAGGATCATCGAGACCGATCAGGCAGCGCTCACGCGTGGGCTCGATCGCGTGGCCGAGAATTACCGCATCGCCATCAAGCGTGGCAGCCTCGCGGCACCCGAAATGGAGCGCCGCATGGCGCTGATCGAGGGCACGGTGGATTTCGCCGCCGTCGCCGAGGGCGATGTCGTCATCGAGGCGGTTTTCGAGGAAATGGACCTCAAGCAGAAACTATTCCGCGAGATCGATCGCCTCGCCAAGCCGGGAGCGCTGCTCGCTTCCAACACCTCGACGCTCGATGTCACCAAGATCGCCGCCGTGACGAAACGGCCCGAAGACGTACTCGGCATGCATTTCTTCAGCCCGGCCAATGTCATGCGGCTGCTCGAGATCGTCCGCGCCAGCAAGACATCGTTCGAGGCGCTGGCGACCGCGATCGCCATCGGGAAACAGATCGGCAAAATTCCCGCGGTAGTTGGTGTTTGCGATGGCTTCGTCGGCAACCGCATGCTGGCGCGGCGCACGACGCAAGCCGAGATGCTGCTGCTCGAAGGCGCGCTGCCTTGGGATGTCGATGCGGCGGTGTTGGCGTTCGGCTTTCCGATGGGGCCGTTCGCGATGGGCGATCTCGCCGGGCTCGATGTCGGCTGGCGCATCAGAAAAGCGCGCGGGGTGAAGGCAGCGATTTCCGATGTGCTCTGCGAGGCCGGGCGGTTCGGCCAAAAGACCGGCAGCGGCTATTATCGCTACGAGGCCGGATCGCGCACGCCGGTTCCCGACCCGGAAGTCGAAAAAATCATAATCGAGACCTCGGCCCGGCTCGGTTTCAAGCGCCGCGCGATCGGCGCCGAGGAGATCACCGAACGCATGATCTATCCAATGATCAACGAGGGGGCGCGGATTCTCGAGGAGCGGATGGCGATGCGCGCCAGCGATATCGATGTCATCTGGATCTATGGCTATGGCTGGCCGGTGGGACGCGGCGGGCCAATGTTCTATGCCGACCAGGTCGGCCTCGCCGCGATCCGCGATCGCCTCGCCCACTACGCCCAGGCGACCGGCGAGATGACGCTCAAGCCAGCCGCTCTGCTCGAAAAACTCGTAGCCGAGAACCGCGGTTTCGCAAGCCTGCCGGTGCAGACGATCGCGACGTGAGCGGCGCGCTGAGAAGGGAGGGTAGGCGGCGATGAGCGGACAACGTCGGCATCCGTGGGAAGCGATCTACCCTCCCGGTCTCGACTGGAGGACGGAGATCGCGACCGGCACGCTGACCGACATGCTCGATGAAGCGGTCGCCGCCTATGGCGACCGGCCGGCGTTCGAATTCAACGATCGGCGCATGAGTTTCGCGGAATTCGCGGACGCCGTCGCGCGCGCTGCCGCCGGACTTGCGCGCCTCGGCGCCGGGCCGGGGCGCTCGGTCGCGCTCTATCTCGGCAATCTCCCCTATCATCCGATCGCCTTTTTCGCGGTGCTGCGCACCGGCGCCCGCGTCGTCCATCTCTCGCCGCTCGATCCGCCGCGCGCGCTCCGGCGCAAGATGGAGGATAGCGAAGCCCGCATCCTGATCACCGCCAATCTCGCGGGCCTCATGGGGCCGGCGGAAACGCTGTTGCGCGAGGGGGTCGCCGAACATCTCGTGGTCGGCGCCGCCGATGCCTGGGGGAAGCTGCCGGCGCCGCTTTCGCCCCTGCCGGCGGGCGCGATCGATTTCGCAAGCCTCGGCGCGGCGCCGGCACCGCCGTCATGGCCGCGTCTCACGCCAGATGACGTCGCGGTTTTGCAATATACCGGCGGCACCACGGGGTTGCCGCGGGCGGCGATGCTGACCCATGGCAATCTCACCGGCGCGGTCGCGATCTATAACGCCTGGCTTGCCGGCACCGGGCGAGGGTCACAACCGGACGACAAAATCATCGGCGTGCTCCCCTATTTTCACATCTATGCGCTGACCAACGTGCTCTTGCTCGGCATCAGGAATGGCGTCGAGCAGCTCTTGCGGCTACGCTTCGATGTCGAGACCACGCTCCGTGACATCAGCGAGAAGCGGGCGACCAATTTTCCTGGCGTGCCGACAATGTGGATCGCGCTCGCCAATCACCCCAATCTCGGACAATGTGATCTCTCGTCGCTACGTTCGATTGGCTCGGGCGGCGCGCCACTGCCGCAAGAGGTCGCCGAGCGGCTGGAGCAGCTCACCGGCCATCGTCTCGGCGGCGGCTGGGGGATGACGGAAACCTCGCCCGCCGGCACTTCGCTCTTGCCCGGCCAGGCCTATCGCGCCGGGCTGATCGGGGTGCCGCTTCCGGGGATCGAGATGGATATCGCCGCTCTCGACGATCCTCACCGTGTCCTTGCGCCCGGCGAGTACGGCGAGATCCGCATCAAGGGGCCGAACGTCACCAAATCCTATTGGAAACGCCCGGAAGAAACCGCAAAAGCCTTCGCCGATGGCTGGTTCCTCACCGGCGATATCGGCTACATGGACGAGACGGGGCAATTCTATCTCGTCGACCGCAAGAAGGACATGATCATCTCCGGCGGTTTCAACGTCTATCCGACGATGATCGAAAACGCGATCTATGAGCATCCCGCGGTTGCCGAGGTGATCGTGATCGGCGTGCCCGATGCCTATCGCGGCCAAGCGGCAAAAGCCTTCATCACGTTGCGCGAAGGCGCGGCGCCTTTTACGCTCGAGGAATTGCGCGCGTTTCTCGCCGACAAGCTCGGGCGCCACGAACTGCCGACGGCGCTCGAATTTCGCGACGCCCTGCCGCGCACCCCGGTCGGCAAGCTTTCCAAACGTCACTTGATCGAGCAGGAAACCAACAAGCGACCAGCCGACGCCACCGCGTCGCGCTGAGTGAGAGGAGCGAAAATACCCATGGTCGAAGCCGTCATCGTCGCCACCGCTCGTACGCCCATCGGCAAAGCCGGGCGCGGCGCCTTCAATCTCACCCATGGCGCCGATCTCGGCGGCCATGTCGTCCGCCATGCCGTGAGCCGCGCCGGGATCGATCCCGCCGAGGTCGAGGAGGTGGTGCTCGGTTGCGCCCAGCCGGAAGGGGCGACCGGGGGCAACATCGCCCGCCAGGCGGCGTTGCGCGCCGGCCTGCCGGTCAGCACCTCGGCGATGACGGTCAACCGCTTCTGCTCGTCGGGCCTTCAGGCGATCGCGATCGCCGCGCAGCGGGTGATCCTGGATGGCGTGCCGATCGCTGTCGCGGGCGGGCTCGAATCGATCAGCCTGGTGCAGGATCATGCCAATCGCCACCACGCGCGCAGCGAATGGCTTGAGGCGCACAAGCCGGAAATCTATCTGCCGATGATCGAGACCGCCGATATCGTGGCCGCCCGCTACAAAATCTCGCGCGAGGCGCAGGACGAATACGCGCTGCAGAGCCAGCAGCGCATCGCCGCGGCGCAGGCGGCGGGAAGGCTCGATGCCGAAATCGTGGCGATGAGCACGGTCAAAGCCGTGGTCAACAAGGAAACCGGCGAGATCACCCATCACCCCGTCACCGTGGAACGCGACGAGTGCAACCGCGCTGACACGACACTTGAGGGGCTCGCCAAGCTCAAGCCGGTGCGCGGGCCGGAGCATTTCATCACCGCCGGCAATGCGAGCCAGCTTTCCGACGGCGCCAGCGCCTGCGTGGTGATGTCCGACCGCGAGGCGGCGCGTCGCGGCCTCACGCCCCTTGGCATTTTCCGTGGCCTGGCGGTCGCCGGCTGCGAGCCCGATGAAATGGGCATCGGCCCGGTTTTCGCCGTGCCGCGCCTGCTCGAACGCCAGGGTCTCAAGCTCGAGGATATCGATCTCTGGGAACTGAACGAAGCCTTCGCCTCGCAGGTGCTCTATTGCCGCGATCGGTTGGGCATTCCGAACGATCGGCTCAATGTCGATGGCGGTTCGATTGCCATCGGCCATCCCTATGGCATGAGCGGCGCGCGCATGACCGGCCATGCCTTGATCGAGGGCAAACGCCGCGGCGCCAAGCGTGCCGTGATCACGATGTGCATTGGCGGTGGCATGGGTGCCGCCGGGTTGTTCGAAATCCTTTGAGGCAAAAAGTCATGGATCTCTCATTCACCAAGGAAGAAATCGCTTTCCGCGATGAGATGCGCCACATCTTCCGCAATGAAATCCCCGAGACCATCCGCCGCAAGGCAACCGAGGGGCGGCATCTCTCGCGGGAAGAAATCGTCACCAGCCAACGCATTCTGAATGCGCGCGGGCTTGCCGTGCCGCATTGGCCGAGCGAATGGGGCGGGCGGGATTGGAGCCCGGTACAGCTCTATTTCTATCAGGACGAGATGCAGCAAGCGAATGTGCCGCCGCCGCTGCCCTTCAATGTCAGCATGGTCGGTCCGGTCATCGCGAGCTTCGGCAATGAGCGGCAGAAGCGCGCGTTTCTTCCCCGGATCGCCAATATCGATATCTGGTTCTGTCAGGGATTTTCCGAACCCGGCTCGGGCTCCGATCTCGCCAGCCTCCGCACCAGCGCCAAACGTGCAGGTGATTTCTATATCGTCAACGGTCAGAAAACCTGGACCACGCTGGCGCAATACGCCGACTGGATCTTCTGCCTCGTGCGCACGGATGCGAGTGCGAAACAGCAGGAAGGCATTTCCTTCCTGCTCATCGACATGAAGACCCCCGGCATCACCGTACGCCCGATCCAGACCATCGATGGCGGGCATGAGGTCAACGAGGTTTTTCTCGATGACGTCAAGGTGCCGGTCGAAAATCTTGTCGGAGAAGAAAACAAGGGCTGGGACTACGCCAAATTCCTGCTCGGCAACGAACGCACCGGCATCGCCCGCGTCGGCACTTCCAAAGAACGCATCCGCCGCATCAAGGAGCTGGCGGCACTCGAGCGCGCCGGCGAGCAGCGGGTGATCGACAATCCGCGGTTTCGCGAAAAGCTTGCCGCCGTCGAGGTTGAATTGAAGGCGTTGGAATTGACACAGTTGCGTGTCGTCGCCAATGAGCGCCGCGGCGCGCGCGGCAAGCCCGATCCCGCCTCCTCGATCCTCAAGATCAAGGGCTCGGAGATCCAGCAGGCGACGACGGAATTGCTGATGGACGTGGTCGGGCCCTACGCCATGCCCTATCAGCCGCAATTCGAGGAAGGCTGGAACGAGCCGCCGATCGGCCCCGATTATGCCGCCCCCGCCGCGCCGACTTACTTCAACTGGCGCAAGATCTCGATCTATGGTGGCTCGAACGAGATCCAGCGCAACATCATCGCCAAGGCCATTCTCGGTCTCTGAGGGGAAACATGGATTTCGATCTTAGCGAGGAACAGTCGCTACTCAAGGATAGCGTCGAGAAACTCATCACCCAGCATTACGATTTCGAGCAGCGCAAGAAATATCTGCAACTGCCGGAAGGCTGGAACCCCGAAATTTGGGCGCGGTATGCCGAAATGGGGCTTCTCGGACTGCCCTTCGCCGAGGCGGAAGGCGGGTTCGGCGGCGGCGCGGTCGAGACCATGATCGTCATGGAGGCGTTCGGTCGCGGCCTGGTGCTCGAACCCTATTTCGCGACCGTGGTGCTCGCCGGCGGCCTCTTGCGCCACGCCGCGAGCGCGGCGCAACGTGCCGCTCTCGTTCCCGCGATCGCGGCCGGCGAGCTGCGCTTGGCTTTTGCCCAGAGCGAGCGTCAAGCGCGCTATGATCTTGCCGATATCGCAACAACCGCGACAAGGGAAGCCACCCGCTGGACCCTCAGCGGCGAGAAAAGCTTGGTCCTCCACGGCGATTCCGCCGATCGGCTGATTGTTAGCGCCCGCGTCTCAGGGGCGCGGCGCGATCCTGAGGGCATCGGCCTCTTTCTCGTCGATGCCGCCGCCCCAGGCGTTTCCCGCCGTGGCTATGCCTTGCAGGACGGCACGCGCGCGGCGGAAATCACCTTGGCCGGCGCCGCCGGCGAGCCGCTTGGCGCGCCGGATCGCGGGTTCTCCGCGATCGAACGCGTCGTCGATGAGGCGATCGCGGCGCTGGCCGCCGAGGCGATCGGGGTGATGGCGGTCATGCACGAGACGACGCTCGACTATCTCAAGACCCGCAAGCAGTTCGGTCGCCCGATCGGTCAGTTCCAGGTGTTGCAGCACCGCGCCGTCGATATGTTCGTCGCCATTGAACAAGCGCGCAGCATGGCTTTTTTCGCCACCATGATGGCGGGCGAGGCCGATGCTGAGGAGCGGCGCCGCGCCATGGCGGCGGTGAAAGTGCAGATCGGCCGCTCGGGGCGTAAGGTCGGACAGGAAGCGATCCAGCTCCACGGCGGCATTGGCATGACTATGGAATACAAGGTCGGCCACTATTTCAAACGCATGACCATGATCGAGACGCTGTTCGGCGATGCCGATCATCATCTGGGCAATCTCGCGGCGCTCGGGGGGCTGATCGCGGTTTGATCGTCTCCCTCCGCTTCAGGCCAGGGGTGGGACCCCTGGCCTTCAAGCGCTCAGGGATGCGAAAAACGCCTGATACACCCTTCATCCGATTGCTTTCTGGGATCGGATTTTCTCTCTTGAGACGAACCCCGCATCGGTGCTATGAGCTAGTGGTTGAGCGTTTGAAAAAAACGCTCTCTTGTGCGGAAATCGACAGAAAACCCAATGTTTCCAGAGGGCATTCTTGTTCGAGTTCGTTGATTTGCAGTTTCTGACCGATGCCGATCCGACGTGAACTGCGTCCGCTCTATCCGCCGCACTGGAAGGAACTCAGCCGGCGGGTGCGGTTCGACCGCGCCGGTGGCGTCTGCGAACGCTGCGGCCGACCGCATGGCGGCCTGATCCGCTGCCTGCCGGACGGGCGCTGGTTTGACCCAAGGCGGCAGACTTGGCGCGATCGCCGGGGCCGGCCCGTCCCGACGCCGAACCTGCTGGCGCTGATCCCGCTCCGCATCACCCGTGTCGTGCTCGCCGCGGCGCATCTCGACCACGACCCGACCAACAACCGGCTGCGCAATCTGAAAAGCCTCTGCCAGCGCTGCCACATGCTCCACGACCGGCCCCACCACCTCGCGCAGCGGCGGATCACCTACCGCAGCCGCTATGCCGCCGGGGATCTCTTTCTCGGGCTCTACGCGCGGCACTTCTGATGCCGCCTCGGCGCGCGCTTTTCGGCTCAAACGCGGAGATGATAGGGAAGGCGGGGCAGGGGCATATCGGGCCACGTCTCGCCCTGGCAGACAGACAGCACCCATGCGGCGGGATTGGCCTTGAGGCTCGCCGCCAATCCCGCATAAGAAGTGGTCAGGCGCGGATTAACCTCGAGCACCAAAGGGCCGTCGGCGCCATCGACGAGATCGACACCGACATAGCCCGCGAGACCAGGAATGGCGGCCGCGATCCCTTGAGCGATCGGCTCGTAACGGGCGCGATATCTCTCCATGCCACCGACAATCCAGCCATGACAACGAAATTGACCGTGAGCGAGAGCGACCAGTTGCTGGTTGCAGCTTAGCATCCTTGCTTCCCCTTCCCGGCACAGCAGGCAAAGGCTGGCCGCGGCTCCCGTGACATAGGGTTGCACCACGAAGCGGGCGGGGCTTGCCTGGTTTCGGAGAAAATCGGCGGGCGTATCGGGCGGAGCGATCAGGAAACAATCCTCTGCCCCGGCGCCGTCATCCGGCTTGATCACCAACCTTCCTGACGTGGGCGGGATCATTCCCGCCTGCCAGTCCATGAGCCGCCGGGTCGGGACGACGGGAATTGCGTGTGCGCTGAGGTGCGCGGCGGTCGCGAACTTGCTGGTGCAAAGTCTGACCGCCGCCGGTGTCGAGCCGATCAGCCGACGATGCGCCGCCAGCACCATGGCGGAGAGACGCTCAAGCAGGCCGTTGGTTTCCGGGGCGATCGGCCAAACCATATCGGCCGCCGCGATCATTCCTGCCCAGACCGACCAGGGATCTTGCGCGGCGGCAATGGGCACGACCTGCGCTGGTAGGTCCGCGGCAGCGAGGCGCGCGTCACGACTGATGACGATATCGAGACCGTCGAGCCTGGCGAGGTGTCCGAGAAGGCCGCGCAGCATGACATCGCCTTCCCGGCGGAGGCCGACGGGCAACGCGGTCGCCGAGAAACCACCCCCGGTGACGTACTCGCAAACGAAAATCCGCGTGCCCAATACCCTCCCCCTGCCCATCGGTGCCGCGACCGGTTGGGCACCGCGATCCGCGCCGCCATCCCGACGGACGTGCGGGCCCCGCCAACCTACAGCCCCGGGAACGGCGGGGCGACGGTCTGGTCGGCGGTCGCGCGAGGGTGATCACGCGGCCATCGCCACGTCCGTAGGGTTATCGCGCATGACCTTCAATGCGTCGCGGCTTCCTTTGCTTGTTCCCAAAGGGCGCGATAGTCATAGGTCGGATAAAACTCGGTGAAATAGCCGCCCCAGGCAGCGCTCTCGACAGCGACATTGACGGCCCGCAACCGCTCGGGCGGAAACCGCAAAATCACCACTTGGCCGATCCCCATCATCACATACCAGCCCACGATCTCGACGCCGGGCGGGGGAAATTTCTTGAACCAGCCGGTCTCCTTGAGATGGGCGTTGATCTCGTCGAGGGTTTTCTCCTCGTTATGGCGGAGGAAGATCGTCAGCATGATCTGCCCTTGTGCCGGAGATGCCTCCTGCTCAGCAGCGCGCGCGCCCTGCGCGGCATAGGCGGCGAAAGGCAGAGCCGCCAACAGGCGGGCGAGGGTGCGACGGCGTGGCTTCATGCGGCGTTCTCCTCATGCGTAAAAAAGCCGGTCACCGGCCATCGCGCTGGCGTGGCCAACATGGCCGGAGCGCGATCGTTGGCCAACTGGCCCCGTGGCGGATGATGTGGAAATTGCCTTGGGCGGTGTTTCCGATTTGAGGAAGATGACGAGGTCAGGCGACGAGATCAAGAGGCATTGCGGCGGGGGCTCACCGAGGCTTTGCCAACCATTGACTTTGCGCATGGTTATCTGGGCGCATGGTTATCTGGGCGCATGGTTATCTGGGCGCATGGTGATCTGGGCGCATGGTGATCTGGCCGGATGCGAGCAGCGACCAGAACAGCAGCGCGGCGGTTCCGGCCGAGGGCAGCGCGGTCTGGGTCTTGATCCGGCGCTTGAACGCTTCGTGCAGCGCTGGGTCGGCACCTCCGGCCAGAGGCTGGCGCGGGCGCGTTCGAGGCCGCCCCCGCCGTTGATCACCTTCCCGTGAGATTGCCAATTTCACAGAACGATCGGCGGGCCACGGCCGATGATGATGCGCACCATGTCTGTGCCATAGCACTTTGAATTGCGTTTTGGCGCGCGCTTCGCGCCCGAAAACACCCTATCTCGGTGTCCACCGAACCGGCAGCAGGCCAGACGGGAGAATTACAGCCAGCAGCAAGCGGCGCCGGGCGCAAGCATCGGCGGCATGACGACGGATATCGATCCGTTCCACACCGCTTTTTTTACATCGCACTGGCGAGCACTGCGGCGGCGCGGTTGAACGCGATGGTCACCTTGGTGCCTTTGCCGGGCGTCGAATCGACCCGCAGATCGGCCTTGGCGTTCTGCCGCAGCGAGCGGACGATGAGTTCGCCCATCTTGCCGTGCTTGGGCCATTCGACGCCATCGGGCAGACCAACGCCATCGTCGGCAATGGTCACCCGGCAACCGTTGGCGTCGGACAGGCTGTGCAAGGTGATAAGACCGCGATCCCGGCCGACGAAGGCATGCTTCAAGGCGTTAGTCAGCAATTCATTTGCTACGAGCCCGGTCGGTAAAGCGACATTGACCGACACCGGATAGGCGTCGACCTTGAGATCGAGGCGGATGCCTTCAACCGCGTGCGCATGCATGACGGACGATGCAATTTCGCTCAGATAGACGCCAAGGTCTATTTCGTCGCGCTGCGAAAAATCAGAGAGGAGTTTGTATATGATTTGTATTGAATTGATGCGGCCCTCGAGACGGTCGAGCGGCGCTATGTCGGCCTTGTTATAGTAATTTCGAGCCTCTATACGAATCAGAGCGGTAATCAATGTATCTGCTCAACCCGGTAGGGGCGTGATCGGCAGTGATGCTGTGGTGACGGCGTTTTTGATGGCGGTGTAGGCATCGAGGCCGTGCCGGGCGGCGGTCCCGACGACGGATCGGACATTGG
>Ga0078972_1000445_pt1 | contig 171998 bp, 169 predicted proteins | sample YelNatPaOPGAMG01_FD_67568 | JGI IMG/M metagenome (GOLD analysis project Ga0078972, IMG submission 67568) | Hot spring thermophilic microbial communities from Obsidian Pool, Yellowstone National Park, USA - OP-RAMG-01 (SPADES assembly) (version 2) | ecosystem: Environmental > Aquatic > Thermal...
TTGCCACCTCTTTGTCTTCTCCTACCTCCTATATTCCCTATATACTACATACTAACTACTGACTACTAATTTAATTAACTAATTTGTCGCTCACTTACGCTCGCTCCTTAGAAGGGGACTTCGTCCCCTCCTAACGCTTCGCTGTTCACCCCTAAAACCTACATACTAAATACTATATACTAAAATCTGTCGCTCACTTACGCTCGCTCCTGTTTACTTCTTCCTAACTCACCTAACCCCTCACTACTCACCCCTGGCTACTTCTCCTTAACTTACCTAACTTCTACCTACTAATCTACTAACCTACTAACTATCCTTATTTGTCACTTTTGCTCAACTCTCTTTAGCTCATTCTTTAAATCTTCAATAAATTTCTCTAAAGAAATTTCTCCTAAGTCTCCCTTTTTCCTTTCCCTTATCCTTATAGTTTGAGAAAATTTTTCTTTTTCTCCTACAATAACCATATAAGGAATCTTATTAAGTTGTGCCTGACGTATCTTATATTCCATCTTTTCATCCCTTCTGTCCAATTCTACCCGAAATCCCTCCTCTAAAAGTCTCTTCTCTACCTTCTCTGCATAGTCGATACTCTTATGGGAAACAGGGATTATCTCTATCTGTATAGGAGAAAGCCAAAGAGGAAGTGCTCCCTCATAATGCTCAATAAGAGTACCTAAAAATCGTTCCATACTTCCTAAGATAACCCGATGAAGCATAATCGGTCTTTTCAAAGAACCATCTGCACTAGTATAGGTCAAATCAAAGCGCTCAGGCAAAGCAAAATCACATTGGATAGTTGCACATTGCCAGGTTCTCTTTAGAGCATCCTTTAATTTTATATCGATCTTTGGCCCATAGAAAGCTCCTTCGCCAGGATTTATTCCATAACTTAAACCTTTTTCCTCCAAAGCTTTTTTTAAAGCAGACTCTGCTCTTTCCCACTGGGCATCGGTACCAATAGATTTCTGAGGACGGGTACTCAATTCTATCTCATAGTCTTCGAAACCAAAGACCTTCATTGTTTTCATAACAAAATCGATCACTCCTTTTATCTCATCAATCAATTGTTCTTCTGTACAAAAGATATGGGCATCGTCCTGAGTAAATCCCCTCACCCGCAAAAGCCCATGCAAAACTCCTGCCTTTTCATACCGGTATACTGAACCGAGTTCAAAGAAACGTAAGGGGAGATCTCGATAACTGCGCAATTTAGATTTATAAATTAAAATATGGCCCGGACAATTCATTGGTTTTACAGCAAATTCTTGCCCATCTATTTTAAAGATATACATATTTTCTTTATAGTAATCGTAATGACCGGAACGCATCCAGATATCCGCTTTTAAGATATGGGGAGTAATCACCAATTGATAGCCTCTTTTAAGATGTTCTCTCTTTTCATAATCTTCAATTATTGTCCTTAAAATTGCGCCTTTGGGGTGATAAAAAACAAGCCCTGCTCCTGCTTCTTCATGAATACTAAAGAATTCCAGTTCCTTCCCCAATTTACGATGGTCACGTCTTTTAATCTCTTCTAATTTTTTAAGATATTCTTGCAACTCTTCCTGAGTAAAGAAACATGTTCCATAAATTCTTTGCAACATCGGATTTGTTTCTATCCCATGCCAATATGCTCCAGCAATGGAGAGGAGTTTAAAGGCTTTAATTTTTCCCGTAGATTCTACATGCGGACCACGACATAAATCTACGAATTCTCCACTCCGATAAATAGTAACTTTATTGTCGGGAATTTCTCTAAGTAAGTCGATTTTAAAATCCTCTCCCAATTTCTTAAATAACTCTATAGCCTCTTCCTTAGAAATTTCCTCTCTCACAAAGGGAAAATCCTCTTTTATTACCTCACGCATCTTTTCTTCAATCTTTTCTAAATCTTCAAGGGTAAACTTATGCGAAGAATCAAAATCGTAATAAAAACCATCCTCAATAGCTGGTCCAATTCCCAATTTTGTCCCTGGGAAAAGCCTCTTTACCGCTTGAGCCATCACATGTGCACAGGAATGCCTCAAAACCTCTAAGTTCATCTTCATCAAATTTAAAAATTAAATTAGAAATAACCAATCATCAATTTTTGGTAATTGGATTTAATATGTAATTTTGATTTTTACCTTTTGATTTTTGCATTTTGATTTTTGCATTTTATTTATTGTGGGCGGTACTGGATTTGAACCAGTGACCTTCAGTATGTCAAACTGACGCGCTAAACCAGGCTGCGCCAACCGCCCAAATTTTTAAAATGGGCGAGAAGGGATTCGAACCCTTACGGCCTTATCGGCCAACGGATTTTAAGTCCGTCGAGTATACCATTCCTCCACTCGCCCAAATATAAGAGGCGGGAACCGGATTTGAACCGGTGAATAGCGGTTTTGCAGACCGCTCCCTTATCCACTTGGGTATCCCGCCAATTTATTTTTCAGATAATCTATCATTTAACTTTTTAAAAGTCAAGGCATTTATCTCTTTAAGAATTAGAGAAGAAAGTTTCTCTTTAGAACAAAAGGGTATTTTTTTCACGGAACCATCTCGGTAAATAAAGAGTGGAGAAACTTTTCTTTTCCCAAAAGGGTTTTTATCTATCCTTTGAGCAATGAGCAAATCTAAATTCTTCTCCTTTAACTTTCTTAAAGAATTTTTATAGAGATCTTTACTCTCTAAAGAAAAACCGATGAGGATTTTTTTACCTTTCCTCTTCCCCATTTCATAGAGGATATCGGGATTCTTTCTCAATCTCAGAACCAAAACATCTTTCCCTTCCTTCTTGATCTTTTCATTTTTCGGTTTATCTACACAAAAGTCGCAAACTCCCGCAGTCATGAGCAAACAATCACAAAAAGGAAAATTCTTTTTAACTTCTTTATACATTTCCTGAGCAGTATTAACTCTCATAAATCTTACTCCTTGAGGAACTTTTAGGTTTGTTGGACCACTAATTAAAGTAACCGAAAACCCTCTTTTTTTTGCTTCTTTTGCTAAAGTATAACCAAGAAATCCCGTAGAACGGTTGGAAATAAAACGCACCGGATCGATGGGTTCTTGGGTGGGACCAGCAGTAATGAGTAAATGGAAATTTTTCATTTGAGAGTACGAATGACCTCCTCTACAATCTTGGGAAGGGGAGCAAGATGTCCAATCCCAATCTTACCACAGGCAAGTCTTCCCTTAACGGGCTCAATGAATTTATAACCGAACTTTTTTAACTTAAGAATATTTTCTTGAACAATTTTATTTTTATACATATTCTCATTCATTGCAGGACAGAATATCACCGGTGATTTAGTGGAAAATACTGTACAGGTCAACAGATCATCACAAATCCCTTGGGCAATCTTTCCTATAATATTGGCAGTAGCAGGACAAATAAGAACCAAATCTGCCTTTTCAGCCAGACGAACATGTAAAGGATCAATTTCTTTGGGAGGAATAAACATTTCTGTATAAACGAGATTTTCAGAGATTGTCTGAAAGGCTAAAGGTTTAACAAATTTTTGAGCCTCTTTGGTCATAATTACCGTCACATTAAATTTTTTTTCCTTTAATAAACTAATTAAGTCTAAAGACTTATATATGGCAATACTTCCCGTAACTCCTAAGATAATTTCTTTTTTCATTTTTCTTCTTTCTTAGGTTTTCGATAAGTCACTTTTCCCTGTTTAATCTCCTCTAAGGCAATGGTAGAGACTTTTGGAGAATTTATATTTACAAGTTTGGGAGCTCCTTCCACTAATTCTATAGCACGTTTACTGGCTAGATTAACTGCTTTATAGACACTTCCTACATTCTTAAGAATCTCCTCCATGGGGACATAAGACATATCCCTTCCCTCCTTAAGTAATCCTTTCTAAACTGATTATACAATTAAGTAATTTTATCGCCATGTCTAATTTATCATTTACTATTATATAATTGTATTCTTTCTGATATTCCATTTCTATCTTTGCCTGACGAAGCCGTTTTTCTATTTCTATAGAAGAATCTAAACCCCTTTTTATTAACCTTTCTCTTAAAACTTTTAAAGAAGGGGGGGCAATAAAGATAAAAACCGCTTGGGGGAATTTCTTCTTTACTTGCATTGCTCCCTGAACATCGATAATTAAAACTACATCTTTTCCTCTTTTCAAATTTCTAATTACAAAATCGCGCGGAGTTCCATAGAAATAGCCAAAGACATTTGCCCATTCTAAAAATTTATCTCTTTTAATCATCTCTTTAAACTTCTCTTTGCTTACAAAAAAATATTCCCTTCCATTCTTTTCTCCTTTACGCGGTGGACGAGTAGTCACGGAAATAGACCGAACCAGATTTGAAGATTGAGAAAGGAGATTCTCTCCCAAGGTAGTTTTTCCACAACCTGATGGACCAGAGATTACAAAAAGAATTCCTCTTTTTTCCATTTTATATCCGTTCTTCTCTAATCCTCTCTGCAAGAGTTTCCGGATTAATTCCCGAAAGGATTACATGATTAGAGGTGGTAATAATTACTGCCCTTGTCTTTCTTCCATTAGTAGCATCAATAAGTCTTCCCTGCTTTCTTGCTTCCTCACGCAATCTCTTTATCGGAGCAGCCTCTGCAGAAACCACTGCTACCACTTTATCTAAAACTACCGAATTATTATATCCGATATCAAGGATCTTCATTCCAAATTCTGTACTTGTTCACGAATCCGCTCAACTGCTGATTTTATCGAAATTACTTCCCGAGAGATAAAATAATCGTTAGCCTTAGCGGAAAGGGTATTGATTTCTCGAAAGACCTCTTGAGCAATAAAGTCAAGTTTTCTTCCCACTTCTTCTTCCTTTTTTAACAAATTACGCATTTCCCTAAGATGACTATCTATACGCACGATTTCTTCAGAAATATCGGTGTTACGCAAAAAAAGACTGGCCTCCTCTAATAATTTCTCTTTAGAAAGATTTTCTCCCGTAATTGTTTTAAATTTTTCTCTAAATTTTTTCTTATATTCGTTAAGGATATCTCTTCTTCGCTTCTTAATATTTTTCAAAGAATTTTCACTCAAAGAGATATTTTTTAAAACATCCTTCTCCAAAGCCTTCCCTTCCCTAAGTTTTGTCTTAATAAGTCTGTCTACCGCTTTATCTAAAATCTTTCTCCATCTTGGCCATTCTTTTTCTAAATTTAGATTATCTTCTTTATAATTTATCACCCCAGGAAGATTTAAGAGATGGCTTAAATTCAAGTCATTTTTTATCCCTAATTTTTCAGAAATCTTTTCCGCAATTTGAAAATACTTTCTGAGCAATTTCTCATCAAAATCCAAATACCGAACACTCTTTTGAGGAATATAAACAAAATTTACATTTAATGAACCCCGGCGAATTTTTTCTTTTAATCTTTCTTTTATCTTCTCCTCATAAATTAAAAGTTCAGGGGGAAGACGGGTAGTTACTTCAAAGAAGCGATGATTAAAGGATTTTATCTCCACTCCCAAAATTCTCCCCTTTATTCTTTCTTCTGCTTTCGCAAAGCCCGTCATACTTTTTACCATTTTGAATCTCCTTTATGCCCAAACTCTTTTTTTTACAGTTTCTTCTACAACCTTTGTAGGATAAACTTCCACAATAAGCTCATCAGGAGAAAACCAGAGTTTTATCTCCCTCTCTGCTTCTTGAGCATCTTTGGAAGCATGGATAACATTCTCATAAACTCCCTTAGTAGTAATCCTTCCATAAGCACCTCTTATCGTCGTAGGATCTGCTTCCTCAGGATTGGTTGCTCCGCAGATTTCTCTTACTTTTCTAATCGCATCCTCTCCCCAATAGACCAAAGCCAAAACTTTCCTTCTTCCATGAAATTCCCCTTGGATGTATTTAATAAGGTCCTCAAAGAATGGCTTATCCCGAAGATGAGCATAATGTTTTTCCGCCAATTCTCGAGAAACACGTACTACCTTTGCGCCAATAATCTCCAGTTTTGTCTCAGAAAGACGCGTAAGGATATTGCCCGTGAGAGATCTCTTTAACCCATCAGGTTTAATGATTACTAAAGTCTGTTCGATCATCGCTATTCCCTCCTTTTTAAAAGAGAAATTAAGCGCTCCAAATCTTTAAGGGAATAGTATTCCAGTTCAATTTTACCTTTTTCTCGATGGGAAATTATCCTTACCTTTGTGCCAAAGATGTGCTGAAGCTCCTCTTCCCAAGCCTTTAGCTGAGGATCTTTTTTCTCCAAGATAGTTTTTTTTCTTTTTACTTTCCCTTTTAACTCCCTTACCCTTCTTTCTGCCTCTCTTACAGAAAGTCCCTTTTTAATTATTTCTTCGGCAAAATTTATTTGCTCTTGAGGATTCTCTAAAGAAAGAATCGCTCGGCCATGCCCTTCGCTCAATTCCCCTTGAGAAATTTTTTCCTGAATAGATAAAGGAAGTTTTAACAGCCGTAAAGTATTAATAATCGAAACTTCCTCTTTTCCTACCTTCTGGGCAATTTTTTCATAACTCATTCCAAAATCATCAATTAATTTCTTATAGGCTTGTGCTTTTTCGATAGGATTAAGTTCTTCCCTTTGCAAATTTTCTATTAAAGCTAACTCTAAAAGGTCTGCCTCTTCTTTCACATCTTTAATTATTGCAGGTACTTGTGAAAAGCCAAGTTCTTTAGCTGCCCTTAAGCGCCTTTCTCCCGCAATTAATTCATAGCCCGTGGGAATCTTACGGACCACAATGGGCTGAAGAAAACCTTTTTCACGTATAGAATTAATCAATTCCTGCATAAGTTGAGGAGAAAAATTCTGCCTTGGCTGATATCTATTAGAAACTATTTCTGTAATATTAATATTTACAATGGATTGCGATTCCTCTTCTTTTTTTACAGAAGGAATTAACGCCTCTAAACCCTTTCCTAAGGCTTTTCTCTTCTCCATTTTAAGAGCTTTGAGTTGTAAGTTTAATATTTACATTTATTTCTGAATTCCTTACCATAAATTCCTGAGCCAATTCTTTATATTTTAAAGCTCCCAAGGAATCCGGAGCATAAAGAAGAATAGGCTTTCCAAAACTGGGAGCCTCGCTCAAGCGCACACTGCGCGGAATTACTGTTTCATAAACATCTTTTCCAAAATGTCTCCTTGCCTCCGCAATTACTTCCTGGGCAAGATTGGTGCGCAAATCTGCCATCGTTAAAAGAATCCCTTCTACGGAGAGATAAGGATTAAGCGATTCTTTTATCTTTTCTAAAGTAAGCCATAATTGCCCTAAGCCTTCCAAGGCATAATATTCACATTGAATAGGAATAAGCACAGAATGGGAAGCGGTAAGTCCATTTACCGTCAATAAACCCAAGGAAGGAGGTAAATCAATGAAGAGGAAATCAAAGTGTCTCTGTATCCCCTCTAATAGGCTTTTCAAAACAAACTGCCCTCCCTCTATCTTATACAATTCCACTTCTGCACCAATTAATTCTATACGTGAAGGGATTAAACTTAAATTTTCTAAGGCAGTAGGAAAAATAATCTCTTCTATGCCCACTTCTTTTAAAAGTGCATGATAAATAAAATGCTGTAATTTATTTTTATCTATTCCTAATCCACTGGTAGCATTACCTTGGGGATCTAAATCAATCACTAAAACTTTTTTACCTAGATGGGCTAAAAATGCGGATAAATTTATACAAGTGGTTGTTTTCCCTACTCCTCCTTTTTGATTACATATGGCAATTATTTTACCCATTTTCACGTGAAAATTCAAATTTTTTCTACTCTAATTAAAGCAGTTTTTTCTCCTTTTAAACCAAAAAGTCCTTGATGCGGTTCCCGAAGAACCTTTATTTTTAATTTCTCTTTAGGCAACTTCCATTGTTTCACTGCTTTTTTAATTGCCTCCTCAATAGTTTTACCTTCTATTTCTAAATAATCTTCCATTTTTTAACTTGTATTTGAAAAATTAAATTTAAAAATGTGCTTACCAACCAATAAAGGACTAATCCTGAAGGAAGATTATAAAAAATAAAACCAAAAAGCAAAGGCATAAACCAGGGAGAAGGAGAGGAGGAAGAATAAGTTTGACTCTTTTTCTGTTGAAAATACATCCCTAAAATCATTAAAAGGGGTAAAAAATTAAGGGAATCGAAAAAGAGAATTTTCTTGGGAAAAACAATTAAGGCATCAGGAAGAGAAAGGTCTTTTATCCAAAGAAATTTTGCTCCTTTTAACTCGATTGCTCGCGAAAGAACCTGGTAAAGAGAAATAAAAACGGGAATCTGAAAAAATAAAGGAAGGCATCCTCCAAAAGGATTAACTTTATGTTTGCGATAAAGCTCCAAGACTTCTCGGTTTAATTTCTGAGGGTCTTGTGCATATTGTTTTCTTAACTCTTCTATTTGGGGTTGAAGATTCTGTAAGGCTTGCATAGATTTAAGGCTTTTCCAAGTAAAAGGGAAAAGAATAAAATTAACTAAAAGAGAAAGGAAAATAATAGCTAAGCCATAATTTCTAAAGAAGTAAGAACTTCTTTTCAAAATTTTCAGAATAAACTTAGCAATTCCATCGAACATTCCAAAATATACTATTTCTCTCCATCTATTATTATATTTACTTAAAACCTCTGTGTCAAGAGGTCCAAAATAGAAGAAAAAATTCTCCTCTTTTATTTCTTGAGGTTGAAGAATAGTTAAGGGAATTTCGGCAAAAATTTCTAACTGATTATCTGAACTCCGTTGAGCAGTAAAAGAAAGGGAGGAAGAGGGGACAATTATTTGTGCAAAATATTTATTCTTTAAACCTAACCAAGAAAGAGGAGCAAGATAGATTTTTGTGGTTCGGATTTGACGAAAGAATTCATGTTTAATTCTCTCTTCTTGGGGATAAACAATTTCCCAATAGCGCTCTTCCCAAGGTTCTCCGGTTTTAAGATTCTGCGCTCCTAAAAGAGAAAAATTTACCGGTAAAGGTTGAGCACTTAAATTCTTAATCCGCAAAGTAAATTTTAACAGATGAGAATTTTCTTCTAAAGAAAAGATTTTTTCTAAAAGAAATTGTTCAGGAATAAGGAGAGTGTAGGTTATTTTATTTCCTTCTTCTTTAGTCTCATATAAAGAGTTATTTAAATCATAATTTAAGAAAGGATCTTTAAAATAGAGGAGTTGTTTGCTATAAGTATCGTGTTTATAAAGACTTATGTTAAACTGTATCAACCGTATCATTTTTATGCCTGCCCCCTGATTAGAACAGGAAATTTCCAGGTAGTGGTTGCGCAGAACTGTATCATGAACTGTATCAAATTTCTTAAACTCTTTAATTTCAGTATATTGTATGTTTTGTTCTGTTGGGGAGGAAATTTCATAGGTTTTGGTAATTTTTTTCCCTTTTGAAGAAGGGACAAAAAAGCTAAGATAATAAGGATAAAGCAAAAGAATAAGAAAAATAAGAAAAAGACCAAGGATAATTTTCTTTTCCATGATTATTTTTCCTCTACAGGATCGTATCCTCCCGGATTTAGAGGATGACAATGAAGAATCCGCATAATACCCAAGACTATTCCCTTAATCCATCCCTTTTTAATAATTGCTTCTTTTGTATATTCAGAACAGCTGGGATAAAATCGACAACTAGGAAGGAAAAATCCTGCGATAAATTTTTTATAAAAATCTATCCCTAAAATAAAAATTCTTCCGATCATTTACACCGTAAGTCTCTTCCTTCCCTTTTTCCTTCTATTCTTTAACACTTTTCTTCCCCAGCGATCCCGCATCCTTTTTCTAAATCCATGTTTTCTTTTTCTCTTCAAAAGAGTAATTGGTCGAAGATTTTTCTTCATTTTCTCTCCTTATTTTAAATTGGGTATATTTTAATTAATTTTTCTCTCCAAGTCAAGCAATAAATGTTTTTGAAAGAAAAAGTTGGTTTTCTGTGTATAAAATGTGGATAACTATTTTATATTGACAAATTTATTTTTTTAACTTATGATATATAAATATGAAAAGAGAAGAGAGTAAAATCTGGACAGATTTACTGCAGGCAATTCAGAAAAAAATCCATCCCCGTAGTTTTGAAACCTGGTTTTCTACCCTTAAACCTTTAGTTCTAAACAATAATACTTTAATCATTGAAACTCCAGACCAGTTTTTTGGGGAATGGTTAAAAGACCGTTATGGCAAAATAATTAAAGAGGCTTCGCAAGAGATTGGACTGAATGATATAAAAATAGATTTTGTCTCTGCTCAAGAAATAAAAACTAACCGAGAAGAAATTCTTTCTCCCCTTAACAAAGAGGAGAAGGTAAGATTAAATCCTCTTTATACCTTTGAAAATTTCGTCGTTGGTCCTTGTAATCGTTTTGCCCATGCTGCTTCTTTAGCGGTGGCGGAATCTCCCGCAAGAGCATATAACCCTTTATTTATCTATGGAGGAGTAGGCTTAGGCAAAACCCATCTTTTACAAGCCATTGCCCATTATATTTACAAAAAAAATCCCCAGATAAAACTGGTCTACATTTCTAGTGAAGACTTTACCAATCAATTGATCAATGCTATTCAGAATCGCACTACCTCTAAATTTAGAGAACGTTATCGTAATATCGATGTCCTTCTCATCGACGATATTTATTTTATTGCAGGGAAAGAAAGTACACAAGAAGAGTTCTTCCATACCTTCAATGCTTTATACGATGCCCATAAACAGATCGTTTTATCCAGCGACCGTTCTCCCAAAGATATTCAAGGACTTGAGGAAAGACTTGTTTCCCGCTTTGGCTGGGGTTTAGTCACGGATATACAACCTCCTGATTTTGAAACACGAAGTGCAATTTTAAGAAAAAAAGCAGAGCTTGCTAATGTAGATGTACCTCAAGAGGTAATTCTTTTTATCTCTGAGAAAATCAAAAATAATATTCGAGAATTAGAAGGAGCATTAGTAAGGGTAATTGCACATGCCCAACTTATTGGAGAGAAAATAAGTTTAGAAATTGCTCAGAAGGTTTTAAAAGATATGATTGCGGAAGAGGAGAAAAAAATTACTGTAGATATGATTCAGAAAAAAGTGGCAGAATATTTTAATATAAAATTTTCCGATATGCGTACAAGAAAAAGGAATCAAGAAGTAGTTCTTCCTCGACAAATAGCCATGTATCTGAGTAGGGAATTGACTGAACTTTCTCTTCCAGATATTGGAATGTATTTCGGAGGCAAAGATCATACTACCATTCTGCATGCTTGGAATAAGATAAAAAACGAAATAGAGAAAAGAAAAGAACTTAAAGAAACTATTCAAAAGATAATTGAAGAGATTAAAAAGTAAATTGTGGATAACTTGTGGATTAAAAATTTTATTGAAAAATAAAAATTTATGATTATAATTTATCTCTATCCACAGTTTTCTTATTTCTTCTATTATAACTAGGATTAAAAAGAAAGGAGAAGAAGTATGAAAATAAAAATTTTAAAGGAAAATTTAGCTGAAGCTGTGCAAGCTCTGCAAAATGTTATTCCTTCCCGAGTGACTTTACCAGTTTTGAATAATTTCTTAATGGAAACCCAAAAAGATGGTTTAAGGATGATAGCTACAGACTTAGATATAGGAATTTCTAAAATAATTTCTGCCGAAATTCAGGAGGAAGGAAAAATAACTATACCCGCTAAGAAATTTGCGGAGATAGTTAGAGAATTACCCGATGGAGAAATAGATATTTCCGTAAAAAAGAATAACAGCATTCATATAAATTGTGCTAATTCCTTTTTTAAACTTATGGGAATTCCTGCAGAAGAATTTCCTAAAATTCCCAAAATTGAAAAAGAAGAAGATTTAACTTTAGAACAAAAAGAACTAAAGAGGATGTTGGAATTGACTATCTTTGCGGTTTCTCGTGATGAAACCCGTTATATTTTAAATGGAGTACTTTTTGATTTACAAGAAAAGACCTTTAATTTAGTAGCTACAGACGGAAGGAGGTTATCTTTAGTAACTAAAGATATAGAAAAATCAGGAAATTTTCAGATCATTGTTCCTTTAAAGACAATACAGGAATTAAATCGTCTTTTAAAAGAAGAAGGGATGGTAAAGATCATTCAAAGTGAAAATCAAGTCTGTTTTGAGTTAAATGGATTAACGATTATTTCTCGCTTAATTGAGGGAGAATTTCCCAATTATCGGCAAGTTATTCCGGAAGAAAAAAGGAATAAATTAAAGATAAAAAGAGAACCCTTTTTACAGGCAATCCGCCGAGCAAGTTTATTTACTACTGCAGAATCATTATCGGTAAAACTAGAGATCTTTAAAGAAAAAATAGTTATCTCTAAGATTGTTCCTGAAATAGGAGAGGCAAGAGAAGAAATTCCTATCGAATATCAAGGAAAAGAGTTAGCCATTGGATTTAATCCCCATTACCTTATTGATGTATTAAAGAGTATAAAAGAAGAGGAGATTCCTTTAGAATTAGAGGATTCAGATAAGCCCGGAGTAATTAGGTTACCCAATTATATCCATATTGTTTTGCCTATGCAACTGGTATAATGATGAGTTCGACAGAGGGATTAAAAGAGATTATTCCACGGGTTTTTCAAAATATTCAGGAAAAAAACAAGAATTTAGATATTTTTGAAATTTGGGAAAAAGCGGTAGGTAAAAGGATTGCGCAACATACAAAACCAGTTTCTTTTAAAAGGGGTATTTTAACAATCAATGTAGATAAAGTAAGCTGGTTATTTGAACTGAATATATTTAGACCTTTTATATTACAGAGATTAAAAAGGTTTATGGAAGGAGAAAATTTGGAGAATCTAAGATTTAGATTGGGAAAGGTCTGATTATGGCGAAGAGAATTAAGGAAAAAACAGTTCCCAAAGTTGAGGAAAAAGAGCAACCGCGCTATGATGCTACCACCATTCAGGTTTTAGAAGGAATAGAGGCGGTAAGACGTAGACCCGCAATGTATATTGGAGACGTATCTACGCGAGGGCTTCATCATTTGGTCTATGAAGTAGTGGATAATAGCATAGATGAAGCAATGAGTGGGTTCTGTAATAATATCGAAGTAATTATCCATGAAGATAATTCCATTACCGTTATCGATGATGGTCGAGGAATTCCTGTAGATATGCATAAAACTCAGAAAAAACCTGCGGTAGAAGTAGTAATGACTACTCTCCACGCCGGTGGTAAATTTGACCATCGGGTATATAAAGTAGCAGGTGGACTTCATGGAGTAGGAGTTTCTGTAGTAAATGCTTTGAGCGAATGGTTAGAGGTAGAGGTAAGAAGGGATGGGAAAATTTATCATCAACGTTATGAAAGGGGTAAAACTGTTACTCCCCTGAGGGTAATTGGGAAAAGTGATAAAACAGGGACAAAGGTAACCTTTAAACCCGATAGGGAGATCTTTGGTAAGAAAATAGAATTTTCTTACGATATCCTGGCTAATCGCTTGCGAGAACTTGCCTTTTTGAATAGAGGATTAAAGATTCTTTTAAAAGATGAAAGGACAGACAAAGAAAATATTTTTAAATTTGAGGGAGGGATTGTCTCCTTTGTGGAATATTTAAACAAAAACAAGAATCTTCTCCATAATAAAGTTATCTATTTTCAGAAAGAAAAGGATCAGGTTATTGTGGAGGTAGCTTTACAATATAATGATGGTTATGCAGAAAATATTTTCAGTTTTGCCAATAATATAAATACCGTAGAGGGAGGAACGCACTTAAGTGGTTTTAAATCTGCTTTAACGCGGACAATAAATAACTATTGCAAAGCAAAAAATCTTCTTAAAGAAAATGACCCTCCTCTACAAGGAGAAGATGTACGGGAAGGTTTAACCGCCGTAATCAGTGTAAAGCTTCCCAATCCCCAGTTTGAAGGACAGACAAAAACAAAATTGGGGAATTCCGAAATTTCCGGTTTAGTAGAATCGATAGTGAATGAGTCTCTTTCAACTTTCTTTGAGGAAAATCCTTCGATAGCAAACAAAATTGCGGAAAAAGCTATTTTAGCCAGCAGGGCAAGAGAAGCGGCAAGGAAAGCAAGAGAATTAACCCGTAGAAAGGGAGCTTTAGAGACTGCGGATTTGCCGGGGAAATTAGCTGATTGCTCAGAAAGAGATCCCAAACTCTGTGAGCTCTATATTGTGGAAGGAGATAGTGCGGGAGGGAGTGCTAAACAGGCGCGGGATCGTAGGTTTCAGGCAATCTTACCTTTAAAAGGGAAAATTTTAAATGTAGAAAAGGCAAGGGTAGATAAGATCTTGAGTAATGAAGAAATCCAGATGATTGTTTCCGCAATCGGAGCAGGGATAGGAGAAGATTTTGATATCTCTAAGATTCGTTATCATAAAATAATCCTTATGGCGGATGCAGATGTCGATGGGAGCCATATCCGGACTTTACTTTTGACCTTCTTTTATCGCCAGATGCGTCCCTTGATCGAAAACGGGCATGTTTTCATTGCTCAACCTCCCCTCTATAAAGTAAAGCGAGGGAAAAGAGAAGAATATATTCAGACCGAGGCAGAGATGAATGAACTCTTATTAGATTTAGGTTCAGAAGGGTTGACTGTTGTTTCTAATACCAAAGAAAAGAAGGAATTTAGTCAAACGCAGTTCCGTAATCTTTTGGATATCCTTGTTGAATTGGAAAGATATGAAAATATGTTAAAAAAGAAAGGAATAGATTTTCTAAAGTATCTCAGTCTTCAGGATAAAAAGAAAGGGCTTCCCCTTTATTATCTGCGGGAGAATGGAAAAGAAATTTACTTTTATGATGACGAGGAGCTTTCCCGTTATACGCAAGAAGAAGAAATAGAAGAAATAGAAGGAGGAAGGGGATTAGATATAATTGAGCTTTTTGAAACAAAAGAGATAGAGGAGTTGATTAAGCGCTTAGAGAAAATGGGCTTAAGTATAAAAGATTATTATTCCAAAGAGAGGGAAAAGCCACTTTTTAAAATAAAGGATGAGAAAAAAGAGGTGAATATCCACAGCCTTAAGGAGCTATTAGAGTATGTAAAGAAAAATGCAAAAGAGGGGTTAGTTATTCAGCGCTATAAAGGATTAGGAGAGATGAATCCTCAGCAATTATGGGAGACAACCATGGATGCAGAGAAACGGACTTTAATCCAGGTTACTTTAGAGGATGCAGTGGAAGCAGATGAGATATTTACAGTTCTTATGGGAGACCAAGTAGAGCCAAGGCGTAAATTTATAGAGGAACACGCTCACGAAATTAGATATTTAGATATTTAAAAGGTAAAATGAGTCCTTTAGATTTTTATCAAGATAATCGATTTATGAATATGCTTACGCGTTTACATAGTAAAACTACTTTTAATCACATTATAGAATTTATTTCTCAAAATTTTAAAGAATACCTTCCTTTTGAAAAGGTAGGGTTGGCTTTAGTAGATGAAGAGGAAGAATGTATTAATAATCGTAAGGTAATCTCAGATATTTCTTCTTCCAGTTTTGGTTTCGAAATCCCTTATTATGGAACAGATTTAAAAGAAATTATTGAAATGGGTATACCTAAAGTAATCAACAACTTAGAGGTTTATTTTGAAAAAAATCCTTCTTCTTTTTGGCCAATACGCATTTTGGGAGAGGGTTTCTTGGCTACACTGATTCTCCCTTTAAAAGTAAGAGATAAGGGAGTGGGGATAATATTTTTTGGCCATCATTCCCCCAATATTTATACTCAGACACATATAGATTTTTTGCGTTTTATTTCTACGCATGTTTCTACAGTTTTTGAGAAAAGTTTTTTAATGCGTGAACTTGCGCTCACTACAGTAATGGGATTGGCTAACCTTGCGGAGAAAAGAGACTTAGAGACTGGTCAACATATAAAGAGGATAAAGTATTATTCAAGAGCTTTAGCGGTAGAATTGGCCACAAATAGTATCTATAAACATAAAATAGATGAAGAGTTTATTCAGGATATCTATGATTTTAGCCCCCTTCATGATATTGGTAAAGTGGGGATCTCCGATGCTATTTTAAGGAAACCAGGCAAACTTACTCCTGAGGAGTTTGAGGAGATGAAGAAACATACGATTATTGGTAAAGAGATTTTGGAAGCAATTGAGGAAAACTTAAAGAAAAAAGGTTTCTCTTTTTTTAAAATGGGGATAGAGATTGTCTATTCCCATCAGGAAAAGTTTGATGGTTCTGGTTATCCTCAAGGATTAAAAGGAGAGGAGATCCCTCTTTCTGCACGTTTAGTAAGTGTCTGTGATGTCTTTGATGCCTGTAGTCTTGACCGCGTATATAAAAAAGCTTATTCCTTAGAGGAATGTTATCGTATTGTAGAAGAAGGAAAGGGAACCCACTTTGATCCTGTGATTGTGGATAGTTTTATGAACATAAGAGAAAAGATAGAAAAAATCTATCATCGTTTCCACGATTAGGAGGGTTTTAATATGTATGACCGAAATACGAAAATAATCCCTGTAGATATCGAAGATGAAATGAAAGCCTCTTACATCTCTTATGCGATGAGTGTAATTGTAGGGAGAGCTCTTCCTGATGTAAGAGATGGTTTAAAACCCGTGCATAGAAGAATTCTTTATGTAATGAAAGAATTGGGTTTAGAACATAATAAGCCATACAAGAAATCTGCTCGTATTGTTGGAGAGTGTTTAGGAAAGTATCATCCCCATGGAGATATGGCAGTCTATGATGCCCTGGTGAGGATGGTGCAAGATTTTTCTTTAAGGTATCCTTTAATCGATGGACAAGGTAATTTTGGTTCAATCGATGGAGATGCTCCAGCAGCAATGCGCTATACCGAAGCAAGGTTAGCAGAGATTGCTGAAGAGATGCTTTTAGATATTGATAAAGACACAGTTGACTTTGTTCCTAATTTTGATGAATCTTTGACTGAGCCGGTGGTATTGCCGGCTTTGCTTCCCAATTTATTAGTAAATGGCTCAAGTGGGATTGCAGTAGGGATGGCTACAAATATTCCTCCACATAATTTGTCCGAGATTGTAGATGGAATTGTAGAGGTGATTGACAATCCCGAGATAGAGGTGGAGGAATTGATGAAAATTATCAAAGGACCAGATTTTCCTACAGGAGGATTTATCTGTGGTACAGAGGGATTAAAAGAAGCCTATTCTACAGGAAGGGGAGTAATTAAACTGCGGGCAAAGGCAATGATTGAGAAACAGAAATCCGGAAAAGAGGCAATTGTGATCACAGAGATTCCTTATCAGGTAAATAAGGCAAATCTTATTGAGCAGATTGCGAAGTTAGTAGAAGAGAAGAAAATCGAAGGGATTTCCGATTTACGCGATGAGTCGGATAAGGAAGGTATGCGGATAGTCGTAGAACTAAAGCGTGATGCTCCTTCTCGGGTAATTCTTAATCAACTCTATAAACATACTCAGATGGAGAGTTCTTTTGGAATAATTATGCTTGCCTTGGTGGATAATCGCCCCAGAGTTTTAAGTCTTAAAGAGATGATTCAGGAGTATATAAAGCATCGTAAGAATGTAATTATAAGGAGAACTAATTTTGAATTAGAAAAGGCAAAGAAGCGTGCACATATTTTAGAAGGATTAAAGATAGCTTTAGCAAATTTAGATAAAGTAATTAAGACTATTCGCCAATCCAAGTCCGTAGGAGAAGCAAAAGAAGCTTTGATGAAAAATTTCAAGTTAACCGGAGAACAGGCACAGGCAATCTTAGAGATGCAACTGCAGAAATTGACCGCATTGGAAAGACAAAAGATCGATGAGGAATACCTCACTCTGATTAAAAATATTCAGCTCTATGAGGCAATTCTTAAAAGTGAAAAGAAGGTTTTGGAGATAATCAAAGAAGAGGTGATTAACTTAAAGAAAAAATATGGAGACGAGAGACTTACAGAAATTATTCCTGAAGAAGAAGAGTTAGAGATAGAAGATTTGATTGCAGAAGAGGACGTAGTAATTACGATAAGTCATAATGGTTATATTAAGAGACTTCCGGTAAGTGCATACAGGAGACAGAAGAGGGGAGGTAAGGGAGTAAGTGGAGCAGAGTTAAAGGAGGAAGATTTTATCGAGCATCTCTTTATCGCTTCTACTCATGATTATATTTTATTTTTCACCAATATCGGTAAGGTTCATTGGCTTAAAGTTTACGATATTCCTCAAGCAGGAAGAACCGCTAAGGGAAAGCCGATAATAAATCTTTTAGAATTAGAGCAGAATGAAAAAATCAGTGCTTTTGTTCCCGTAAGAGAATTTAAAGAAGATGAATATTTGATAATGGCGACAAAGAATGGATTGGTAAAGAAGACTTCCTTAGGAGCATTTAGTCATCCCAGAAAAGGAGGAATAATTGGAATTACTCTGGAGAAAAATGATGAATTGATTGAGGTGGAATTGACTGGCGGAAAAGAAGAGATAATTTTAGCCACTCACCAGGGGAAAGCAATTCGTTTCTCTGAGGAAGAGATTCGGGATATGGGTAGAAGTGCAAGGGGAGTAAGGGGAATTAAATTGGATAAAAATGATAAAGTGATTGGGATGGAAATTGTGAAAAAAGATGCTACTTTACTTACAGTTACTTCTTTAGGTTATGGCAAACGTACTCCTGTAGAAGAATATCGTTGCCAATCTCGGGGAGGAAAGGGTATAATAAATATTAAAGTAACCAAAAAGAATGGAGAAGTAGTAGGGTTAAAGACTGTAGGGGATAAAGATGAGATAATGATCATTTCGGAAGCAGGGATGCTTGTGCGTTGTTTGGTAAAAGATATTCGCGCTACAGGACGCTCTGCTCAAGGAGTAAGGATTATACGTTTAGAAGATAAAGATAGAGTTTCCTCTATAGCGAGTATAGTGGAAGAAGAATAACGACCCTGTCGTCTAGCCTGGCTTAGGACAAGGGCCTTTCGAGCCCTCGGCACGGGTTCAAATCCCGTCAGGGTCGCTTTTCCTATCTGTATCCCCGAATTCTTATTAAAAGTTTTTAATTTCTGTACAAAAGGAAACTTTGGTTTAGAATATCTTTAATACATTTTTAAAGTAATTAATAACATAAAAATCAATCTGTATTATTTTTTAACTCCTTTCTGTTCCATGACTATCTTTTAAAATAACCCCTTGACATAAGCAAAAAATTATGATATACTTAATAAAAATGAAAAAAGTATTATTATTTCTAATAATTAAAGAAATTAAAAAAGTAAAAAATAAGTCTAAATATTTAGTTATAATTTTGAGTTTAATTTTTCCTAAATTAGTTTTCTCTTCTTCTCCAAATTTTTGGGGGGGTAATGGAGTAGAATTAATTCCGGTTTATCCTAATAGCAATGAAAAGGGTTATAAAGTAGTTTCTAATTTAACTAGTGAGCAAAAGGCAGTATTTTTAACTGAACTTGCTAAAAAATATTATGATGAATATGACATTTATATTATACCTTCTTCTGGGGCTTATAAAAATATACGGATAAAAATTTTGCCTGAATACAAAAATTATGAAGAAATGGATTTTTGGTGGCGAGTTTGCCATCCTTGGCCTTGGCTTTTTGGAGATTATTATGTAAAGATAGAACTTCCTAATGGAGAAAAAGGTTGGTGTAATGTGGGTAAAGATTGGCAAGATAATATTATCTATCTTCTTCCTAAAAAATCTTCCTGTGTAGTCTATTTATGGGAAGAAATAGATCTTCCGGAGCGGGAAAAGAAAATTATTGAGGAGGTAGCTAATGAATATGGATTGGAAGGGGAAGACCGTTTGTTATTATATATAATTCGTAAAGTTGAAAATGGTGAACCAGGATTTGAATTTGGAGTTAAGGCAGTTAAAGGTACAGATTTTCGTACTCAGGCAGAATGGGCTGCAGCAAGTATTGTTAAGAATCGGGAAAGATACAAAGGTTGGTTAGCTAAGGGTCATTCAGGAGATTTTCTTTACTTTTTTGCCTATTATGGAGGCCCTACAGGTAAAGGTTGGGCTCCCATAGAAGGAGTATCGGAAGAAGAACGCAGAATAAATCTAAACTGGTATCCTAATGCTAAATATTATATGGATAAATGGACTAGAAAAGCATAAAAATTTATCTCCGCAATAATTTCGCAATATTTTTGATAATTCCTTTTTAACTTTTTCTTGCCTTATTTGATTTGATTCTGCTACAATTTACTTAACATGTCGGAAAATTTTACCCCCATGATCAATCAGTATCTCAAGATTAAGAAAGACTATCCTGATTTTATTATTTTATTCCGTTTAGGAGATTTTTATGAGATGTTTTTTGAGGATGCAAAGATTGCCGCAAAAATTTTAAATATTGCTTTGACCTCTCGTGAAGCAGGGAAAAATAGAAGAGTTCCTATGTGTGGAGTTCCCTATCATGCGGTAGATAACTATCTCAGTAGACTTATAAATGAAGGATTTAAGGCAGTGATTGTAGAACAGGTAGAAGATCCAAAACTTGCCCGAGGAATTGTAAAAAGAGAGGTAGTTAAGATAATCACTCCGGGGACCCTTACTTCCGCTAATCTTTTAAGGACAAGTTTTAATAATTATATTGTTTCTCTAAATAAAAAGGAGAATCTTTTTGGTTTAGCGGTATGCGATATATCTACAGGTGAATTTAAAATTACCCAAGTAGATTCGGAAGATAAATTTTTATCCGAAATTCTTCGCCTTGAACCTAAAGAAGTACTTCTCCCCCAAATCCTTAAAGAAGATGAAGCATTTCAAAGAAAATTTTTCTCCGTTTTGCCCAAGACGATTACTTATTATGACGATTGGCTTTTTTCTTACGATACCGCTTATACTCTCCTTACCCGTCATTTTAAAGTAGAGACTCTTTTAGGTTTTGGTTGTGATAATTTGGATTTAGCGGTAGGCTGTGCGGGAGCACTTTTGAAATATTTAGAAGAGACGCAAAGGGATTCTCCTCGGCACATAAATCGCTTAAGTGTATATACGGTTTCTGACTTTATGGTTTTAGATTATGCTACACAAAGAAATCTGGAATTGATTAAGAATCTTGAGGGAACAAAAGAAAATACTTTATTTTCTGTTTTAGATAAAACCCTTACCCCTATGGGGAAAAGACTTCTTTCCCAATGGCTCCTTCAACCTTTAAAAGAGGTTAAGGAAATAAATTTGCGTCTGGAGGCGGTTAATGAATTTTATGAAAACAGTCTATTACGTAAAAAAATAAGAGAAGTTTTAGAAAAGATTCAAGACTTAGAAAGGCTTTCTTCGCGTATAAGTTTAAAGATTGCTTCGGGAAGAGACTTAATTTCTCTCTCCAATTCTCTTAAGGCAGTAAAGGAAGTAAAAGAAATAATTAAGGATGTAAAAGCTAATATTTTAAAAGAAATTGAGGAGAAATTAGATTATATAGAAGAAATTTTTAGCTTAATTGAGCAAGCAATTGTGGAAGAGCCTCCTCAATCTATAAGGGAAGGAGGGATAATTAAAGATGGCTTTAATAAGGAGATTGACCAGTTACGTGAAATTCTTAGAGGAGGGAAGAATTGGATTGCGGAATTACAGAAGAGAGAAATAGAACGTACAGGGATCAGCTCTTTAAAAGTGGGATTTAATAAAGTTTTTGGTTATTATATTGAAGTTACTAAACCAAACTTAAAATTCGTCCCCTCCGATTATATCCGTAAACAGACCTTAGTCAATTCTGAGCGTTTTATTACTCCGGAGTTAAAAGAGTATGAGACAAAGATTTTAAATGCGGAAGAGGAGATAAATTCCTTAGAATATAAAATCTTTATGGAGATATTGGAGAAAATTTCCCAATTTACTCCTCGGATTCAAAATACTGCCCGAAAAATTGCACTCTTAGACTGTTTAGCTTCTTTAGCCGAGGTAGCTTTATACAATCGTTATACAAGACCAGAGGTAGATGATGGTTATGAGATTTATATTGAGGAAGGAAGGCATCCAGTTATTGAGATAAATTTAGGGACGAATAAATTTGTTCCCAACGATACTTTATTGGATAGTGAGGAGAACCGTTTCTTGATCATTACGGGACCAAATATGGCAGGTAAATCTACCTATATTCGACAGGTAGCCTTGATTGTCTTAATGGCACAGATGGGTTCTTTTGTTCCGGCAAAAAGGGCAAAGATTGGAGTTGTGGATAGAATTTTTACACGCATTGGCGCTCAGGATGTTTTAGCCAAAGGCTTAAGTACCTTTATGGTGGAAATGATTGAGACAGCCAATATCTTACATAATGCTACAGAAAGAAGTTTAATCATTTTAGATGAGATAGGAAGGGGAACATCTACTTTGGATGGTTTATCCATTGCTTGGGCAGTGACAGAATTTATCCACAATCATCTAAAAGCACGTACCCTTTTTGCTACCCATTATCATGAATTGATTAGTCTTTCTTCTACTTTAAAGGGGATAAAAAATTATAATATCAGTGTTAAAGAATGGGAAGATGAGGTTATCTTTTTATACAAATTGGTAGAAGGGGGATGTGATAAGAGTTTTGGAATCCATGTGGCGCGTCTTGCCGGAATTCCTCAAGAAGTAATCAAACGGGCTAAAGAAATTTTAAGTAACTTAGAAATAAATTCTCTTACGGGAGAGAGTTTCTCCAAACTCGCCAAAACTGATTTTGAAAAATTGAGAGAGAAACAGCTTGATCTATTTATTGTAACTCCCCACCCAGTAATTGAAGAATTGAAGAAAATCGATTTAGATAAGATGACTCCCCTGGAAGCAATGCTAAAGATTAGAGAATGGCAGAAGAAAATGCAAAAATCAAATATCAAAAATCAAAATGACATATCAAAATTTTAAATTTATAAAATATTTTTGCATTTTGGATTGTAATTTTGCAATTTGCAATTTGCATTTTGAATTTAACCATGTATAGTAAGATAATTATTCTTCCTCCGGAAATTGTAAATAAGATTGCTGCCGGTGAAGTGGTGGAAAGGCCTGCTTCGGTGGTTAAGGAGTTGGTAGAGAATTCTTTAGATGCAAAGGCGAGTTTGATTGAAATAGAGCTAAAAGAGGCGGGGAAGAAATTTATTAAGGTTGTAGATAATGGTATAGGGATGAGCAAGGAGGATGCTTTACTTTGTACAAAGTCTCATGCGACAAGTAAGATTAAATCAATCCAAGATTTAGAAAAGATTTCTACTTTAGGTTTTAGAGGAGAAGCCCTCTCTTCTATTGCTTCTGTTTCTTTAATGCGGATAGTTACAAAAAGTAAAGAAGAGGATATAGGAGTAGAGTTAGAAATCGAGGGTGGAGAAATTAAGTCGGTAAAAGAAATAGGCGCTCCTTTGGGGACAACTGTAGAGGTGAGGGAAATATTTTTTAATACTCCTGCAAGGAAAAAATTTCTAAAATCCCCTACTACCGAGCTTACTCACATAATCCATCTCTTAGAGCAATTTGCTTTAGCCTATCCGGAAATAAATTTCCGTTTAATTCATCAGGGGAAAGAACTATTTAATTTTTTGCCTCAGGATAGCTTAAAGAAAAGGATAGAAGAAGTTCTGGGTAAAGAGATAACCGATAATTTATTAGAATTTGATTTTGAAGATAAAAAATTTAGAATCTTTGGCTTTATCAGTAAGCCTTCTTTTTCCCGTTTTGATCGTTATGGACAATTCTTTTTTGTCAATCGGAGAGCAGTGGTAAATAAGACGCTTTCCCATGCGGTAGCAAGCCTCTATCAGGAAATCCTTCCTAAGGAACGTTTTCCCGTAGTAATAGTCTATATAGAGATAGAGCCAAGTTTAGTAGATGTAAATATTCATCCCACAAAGAGGGAGATTCGTTTTCAGAATGAAAAAATTATTCATGAGGCTTTAACTAAAGCTTTAAAGGAAGCACTTACTAAAGAAGAATTGATTCCTGAGATTAAAGAAAAGTTTTTTTCTTTGCCAGAGATAAGAGAAAATGTTTCTTCCTATATTCCTTTTTTGTTTGATGAAAAAGATTTAGTAAAAGAAACTTCCCCAATTCCTCTTTTGCGCAAAACACCCTTTCTACAGATTGCCAATCTCTACATCGTTACTTCTGATGAAGAAGGTATTTTAATCCTTGATCAACATGCTGTTAGTGAAAGGATTATTTTTGAACATCTTGAGAAGAGAGAAGCTATAGAAGTTCAGAATCTTTTGATTCCCGAAGTGATCAATTTAGGGATAAAGGAGGCAGAGATTTTAAAAGAGAATTTAGAAAGATTTAAAGAATTTGGTTTTGAGATAGAGGAATTTGGGAAAAATAGTTTTCAAATAAAAAAAGTACCTACAGTTATTTTTAGAACCCCCAAAGAAATTATCTTAGAGATTATCTCCGAGATTCAAGAAGGTGAAGAAAAAGTTATAAAATTGGAGAGAAAAAAATTTTTAAGTTTGATCGCTTGTCATTCTGCAATTAGAGAGGGTGATAGATTAGAAGAGTTGCAGATTGCGCGTTTAATTCAAGATTTAAAAAATACAAAATTTCCTTATACTTGTCCTCACGGAAGGCCAACAATGCTCAGATTAAGCTGGGAGGAGTTGAAGAGGCGATTCAAGAGATGAGATACAGGATATCAAATATCAAAAATAAAAAATCAAAAATTGAAATCTTTCTCATAACTCTTTTAACTCTCTGCTTTATAAGGGAGGTGAATGGAGAAATGAAGATAAAACTTCCCAAACCACGTATGGGAGGAGGAATCAGTTTATCAGAAGCATTGAATAAAAGAAAGTCCTGGAGAAATTTTAGTCCGCAGAGTTTAAATTTGGAAGAGATTTCTCAGATCCTCTGGTCAGGAGGAGGTAAGAGATTAGATGCAGTAACAGGAGCAACTAGAGTCTATCCTTCTGCAGGGGCAACCTATCCTTTAGAAATTTATCTTATTGTAGGTAAAAAAGGAGTGGAAGGATTGGAGGAAGGAGTTTATTTATATGATGAGGAAGAGAATTCTTTGGAGAAGGTTCTTTCGGGAGATATTCGCAAAGATTTAGCTAATGCCTGCTTAGGACAAGGTTTTATCTCCGAAGCACCCATTTCAATAGCAATTGTAGCAGAGTATCCCCGTACTACAAGTTATTATGGACAGAGAGGAATTCAGTATGTACATATGGAAGTAGGTAATGTTACTCAAAATTTACATCTAGTAGCGGAAGAACTTGGTTTGGGAACAGTAATTGTGGGAGCATTTTCCGATGCACAAGTAAAGAAAGTCTTGAGTCTACCAAAGAATCTCGAGCCTTTAGCCATTATGCCTTTTGGATATAAAAAATAAATTCAAAAATTAAATATCAAAATGCAAAATGAAGATAGAGATTCCTTTAAAACGAGCAAATCGTTTAATCAATCACGGGCCTGTGGTTTTAGTTACCTCAAAATATGGGGAGAAAGAAAATATCGTTACTTTGGCTTGGACTACTCCCGTTTCACACGATCCACCACGAGTAGCTATCTGTATCCATAAAAACCATTTTTCTCATGAGCTGATTGAAAAATCGAAAGAATTTGTTATCAATGTTCCAGGAAAAGAATTGTTAGAAAAGGTCCATTTTTGTGGAACTACTTCTGGCCGGGAAGTAAATAAATTTAAAGAATTTAAACTCACTCCTCTTAAAGCAAAGAAAGTAAATTCTCCTTTAATTTCTGAATGTTTTGCCCATTTAGAATGTAAAGTGATAGAGATTTATCCGGGAGGAGACCATTCTATATTTTTGGGAGAGGTTGTTTCTGCCCAGGTAGAAGAGAAAATATTTACAGATTTCTTAGATATAGAAAAAATTAAGACCCTCCATCATTTGGGAGCAAATTTATATACTACACCTGAAAGGATAATAAAGGTAAAGGGTTAAAAATTCTTAGGGCTGAAGAAGAAGCTCCTCTAAATCTTCTATTTTCTTTTCCAAATCTTCTTCGAGATGGTTTTGAAGGTAGGGAGAGATTATTTCTACAATTAGACGTACATCCTTTGTTATATGTTTACTACTTGGAGGTGATTGCTTTTTCTCTTCTAAGTAATTATCTAAGTATATAGCTAAATCCTCTATGACTTTAGTTTTTAACGAAGGAGTTATGGTGCTAATTGTCTTGATAATGATTTGCCTTTTTTCTTCAGAATCAAAATCTTTTAACAATTTTTCTACCACCGCTTTTTGCGTATCGTAATTTAAATAATCCATGATTTTCCCAAGCGCAATCATGGCTGAAAAACTTACATATTTTAAAGGAGAAAATAACCATCTCTCGATTATTTCAAGAGCAATTGTTTTTCTAACTAAAGGTGTACAAGAAGGCATAATCTCTTTTAGTCCTTCCTCTGCTGACCAACGTACATAATCTCTCTGGTCAGTTAATCTCTCTCCTATCTTTAGACCTACACATATTTGAAACTCTTCATCGTAAGAGGGTAAGATTTTTTTCAGAGCCCTTCCCGCTGTTTTTCGAACAATTTCTTGACGGTCATCGACAGATTTTTCTACAAGAAGTAACGCCAATGTTTCTCTTTTAATCTTATCGGTTTCTTTATTAAGAAGTTCGACAATTTCTTGAATTCCCTCGATCCTTGTTTCGGTACTCTCTGCAGATAATTTTTTAACAACCTCTTTATACTCTCGAGGGATTACTCTTTCAGCTTCTGTTTCAAAATTTCTAACTCTTCGTAAAGAAGTAGGATAAGAGATTATTTGAGGAGTAAGTAAAAAGAAGAAAAAAAAGCCACTTATAAGTTTTTTCACCATTGTATTTAAAATTTACCAAAAATGGAAGGATTATACAACTTAAAATTTACTTTCTCTTCTTTTTTTAATCCATTCTAATTTTAGGCTTTTTAAAGGTTCATCCAACGGATCAAAGTATTCTCCCTTTTCTCTTTCATACTCAAGTAATGTTGGATAAACTCTTTCTCCAAAACTTGTGCCTATGCAAACACCCGGTTCAACGTAGGCAAAAACTAAAGGATATTCTATAAAACGCGGGGGTTCTTTGGGTATTCCGGTAGCTTCACTTACCCTGTCTGATTTTACACGAAATAAATAATATCGGTCAACAGGTATTTGTAAGGAAACATCTAATCCTTGGGTGGAGACAAAATTTGCATTTCCAATAAAAAGACAAACAATCCGATCGCAGAATACTTTTTTTCCCCTTCGATCAATTCCTAAAAATATTTTAGTAAGTGTATCTTCTCCTAAACAGTTAAGATCTACCCCTTGGATATCTGGTCCATTTTCTACTATGTGAAATCTTTTTTCTAAATCACCATACCCAAAAAGTTCAAATTGGTTCCTTAGAAATGCAAAATAATTTTTGCCTCCAAGTTCTGGACTGTCTTCTCTCAAAATTTCTACAACCATGCGATAGTAAACATCATCGGCTACAGGAACGCCTCGGGGAACTAAAAAGATATATAGATTGGGATTTATTTCCAGTAAATATTGGATTACCCCAAGTAGATATATAATTTCACCATTATTGTCTGCGTAAATAACAAGTTTTGTTTTCTTTTCTTTATTAAAGACTACTTCCTCAAAAAATTTATTAAAAGAACGGACTATAAAAGGATGGGTACGAGGATTTAAACATTCCTCTATGACTTCCATAAAACCTTCCTCTTCTATTCTTTTTCTTATGGTATCGACTGATAGGTCAAAGACTCCCGCGATGGTCAGAATTTTGAAAAGATATTCAACAATTGCTTTTTCACAATAATAATCTTCAGGATTATCAAATCTCCCTTTTATGATTTCAATTTTTTTTAAGATATATTTGCCCCAGACTCTATAGGCATAATCGTTTTTAATCCTATTAAGATAATAAAAAGGGTCAGAAATGGATCCATATGCTGGACTATTTTTTAATTCTCCAAAATTTTTAAAATATAAAGAGATGATTTTTCTTACTATATCTTCAGCTAATGATATAGGAAGTGTGTCAATGAGAGGTTGACCATGGGTAAAATGTGGTCGGAAATTAAAAGCACTCCAGACAATCCTTCTGATATAAGGATAGTGTTCTTCGATAAATCTCTTAATCTCTGAGTCGAATTTATGTGCATCGAGCGCTTCTAAGAATTCTTTTTCATTCCAGTTAGAAGCTAATCTCTGTTTTTCCTTTTCTCCTATAAAACATTGGGCATAACCCAAGAGTTGGAATTCTATTAACCTATCCAGTAGATATTCTTCTATCTCTCTCTTCCTTATTTCTTCTTTTTGTTCACCAAGAAGCCAGAGGTCAGGACAGTAATCAGAAGGTAAATTTATACCAGGCCATTTTATTTCTCTAAATCTATGAAGTTTAAGAATTTCCTCAAATACTAGAAGGTCACAAGCAATATCATCTGCAGGTAATTCAGAAATTGAAGAGGCATTCTGAACAAAAGTAAGAAAGTAATAATTAATTATGGCATTTTCAAAACCTTGATATCTTAAGCTTGCTGAATCTTTGTATATATGCTTCAATTGTTCAAAAGGTATAGACTTTAATTTTTCGATAAGAAAACTTATTAATTTTTGTGGTTCAGAGGTAATTTCGGATATTTTCTTAAATTCGGGTATCTTTTCTAAAAGTAGAGAAGAATTTTCTTCCATCCATTCATAAATGTCTAATTTCTCTAATTCCAACTCTCTTATGTCTTTTACCATCGCTAATATAAAACCAATTCTTAGACTTGCTTTCCAAGCTTCTGTAATTACCCCTCTAAATTCGGGAAGGATGGTGGGGGAAAAAAGTTTTTTAAATTCTTCTATCAAACTACTACAATCTTGATAAGTTCTTATTACATCAATCCCATCGATTTCTCTAAATTTCTCCGTTAATAATACAATCAACGGGACTGTAAAATCTTGGATTAGAATGGAACGATAGGGACTAAATACACGACGTAAGATTAAATCTTGAGGGAGAGAATTTGTTAAGAGAGAGATATGGATAAATAAAAGAAGCAAAAAATTTTTTAGCTTCATTTTCCCCACCCAAATATATAGCATAAAAATTTATTATTGACAAGATAGTTTAAACTTTTTGAGAATTATGGTATAGTAATAAAAATGGCCATAATTAGCTTAATTACCGATTTTGGTTATAAGGATGAGTATGTGGGATTAATGAAGGCTGTAATTTTAAAAATAAATCCTAAGGTTAAAATCATTGACCTCAATCATGAAATCCCTCCTCAAGATGTTGTCTGGGCAAACTATCTTTTAGAATCTTCTTATAAATTCTTTCCCAAAGGAACGATTTTTTTATGTGTGGTTGATCCGGAAGTAGGAACAAAAAGAAAAATTGTTATTGTAAAGACAAAAAATTATATTTTCGTCTCTCCGGACAACGGAATATTGACCAGAGTTTTAGAGAAAGAAAAGCCAGTAGAGATAATAGAGGCAAGAAATAAAAAATTTTTCTTGCCCGAAATTAGCCCCACCTTTCATGGAAGAGATATCATGGCTTCTGTTTCCGCTCATCTCTCTAAAGGGATAAAATTGTCTCAATTTGGTCCTCCTCTTAAAGAGATTAAAAAGATTCCTTTACTTTCTCCTTTAATAAAAGATAAGTCTATAATTGGTAAAATAATTCATATCGACCATTTTGGCAACTTGGTTACAAATATTGAGAAGGATCTTTTTAATTGTATAGTGAAGAAAAAGAGATTTTTTATAGAGATAAAAAATGAAAAAATTTTTAAAATAAACTCTTTTTATGCAGAAAGTAAAAAGGGAGAAATTTTGGCTATCTGGGGAAGTAGGAATTTACTGGAGATTTCTGTAAATTTGGGAGATGCGGCTAAGGAATTAGGGGTCGAAAAAAATGAAGAGGTTAGGGTTAATTTTTTTGATTAATTTATTTACTATCTCTTCCTTGAGTATGGAAAAAAGAATTTTAATTGTTCCTATAGGAGAAATAGAGACTGAGCTTTTAGATTGGCTTAAAGTAAAATTAGAAGAGAAATTTCTCCGAAAAGTAGAGATTCTTTCGGAGATGAAAGGAGTTGATTATACATATAATCCTAAAAGGAACCAGTACTATTCTACCGCAATTTTAAAGAGACTGGCTAAGATAGAGAGAAATAAAGAAGACTTTATTTTAGGGATAATAGATAAAGATTTATACGTTCCTGAACTCAATTTTGTCTTTGGAGAGGCAGATGTAATAAATAAAGTAGCAATAATTGGACTTAGCCGTCTTAGAGAAGAATTTTATGGTTTATCTCCAAATAGAAATATTTTCTTAGAGAGGGTTTTAAAAGAGGCAGTCCATGAAATTGGCCATTTATACGGATTTGGACATTGCTTAAATCCAAATTGCGTAATGTTCTTCTCCAATTCTCTCTCAGACACAGATAGAAAATCATCTAATTTCTGTAGTAAACATAAGATTAGAGAATAATGAGGTTTATCTTTATTCTTTTAATTTTGGGAGGAGGACTTTTTATCTTCACCTTTATCCTTTTTTTAAGAAATAGCTTTCTTCCTCGCTGGCAGGATAAAACTTTACCTTCTCAATATAACTTACCCTTTGAAGAAGTTATTTTTTTGAGTAAAGATAAATTGAGACTTAAGGGATGGTTTATTTTAAAAGATAGAGATTCTCCCATAATTGTTCTTTGCCACGGATTGGGAACAAATAAATCTGACCTTTTAGAGGTAGCTAAATTTTTTTATGAGGAGGGATTTAATCTCTTTCTCTTTGATTTTCGGGGTCATGGAGAAAGTCAGGGGAAAAGTAGTTCTTTTGGTTACCTTGAGCAAAGAGACTTAGAAGCAGGAATAGATTATCTTTTTAGAAGAGAAGATTTAAAAAATAAAAACTTAGGTGTGTTTGGTCTATCCATGGGCGGAGCGGTAGCCATAATGGTGGCAGGAAAAGATTCCCGCATTAAGGCGGTGGTTTCCGACAGTAGTTATAAGGATCTTTATTCCTCTATGCTCCATCATGCAAAAATCCTCTATTTTCTTCCTCAATTTCCTTTCGGTTTTTTCTTAAGGATAGTTTATTTTTTACGTTTTGGCATCGACCCAAAAAAGGTTTCTCCCCAAGAGGCTATTGCGAAGATTTCTCCACGGGCAGTTTTTATCATTAATGGAGAAAAGGATATTCAAGTTCCTCCAGAAAATGCTTATTCTTTATTTAATGAAGCAAAAGAACCCAAAGGGCTTTGGATTATACCCGATGCAGGCCATGGTGGAGGAGGGGGCATAGAAGATTATAAGAAAAAGATAATTAGTTTTTTCAAAAACAATTTAGCATCTTTATGATTGAGATACCTGGAGATTATTTAGAAGGAGGAGGTCAAATCTTACGCACTGCCTTGGCTCTTTCTGCAGTTACAGGAAAGCCAATGCGTGTCTATAATATTCGAGCAAAAAGGCCAAATCCTGGTTTGAAAGCGCAACACTTTCATGCTTTTCTGGCGGTAGCGGAGCTTACCGATGCGGAATATAAAGGTTTAGAGATTGGCTCAAGAGAGATTGAGTTTATTCCTAAGACCTTACGTACAAAATCCCTATCTCTGGATATTGGGACTGCTGGTTCTATTGGTCTACTGTTACAGAGTTTAATTCTTCCGGGATGTTTTTGCCCTCAAGGTTTAAGTTTAAAAATTAGGGGTGGAACTTGTGGTAAAGGACAGATCCCCATAGAATATTATCAGGGAGTAATTATCCCTTTATTAAGGAAAATAGGAGTAAATTTAGAATTGAAATTATTAAAAAGGGGTTTTTATCCTAAGGGAGGAGGAGAAGTAGAGGTTTTTATCCCTAAAGCAAAGAATTTTTCTCCTCTGTTTCTAAATGAGCAAGGAAAATTGTTAAAGATTAATGGAATAAGTTTTGCGGAGAAATCCCTTTCGATAAAGAAAGTAGCTGAAAGGCAAAGGGATAAAGCAAAAGAAATTTTAGAAAAGAGATTTAATTTAGAGATAAATATAGAGATCGATTATAGCCAAGCTTTATCTCCTGGTTCAGGAATTCTTCTTTGGGTAGAGACAGACAAAGGTGCTCTATTTGGTTCAGATTCCTTGGGAGAGAAAGGAAAACCTGCGGAGAAGGTAGGAGAAGAGGTAGCGCAAAAATTAATCAAGGAGATTGAATCAAATGCACCTGTCGATAGGCATTTAGCGGACAATTTAGTTCCTTGGCTTGCCTTCTCAGGAGGAGAAATAAAGGTTTCTGAGATCACTCTCCATACGCAGACAAATATCTGGGTTTGTGAATTGTTTTTGGGAAAGATTTTTGAATTGAGAGATAATGTTATAAGAAGGATCTGACAATGGCTTTGGATACAGAAATAAAATTGAAAATTTTAGGTCAACAGGCAACCTATGATTCTTGTGGTTTGCCCAAAAAATTTGAACGTAAATGGAAAGACGACTTTATTTATCAAGCAGTGGGAGAAGGAGGATTTTGTGTAAATCTTTTTAAAGTTTTGCAGACAAATATCTGTAAAAACAATTGCCTCTATTGCGCCAATCGAAAGGATAGGGATTTTATAAGAGTTTCTTTTACTCCTCAAGAATTGGCAAAGATCTTTTTAAATTATTATCGGAAAGGGAAAGTTCAAGGGCTTTTTCTCTCCTCCGCAATAGATAAAGAGCCAAACATTACTCAAGAGAAGATGTTAGAGACAGTAAAGATTTTAAGGAAAATCTACGCTTATCGGGGATACATTCATTTTAAAATCCTTCCGGGTGTAGATAAGTCTCTTATTTTGGAGGCGGCAAAATTAAGTGATCGGATTTCCCTAAATTTGGAAGCCTGTGGAGAAAAATATTTGAAAAAAATTTCTTTGGATAAAGATATGCCCAAAATCCTCATCCCCACTTTAGAAAAAATGTGGGAAGTAAATAGAATTTATCCTTTAAGGGCAGGGATTACCACCCAATTGATTGTGGGTGCAGGAGATGAGACAGATAGAGAGATTGTCTTTTTTGCGGATGAAATTTATAAAAAATATAAGATAAAGCGCATTTACTATAGCGGCTTTATTCCTATTTCACACACTCCCTTAGAAAACCATCCGGAGTGTCCCCATTTGCGAGAATATCGGCTCTATCAGGCAGATTTCCTTTTGAGAAAATATGGATTTAAGAAAGAGGAGATCATTTTTGATGAGAAAGGAAATCTTTTGCTTGATCTCGATCCAAAACTTGCCTGGGCAAAGAAGCATCCGGAGAGATTTCCTGTAGAGATAAATAAGGCAAGCTTGGAAGAACTTCTCCGTGTTCCGGGAATTGGGAGGATTTCTGCAGAAAGAATTATAAACTTTCGTAAGATAAAAAAGATTTCTTGTTTGGAAGATTTGAAAAAATTGGTTCCTTCGTTGAGGCGTGTCCAGAATTTTATCACCTTAAATGGTAAATATTTTCCTTTGAGAGAAAATTATGATTTTCCTAAAGAGAGACAGCTCTTTTTATGGGAAGAGTTATGATGGAAATTGAGGGATTGAGAAAATTTGCCATTCCAGAAGATTTTATAGAAAAGTTTAAAAAAGAAAATATTTTTAAACTTTATCCTCCTCAGGAGGAAGCAATTAAAAGAGGTTTTCTTGATAAAGGGAAAAATTTCTTACTTGCTTTTCCTACTGCTTCGGGAAAGACTTTTAATGCTACATTATTAGCTATAAAGACGCTTGTAGAAAAAAAGGGTAAGGTTATTTATATCGTTCCCTTGGTTGCTTTGGCAAATGAAAAATATGCCTATTATAAGAATTTCTTTCCTCAATTTAAGGTTGCTCTATCGGTTGGAGATATGGACTCATCTGACCCCTGGTTGGCTAATTACGATTTTATAATTGTTACGACAGAAAAGTTGGATTCTTTAATCCGTCATGGAATAGACTGGCTTTCCCAGATAGAATTAATCATTGTGGATGAGGTGCATCTACTCAACGATTATTCTCGAGGTCCAACCTTAGAGATAGTAATTACTCAATTAAGAAGACTCTGTCCAAAAGCAAAGATTTTAGCCCTTTCTGCTACCGTAAGTAATGCAGAAGAAATTGGTGAATGGCTTAATGCGGAGATTGTAAGAAGTGATTTTCGCCCCGTAAAGTTATACGAAGGGATATCTTTTGAATCAGTGATCCAATTTTTGGAAAAAAGGGGGTATGTTCTGGAAGAAGGGATTTCTGTGGAAGAGGCGATAACTAAGCAGACTTTAAAGATGGAAAAACAGATACTCTTTTTTGTAGCAAACAGAAGAAATGCCGAAGCCCTTGCTGAACGCTTAGGTAAGGTTACAAAAGATTTCCTTAACAAAGAAGAAAAGAATTCTCTTCAGTCTTTTAGTAAAGAGATACTTTCTGTTTTAGAAACTCCTACACATCAATGTAAAAGATTAGCCAAATGTATTAGTGAAGGAACTTCCTTTCATCATGCAGGTTTATTGGCACGTCAAAGAAAAATTATTGAAGATGGATTTCGACAGGGTTTAATTAAAGTAGTGGTAGCCACCCCTACACTTGCCTTAGGAGTGAATTTACCCTGTTTCCGTGTTGTGGTAAGGGATGTAAAGAGGTATTATCCAGGTCTCGGTTCAGAATATATTCCTACTTTAGAATATAAGCAATTTATTGGTAGAGCAGGCCGTCCCCAATATGATGAATTTGGAGAATCTATCCTTATTGCTCGTTCAGAGAAGGAAAAAGAGGAATTGGTTAATCGTTATATTTTAGGTGAGCCTGAGGAGATCAATTCTAAACTTGCCCAAGAATCTGTTTTACGTATGCACATACTTTCCCTCATTGCTTCCGAATTTTGTGTAACCTTTGAGGATTTCATAAAATTTTTTAGTTTAACTTTTTTTGGTTTTCAATACCAAGATGCAACCCTTTTAAAAGAAAAGATTAACGCAATCCTGGAGAAACTAGAAGAATGGGGATTTATCTTAAAAAGGGATAAATTTTATAGAGCTACAAAATTGGGTAAACGGGTTTCTTGTCTCTATTTAGACCCTTTAACCGGATACGAGTTCATTAATTCGTTATATAAAATTTCTCAGAAAAAAGAATTTAATGAACTTACTTTTCTTTTAGTTATTTCTTTAGCCAAAGAGATGTCTCCGCCTTTAGTTTTGCAGGAAGAAGATTTCTATAATTTGAATGAATTTTTAGTTAAAAATAAGGAAATCTTTGTAAATGAGCCTCCTTCCTTATGGGATGAGGACTATGAATATTTTCTCTCTGCTTTAAAACTTACTCTTATCTTTTCCGCTTGGATAAATGAAGAAGATGAGGAATTTATTTTAGATAATTTTAAACTAACCCCTGGAGAGTTTCATGCTAAGCGGGAAATCGCTGATTGGTTAATTTATGCTTTAGAGGAGTTGTCTGAGATTTTAAAATTAAATCTTTTTTCTTCGCTTAAGAAATTGAGGGTTAGATTGCACTATGGTGTAAGGGAAGAATTATTGGAATTAGTAAGTTTAAAAGAAATTGGACGTAAAAGAGCAAGGCGTCTCTTCAATGCGGGATTTAAGAATATTTCTATTTTACGCAAAGCAGAGGAGAAGGCAATTTCTCAGATAGTTGGTCCGCATATTGCTAAGTTGATAAAACAACAGATTTTTCTTTCTTTGGATAAATAAAAAGTGGTATAATCAATCTTGTTAAAAAGGAGGGGTAAGATGAAAAAAGAATTTATACTTTATATCTTACTTATCTTTGGCTTATTCATAATTATCTTTTTGGCAGTTCATTATTCTATTCTTTTAAAAGAACGCGAATCCTTACAGAAAGCTTTGGTTAATCTTGAGAATAAAATGGCTGAATACAAAAAAGAAAGGGATGCTAAGGAGAAAGAATTTGAAGAAAAAATTTCTAAATTGTCCAGTGAAAGAGAAAAACTTATGAAAGAAATTGAGCAGATAAATGAAAAATTGAGCCAGACCGAAAATTTACTTTCTCAGATAAAAGAGGAGAGAGAGAAATTAAAAGTGGAAAATTCCTCTTTGATGGAAAAAGCAAAAAGACTCGAGGCTCAACTTAACAGTTTAACAGAGGAAAAATTGGAATTGGAACGTAGACTTTCTTCTCTTAAAGAGTTAAGAAAGGCGATAAGAGAGGTGAAATTGAAGGAACGTGAGAGAAGAATAGAAGAAGTTAAAAGGAGAAATGTCGAAGGACTTCGTCTAGGTAATCGTGGTTATCTCATTAAAGATGGGAAGCCAACCCTTCATCCCCAATATATCATCCGTGTTCTCCCTCCCCAGATAATCCAAGAATGAAGGAAAGGGAATATTTGGTAAGGGATGGGAACTTTTATTACTTTAGAAAATGGTTAAATTTTCCTCTCCTTGCTTTTTTTACTTCTCGAAAGATAGATTTTTCTCAGAAGAGAAATCTTAAGTTATTATGTAAAAAATTAAATATAAAGAATTTAATTTTACCGATACAAAAACATAGCAGTAAGGTAAGTATAGTTAACTTTAAGAATAAAGGAAAAAAATTTTTTTCCGATGCCTTGATTACAAAAGAATTAAACTTAGCGATAGGAGTTCTTACTGCTGATTGTTTCTCTATTTTTCTTTACGATCCTCTTCATAGGGCAATAGGAATAGTCCATGCAGGCTGGCGGGGTACAAGGGAGGAGATTGTTAAAAATACAATTATAAAGATGAAAGAAGAATTCTCTACCAATCCTTCAGATTTACAAATTGCTTTTGGGCCAGGGATACGAGAATGTTGTTATGAGATAAAAGAGGACTTACGGGAATACTTTTCAGGATATATCCAAGAAAGAGAAGGAAAGCTTTATTTAGATCTAAAAAGAGCCAATCTTGAGCAATTATATTCTTTAGGAGTAAAAAAAGAAAATATTTTAGATTCGGGAATATGTACAGTTTGTCAAAACAGCTATTTTTTCTCCTACCGTAAAGAAGGAGAAAAGACGGGAAGGATCATTTCTTTAATCATGTTAAAAAATAATTATGAAGATTAAATTTTTAGGAGGGGTAAGGACAGTTACAGGTTCTCGTCATCTTATAGAAGTGAAAGGGAAAGAATTTCTTTTAGACTGTGGACTTTTTCAAGGAAGACGGGAGGAAGCAAGAAAAATAAACGAAAATCCCAATTTAGATTTATCTAAAATCGAAGCAATTATTCTTTCTCATGCGCATATAGACCATTCAGGAAATCTACCCACTTTTGTACGTTTAGGTTTTAAAAATTCTATTTATTCTACTTTGGCTACCTATGATTTATCTAACGTAATGTTAAGAGATTCGGCTTATATTCAAGAAAAGGATGCAGAATTTTTAAATAAAAAATTGGGTAAACCTTTGATTACTCCTCTATATACTATTGAAAATGTGGAAAAGACTTTATCTCTTTTTGTAGGAGTAAACTATCATAAAGTTTTTAATCTAAGTGAAGAGGTAAAGGTGGAGTTGTTTGATGCGGGACATGTTCTGGGTTCTGCACTCATTCTATTGGAAGTTTATGAAAATACTCTTCAGCCCAAAAGGCTTGGTTATATTGTAGACTTGGGTAGAAAAAATATCCCCTTTTTAAAAGATCCCGAATTTATTCCCGATTTAGACTATATGATTATAGAATCTACATATGGCAATCGTTTACATCCTGAATTTAGTGAAGTTAAAAAAGAATTATCTGAGGTGGTAAATCGCACTTTTAAAAGAAAGGGGAAAATAATTATTCCCTGTTTTGCTTTAGAAAGAACACAGGAGATCCTCTGGTGTTTAAATGACCTATGGAATAAGGGAATGATTCCGGAGATTCCCATTTATGTAGATAGTCCTTTAGCTATAAATGTTACCGAAATATTTCGGCTTCATCCTGATTGTTTTGATCAAAAAACTAAGAATATGCTTCTCATGGGATACGACCCCTTTGGTTTTGAAAATATCCTCTATACCCGTTCAAAAGAAGAATCGCAAGCACTCAATGAATTAAAGAAACCAGCCATAATTATCTCTGCCTCAGGGATGTGTGAAAATGGAAGGATCCTTCATCACCTAAGACATAATATTGAAAATCCTAAGAATACTATCCTCATCGTTGGTTATATGGCTCAGGATACTCTGGGAAGGAAAATTGTAGAAAAACAGAAAAAGGTAAAGATATTTGGAGAAGAATATAGACTAAAAGCAGAGGTGGTAGTAATGAATGCTTTCAGTGGACATGCGGATAGAAATGATTTAATTAATTATGCAAAAAAGGCTAAAGATACAGTTAAGAAAATATTTGTAGTTCATGGAGATCCAGACCAATCAGAAGCTTTGGCTCAAGCAATAAAAGAATTGGGAATAGAAGTTTATGTACCCAATGTAGGAGACGAAGCAGAATTATAAATAAATATCAAATATCAAAAATCAAATATCAAAATGATAATGCAAAATCACCAAATAAATCCCAATGATAAAATTTTCAAACAATATTTGGTTATTGAGATTTGGTGTTTGGTTATTTATCTTTGCATTTTGATATATAATTTTGATTTTTGAACTTATAATGAGGGTAGTGATTCAGAGGGTAAAAGAGGCAAAGGTTAAAGTAGAGAATGAAATAATTTCCCAAATTGGGAGAGGGATTTTGGTTTTTTTGGGAATAGGTAAAGAAGATAATCCAGAAGATGCTATAAAACTTGCCAAAAAGATTTCCGAGCTACGTATCTTTGAGGATGAGCAAGGAAAGATGAATCTATCCGTGAAAGATATTAAAGGTGAAATCTTGGTAGTTTCTCAGTTTACCCTTTATGCAGATTGCTGGTCTGGAAGAAGGCCTTCTTTTGATCCTTGTGCAGAAGCAAAAAGGGCAGAAGAACTCTATGATTTATTTATTTCTGAGTTAGAAAAACAAGTCTTAGAGGTAAAACAAGGTAAGTTTGGGGCAAAAATGGAAGTAGAAATTATTAACGATGGCCCAGTGACATTTATTTTAGGAACCTAACTTATTATGAAAAAAGAAGAGATTTTTGTTCATGTTCCTTATCGAATGCTTTTAGCCAACTTAGAGAAAGTTGTTGAATTGGGTATAAACTGTGAAATCTATGTAGATAGTGAGGCGTTAGATAATTATACATCTAAAGAGATAGATTTAATTAACTCTATTTTTTCTAAATACGGTTTAAAGAAAATTCTTCATGGTCCCATATACGATTTAAATCCCGGTTCATTAGATTCAAAGATTCGTGAAGTTTCTCAAGAAAGGATTAAGCAGACAATATCTTTTTGTGAGAAATTGAATATAGAACATATTGTTTTTCATCATGGTTTTCATCATGTCTACTATAGGAACCATCGAGAAGAATGGTTAAAAAACTCTATTGCTATTTGGAGAACTGTAGTTAATTATTGCTTAGATAAAAAGATTAGTTTAGCTATTGAAAATTCACTCGATCCCGACCCAAATATAATTATTGAGCTCATTAAAAAGATAAATTCTTCCAATTTTAAAGCCTGCTTTGATATTGGTCATTTTAATGCTTTCGGAGAGAAACCTGTTTTAGAAATATTTAAAGAATATCCTAAAGAATTTATCCAAGAGATTCATCTTTCGGATAATTGGGGAGATTTTGATACCCATCTTGCCTTAGGGAAGGGAAATATCGATTTCAAAAGTTTTTTTGAATTGCTTGCGGAAATGAGAATAAATCCTATAATTACCATTGAGCCTCATTCCTTAGAGGATGTTAGACCAAGCCTGGAATACATATTAAAAATCAAAAATTAAAATGCAAAATGGCAAAGTAAAATTCAAAATCACCAATAACCAAGGATAAAAATTTTAAGACAAGTATTTGTTTGGTTATTTATCTTTGCATTTTGATATATAATTTTGAAAATGATTCCTTTACGGGATGAGAATCCTACCCAAACTTTTTCTTATATGACGGTTTTCCTGATTGTTCTAAATTTTCTTGTATTCTTTTATGAAGTATATTTAGGAGGACTTTTAGAAGTAGCTATTCGTCCATACACTTTAATCCCTTACAATTTTATAAATTACTTTGGTTTCGATCAGTTGATTACTTTAATCACTTGTATGTTTTTTCATGGAAGTTTATTCCATCTTTTAGGTAATATGCTTTATCTCTGGATTTTTGGGAATAATGTTGAGGATGTTTTAGGTCATTTTCGATTTCTTCTTTATTATTTATTGTGTGGAATTTTTGCCTCTTTAGTGCATATTTTTACTAACCCTTCTTCAACAATTCCGACAATAGGAGCAAGCGGAGCAATTTCTGGAGTATTAGGAGCATATTTTGTTCTTTTCCCTCAGGCAAGAATAGTCACCTTAGTACCCATATTTTACTTTATTAGAATAATAAGAATTCCTGCCTTCTATTTTCTTGGCTTATGGGTTTTCTTTCAGATAATTTCTGGTTTACTTAGTTTAGGAAGTAGTTTTGAAGAAGGAATTGCCTGGTTTGCTCATGTGGGGGGATTTTTTGCCGGGGTTTTACTTTTGCCTATTTTCTGCGGTTTTAGAAGAAGATATGAGGTTTAAAGAGAAATCGATAATTTTTGTATAGATGTCTTGTTTAAGATTATAACGTGTTTTTAACAGTTTCTTTAAGATTTGCTTTTGATATGAAGAAAGCGAAGAAAGAGGAAGATCTTTTATTTCTTCCAGAGCCTTTCTTAAATAGAAAAATTCTGAAGGGACTAATTTGATAAGCTCATCTATCTCTTTTGTTTTTTATTAATTTTTTATACAAGTCTCCCAGCTCATTTCTTTCAAAAAACTGCAAAAGTTTTTTTATTTCCCTCCTTTCTTCTTGAGAGAGTTTATATTTTTTAAAGATTCTTTTTATCAATTTTCCTTGCTGGGAGAAGGAAAGTTCTTCCCAAGAAGGAAAACCCAATTTTTTTACCCCCATAAGGTTTATAAGAGAAACTATTGCTTTAATGAAATCTATTTCTCTTTTTGATAAGGTTTTTCTTGTTTTCAATAAAATTCTTGCCCTTCCCAATTCATTTAAAGTTTCCCAATTATATTCGCGTAAATTTTCTGGCAATAATTCCTTATCCAAGTATTTATCTATAGATAAAGTTTCTTCTTTTCCTTCGGTAATAAAATAAAGAAAAATGCGCAACAATTCGCGGGGATTTAAGGTATGGTTGAGTTTGATATTGTATTCTAAGATTTTTTCAATAAGTTTATCTCTATCTTTTAATAATTCTTTTTCTAAAGAAAAAATTTGATCCCGTATCCCTAAGAATAAAAGGGAAGAGAAATTTATCTTTTCTCCAAAATTTCCGGAGAACCAGACAAGCATAGGACCAAAGAGCCAAGACCAGATAAATACTGGCCAGCCATAAAAGATAAGGCTTGGATCAGCTAAACCCAAGGAAACAGGAAGGATGACAAAAGAAAGAGAAAAGATAGGAGCCCAGATTAGACGTAAATAACTTTCTCCGAGGGAAATTTTTTTACCGATGATTTTTTCTACAAAAGGAGAAGTAAACCAAGGAATTGTTTTATGGGGATTAAATAACATAAAGAGGATCTTAGAGAAAACAATGAAAGAGACATAAATAATGTTTAAAAGAAGAATGGAACTTGAATAAATGGTTTCCCATATTCCCCTTCTTATAGTTTCTAAAATTATTCTTTGCTGAGGAATAATCTCTAAAAGAAGAATAAGGATAAGTAAAAATCCCGAAAAAGAGGGGAAATGTTTAAAGAAAAATAAGAATAACCACCTTGCTGAAGGGATATTCTCTAACCAATTTAATAGGAAGGGGAAATAAATCCAGACAAAAAAAGAGACTATGGAAAAGATAAGAATATTTCCTATACGGTTAATTATCCCCGGATAAAGAGAAAAGAGGGACTTAATAAAATAAATGATAAAATAGCGAAGGATATAGAGGAGAAATAATAAAGAGGTGATTTTATCCCAATTTTCTAAAAAGATATGCTTACCTAATCTGTTCAAAAAGACTGCCAAGAAGATAATGAATATGAATGTGATTAATTTCTGCTTCTTTCTTTCAAACAGAATAATGCGCTCTAAGAGAGGAATGATAATTTTTGGTAAACAGATTAAAATAGCTAATACGGACCAGAAGATGAACCAAGCAAGTTGGGGATTTTTTATGGTAAGAGTTCCCGGAATAATCAGGGAAATTGTTCCCACTAAAATTAGCCAAACTCCATAATAGAAAGGAGAAAAGGATAGCCTTTTTATTAGCCATATACGCATGGTTTTTAATAAATAAGAAGGAGTTTCTGATTTTTCTTTTAAATGCTCGATCTTTTTAAAGAGATGCTTTAACCAGAATTTAATTTCTGAAAATTTCATTCTCAAGAGAGAAAGGCCTGCCCTTAGTAAATCAATAATTACCCCAAAGTATGATTCGTATTCTAAAAGGAAAAGGTCTCCTCCTATCCATCCTTCGAGACGCTTTAGAAAAGAGAAATAATTTGGTGGTGTATTTTCGATAAGGTTTTTACTCTTTAAATGGGGGTAGGAATAGACCAAAGCAGTTTTTAGATAAATTGCTTCCCAATGGTCGTGTGTTCTGGCAAGAGGAGGAATAACTTCTTTGAATAATATATTTTTTACATAGGCATCAACCCATTTGGTCATTTTTCCATAAGCAGAGCTTTCTCGGTATATAGAAAAGATAGCTCTTCCCGTAAATCGATACATCTGTTGTGCCCAATAGTGAAAACGTGCAAAGATGGTCTCGTCTTGATTTCCAAAGGATATTTCTGGTTGGAGCATTAAATAGGGATCCTCTTCGTGGAGACTGGCAATAAGTATACGGTTAAGATAGGGGATAGTATGGGGTTGAAATTCTGCATCTGCGTCGGTTTGATTTACAATCTTTATACCACAGTCTGCAGGAATAAAATCATTATTTTTATCTTCAAGGAATTCACCGTTAGGAAATTTTAAATAAATACCGTAGGGAAATCCCTTCCCATTTTTTAAAATTATTTTTCCCTCTTCATTAAAAGAGATCTCTTCTTTTCCTGCAATAATTTCTTCTTTTATTAAATCCCCATCCTTTATAGAAAAATTTTCTTCGACAGTTTTGTCTTCTTCAGAAATTTTTTGCCAAAGATATGTCTTTCCTAAGGTATACGAGCCTAAGGGATAGATAGATATTTTTCCATTTAAAGGGTTCTTAACTAAGGCATTTAATTTTTCGTCAAAATAGACAAAATCTCTTAAAGAGATCTTTTTTCTCAAACGGATCCTATTGTTTTCATCCCTATACCAACCTCCTGCCTCCCTTATAATCTTTATTTTTTTAAATGAATTTTCTTTATCGTCGATAAGAAAAGTTTCTTTTTCCAACTCTTTTATCTTCTCTTTTTCCGCAACGAATATAGGAGAAAAAGAATTTCTCTCAAAACTGTCTCCAATATACCAAAGGTCTCCCTTCTCATCTATATAAAAGCCATCCTTTTCGTTAACTATAAATCCCCCCTTACTTATTTTTATTTTATTAATCCAAGGATTAAAAATGTAAAAGTAATTTTCTTTTGGATCTATTACGACCCTCTCATTTGTTTCTATAAAACGTACAAAGAAATCTTCTCCCTTCTCTTTATAGATAAGATAACTTACCCCTTTCTCTTCATATTTGAAAGTTTCTATAACGTTTTCTTTTTTTTCTATAATTTTATCTTTAAAGAGAAGATTTCCCTCTTTATCTAAATGAAAGCCGGCACTTTCTTTAACCAGATATCCTCCATAGACTCTTTCTTTTAGAGTTATCCAGGGTTCATCTACAAAATATTCTTTTTCCATTCCATTTTTGCCTATATTTAGAGTATAGATATCCCCAACTATTCCCCTTTCCATAAATTCTTCGGCTTGCGAAAATGAGATTAATTTTTCTCTAATAAGATCTTTTAAACTTTCTTTTGATATTCCAGTCATACGGTCAAAGATTAGCCTTCGATAGTCTTTTTCTCTTATGAAATTTTCTTTTACGGGAAAATCTCTCTTAATAAGATAGAATTTTTTGCCCTTTATTCTATAAAGATCGTAGGAGAACTCTATTTTATATTCATTTCTTTTTGCCCAGATTTCTCCATTGGATAAATCGATGAGATTAGCTACGGGATCGAGGGTAAGTTTTTTGTTTTCGTTTAGATAGATAATTTGCACAAATATAAAATCGAATTTTTTATTTTCAAACACCTCTTTCTGGGTATCCATAAACTTTATTCTTCCTTCTGGATCGATTTTCCACTGATAAGGTTTATATAAGACTTTACCTTCGGGAGAAAGGATCTTCCCTTGGGATAGAAGATAGTAATCTTTAGGATTTTCTTTATTTGTAAGATATCCTTGAGAAAAAACTTTTATATTCTCATATTTTTCTTCTTGTGGATAAATCTTTTTTATGATTATCTTTTCTTTAAGGAAAAGGTCTTTGTGGTAATAAAGGAAATATTGAGATTCATCATTTTCTTCAGAATAGAAAGGGATATGTTCTTTTAATTCTCCTTTGGGGGAAAGGATTTTTTGCCTTCTTGCGTCGAAATTAGAAGATATATAAGTTAAGGGATGCCATACTCCGGTAGTCAAAATTTGATAATCACTCATATATCCACCAGGTTTTCTTAAGAAAAAAGGATTAAAGGCATGGCGATTGCGTGCAAAAAGGAAAACTCTATTTCCCAATTCCTTTTTTGCTTCTAAAATTAAACGGATTTCTTCCTCAATAAGCATATCTTCCTCAGTATCAGTATGGTAGATAAAAATAAGCTTACTTTTGGGTTTAAGATTATTCCGTAGAGCCCTTAATCCTTGGGTTATTCCTGCATATACTTCGGTGATGCTCTTTGCTTTTTGAGGAATATATAATGCAGAGTAGAAGTTGGGAGGAATTATTTCTGTTTTTTGGATAAATGGTTCTTCTTTTAGATAGACATATTTCTTTAAAAGATAGAATATACTGCAGAGTAAAAGATAGGGAATCTCAGAAAAAATTTCTTTAAATAGTAGACTTACTAAAGCAATAAAGATTAGAGAAGAAGTAAAAAGGTGAAAAACAAAAAAACTAAAGATAAAGGTAAACAATAAATTGATGGTTTCCCAGGGGAGAAGGAATCCTCCTCTAATAAGGAGTAATCTTTTGAATTTATTTTTTTCGGAGATGTTTTTTGCTTTTAAGAAATTAAAAAAAGTAGAAAGAGAATCTTTGAGAATTTTGAGAAAACTAGACGCTATAAAGAGAAAAATAATTAAGGAAATAAAAATCTCCATTTTAATCTAATCGTTTCAAACCTAAAGAGAGGGCAATCTCTCTTGCCTTTCTGTATTCTTCTAAGGTTATTGTTCTATTTATCTCAGGATAATGGTATGCTTCTCCGCAAGGTCTGTACTGGTCCATAATGTTTATGTAACTATTAAGAGAAATTTCTTTAGCAATGAATTCCATTATTTCCTTTGTTCCGGATAAGTCATTAGGCATTACTAAGTGTCGGATAAGTAAGCCTCTCTGGGCAACTCCATTTTCGATGATTAAGTCTCCTACCTGTTTATGCATTTTTTTAAGAACTATTTTGAGATTATCAAAGTAATCAGGACAAAAAGAGAATTCTTGGGACACTTGGGGAGAGGAAAATTTTGCATCGGGCATATAGATATCCACTATTCCTTCTAAAAGTTCAATTACTTCTTCTGATTCGTAACCTCCACAGTTATAGACTAAAGGAATCTTAAGTCCTTTCTCTATAGCCAAAATTAAGGCTTCTACAATTTGAGGTACAAAATGTGTAGGAGTAACTAGATTTATATTATGACAACCAAGCTTCTGCAAAAAGAGCATAATCTCAGCCAATTTTTGGGCAGAAATTTCCTCTCCCTCACCTAAATGGCTTATTGGATAATTTTGACAAAAGACACATTTGAGATTACAATGGGCAAAGAATATTGTCCCTGAGCCGTGTTCTCCCACTAAGCAACTTTCTTCTCCAAAATGGGGAAAATACGAAGATACAGATGCCTTTTCTCCTCCTCCGCAGAATCCTTTTTCTCCCTTTTTTCTTTCTACCAGACATTTACGTGGACAGAGTTGACAAGGAGAGAAAAGTTCCCAGAGATGTTTTAATTTTTTATTAAGTTTATTTTTGTTTTGTAAATAGAGAGGAGTCATAAGAGTTTATCTTTAAGAAAATTTTTGAAAGCAAAAGATAAGGCTGATTCTACATCTTGAATAATAACGACATCGGGTATATTCTCATAAAAAATTTCTTTAAGGTTTAGAAAATTTATGCTCTCTTTTTTATTTAAGTCTAAATAGACAAAGATTTCCTTTTTGGGGATCTCTTTATAGTATTTTTTTATAAACCTATAAAGAAATTCAGTTTTCCTAACTATCGACAATATTATTGTTGGAGGATGAAGTAAAAGGGACATTTTTTTTGCCAATCTTTCTATCTTTTTATAATCCGTTTTTTCTATATGAAAATAATCTATAACCTCTTTTATTACTTCTATATATTTCTCGAAGGGATACACAAATAATAGTTCTTTTCCTATTTCTATATTGTATAATTTCCCCACCTGATAAAGAAGAATAAAAATTAGATCCTCATTTCTATTTTCTCCTATTAATTCATAAATGTCACTTGCCAAGTTGAATATCTCTTCAACAATTTCCGGATCTCCGCCTGAATGAAAAACTGACCAGGTATAATCGATTGCCTCCAAGATAGAGATCTCTTTGTGGAAAAATTTTTGGAAACACTCTCTGATTTCTTTTGTAATCAGAAAAATTTCAACGAGCATTTCATTATTTAATTCGCTAAAATTTATCTCTTCACTAAAATAGTTTATGATGGCATAATCTTCAAAATCTAAATTTTCTTTAGAGAAGATCCTTTTGTACAACTCTTCTATCCACTGGTAATCTTTTATATATATCTTCAAAGTTTTTTCTACACTTAAACCCTCCAAAACTTTCCAGACAAGGCTAGAAGATTTGTGAGGAGGTAGCTCTTTTGCATAAAGATTCCTTGTTTTTTCTACAATTTCTCTTTGGATAAATTTCCGTTTAGAAAAAGGTTGAGATGGATTTCTTCTTTCTAAAGGAGGTTTTTCTAAAGAGAGTAATTTTTCCTGTTTTTCTTTAAAGATTTTTTCTCTTTCTGAGAAAAGATAGGGAAGAAGTTTTTTAAAAATGGCACTCCTTATTTTTTTAATATCTTTATCTAATAAAAGAAAGATTTCTTGAGGGGATATTTTCCTTTCATAATATTTTTGAATAATTATGTTTGTAATTTCATTCTGGAATAAAGCATACCTTTCAAACAATTTTTTTAAATTTATTCTTGCCTCTTCTTTACCTAAAGTAAAATCTAAAATTAATTTCATCTCCTCCTCGGAGATAGTTTCTTTTAAGTTTTCCCAGGAAATTCTTAAGATATACCTTTGCCAATCTTTCTCCTCGACTAAGTCACAGATTTCTATATCTGGACTATTCTTACTTAAGGCTCCCTTTTCTATAATTAACTTTATTTGCCAAGGACGCATACGTAGAAAGGAATAATCGATTAATGCTTTTAAAAGAGAAAAGTCTATATACCTTGAATGTTCCTTGTAAAAGGATTCTATTAAAAGATTTGCCCTATTTTCCCAAAGGGAAAATTTTTGCTCATAAGGGGGAATTTGTTTAAAAATGTGATTCAATAGACCATAGACCTCTAAATCCGAGGGGTTAGTTTTAGAAATAGTTTTGTTTTTTCGAATAAGTGAATACAGGAATAGGAAATCTTCCATTTCCTTTAAACTGTAGCCTTTCTCTTTCATCAAAGAGTAAAGCTGAAAAAAATCTTGAGGAGAAATTTTTTCCTTATTAAATAGATAATAAAAAGTCTCTAAACAGATTTTTTCTTTATAATAATTTTTTAATTCTTCATAGCTAAGGTTATAAATGGGCATAAATCTCTCTGCTAAGTTATATATTTCTGAAAGTTTAAGGAAACAATTCTTTTTGTCTTCGATTATTTTTATAAACTCTTCTTTTAAAGGATAAGGTTTTGTGGGATAAAAATCTTTTAAGATGTCATTACATACTTCGGGAATTAGTTTCTTTATTTGAGAGATGTTAGAGAAAATTTTTCTTATGAATTCTAAATCCCAATCTTTAATCTTTGCCTTCTCCCACCAATACCTTATTTCATCAATGGTAAAGTTTAATTGGTAATTCTTTGCCCAATCTTGAATAATTTCTATTTCTTTTAGGGCATTAATTATTTCCTCACCATTTTTTATCCCTCTGAAATAAAAAAATTGTAGCCAATTTATAATAATCCCTAAAAATTCCTCTTTTTCTTCATAGTTATTTAGATCAAAAGCTAATTCTATGTTTTGATTTTTATAAAATTTTTCAATAATTTCTTTATGTAAAAATAAATTGTAGAGGTTTTCAAAGAATATCTTGGTTTCTTCATCGTCTAAGGAAAGATAGTTGGACCAGTCTAAGAAAAAACCCATCTTATGCATAAATTCTCTTAAGATTTTTTTCTCTCTATATTTTTTAGGATTTATCTTTGTAAGCTCAAGGGGACCGTAGAGATTCTGGAAAGAAGGAAGCGAATAGACTAATTTGAAACGGTAGAGGAGATTTTTTAACTTTAATTCTGATTCTTGAGGCTCTCTCCTATAAAAATTTAGCCATTTTTCTGCCCAATAGCTTAAGAAAGAAGTATAGAGATTTTTTCGGGAGATATCTATTTCTTCAAACCTCCCGTATATATCAGTAAAGATAGGATCCCTTTTTAATCTTTCCATGAAAGAGAAAAAGAGGGGAATCTCTTCTTTTTTTATTTTATTCTCCCAAAAGAATTCAGACCAAGAAAGGATGTTTCCGATAAAGATCCCTTCATCGATCTTTTTCTCCTCTTCTTCCAAAAGGGAAAATTCTTCTTTATAATAAAGCCATCTCAGTCTTATTCCCTCATCCATACTTATTTTTTCTTCTCGAGAAAGAGGAGGGGAAAATTTTTTAATTTCCTCAATGACTTTTTCAACAATCTCCATAAATAGAGGATATTCCTTTTCTTCTATACCTAAGGTGATTAACCAATCAATGATTTCTTTTTGAAGATTTTTATCCCTTAAAGACCCATAGGTATATCCAAAGAGCCCTCGCGTATTTCTAAGAAATTCTTTCCTTTTCTCCTCCCATTCCTTTTTTGAATATTTTAAAAAAGTAAATATCCCTAGTTCCTCTTTCTTTTTTGCTTCCCAATTAAGATAAGTTTCTATTTTCTCTAGGGGAATATCGTGGGGTTCTAAGAATAAAAATTGTTTATCTTCTTCGATATATTGCTGAAGGTCTTGAATATCTTTTAATCCCAGAAAATTTTTTATTTCTACATAGTAAAGGTATAATCCTAAGATTCTTGGATCGATTATTTCTTCCAATTGAGTTTTTTCAGGATAGGGTAAGAGAGGAGAGATGTATTTTGCCCACCAGGGAGAGAGTTTTTCAATTTCCTCTTCGCTTAAAGGGAAAAGCAAAAAGAGAGCCTTGAGGTCTATTAGATAATTTTTTATATTTTCTTCTTTACGGAATCTTTTGGCATAGTTGATAAAAATTAATTCTAAGATTTCCTTCTTCTCCTCATTAAGAGAAAGGATTTCTTTAAGGGGAAGGATTTCCTCTTTTATATCTATACCGCTTTCTACAATTTTTTTTCTTATTCTTTCTCGAGATTCTTTTTCCTTATCCCAAAGCTTATCTAAAAACTCAATAACCTTTGATTCTTTTTCGTGTCCTTTTTTAAATAACTCTCTTCTTTCTTTAATATTCTCTTCCTTTTCTCTTTCATTTTTTAAAAAATTTAGAGCGTGTGTTTTCTGGGCATAATTTTTTAGGATAAATTCTTCTCTTCTTTTTTCTCTTTCTTTCATAAAGTTGGGATTGAATTTAAAAAAAGTAATTTTTTTCCATAAGAGATCGAGTTTAGGAAAACTTAGAGAAAAAAATTGAAACGGGGATATTTTTACAATGTCTAAGAATTTTATCTGGAAGTCTTTGAGATCATCTTTAGCCTTATAAAGATTTTTTTGCTCTTCTATATATTTAAAGATTGCGGAACTTAAACTATATGCTCCATATATTCCAATCCTCTCTTCCTTAAAATCTTGAAATATGTTTTCTAATTCTTCTTTACATATTTTCTCCTTTTCTTCTAAAGATTGGATAAAGTAATTGTAAAAATCTACTGTTTTAGGAAAATCTCTCCAAATCTCTTTTATTTTTTCCTCTCTTTCTTTATAAAGGTAGGTTAAAAGATTTATTTCCTGAGGAGAAAATTTCTCTATTTCTAAATTCAACAATTTTAAAAATGGGTCATTTTTAATAATCTCTTCTCTAGAGAGAGAAGAGGATAATTTTTGTAATTTATCTATATCGATTTCAGAGATTTCTTTTCCAAGGAATTCTTTCTTTTTTATATGGAGAATCTTTCTTTCGATTTGGTAAATTTCTTCTTCAATTTTATTCTTAATTAGACTCAGATCCCTTAGTTCTTCGCTAGAGATTAAACCAAGTCTTTCCTTGAGAATAAAAATTCTAAAGATTTCCTCAAAGAGAGAACCTATTTTTTCAACCTTTCCTTTCCATTCATCTAAATTTTTGAGCGTGTAAAATGAATCTATATTTATTAAATCTTCCTTTTTACTCTTTATAAGCGATAAAAGAGATGCTCTTTCTTTATGGAGAACGGGGTAAATTTTTTCTAAAAGTAGACTTACTTTATATAAGGACAATTTCTTTTGAGTTTCTAAAGAGATTAAGTCTTTGATATAGATTTGTTTTTTTTCTAAAATTTCATCTTTTATAGATAATATTTTTATCTTCTGTTGGATTATACGCTCTTTTATATCAGGAGAAATTTTTTTCTCTAATTCTTTAAGTAAACTTCCCTGTTCATTGGATAGTTCTTCTAAATATTGAATCCTTCTTTGGGTTGTTTGTAAAATTTTTTGATTGTAAGATCTTTCTTTCTCTTCTTGTTCTTTTTCGAGTTGTTCTTTTAAAGAAAGATATTCTTTAAAAAGATTAATTGTCTCTCTGTTTAAATAAGGTAAGGGAGGCTGAGGATTTATTTCGAGTCTAAAGGGTAAAAAAATTTCTCCCTTTAATAGACTCTCTTTAGAAGGATAGAAAACCCTACCTTCTCCTTTTGCTAAAAGTTTTAATTCCTCGTTGAGGAGATTTTTAATTATTTCTTTCTTTTTAGAAATTTTATGGGGGAAATATTTTTTATAAAGGCTATCTATATCTAATTCCTCATACGATGAGAAAGGGATGTTTTCTAAATCAGAGGTTTTAATTGTTTCCTTTAGCCCTAACCAACTTAAATAAACCTCTTCTTCTCTTTCTAAAAGACTCATCTTCTGTTTAAGTACTTCTATCTCTTTTATTTTTTTATCAAATTGATTATAAAGGGGAGAATTCAAGGCAAGATTATATAGAGAATGAGTAAGTTCAAAAATCTCTTTCTGAAGATTTTGTCTTTTTTGTGCTAAGAATAAAGAGCACCAATTTTGGAATAATTCTTTGATAAGTTTATCTTTCTCTTCTTCATAGAAACATTTTAGCCAATTATCGAGGGAAGATAAATATCCATAATTTTGCCCTGTTGCGGAAATAAGCTCTTTTATAACCATTAATTCCCTTTCTATCTTTTTAAGGGATAAGGAATTTTCTTGAGTAAAGTCGATAAGGTAATCGAGTTGGGGAAGAGAAGGAGCCTGATTTAACTCAATCTTTAAAGGATTTAAGTTATATCTTAAGAGCTCTTTTTTAAGTAAATCTTCTTCTCTCTCAAGGTTAATTAGAGCCAGAAATGTTTCTAAGCAGATTTTTTCTAAAGAAGAAAATTCTTCAAAAGAGAGAGAAAGTCCTTTTGTTTCTTTTATTTTTTCTAAAATTTCCTTAAGGATCTCTTTTCTTTTTTGAATATAATAAAGTCGAAGACCGATTCTCTCCTCTTCAAGTTCATTTTTTAATTCTTCAATTTCGATTTCTATTCTGTCTCGTTCATAAAGATAAGAGTAGATTTTTTTATCTATGGATAAGGGAAGGGGGAAAGAGAAGAAGGTATAGGGAAAATTTGTTGGAATGATAAGGTAATAGATTGTGTGGGGATATTTATCTTTTCTCTCTTGGAAAAAATTTTTATCCCATTCTAAGAGCTCTTTTTTCTTTTCCATTATTTCTTTCTCAAAACCTATCTTTAGATTATCAAAAATTTCCTCTGATTCTATTTCTTTATGGAGATTGAATTTCTCTTTTAATAAACTTAGATAAAAAGATTTTTCTTTTTCTCTATCTTCTATCTCCTTTTCTAAAATTTCTTTTTCCTTTCTTAACCATTCCATTGCCTGAGGGGTGGTTTCAGGATAGAGGGAGGGAATTTGAGAGAAAGATTCTTTTAATTCTTTAAAGAGAGAGATCTCTTTATCTTTTTGTTTTAGAAGAGCCAAATTATCGAATAATTCTTTTAAAATAAAAAATTTTGTTTTCTCAATCTCTAAATCGTCAAGTGAGTAAATAAGTGCTTCACGAAAAAGTATAGGATTGGATACTTTTTCAGGTGAGGTAGTGATAAGTTTATAAGTGGAGAAACGTTTGAGTAGTTCTTTTCTTAAGTATTCTAAACGAGGAGACTTTTTAAATAAATCCTCTTGCCAATTTTCTGAAGAGAAAGAAAAGGTAGTTTTTAAAATAAGGAAAAGTAATAAAAAATACCTCTTCTTCATTTTTATACTATTTTACATTTTTTTGGAAAATTTGCTATAATTTTAATAATAATACCATGAAAAATTTCCAGATTGCCAAAATCTTTAATCAATATGCTGACCTTTTAGAGATAAAGGAAGATAATCCCTTTAAGATCCGTGCCTACAGAAAGGCGGCACAGAATTTAGAAAGTCTTACCGAAGATATAGAGAAAATTGCTCAAGAGGACCGTCTTCAAGAAATCCACGGAATAGGTAAAGACCTTGCGGAGAAAATAAAGGAGTTTCTTAATACGGGAAAGATTTCTAGCTTTGAAGAATTGCGTCAGACTGTTCCTGAGGGGGTAATGAAGATGCTGGAGATCCCGGGAGTAGGACCAAAGACGGCAAAAATGCTCTATGAAAAAGCAGGGATTAAGAGTATTGAAGAGTTAGAAAAGCTTGCTCGAGAACATAAACTGAGTGGACTTCCGGGATTAAAGGATAAAACTGAGGAAAATATTCTCAAGGGAATTGAACTTCTGAAAAAAGGGAAAGAGAGGATGCTCTTAGGAACTGCCCTACCTTTGGCAGAGTCGATTATTTCAGGATTAAAGGATTTGAAAGAGGTAAAGAGAATTACTTATGCAGGGAGCTTACGAAGGATGAAGGAGACGATCCGAGATATAGATATTTTAATTACCTCCACACATCCTGAGAAGGTAATGGATAGATTTGTAAAACTTCCTCAAGTAAAAGAAGTATTGGCTAAAGGACCAACAAAATCGAGTATCTTAACTTATGAAGGGATTCAGGTAGATTTAAGAGTAGTAGAGCCAGAGAGTTTTGGCTCATGTCTACTTTATTTTACTGGTTCAAAACAACACAACATCCATTTACGCAGTCTTGCTCAGAAGATGGGACTAAAGGTAAGTGAGTATGGAGTATTTGAAGAAAAGACAAATAAGAATTTAGCCAAAAATAAAGAGGAAGCGGAGATTTATAAAATCTTAGGACTTTCTTATATCCCTCCGGAATTGCGCGAAGATTTAGGAGAGATTGAAGCAGCTGAAGAAGGGAAATTACCGGATTTGGTAGAACTGGAGGAGATAAAAGGAGATTTACATGTTCATTCTAAGTGGTCAGATGGGGCTTATTCCTTAGAAGAGATTGCTGAGGAAGGGATGAGAAGAGGTTATGAATATATTGCTATTACTGACCATTCCCAAAGCTTAGGGATTGCCCGGGGATTAAATGAAGAGAGATTATTGAAGCAGATTGAAGAGATAAGAAGATTGAATCAGAAATTTAAAAATTTTCGTCTCCTTGCCGGTATAGAGGTGGATATTCGTAAAGATGGTTCTTTAGACTTAGATAAGAAAGTTTTGGAGAAATTGGACATTGTAATTGGAGCTTTGCATACGGGATTTAAACAATCTAAGGAGGAATTGACCAAAAGAGTAATTAAAGCTATGGAGACAGGATTAATAACTATCTTTGCTCATCCTTCGGGAAGACTTCTAGGAGAAAGAGAAGCCTATGAATTGGACTATGAGGAGATTTTTAAAATGGCAAAGAAGAAAAATATCTATTTAGAGATAAATGCCTATCCTCAGAGATTAGACCTTACCGATATAAATTGCCGAGCGGCAAAGAATTTTGGAATTGTGATGAGTATTGGTACGGATGCTCATACACTAAACCAACTTGATTATCTTCGTTTTGGAGTAGCAGTTGCCCGAAGAGGATGGCTGGAGAAGAAAGATATTCTCAATACTTTTTCTTTAAAAGAACTTCTTAAAAAATTAAAGAAGTAAAAGAACTTCAACCCACCTTTTAAACAAGAAATTTTTAAGTTAGGAAAATATTCTAAAATATCTTTTGCGGAGAAACTTTTTTTATTTGTAAATCAAAGTTACAGGGGGTAAATAAAGTTTACAAGAATAAGTTTCTATTTTTTATATACTTATGTATTTCAATTTATTAAAGTAGAAAAAATTTACATTGTTTTCTATTTAGTTTAAGTACCAAATTTAATTTTAAAAAGAATTTTGTGGATAAGTGTAGATTTATCAATATTTTCAAAGAATAAATGATTTAATTTTGTTTTCCAAATTTTGGTATAATATTTGCTATATAGTAGAGATGATGAAAATTATTTTTAAGCAGAAAAAAAGAGAATTAGTTTTTTTCCTATTGGTAAATTTATTATTTAATCTCCTCACATTTGCAGAAGAGACCAACCTCCCTCCCCTTGTAAAAATTTCTTGCCAGCCGAAAGAAGGGTTTAGTCCTTTAGAAGTGCAATTTTCGAGTGAAGGAACCCATGATCCCGATGGGGAAATTGTATCTTACTTTTGGACTTTTGGAGATGGAGAACATTCAGAGGAAGCCCATCCTAAACATGTTTTTAATTATCCTCCCGCAGTTTATTTTGTGCAATTAATGGTTGTGGATAATAAAGGTGCAGTTACTGTCTCTTCTCCTCTTCAGATTAAAGTGAGAGGAGTTGAAGAGGATATAAATAAGAAACGGCTCATTGAGTTTCAAGAAAAACAGTTACGCTTTGCCTATAAGGAAGAATTCCGTCTCAAAGACCTCTATCGCTCAGGGCCATATGTGAGAGGAGAAATAGATATTGCAGGAACGGGTTTTGCTTTGGCAGGACTTTGTGTAGCAGTAGAACATAATTTAATTCCTTTTGAAAAGGGAAGAGATTTTGCTTTAGCTACAATAATGCGATGTTTAGAATTGCAGAGAAATCCTCAGACAAGTTTTTTGGGATTTTTATACCATTTCTATATATGGGATCAGGCTAAAGAAAGGTTCTCTCATAAAGAGGATGTGGAAGTTTCTACCATTGATACTGCTTTACTTTTAGCGGGTATGCTTACTGCTGGGGAATACTTTGGAGGGATTGTTCGCGAGAAGGCAGAGGAATTTTATACTCAGATTAACTGGAAAGGATTTTTTGATTGTTCAAAAAGACAATTTCGCATGGCTTGGAAGAAGGGAAATTTTTTTGGTTATTGGGATTTTTATACTGATGAGATTCTACTTATTTCTCTCTTAGCCATAGGAGCACCTAATCCTGAGTATCGAGTTTTTCCAGAAGATGCTTTTTCGGGATTTAGGGTAGTTTGGGGAAGATACAATTTAGGAGAAAGTTATGTTTATACTTGGTGGGGAAGTCTTTTTACTTACCTTTATGCCCATATGTTTTTCGATTTTAAAAAACTTGGTCCAGATAGATTTTATAAAATAGATTGGTGGGAAAATACGCGTAGGGCAATCAAAGCAGATATTCAATATTGTCGGGATGAAGGTTATCCAGAAAATGTTTGGGGATTGTCTGCCTGCTGGTCGCGCACAAGACCAAAATGGGATGAATGGGAATACCGTTCGGATGTAGGAGGAGGGTTATCGGGAGAAGGTCTTCGTTATGGGAATAAGAAAAATGGAGTTTGGCCAATTGCTCCTTTTATTACGATAAGCTGTCTTGCCTTCTTTGATTTAGAAAACGACCTTAAAAATAATCCCGCATTTTTAGCTTTTGATTTTATGGAAAAAAATATTTATAATCATGAAGGTTTTATAATTGAATCCTTAGATGCAAATAGCTTAGATAAAGAAGGGAAGCCACAACAGAATTGTTCCTTTGTAGTAGGAATGGATATATTGACTCCTGCCTTGATGATTGAGAATGCCTTTTCTGGACTTATCTGGGAATATTTTATGCGCAACTACTATATTAAACAGGCAGTAAGTTTAGTCTTTTCCTCTTGATTTACCAAATTTTCTTTACTTCTTAAAAACGTTCTTGTAAAATTTTTTTATCCATCCAAAATGAAAAAGATAAGAGTAGGAGTAGTAGGCGTAGGTAAATTGGGTTTCATCCATACAAGGATTTATTCTCAGATGAAAGATGTGGATTTGGTAGGTATATGTGATATTGAGGAAGAGAAATTAGAAAAGATTGCCCAAAGATTTAAGACAAAACCATATACCGATTATCATCAATTAATCCCTCTGGTGGAAGCAGTAAGCATTGCAGTTCCTACTACTCTCCATTATTCTATTGGAAAAGATTTTCTGGAAAACGGTATACACTGCTTAATTGAAAAACCCCTTACCGCAAATTTAAAAGAGGCGGAAGAACTTCTTAAAATAGCCAAAGAAAAAAACTGTATTCTTCAAGTGGGGCATATTGAAAGATTTAATCCCGCAATCCAAGAAATATTAAAACTTCCTGGGAAACCCCGTTTTATTGAATGTCACCGTTTAGGTAAGTTTGCTCCCCGTGTAAAAGATGTGGGAGTAGTTTTAGATTTAATGATCCATGATATAGACATAATCCTTACTTTAGTAAAGGAAAAAATTAAGACCATCGACGCTATTGGAGTAAATGTGCTCACCGAGTATGAAGATATTGCCAATGCCCGAATCAGATTTCAAGATGGAACTATCTGTAATTTGACTGCGAGTCGTGTATCTGATGAGATAATGCGTAAGATACGCATCTTTAAGGAAAATTCCTATATCTCTTTAGATTACTTTAAGCAGAAAGTTTTAATATATTATAAAAGGAAAGATAAGATTATTTCCCAAGTCCTTCCGGTAAAAAAGGAAGAACCCCTTAGAAAAGAACTCCGTTCCTTTATTGATTGTATTCGGAAAAAAGAAACCCCCATCGTTTCCGGAGAGGAAGCATATCTGGCTTTAAAACTTGCTTTTCAGATCCTCAAAAAGATTAAAGAAAATGAACGAAAAAACTATCTTTATTGTCGCCGGTGAATACTCTGGAGACCTCCATGGAGCAGGCTTAGCTAAAGCTTTAAAGAAAATAAATCCCCAGATAAAACTCTGTGGAGCAGGTGGAGAACTTATGAAGAGTGCGGGAGTGGAAATCTATTATAACTTTTTAGACTTAGCGGTAGTAGGTTTTTGGGAAGTGGTTAAAAATCTGAAGAAATTTAAGAAAATTTTTAAATTTCTCTCTCAGAAATTAGATATGGTAAATCCCGATGTGGTTATCCTCATCGACTATCCGGGATTCAATTTGCGTTTTGCAAAAGAAATTAAAAAAAGAAACATAAAACTTATTTATTATATCTCTCCCCAGATCTGGGCATGGGGAAGAAATAGGATTAAATTAATTAGAAAATTTGTGGATAAAATGATTGTAATTTTTAAGTTTGAGGAAGAATTTTATAAAAGCTATGGAATAGATGCGAATTTTGTAGGACATCCCCTCTTAGATATAGTTAAACCTTCTTTACCCAAATCCGAACTTCTAAAAAGATACAATCTTTCTCCAGATAAAAAAACTATTGCTCTTCTACCCGGCTCCCGTGAAACGGAAGTGAGAAGACATCTACCTCTGATGCTAAGAACAGGAGAAATTATTCAAAAAAAAATCCCTGCGGTACAGTTTATTCTCTGTCGGTCTCCTTCTATATCTGAAGATATCTTCTTCCCATACATAAGACATTCTCCATTAAACATTACACAACTAACAAATAGTTATGATTCCATAGAATTGGCCGATTTTGTTATTGTGGCTTCAGGGACAGCTACTTTAGAAACCGCCATTTTAGGAAAACCAATGGTGATAATCTATAAGACTTCTTTTCTTACCTGGGCAATGATTAAGCCTCAGATAAAGATACCTTATATCGGTTTAGTAAATATTGTAGCAGGGGAAAAGATTGTTCCTGAATTTATACAATATGAGGCAAATCCAGGAAAGATTTCCCAAAAAGTAGTCGACATCTTGACCAATCAAGAAAAGCAAACGGAGATAAAGAGAGATTTGTGTAAGATAAAAGAAAAATTGGGAGAGCCCGGAGCAACAGAACGGGCGGCAAAGATAATTTTGGATTATATTTAGTCTCTAATCGGTATGCCTTTTTTCTTTAAATACCTCTTTGCCTGAGAAATAGAGTATTTACCATAATGGAAAATAGAAGCAGCTAAGACTGCATCTGCTCCGGCGATTTTAAAAGCTTCGTAGAGATGTTTTAGATTTCCCGCTCCTCCCGAAGCAATTACGGGTATCTTAACTGTCTCAACAATCTTTTTTGTCAGAGCTAAATCGTAACCTAATTTTGTTCCATCCCTATCCATACTGGTTAAAAGGATTTCTCCTGCTCCTAAATCAAAAACTTTTTTTGCCCACTCAATTGCATCTAAACCTGTGGGAGTTCTGCCTCCGTTAATGTATACTTCCCATCTCCCTTTTGGGTTTTTCTTAGCATCGATTGCTATCACTATGCATTGACTTCCAAATTCTTTTACTGCCTCTTTAATCAAATTAGGATTTTTTACCGCAGAAGTATTTATAGAGATTTTATCTGCTCCTGAAGCAAGAAGTAAACGGATCTCTTCTAAATTTTTAATTCCTCCTCCCACAGTAAAAGGGATAAAGACTACCTCCGCAGTCCTTTTTATTACTTCGATTAGAGGAGAACGCTTCTCAAAACTTGCGGTAATATCTAAGAAAACCAGTTCATCCGCACCTTCTCGGTCGTAGATCTTTGCCTGTTCTACTGGATCTCCGGCATCACGCAGGTTGACAAAATTTATTCCCTTTACTACCCGCCCATCTTTAACATCCAAACAAGGGATAATCCTTTTGGCTAACATATCAAATATTTATTTTTTAAGAATTAGCAATTTTAACAAAATTTTTTAGAATCTTCAGACCAAAATTTTGACTTTTTTCAGGATGGAACTGTATCCCAAAAATATTATCTTTCTGAATTACCGAAACAAATCTTATTCCATAATCGGTAGTGGCTAAGACAATATCTTTGTCCTTAGGTATGCAGTAATAGGAATGCACAAAGTAGAAAAATGTATTATCCGGAATATCTTCCAAAATATCATTTTTTTGAACTTGTGATTTTTGGTTTTTGATTTTATTAATCTGATTCCATCCCATATGGGGTATCTTTAAATTTTTAGGGAATCGCCTTACTATACCTTTAATTATATCCAATCCTTTATATATTCCATGTTCTTGACTATAACTGAACAATAATTGCATCCCTAAACAGATTCCCAGAAATGGTTTTCCTTTTTTAATCTCTTCTAATAAAGTAGGAATAATCCCCAAATCTCGGAGGTGTTTCATTCCCTGACCGAAAGCACCTACTCCGGGAAGAACGATTGCTTTTGCTTTTTCTAAATCCTTATCTTGAGAAGTAACTAAAACCTTTGCTCCTATCTTCTCAAATGCCTTTTCTACACTTCTTAAATTTCCCATTCTATAATCAATGATAGCAATCATTTTCTCATATCTTAACAGATTAAAAAATTTCCTTCAAGCAGATTTATAATTTTAATTTTCTTGACAAGAGAGTTTCTCTCTTAGTAAAATTTTAAAAAATAAAATTTCCTGATTGGGGAAGGAATTCCCTGTGCGATTCAGGGAGCTGCCCCGCAACGGTAATCCCCGAAGATACATCGGGGGAGCCCGGTCGATCCCCAATCATGGTAAGTACCTTCGCGGGAGGGGAAATGGTTTTGATTTGTGGCCCACCGACGAAGGTGGGTTTTTTGTTTGTATAAAAATCTAACCTAAACTAATCAGGAGGATAAAAATGAAAAAAATAATTTTTACTTTATTATTAGGGAATTTACTTATTGGGAATAGGATAGTTAAAAGTGAAGAGATAGAATTGGAAAGGATAGTAGTTACCCCTTTACGTTATACTCAGGAAATCAGTAAAGTTCCTTTTTCTGTGACGGTGATTACAAAATCGGATATAGAAAAAACCAATGCTCAAACTATGGTAGATTTATTAAGGCCATTTTCAGGGGTAACCGTAAGAGATTATTTTGGAAATGGTGTAAAAGCCTCTGCAGATTTACGTGGGTTTGGAGAGTTTGCCGGAAGTAATACCTTAGTATTAGTGGATGGAAGAAGAGTTAATGAGGTTGACTTAAGTGGAGTAAGCTGGACTCAGATACCTTTAGAAACAGTAGAAAGGATAGAAATAATAAGAGGAATGGGGAGTGTACTTTATGGCGATAATGCGGTAGGAGGAGTGATTAATATTGTTACTAAAAAAGGAGAGGGGAAGCCGTTTTTTGAAATAGAGACAAATGTAGGAAGCTACGAAACAGAAAAGTATCGTTTGGAATTTGGAGGAAGAAAAGAAATTCTTTCCTATTTTTTACAATTCAATCGCCATTCCACCAATGGATATAGAAAAAATAGTGATTATAGAGGAGAAGATTTCTTTGGGAAAGTTATTTATGATTTTACAGATTGTATCTCTTTAAATTTAAGTGGAGGTTATCATAATGCAGATTTTGGTTTGCCAGGAGCTTTAAGGGAGAGCCAATTGAGAATATTTTCTCGTCGGGATACAATATTTCCTGAAGATAATGTAGGAGAAGAGGATGGGTATTTAAATTTAGAATTAAAATCAAAGATAAATGAGGCTTTAGAGTTCGATAATCAACTTTCTTTCCGGCGTAGAGAGGTAGATAATTATCTTTTGAGTTCTCAAGCTTTAGACCATCGGGAAATAGATACTTTAAGTTTTAGACCTTCTTTTATCTTAGAAACCACATTATTAGGAAGAAAAAATAAATTTATGGGAGGGATAGATTTTTATTGGATTGATTCTTTAGTCGATGCTTATTCTGGTTTTGGTTCTATCTATTATGAAGGGGAAAAGATGCGCGAAACAGCTATAGATAAGGATAGCATAGGTTATTATTTTCAAAATGAGATTGAATTTAAAGAAAATCTTAATTTTTTATGGGGTTATCGATTAGAGAAAACAAAATATAGTTTTTCTTCTATCCCACAACCTGGAATATGGAGTGCTGATCCTTGGATAAGTTCAATTAGAGTAGAAGAAAGTTTAAAATTGGATGAGGAATCTTTTAATTTAGGTTTAAACTATCTTTGGAAAGATGATTCTAAAATTTTTATCAATTTTGGAAAGAGTTTTCGTTTCCCTGCTACAGATGAGTATTACAGTATTTGGGCGACTCCTCCGGTAAATGCCGAACTTCTACCGCAGACTGCTTATAATTATGAGATAGGTATGGAGAATAAATTTAACCCTTCTTTTAAAATTGGTCTAAATTTATTTGACATGCGGTTGAGAAATGAGCTTTATTATGATCCCATAACTTTTACCAATAGAAACTATGATAAGACAGAACATAGAGGTATGGAAATTTTTGCAAAATGGAGGACTTGGGAATGTTTGACTATCGAGGGAAATTACAATTTTACAGAAGCAATTTTTAAAGAGGGGAATTATTCGGGTAATCAAATTCCCTTAGTCCCTAGGCATAAATTTTCTTTAATTGGGGGTTTAGATTTATTTAAAAGATGGCAGTTAAATACAGTACTTAATTATTGTGGAGAGAGATTTTTTATTAACGACCAGATGCACGATTATCCTCCCTTAGATGATTTTTTAACTGTAGATGTTAGATTAAAATATAGATTTAAGGAAGGGGGAGATATCTATTTTGGGATAAATAATCTTTTTAACGAAAAGTATTCTGAATATGGGGCGATATCTATACTTTATAATGAGCCAGGCTTTTATCCTGCGCCGGAGAGGAATTTCATTATGGGTTTGTCTTATAAATTTTAAAATGTAGAAAGCACACTTTTTTGATATAATAAATTTAATGGACCGGATATTTTTTCGTGCATTGGTTATTTCTTTTTTAGGTCATGTCTTAGTCTTTTTTCCCTGGCCAAGTTTTAAAGATAGGCTCACTTATCCAAAATTTTCGGAGATGGAAATAAATTATTTTGAAATAAAACCCAAAGTAAAAGAAGAGATAAAGATAACCAAAACCATCCCTCCGGAAGAGAAGAAAATAGAGATAAAAGAGGAAAAAGAGCCTACACAAATTAAAGAGGAGATTAAAAAAGAGGAGAAGGTTTCTTCACCGATTACCAAAGAGGAAGAATGGGTAAAGAAGGATTTTTCTACTTTAAGTAAAGAACCCGCCTTCTTGGATTATTATCGGGCAATCCGTGAGAAGATAAAAATTTCTGCTAACAGAAATAAGCCCTTATTCTTTAATCCTGGGGAGGTTTGTATATTTTTTGTTCTGGACAATAGGGGTAACCTGAGGAGATTAAAGGTTATTGAAAATAAATCAACCGATGATCCCCTTTTACGGGAAGTTGCTCTTAGAAGTATTGAATCCGCTTCTCCTTTTCCTCCTTTTCCTCCGGAATTGAAGCGTGAACAAATTGCCTTTAATATAATCATTTCCTTTGAAATACGTTAAAATTAAATTAAATAAAGTTAAATTTAGGTAAATAAAAATAAGAAAATTCTTGACAAATTATTTCAATTATGCTACGGTAGAATTGAAATTCAAAAAGGAGGTTATTTTGTCTCGTTTAATGGATATAAATGAGCTTGCCTCTTATTTAAAATTGGAAAAACAGACCCTTTATAATTGGCTCCATCAGAAAAGAATTTCCGGGATTAAAGTGGGCAGGGTATGGCGTTTTGACCGTAAGGCAATAGATAGATGGTTAAAATCAAGGGTAGTGAAAGCAGAAAATAATCGGCATCCTAAAAGAAAAAAGAAAAATGGCTAATCTCCAAACAGGAATTCATACTGGTAAAAGTTCTATCGAAGTAGTACAGATAAAAAAGACTCTTACCGGATATCAATTGCTCAATTGGGGAAGAAAAGAAATTTCCTCCTCAGGTTTATCTCCATTAGAAGTAAGTAATTTATTAAAAGAGGTTCTTAAGGAAAACCGAATTGAACCAGTAAATGTGATTACTTCTCTACCTGATTCAGAAGTCCTTTTAAGATATTTTAACTTACCCTTACTTTCTCCTAAGGAGAGGGACAGTGCCATCCGTTTTGAAGCTCAAAAATATATCCCTTTTAAGATGGGAGAGGTGGCTAGTTCCTATTTTACCCTTCCTGCCCGCGAAAAAAAGAAAGAGTTGCAGGTAATTTTTTTGGCTACTAAAAGAGATTTATTGAATAAACATTTAGAAATATTAAAGGAGGCAAATATTGAGCCAGAGGCAGTAGAAGTTTCTTCGTTGACCCTGATGCGTCTCTTAAGAATACTTAATCTCTTAGATGGTAAAAACTTAAGTGCAATTGTCCATATAGAAAAAGATGAAGCAGTAATTACTATCTGTGATAAAGATGTTCCCTATTTAATGCGTGATTTTTCTCTTTTACCCCAGGAAGCATTGAGTTTAGATGAGCTAAAGATTAAAAGAGAAGAACCTACTCCATACGATATCCTTTTACGTGAAATTCAGTTGTCTCTTGATTATCATTATAAACGTTTTCCCAGCCTCACTATAGAAAGAATAATTCTTGTAGGAGAAAATAGTCTGGAAAATTGGAAAGCAAATTTAGAAAGGGATTTAAAGATAAATACCTTTATTGCTAATCCAGGAATTATTTTTGGTAAAGGGGTCAATTTAAATTCTCAATCTTCTACAGCAGTAGGATTAGCCTTAAGAGGATTTTTCCCCTGGGATAAGAAAATCAGTCTCCTCGAAAAAGAAATTCCTAAAGTTAAAAAAGTAGAAATCCCTAAGGAAGAAAAAGTAGTTTTAACACGCACTTTTCTTCTGGGGTTATTCTTTAGTTTAGTAATCATGATTTTTGTACATTTTCTCCTATCTTCGCAGATAAGGATTATTAAAGATAAGCTCAACCAGGTAAGGAAGGTAAGGGAAAAAATAAGTAAAGAGTGGATAAGTAGCAGTAAAGAAGAGTTAAATAAAATTTATCAAGAGTGGAATAGAAAAAGGAATATCTTTGTTAATTTGTTAGAGAAAAGGCTTTATCTTACTCCTTATTGGAGTGAGCTTCCTCGTCTATTACCCGAAGGATTATGGTTTGAAACTATGCAGATAGAGTCTAAGATCGATGATAATACAGGAAAAAAGATTGTTAAGTTGGCTATCGAAGGAATAGCCTTTTCGGGAAAAGAAAATAAATCGGAAGCAGATTTAATCAATGAATTTGTAACTAATTTAAAGAGTAGTCCTATTTTTTCTCCGGAATTTAAAAAAGTAGAGCTTGGTTTTATGGAAAAAAAGACAATGGGTAATTTTACCGTAACTCATTTTAGAGTGAACTGTTCAAATTGAGATGGTTACAGTTAACCAAAAAAATTTAATAATTATAATTTTAATTGGGATTTTTACCATAATGGTGACTCTTAAATGGATTTATGAACCCCGTTCTCAAGAAATAAAAGCTTTACTTAAAACCTTGGATGAAGAATATGAGAAAAATAAGATTTTTCTTGAAATAAAAAGAACTAAAGAGGATGTGGAAAGAAGAGTTGATGAAGATTTGCTTAAGTCTGAAAAAGATCTCCCCTGGTTATTGGGTAAAGTATCGGAGATTTTTAAATCTTTAGGATTAGAAATTATTTCTTTAGAACCTCAGCCTTTAGAGAAAGGGATTTACTATACACGTATGCCGGTTAAGGTTAAGACTGTGTGTAATTATCATAAGTTGGGAGAATTGATCAGTAAATTGGAAAATTTAGATAAATTTGTAGATGTAGGCTTCTTGGAGATAAAACCTTTAGGGGAATTGACGGAAAAGGAAGAAAAGAAATCCTTGGTAAGTAGAAAGAAAGATGAGAAAGGTTTTGTTCTCCTGGAGACTACTTTAAGTGTAAATTCTCTTTATCCAAATTACTGATGAAGAAGAAATTATTATTTTTATTTTTGGTTTTTTTTATAAGCTTAGGGATAAAAAAGGGAGTATTTTCTCAAGAGAAAAAGGAACTTAAATATTTTGGGGTAAACTATCGCGATCCCTTCTTAAGTTTTCTTCCGGAAGAAAAACCAGTAGTAAAAGAAGAAAAAGTTAATCCTCCAGATTTAAAACTCCAAGGAATTGTTTGGGGTTCAGATAAGCCCAGGGCAATTATAAATGGAACAGTCTTAGGAAAAGGAGATAAACTGGGAGAGGTAGAAATATTAAATATAGACAGAAAAGGGGTGGAATTTAGCTATAAAGAACATATCTTTTTATTGGAAAGAGTTAGTGGTATAATAAAAGAAAAAATGGAATAAATGGAGGGGAAAATGGGAGAAAGAAAAATTATTTGGTTTGTAATATTTTTAAGTTTTTTCTTCTTAGGGAAAGGATTTTGCGAAAAACCGGGAGAGATACTTATCTCTATGGATTTTAAGGAAGCATCTTTAAAGGATGTCTTAAAGATTCTTTCTCAACAATCGGGTTTAAATTTTGTGGCTAGCCATGAAATTGAGGATAGAAAAATAACCTTATATTTTGAGAATGTAAGGGTGGAGGATGCTTTAAATACTATATTGAAAGCAAATAATCTAACTTATGAGCAACCCCCAGGAAGTAATATTATCGTGATTCAGGAGCTACTTATGCCGGAGGTGGAGACAATTACACGTATCTATACCTTAAACTATGCAAAGGCAGAAGCAGTAAAAGACCTTTTTGAAAAGATGCGTGAGAAACGAGAAGGAGCGGTTACTAAAGAAGGGAAGGTTATGCGTGAGCCGATTAAGGCAGCGGGACTTTTGACGGAATATGGGAAAATTGTTGCGGATGTAAGGACAAATAGTTTGATTATTACCGATATCCCAGCGCAATTTCCCATTATTGAGGAGGCTTTAGCAAAACTTGATGAGGCAACTCCTCAGGTGATGATTGAGGCAGAGCTCTTAGAGACAACTGTAGGGACAATAGAGAAGTTGGGAGTGGAATGGGCAGAGACAATTGGGGTTTATACTGGACCAGTACAAACAACCAAGTTTCCTTTTAGAAAACACGATTTTCCAGAAGCAGTGGATAAGACAAAGGGTATGGCTTATGGAACGCTTTCGATGGCAGATTTTACTGCTGTTTTAAGATTGTTAGAATCAGATAGTGAAACAAAGGTCTTAGCTAGACCGCGTGTCCTTACTTTAAACAATGAGACTGCGGAAATAAACCTTACTGCCCAGACAGCAGTAGCAGGAATTACTACTGTTCAAGAAGGAATACAAACATATTCGGTAGAAAGAATTCAGACGGGAATTGTTCTTAAAGTTACTCCTCAGGTAAATCCTGATGGTTATATTACGATGGCTCTTGAACCTTCTGTTACTACTCCGGTTAAATCGCCTTACTTTACACAGGCAGAATATGTTGATCCCCATAAACGAGAGGTAAAAACTACTGTGAGGGTAAAAGATGGGGATACAATTGTAATTGGAGGATTGATCAGTGCAGAGGATAAAGAGGCACTTAAGAAGGTCCCTGTTTTGGGAGACATTCCTCTTTTAGGATATCTCTTTAAAAGTAAAAGTAAAGAGAAAACTGATAAAGAATTAATTGTCTTTATCACTCCCCATATCTTTAAAGAGTATGTTTCTCCTCCTACTGTAGAGTTGGAAAGGGAGATAAGTGTTCCTCCAGGACTTCCTAAGGAAAAGGCAGTAGAAAAGGAATTGGAAAAATTTAGTAAGTAAAATGCCTAAGCAAAGATTAAAATTAGGAGAAATCCTTATTAAGGAAGGACTGATTACTGAGGAGCAACTTCAAAAAGCCCTTCAGACACAATTGGTGGAAGAGGCAAAATTAGGAGAAATCTTAGTAAAATTAGAATTAGTTACGGAAAAAGATATCGCTATTGCTTTAGGAAAACAGTTGGGGATCCCCTATGTTTCTCTTTCTAAAGGACAACTTAAGCCTGCAGAGGATGAAGATTTAGAAAAGTTAATCCCTGCAGATATTGCCCGTAGGTATAAAGTTCTTCCTATTTCTCGTCATTTTAATTCTCTTACAGTAGCGATGGTTGACCCTTCAGATCTCATTATTTTAGATAACTTAAAGAAAATTACTGGTTGCGAAATAAATCCAATCATTTCTACTCAATCAGAAATAGAACAGGCAATTGAGGAATTTTATGGTAAACAGAATTTGCTTAAAGAAGCAATTGAGAGCTCTTATCAGAAGGAGGAAGGACTGGAGACATTGGAAGAGGTTAGTGAGGAGGAGAGCCTAAGTTTGGATAAATTGATTGCTAAAGCAGAGGAAGCTCCGGTAGTAAAATTGGTAGATTTAATCATTCGACAGGCGATTGAGGAAAGAGCTTCAGATATCCATATTGAGCCATTTAAAGATAAACTGAATTTGCGTTATCGTATTGATGGAATATTACATGAAATTCCTCCTCCTGCTTATCATTTAAGACATGCGATAATTTCCCGAATAAAGATTCTTGCCAAATTGGATATTGCGGAGAAACGTCTTCCCCAAGATGGAGCATTTATGGTAAAAATTGGGGAAAGGATGATTGATATCCGTGTTTCCATTATTCCCACAGTATATGGAGAAAAGGCAGTGTTAAGAATATTAGATAAGTCCCAGGTTCCTTTAGACCTTAAGGAATTGGGTTTTGAAGCTAAGGAATTAGAAATTTTTAGAAAAGCCATCCATGCTCCCTATGGGCTTGTCTTTCTTACTGGACCAACAGGGAGTGGGAAGACTACTACTCTTTATGCCGCATTAAATGAGATAAAATCTCCGACAATAAATATCTTAACGGTGGAGGATCCTGTAGAATATCGTTTTGAAGGAATAAATCAGGTTCAGGTAAAACCACATATCGGACTCACCTTTGCTACCGCTTTACGTGCTTTCTTAAGGCAGGATCCCGATGTAATATTAGTGGGAGAGGTAAGAGATTTGGAGACTGCAGAGATCTGTATTCGTGCTTCCTTAACTGGACATCTTGTTTTAAGTACTGTCCATACTAATGATGCTCCTACCGCTATAGGCCGTTTAATCGATATTGGAGTAGAGCGTTATCTCCTTGCCCCTTCTTTGCTTTTAGTAGCTGCGCAGAGGTTAGTACGGAAATTATGTCCTGAATGTAAAGAACCTTATGAACCATCCAAGGAATTTCTACAAAAAAATAAGTTAACTAAAGATATTCTTTATAAACATAAGGGATGTCAGGCTTGTCGATATACAGGTTATAAGGGAAGGATTGGAATATTTGAGATTATGCCTATTTCGGAGAGGATAAGAGCTTTGATTGAGAAAGGTTCAGGGACAGACATTTTAAGAGAGGCAGCCAGAGAAGAGGGAATGCTTACCCTCTGGGAATCAGGATTGCAAAAAGTAGCGCAAGGGATAACGGATGTAGAAGAGGTAATGCGGGTTGCCTTAGCGGGAGGGGATTAATGCCTTTATTTATTTACACCGCAAGAACAAAGGATGGTAAAGTAGAAACTGGCTCTTTGGAAGCAAGAGATCAAGATATGCTTTTAGCTATGCTTCAGGAAAGAGGACTTTTAGTTACTTCGATTATTCAAGCCACTCGCGAAGAACTCATTTCAAAGACAATTGGAAAGAAAAGACACCTTCACTATGGAGTTAAGCTTGATGATTTAATTCTTTTAGCTCGGCAATTAGCTACCCTTCTGGATGCAGGGGTTCCTCTTTTGAGAAGTTTAATGGTTGTTTCTGACCAGGTGGAATCATCCACTTTGGAGAAAATTTTATACTTAGTAAGGAAGGATGTAGAGGGAGGTTTAGCCTTAAGTGAAGCTTTGAAGAAACATCCCCGTATTTTTTCTCCCTTCTGGATAAATCTTGTTCAGACTGGAGAAGCTTCTGGTCAGCTTCCCTTTGTTTTTGACCAGATTGCCAAATACTTAGAGGAGGCAGGAGCATTAAGGAGGAAAATTGTTTCTGCTCTGGTTTATCCGACAATACTTATTGTTGCCGCCCTTTTGACTATTACTATTTTTATCGTAAGGATTGTTCCTATCTTTGAACGTATATTTAATGAATTTCAGGTACAACTTCCTTTACTTACTCTGTTGATTATAAAATTTAGCGCTTTGGTAAGAAAATATTTTATTTTTGAGATTTTAGCGGTTGTGGGAATAATTTTTGCCATAAGGAAATTTTCTCAGACAGAAAATGGACGCTGGATTTTAGATAGATGGAAGTTAAAACTGCCTCTTTTTGGAAATCTATTTTTGATGATTTCCTTAGAAAGATTTGCCTCTGCTTTTAGTGTCCTGATTAAAAGTGGTGTTCCCATTCTTTATGCCTTAGAGATTGTGCAAAAAGCTTCTGGAAATAAAGTGGTGGAATCGGCTTTAGAGAAAGTAAAAGATTCGGTAAGGGCAGGTCAGAGTATGTCTAAACCCATGGCGGAAACTGGGATTTTCCCTCCCATTGTTATTGAAATGGTGGAAGTAGGAGAGGAGGCAGGAGAGGTTGCCAATATGCTGTATCGTTTGGGAATATTCTATAAAGAAAGGATAGATGCTTTTATTTCTCGTTTTACCGCTGCCTTTGAGCCGATAATTTTGATCTTTATGGGGGTAGTTATAGGAATAATTGTAATTTCGATGTTTTTACCCATATTTGGATTAGCCAGTGCAGTAAGAATAACTCCGTAAAGTGAAAAATTAGTAGGTGGGAGTTAGGTGAGTTAGGGAGAAGTGGTCAGGAGTGAGTAGTGAGGGGTTAGGGTGAATAAGAAGTGCAAGCGAGAAATTTTGTAGTATTTAATATATAGGTTTTAGGGGTGAACAGCGAAGCGTTAGGAGGGGACGAAGTCCCCTTCTAAGGAGCGAGCGTAAGTGAGCGACAAATTAGTTAATTAGTAGTTAGTAGAGAGTATGTAGTATATAGGGAATATAGGGAGGTAGGAGAAGGCAAAGAGGTAGCAAGGGGTTTAGATATTAAAATAATGAGGAAAGGGGTCGACAGTCCCGAGAATTCGGGACGCCAGCAGGGGAAAACCTGGGTTTTCCCAGATGGGGAGCGAGCGTAAGTGAGCGACAGATTTTAGTATATAGTATTTAGTAAGTAGGTTTTAGGGGTGAACAGCGAAGCGTTAGGAGGGGACGAAGTCCCCTTCTAAGGAGCGAGCGTAAGTGAGCGACAAAGGAGGTGATTTTTATGGATAAAAAAGGTTTTACTTTATTGGAGATTCTTGTAGTGATTATCATCATTGGAATTTTAGCCACTCTTGCTTTACCACAATATATGAAGACAACTAAAAAGGCAAGGGCAGGAGAAGCGGTTTCTAATATTGGCTCCTTAAGGGGAGCATTATTGAGGTATTATCAGGAGAACGATAAACTTCCTACAAGTATCGACCAATTAGATATAGAAAATCCTGCCACTAGACCAGGAAGTTACTTTGATTATTCTTTTAGTGGAACTTCTCCAGACGATTTGGTAATTACCGCTACCGGTAAGGCAAATACTATAATGAAAGGGGTAACGGTAAAATATGAGGCTTCTACGGGAAGAGTTACTACTACAGGTTTGGAATAAGAAAAAGGAGGGAAGCATGAAGAAAGCATTTACCGTAATGGAAATATTGACGGTAGTAATTATTATTGCTATTTTAGCCACCTTAGCCATTCCTCCCTTTATTAAGACTATGGATAGTGCCAAAGGAAGGTTAGCAAAGACAAATTTAAAATTAATTCTTGCTGCTGAGAAGGTCTATCGTAATGAGACAGGTAAATATATGCCTTATTTAGGAGGAGAAAGGACTGCTTCAGATGAGGATTTTAAGAAATATTTAGGATTGGAGATAAAGGATAAAAATTTTACTTATAAGGTAATTGGAGGAGATACTTTTACTGGAATTGCTGAGTACACGGGAACACGTTATCCGGGAGCAAAAATTACTATTAGAGAAGATGGAACAATTGAATCTCAATTCCCTCCTTCTCCATAACTATGGAAAATTTTCTAACTTTACAGCAACTTTTACAGTTGGTTGTTGAAAAAAAAGCCACCGATTTACATCTTACTGTAAATCTTCCACCCCAATTACGTATTAATGGTGAACTTGTACTTACCGACTTACCGATTTTAACTGGCGAAGAGATACAGAAATTAGCTTATAGTATTCTTAGTGAAAATCAGATTAAACGTTTTGAGCAGGAAAAAGAACTGGATACCTCTTATGGGGTAAGTGGATTGGGTCGTTTCCGCGTAAATCTATATTATCAGAGAGGCTCGATTGCCTGTGCCATTAGATTCATTCCCTATGAAATCCCTTCTTTAGAAAGCCTTGGACTTCCTGAGATAGTAAAAAAATTTGCAAGTTATCGTGCAGGTTTAATCTTAGTTACCGGAGCAGTGGGTTCAGGAAAATCTACTACTTTGGCGGGAATGATTGAATATATAAATTCTTTCAGACGCTGTCATATTATTACTATAGAAGACCCTATTGAATATTTACATAAACATAGAATGGCAACTATTGACCAGAGAGAGGTTGGTCGCGATACGCTTTCTTTTTCTCATGCCTTAAAATATGTTTTTCGGCAAGATCCCGATGTAGTGATGATTGGGGAAATGCGGGATTTGGAAACAATGCGTACCGCTTTAACCTTAGCCGAGACAGGGCATTTAATTTTAGCTACCTTACATACGATGGATGCTACCCATGCTATAACCCGCATAATTGATGTTTTTCCTCCTTATCAACAGGAGCAGATCAGGGTGCAACTTTCTTTAGTTTTGATTGGAGTAATTGTACAACAACTTATTCCTCGACTTGATGGAAAAGGAAGGGTTTTAGCTACGGAAATTATGAAAGTTACTCCGGCAATCTCTAATTTAATTAGAGAAAATCAGCTCCAGCAGATTTATTCTTTAATTCAGACAGGAAAATCTGAGGGGATGATGACCATGAATCAATCCCTCTTAGAATTATATAAAAAGAAACTCATTAGTATGGAAGAAGCGTTAAGGAGAAGTCCAAATCCCAAGGAATTGATGAATCTATTAGAGAAAAAATGAAAAAAGGTTTTACCTTTGTAGAAGTTTTGGTTTCCACCATAATCTTAATAATTGTGCTTGCCGAAATGCTGGCTGGTTTCGCTGGCGGAAGACTTATTTCCCGTAGGTCAAGGGAACGCTTGATTGCTCAGGGTTTTGCCAGAGAAAAATTGGAAGAATTATTAAATGCCGGATACACTGCTCTTCCTATCACCGGAGGATATGCAGAAGATCCTTCTTTTTTAATTAACTATGCAAACTTAGAATTTGTGAAAAAAACAGAAGCAAGAAGATTTTATAAGATAGATCAGTTTTATGATGCTCAAGGAAGACCTTGCTATAAGAGGATTATAGTAGTAGTAAAATGGAAGGATTTATTTCCGGATGTAATTTATACGGAATCACTTAGTAGCTTAATCTACAATCCTGATTACGGGATTGGAGAAGGAGGAGTTCCTCCGGAAAGATTATTTCCTCCGGAAACTGGTCCAGTTATACCACCGGGTATCTGAAAAAAATGAGTTGTTTATCAAAGAAAGGTTTTACATTAATGGAGATTATGGTGGCAGTGCTTGTTTTAACCATTTTAGCTACTTTATCTATCCCTGCATTTATAAAAACTGCCGAAGTTTCTAAGGGACGTTTGGCAAAATCCTATCTTAAGTTAATCTATTCTGCAGAAAAAGGTTATTATAATGAAAACAATTGTTTTTATCCTCAGACTCCGGGGAGGATAGAAGATTTGGCTAAAATCAATAAAGATTTGGGAATTTATCTTGAACCTTCCCATTTTGATTACTCTATCACTACTTCTTCCTGTAATGAATTTAGAGCAGAGGCAAGAAGAAAATCTGGTCGTTATATAGGTTGGATAATTTGGATTGATCAGAATGGAGAGATTAAGGAAGAAAATAAACCTTAGAGGCTTTACTCTTATAGAGGCGCTTTTGGCAATTTCCATAATCATTTTTATTTTCTTAAGTGCAAGTGCCCTTCAGGTATCTAGTGAAATATTTCTAAAACATATCCGCACAAATTTTGAGAAGCAATTAGAATTAAACAATGCCTTAGACCATATTGTAAGGAATATAAGAAGAAGTAGATCTTTTGGAGTTTTTCCTTTTGTTAGTTCTGATGGAAGACTTTTGCGTCTGAATATAAACAATATCGGTATAGTTACCTATTCTCAGAGTGGAGATAATATTATTTGCAATTTAGAATCAAACCCCATTGCTAAAGATGCAAGAGTAACTTTTAGGAGAATTGGTTCATTAATAAAGATTGAAATAGTTGAAGATACAAGTGATCCTGGTGAAGAGAATAAAGTCCCTATTATTGTTATTTCTTCTTCCTATGCACGCGATAAATAAAAAAGGAACTGCACTTTTGGCAGTTATTGGTTTTATAATTTTAACCGCTATTATTGCAGAAGCATTTTTACTCTATTTTTATAATCAATACCGGATTACTCTGCAGAAGATTCTCTTTGAAAAGGCTTTCTATATTGCTCTTTCAGGAATAGAGTGGGCAAAGGTATTAATTAAGACTCAAGATTCTCGTTTGGATAATATAGGTGATACAGTAATTATAAATAATTGGGGGGAGGTTTTCCCTGAATTTGATCTTCGTTATGCTCATCAGGCAAATGAATATCCAGATTTACCCTATAGTTTTAGATTGATTATTAAACGAATTGCTTTAGATAGATTGGCCGCTTATTCTGAAACAGAGATAGAGGTATTCGGAGGGTTTAAGATTTTTGCTAATCGAAGGATAGATGTAGTTTTGAGGACAGAGGTTGATCCCGGTCCTCCTCCAGTAACAATTGTTCTTCCTGAAGAAGAACATTGGGAGGAGATAATTCCTGCATCATTACCTTAAGGGGGTGTAGCTCAGTGGGAGAGCGTCTCGTTCGCAACGAGAAGGTCGCCGGTTCAAATCCGGTCACCTCCAAGAAAAAATAAGATGCTAAAAAAAGAGGAAAAGAAAAAATTGCTTAATCTTGCGCGTAAAACCATTGAGAGTTATCTAAAGGAGGGGAAAATTCCTTCTTGGGAAATAAATGAGCCGCAACTTTTGGAGAAAAAAGGAGCATTTGTTACTTTAAAAAAGCAGGGAGAATTGCGCGGTTGTATTGGAAGAATATATGCAGAGTCACCTTTATATCAGACTGTCCAAGAGATGGCTATTGAGGCAAGTCTTAATGACCCACGCTTTTTTCCTTTGCGCTTAGAGGAATTGCCAGAAATAGAGATTGAGATTTCTGTTTTGTCAGAATTAAAGAAAATAGAAAATATTGAAGAGATTGAAGTAGGAAAACATGGAATCCTTATGCGCAGGGGATTTAATTCGGGATTACTTCTTCCCCAGGTTGCAACTGAATACAATTGGACGCGTGAAGAATTTTTAAGACATACCTGCCTTAAAGCTGGACTTCCTCCCGATGCCTGGAAGGATAAAAAAACCCAGATTTATATATTCTCCGCAGAGGTGTTTAGTGAAAAGAATGATTAAAAAATCAAAAATCAAAATTAAAAATTTTGGATTTTGCATTGCCATTTTGATATTTGCATTTTGCATTTTTAATTTTAGTTGTTTAGCCCAGGAGGAAAAGATGCGTCAGCCAGTAGTAAGTGGTCTTTTTTATCCTAAGGATCCTCAAGCTTTAACTAAATTAATCAATCATTTTTTAGAAAAGGTAAGTCCTCCCAAAATAGAAGGAGAAATAAGGGGTTTAATTGTTCCCCATGCAGGTTATGAATATTCGGGAGAAGTAGCCAGTTTTGCTTATAAACTACTTAGAGATAAAAAATTTGACACAATAATTATTCTTGGTCCAAGTCACCGCGTTTTTATTGAAGGAGCAAAAACCTACGATAAAGGAGATTTTCTTACCCCTTTAGGAGGTGTTCCTTTAGATAAAGATTTAATAGAGAAATTTATCTCTCTGGGAATAGAGCCAGATGTAGAGGCACATAAATATGAGCATTCCATAGAGGTACAGCTTCCTTTTCTGCAAGTTGTTTTAAAGGAGTTTAAATTTATTCCCATTTTAATAAATGAAACAGAAATTTCTAAATGTAGAGAGATGGCTAAAAAAATTGCCGGATTAATAAAGGATAAGAATTTTCTTATTATTGCCTCTTCAGATATGTCCCATTATCATGAATATCCGATTGCCAAGGATATGGATAATTATACTTTAAATTTGATCGAAAAGAATAAAATCGAAGATTTAGAAAAATCTCTAAGGAAGGGTACTTCCGAACTCTGTGGGGGAGGGGCAGTCGTTACCCTTATGCTTATTATGGAGGAATTGGGGATAAATAAGATAAAAGTTCTTAAGTATGCAAATTCTGGGGATGTTACTTTTGATTTTTCTCGTGTAGTAGGATACTCGGCAGTGGCTTTTTATAAAGAAGGAAATTTGCTTAGTGATGAGGCAAAAAGAGAACTTCTAAAGATTGCCCGTTTTACTTTAGAGAGTTATTTAAAAGATAAAAAGATTCCCGAAATTAAACCCGAAAATCCTTTCCTCTTGGAAAGAAGAGGAGCCTTTGTTACTTTAAAGAAGAAGGGATTTTTGCGTGGTTGTATGGGTAATTTTGAACCCCTTCCTTTGTATTTACAGGTACAGAAAATGGCTATTTCTTCTGCCTTGAATGATCCCCGTTTTTATCCCGTGAAATTTGAAGAGTTAAAGGATATGGAGATTGAGATTTCGGTTCTTTCTCCCATGAGAGAAATAAAATCTCTTGAGGAGTTAGAATTGGGTAAACATGGGATATATGTTACGGATGGATTAAGAAGTGGAGTTTTCCTTCCCCAGGTTGCTCGTGAAACAGGCTGGTCTAAGGAAGAGTTTTTAAGGAATTGTTTTGTAGAAAAAGCAGGCCTTCCTCCCGATGCTTGGGAAAAGGGAGCAAAGGTTTTTGTCTTTACTGCCGAAGTATTCTCAGAAGAAGATTATCTAAAATGAGTCTCCACTACATCATCGATGGTTATAATTTAATGAAGCAGATACCTTTTATTTTAAAAAAGGATGTATTTAAAGATAGGGATGGGTTTATTCACTTTATTATAGAGAAAAGACTCTGTGGGAGTAAAAATAATAAAGTCACTATTGTCTTTGATGGAAGAGAAGATGTTTTTGTTTCTAAAAAATATGTTGGGGTTGAGGTAATCTTTACAAAAGGGGAGACTGCAGATGAGAAAATAAAGAGGATAATGGAGAAAAGTTTGGATAAGAAAAATTTAGTTGTGATAAGTAATGATAATGAGGTAAAATATTTTGCCAAAATTAGGGGAATAAAGACAATGGAGGCAGAGGAGATTTTGGCTAAATTAAAAGAGAAAAGAATTTCCCTTGAAGAAAATAAGATAAGACCGGATACACTAGAGGGAATAAAGATAACTAAAGAGTTAGAAGAAATATGGCTGAAGAAGAAAAAAGGATAGGTTTTAAGGAGAAAGTTAGAGAGTGGGTAGAATCCATTGTCATTGCCTTTATTCTGGCAATGGTGGTAAGGACATTTATTGTCCAAGCCTTTAAAATTCCTACTGGCTCTATGGAACCTACTTTAAAACCGGGGGATAGGATTTTAGTGAATAAATTTATTTATCGTTTTAAAGAACCAGAAAGAGGGGATGTGATTGTTTTCCGTTATCCCTTAGACCCAAAAAGAGATTTTATAAAAAGATTGATCGCTAAACCTGGAGAGATAGTTAAGATTGAAAATGGATATATTTATATAAACGGGGAGAAGATTGATAATCATCCCATAATAAAGCAGATTTATTATTATAATCGCGGAACATACGGAAACAGTCCCCAAGGCACAAAGGTTCCTGAAGATAGCTATTTTGTTTTGGGAGATAATTCTGCTTTCTCTCAAGATAGTCGTTATTGGGGTTTTGTTCCGCGAAGATATATTTTGGGAAAAGCCTTGATAATCTACTGGCCAATCCAGCGTATGGGAATAATAAGGTAAGGGAGCAAGTGAGCGAGAAATTTAGTAGATAGGAGTTAGGGAGTTAGGGAAGTTAGGTGAGTTAGGAAGTTAGAGAAGTTAGGTAAGTTAGGGAGTTAGGGAGAAGTAGTCAGGAGTGAGTAGTGAGGGGTCAGGAAGTTAGGTAAGTTAGGTGAGTTAGGGAGTTAGGGAGAAGTAGAGAGGAGCGAGCGAAGTGAGCGACAAATTAGTTAATTAGTAGTTAGTAGATAGTAGAGAGTATTATGTAGTATATAGGGAGGTAGGAGAAGATAAAGAGGTGGCAATGGGTTTAGATATTAAGATAAATGAGGAAAGGGGTCGACAGTCCCGAGAATTCGGGACGCCAGCAGGGGAAAACCTGGGTTTTCCCAGATGGGGAGCGAGCGAAGTGAGCGACAAATTTAGTAGAATAGTAGATTAGTAGGTTGGTAGGTTTTAGGGGTGAACAGGGAGCGAGCGAAGTGAGCGACAAAGGAGGTGAGGTAAGATGAAGTACATAGGAGTTTTGGTACTCTTGAGTTTGGTTCTTTTTGGTTGCACTACTACACAGAAGGGGGCAGGAGTAGGAGCAGCCATTGGAGCAGGCGCAGGAGCAATCATCGGACATCAGAGTGGAAAAACTGCTGAAGGAGCAGCTATTGGAGCGGCAGTGGGTGGATTAGGAGGAGCTCTGATTGGAGATGCTATGGCGGTAAAATTCTGTCCCGTTTGTGGTGCTGAGTATCCTGCGGATGTGAAGTATTGTCCTAAGGATGGTGCAGAACTAAAATATAAACAATAAATCACAGATAAACTGGTATCTATCTTGTAGATGAATTTAGCTAATCGTTTTTCGCTTTTTCGGATAATTCTTATTCCACTTTTTGTGGCGGTAGTTTTATATTATAGTCCGGAAAAAGATTATTTACGTTTGTGGGCATTGTTTATCTTTGTTTTTTCAATTGTTTCGGATTTATTAGATGGATACATTGCCCGGAGGAGTAAACAGATTACTAAATTGGGGACATTGCTTGATCCGGTAGCAGATAAGTTATTACTCAACACTGCTTTTATCCTTCTCTTCCTTCGTAAGGGATTATCCGCTAAATTTACAATTCCTCTCTGGCTTCCATTAGTGGTTTTGAGCAGAGATTTACTCTTGGTAATTGGTTCCCTTTTAATCTATTTGACCCAAGGAAAACTGGAGATAAAACCCACAATTTTGGGAAAATTTAGCACATTCTTTCAAACTATAACCATTATTCTTATAATCTTCCATTCTCCCTTAGTCTCTTACTTCTGGTATATAACCGGTTTTTTTACTCTTCTTTCGGGTTTAGATTATATCTGGAGAGGAAGTAAATGGATAGGAGCGCATGAGTTATAAAATTATGTTTATATTTAAAATAATTTTTTCCTTTTTAATTGGTTCATTCCCTACAGGATATATTGTTACGAAATTAATTAAAAAAACCGATATACGAAAAGAAGGTAGTGGTAATATCGGAGCAACCAATGTCTGGCGTGTGGTAGGAAAAATTCCCGGAATTTTTGTTTTGATTGTAGATATTTTAAAAGGATACTTAGTAGTAAAATACTTAAGTATTTATGGACCGATTTCTTCTTACTTCTCAAATCTTGAAGAAAAATTGATTTTAGGATTTTCGGTAATCTTGGGACATGTTTTTAGTATTTTTTTAAAATTTAAAGGTGGGAAAGGTGTAGCTACTACTGCGGGAGTCCTTTTTGCCCTTGAGCCAAAATTGTTTTTCGCCTGTTTGATTATCTGGTTTTTAGTTTTTCTCCTCTTTGGATATGTTTCTTTAGCCTCTATAATCACCGCAGTGGTATTTCCTATTCTATTAGTAATTATTGCTTATCCATTTTCTTTTATTCTCTTTGGGATTTTATTGGCGCTTTTGGTCAGTTTCAAACATCTTTCTAATATCCGGCGCCTTATCTTAGGAAAGGAGCCAAAATTTCGTTTTTGATGAAGACATGTGTTCTTATTCCTACCTATAATGAAGCAAAGACCATCGGTTGGTTGATCCGGAAGATTAGAGAATTGGGGATTGAGGAAGTGATAGTTGTAGATGATGGTTCTACAGATAATACGAGTAAAATCGCAGAAGAGAATGGAGCAAAATTATTAAGAAATTCTAAAAATTTGGGGAAGGGTAATGCTCTAAGAAGGGGTTTTTCTTATTGTTTGGAAAATAATTTTGATGTTGTGATTACTATGGATGGTGATGGACAACATAGTCCAGAAGAGATTCCTCATTTTCTTAAGGTAGTGGAGAGTAATAAAAAAGTAGATTTAGTTATTGGGAATCGCATGCATTCTCCCCAGGGGATGCCCCTTTTGCGTTTTTTTACCAATAAAATTATGTCTTGGATAATCTCTTTAATGGTTAAACAAAAAATTCCCGATACACAGTGCGGTTTTAGACTTTTTAAAAGAGAGGTTTTAGAAAAGATAAATCTGCGTACAGAAAAATTTGAGATAGAATCAGAGATATTAATGGAAGCGATAAGAAAAGGTTTTTCGATTTCTACAGTTCCTATAAAGACCATCTACCTTTACGATTCGGTAAGTCAGATTGATCCGGTAGTAGATACTTTTCGTTTCTTAAAATTTATTTTGAGAACTTTATTGCGATGGTAGAGGATAAATTTTTTTCTCTGAGAGAGGAGATGGTGAAAAATCAGATTGTAGCCAGAGGAATAAAGGATGAAAGAGTAATTAAAGCATTTTTGAAAGTTCCCCGGCATAAATTTGTTTCCGATAGAAATCTTGGGGAAGCCTATGATGACCATCCTTTACCTATCGGAGAAGGGCAAACAATCTCTCAACCCTATATGGTGGCTTTAATGACGGAATTGTTAGAGTTAAAAGGGGAAGAGAAAGTTTTAGAGATTGGAACTGGCTCAGGTTATCAGGCAGCCATTTTAGCCGAACTGGCTAAAGAAGTCTATACCGTGGAAAGATTTCCTACTTTAGCGGAAAAAGCAAAAATTGTTTTAGAAGAATTGGGTTATAAAAATATAAAAATAAAGATAGGAGATGGGACCTTAGGTTGGGAAGAATATTCCCCTTATGAGGGGATAATTGTAACTGCCGGAGCTCCGGATATCCCTTCTCCTTTAATTGCACAGTTAAAGGAAGGAGGACGTTTAGTAATTCCCTTAGGAGAATCATTTTCTCAAGTATTAACTGTTATAGAGAAATTTAGAGGAAAAATAGAAAAAAGGGAAATTTGTGGTTGTGTCTTTGTTCCTTTGGTAGGAAGATATGGCTGGCAAAATAATGCCTGAAGGGATGGTCTTTCTTACTGCAATGCTTCCTGTCTCGGAATTACGGGGTGCTATACCTCTGGGTTTTGCTTTAAACCTTCCTTTAGAAAAAACAGTTTTTCTTTCTTTCTTAGGAAATCTTTTCCCCATACCCTTTATACTTATCTTTTTGAAACCAGTAGCGAAATATTTGCGTAAGTTTTTGTTGGGGAAGAAATTTTTTGACTGGTTATTTACCAAGACAGAAAAGAAAGCAAAAATTGTAGAGCGATATGAATTTTTGGGCTTAGTTATTTTTGTGGGGATTCCTTTACCGATGACGGGAGCTTGGACAGGAGCAATTGCTGCTTCACTTTTGGGTATGCGCTTTACAAAGGCAATCCTTGCTATTACCTTAGGGATAATCATTGCAGAGATAATCGTTACTTTATTAATTTTAACGGGTAAAATAATCATTTCTTAAATATGGAAATATTAATCAAATTCTTGATCCTTCTGGGTGGTGGTTACATTGGTTGGGCAATGGGAGCAAATGATGCGGCAAACTGTGTAGGTGCAGATATTGGTTCCGGTAGAATGACTTTAAGACAGGGAATAATTATTACCTGTCTTTTCAGTTTCTTGGGAGCAATTCTTTTAGGTTCAAAAGTCATCAAAACCATCGGTAAAGGGATTGTTCCCTTAGATAAGTTGGAGCCAAATATTGCCTTATTGATTGCCCTATGTGCCTGTTTTGGAGCAGGGACTTGGATTCTGATGGCTACTTTAAAAGGTTTACCTGTTTCTACCACTCATTCCAGTGTGGGAGCAGTAGCAGGTGCGGGTTTAGCCATGAGTGCACCGATTATCTGGAAAAAACTTTTAGATATATTTATCTGCTGGATTTTTACTCCCTTAGGTGCCTGTTTAATTGCCTTTATTTTATATAGACCTTTTAGAAGAATATTTTATTTAATCCTGCCTAAAAGATTTATCAATCCCGTGATTACTTTACTTATATTTCTAACGAGTATTTATCTTGCTTTTACCTGGGGAGCAAATGATGTAGCCAATGCTACAGGTGTAATTACAGGCACAGGACTTTTAGACTCTCGACAGTCAGCCATATACGGAGGAATTGCCATAATTGTAGGAATAATTACTTTAGGTCATAAAGTTATTAAAACTATAGGTTTTAGTATTACCCGCTTAGCCCCTTTAATGACCATTGTTGCCGAGCTTGCTTCCGGTTTGAATGTCCATATCTATACTCTTCTGGGCATACCTGTTTCTACAAGCCATTCTATAGTAGGAGCGGTAGTAGGGGTGGGGTTGGCAAAAGGAATAAGGATGATAAACAGGAAGATGGTCTTAGAAATTATCTTTGCTTGGTTATTGACTCCCTTTATAAGTGGTTTAATTTCATTTTTTCTGCTTAAGTTGGTTAAGATTCTGTTATAATAAAATAAGCGAAAAATTTAGTAGATTAGGAAGTAGGAGTTAGAAGTTAGGTGAGTTAGGGAGTTAGGAAGAAGTAGCCAGGAGTGAGTAGTGAGGGGTTAGGAGAGTTAGGAAGTTAGGGGAGTTAGGAAGTTAGGAGAGTTAGGGAGTTAGGAAGAAATAGTCAGGAGTGAGTAGTGAGGGGTCAGGTGAGTGAGGAAGTTAGAGTGTGTTAGAAGGGGACGAAGTCCCCTTCTAAGGAGCGAGCGTAAGTGAGCGACAAATTAGTTAATTAGTAGGTAGTAGATAGTATGTAGGATATAGGGAATATAGGGAGGTAGGAGAAGATAAATAGGTGGCAATGGGTTAGATATTAAAATAAATAGGGAAGGGGTCGACAGTCCCGACGTATCGTCGGGACGCCAGCAGGGGAAAACCTTGGTTTTCCCAGATGGGGAGCGAGCGAAGTGAGCGACAAGGGAGGTGATCATAATGAAAGAATCAAGGAATATATTGGGTTGGTTAGGGATGAAACAAGAGCTCTTTGTTTTGGAGGATGCTAAGAAACATGTGGAGGTTACCTATCAAACAGTGGAGTGGTTTAGAAAGGCGATTTTAGCCTTTATTAAGGGAGATGGGGAAGGCAAAAAAGTGGCTATAGAGAAAGTGAGGGAATGTGAACGGGAGGCAGATGCTTTAAGGTCAAAAATGGTGGACAGACTTTCAGAAGGGATTTTAGTTCCCCCGGATAGAGAGGACCTAATGCACTTTGTTAAATCTTTAGATAGAATCGCTGATTGGACAAATGGAGCGGCAAGGATTCTTGATTTTATAGAAGAGAAATTGCCGGAGAAGATACTGGAGGAAATCTCCAAAGCTACAGAGATAATTTTTAGCTCCGTTTCTAAACTTAAGGATGGCATTGAAGCTTTAATGAAAAACGATTTAAACCAGGCAATAAAAGATTGTAATGAAGTAGAGTTATTAGAGACAAAGGCTGATGACCAAAAGAAGATTTTGATTGGGGTAATCATTAAAGAAAAATTGAGTGCTCCTAATCTTTTACTATCCTATCAGTTGGCTGAATATATGGAGGGGGTAACGGATAAGATAGAAGATGCAGGAGATTTTATTAAAACGTTAGCTATAAAATCAAAATAAATATGTTTGTAATTTCTAATTTTCTGCTTGGCTTAGCTAAGGTTTTGGAGATAGTCCTTACTATACTATGGTGGTTAATACTCATTCGGGCATTAATCAGCTGGGTAAATCCTGATCCCTTTAATCCTATTGTGCAATTTCTTTACCATACTACTGAACCAATACTCTCTCCTTTGAGAAGAATCATTCCTCCTCTTTCGGGTATCGATATCTCTCCCCTTATTGCTTTTCTTTTAATTGTTTTTCTAAAATCCTTTTTGATAAATACACTCATCGGTTTAGCCGTAAGACTGAAATGAAAAATCTCCGCCAGATTTTCCCTTTTAAGAAAAGAATACTTATTCTTTCTCCCCATCCTGATGACGATTGTATTGGTATGGGTGCAACCATTTATTTTTTAAAAAAGAAAAATAATAAAATAAAGATTTTTTATCTTACTTCTGGCTGGAGGGGTGTAAGGGGAAAAATTTCTAAAAAAGAAAAAATCAATTTAAGAAGAAAAGAAGCTATATCCGCTTGTAAAATTTTAGGACTTAGTAGAAGTGCACTTAAATTTCTTTCTCTACCTTTTTACGAGAAGAAAAAAATTTGCCTTAAAGATATAGAAATTCTTGCGCAAGGAATAAAAGATTTTCATCCCGAGATTATCTTTACTTGTGGTAAAGAAAACGATCCCCATTATACCCACAAAAGAAGTGTGGAGCTCTTAGAAAAAACCTTAAAGAAGATAGACCCTCTTTGCCCACTCTTTATCTATCGGGTCTGGAAAGATTTTAAAAAGTTTGATCTCTATTTCCCTTTTGGAAGAGAGTTAATGGAAAGGAAAATAAAAGCAATCAAGGCGCATAAGAGTCAATGGATACCAAAATATGCAAAAGGTAAAATTATCTCTTTTTGGAAAAGAGAAGAAAGGATAAATAAAATTTATGGAGAGAGATTAAGAAGGATGGGCTTAATTAAAGGGGAAAAATTTCTATTCGCTGAGGTTTTTAAAGCATGGCCAGATAATCCAGAAGAAATTTGCCACCTCCGGGATAAAAAATGATATATCTAAAAAGTTATGGATTAAAAAAGAAGAACTTGCCCAAAGAAGAGAAAATCTTAAAAAAGATGTACCCTTTAAACTAAACATATCTTTTAAAAAAAGAATAATGAGTAAAAAAATTCCCAAACTTCCTAAGATGCCCAGTTCTGCCTGAATCTGTAGAATGAAATTATGGGCATAATTTGTGCGTATATCTGATTCCTTTCGATAATGCATAAAAAAATCGCCAAAATTTCCCATCCCTATACCTTTGCATAAATTTTCTTTTATAATTTTTAAACTTACGCGCATAAAGTTATACCTTTGGACAAGGGAATTGTGGGGATTTTGAAAATCAAAAATCCTATTTGCGCGAGAAATAATTATGGGTAAGGTAAATAAGATTAAGATAACCAAGGAAAAAGAAAGATACATTAGAGATATTTTTTTGGGTTTAACAAAAAATAGTAAAATAAAAAAAGAAAAAATTAGACTAAAAATTCCTCCCAGAGATTTGGTAAGAAAAAGGGCAAGAAAATTTATCCCCGCAAAAAGACAAAAAGTGATTTTTTTAATCCCTTTAATTTCGGAAATATAACCGATATTTAAAGGAATAACCATAACAAGATAACCTGCTAACATGTTAGGGGAGAAGAATGTAGAAAAGACCCTTCGGGAAAGAAGATAATTCCTTATTAAGTGGTTTGCAAAAAGGTAAGGCTCTTTTTTGATAATATAGTCAGCAGTTTGCAGAAAGCCAAACTGATATTGATAAATCCCATAGAGAGAAACAACCGTTCCACTCAAAATAATAATGGCAATTATTTTCTTTATCTCTTCTTGATTTAAGGATAAGGTGATTAAGAAAAATAGTATACCCATAAAATAGATAGGGAAATGGAGAAAGGTATTTATCTGGGAAGAAGAAATTAATCCTCCTCCTAAATAAAAGAGAAAAGAGATTTTTAATAAGAGAGGATATTTTTTATAACTAATCTCTTTAAAGAAACTTAAGGTTAAAAGAACAAGGAAAATTAAGAAAAATTTTTCTATTTTGGGAAAGGCTTGAGAGGAAATAAAGGGTCTTAGGAAGATAAGAAGATAGAGAAAAAATATTCTAATTTTTTTGAAATCCATTTTTTAAAATGTTATCATATAAAATTTGTGGAGACAAGGAAATAGTTGATGGAGAAAGATTTTGTTTCTATAGTGGTAGTGGATTGGAAAGGAAATGATTTATTAAAAGATTGTCTTAATTCTATACTTTCCCAAACCTATAGAAATTTTGAGATTATTTTGATAGCAAATGAGCCTCGAGATAATTTCCTTAAAGAAATAAGAAATTCCTTCCCCCAGATAAAAATTATTGTAAATGAGAAGAATCTTTTCTATTCTTCTTCCCAGAATCAAGGGATAAGTAAGGCAAGAGGAGAATTTATTCTTTCTTTAAATAACGACGTGATATTGGAAAGAAATTTTTTAGAAGAGGTAATTAGGGCGATGAAATTGGATGAGCGGATTGGAATCGTTTCCGGTAAAATTCTTTCCTTGGATAAAAAGACGATTGATTCTACGGGCCAATTTCTTTCTCTTACGTATAAGCCTTGGGAAAGAGGATATAGAAAGCCTGATCTTGGGCAATTTGATAGAGAAGGATTTGTTTTTGGCTCCTGTGGTGCCTGTGCTTTTTATCGCTATGAGATGCTTGTAGAGATAAAAATAAAAGATAGAGAATATTTCGATAAAGATTATGGACTCTTTTATGAAGATTTAGATTTAAATTGGCGGGCAAATCTTTTTGGTTGGAAAGCATATTATACACCCAAGGCAATCGCCTATCACTTAAGGGGAGCATCGCGTAAATTCCCTGAATATAAATTTAATCGATTTGAATTTTTCTCGCTTATTCCTGAATATAAAATTTTTCTTCTTAAAAATAGATATGCCACGATAATTAAGAATAGCTCTTTAAAAGATTTCTTGAAAAATTTTTTATTTATTTTTATTTATGACTTTATCCTCTTAATTTATCTGGCTCTATTTAATCCTTATATTTTTGTTAAATTGTTTAGAGAAAGGAATTTTTTAAGAGAGGCGTATAGAAAGAGAAAGATTATTGCCCAAAAATTAAAAAGAAAGGAGGGATGATGATCAGGATATTTTTTATGGGTCTATTCTTTTTCTTTCTCAATTCTTCTTTTGCGGACGAAGTCTGGAGGAACGTCTCAGGAAATTTGGACAACGATTTATATTCTATTTCTATTTCACCTTATGATGAAAATGTCATCTATGTGGGTTCGGATAAGGCGGTTTTTAAAAGTGAGGATAAGGGAAAGACTTGGCAATATCTCTATACAATAAGAGGTGAAAATCAGAAAATAAATTTTATCCTTTTTGACCCAAAAGATAAAGAGACCGTTTATTTAGCTACATCTAATGGTCTATTTAAAACAAAGGATAAGGGGAAATCTTTCCAGAGAATTTTTCAGAAAGAGAGGACTGTTTTTTATGTAGTAAAAAATTCTGAGGGATGGCTTTATTTGGGAACAAATAATGGAGTATATTTAAGTAAGGATGAAATTATCTGGGAGCGTCTTTCGGGAATTCCCCAGGATACAAAAGTTTTCTCCTTAGATATTCATCCCGCTTTATCCAGATTGATCTATGCGGTATCCGATTGGGGAGTTTATCGCTCATTTAACAAGGGAGAAACCTGGGAAAGAGTATTTGTTAGTCAAAGTAAAGAAGAGACTTATAGTGAGGAATCAGAAGAAGAAAACCTTGAAGAAGAAAAAGGAATGGTTTTACCTTCTTTTTTATTGATCGATCGTTATAATCCCTCAATTGTCTATTTGGGAACCACAAAGGGACTATTTATTTCTTCAGATAGCGGAAGAAACTGGGAAAAGAAAGAAATCGCTAATTTAGGAAGTGTAGAGATTCGTCATATTGTTTTCCATCCACAAACAAATCTATTTTATCTGGCAACCTCAAAAGGAGTTTTTAGAATTAATTTCCATAAGCTTCAGGCAGAGGAGATCTATCAAGACTTACCCACGCACAATATAAGGATGATTGCTGCGGATAAAGAGGGGAAAATCTGGGCAGTTACGGATAAAGGATTATTTAAGACTATGGAGGTTAGTCAGGAAAGGATAGTTAAAGAAGAACCTCTCTTAGAGGATTACGAATTCTATTTTCGTGATGAGCCAACCATTGCAGAAGTCCAGAGAGAAGCCATAAGATATGCAGAGGTTTATCCCGAGAAAATTAAAAATTGGAGAATTCAATCGCGCCTTAAGGCATTTGTTCCGGAATTGGATTTGGATTATGATAAGACAGTTACTACCGCTTTAGGGGCAACTTATGATCGTGTTCAAGTTGGGCCACGTGATTGGGGAGTGTCTTTAAAGTGGGATTTAGGAGACCTAATCTGGTCTACAGATCAAACCTCCATTGATGTGCGTTCAAGACTTATGGTACAGTTACGCGATGATATCTTGGATGAAGTAAATCGCCTATTTTATGAAAGAAGAAGAGTAAAGCTTGGTCTTCTACTCAATCCTCCTCAAGACCTTAAAGAACGCTTGGAAAAACAGATCCGTCTTGAAGAATTAACTGCCGGACTCGATGCTTTAACGGGAGGATATTTCTCCAAAAGATTAAAAGAATTATCTCAAAAATAATATGTTTAAACAGATTATTTTTTCTCTCTTTGCTTTAAATCTCTTTTTATCAGATATTTTTCTTCCTAAGAAGGCATTTGTAGAAAAGGTGATCGATGGTGATACGATTGTTTTAAAAGGGGGAAAGCTCGTTCGCTATATTGGAATAGATACTCCGGAAATAAGAAGAAAAGAGAAGGATAAATGGGTATATTTACCTCAACCTTTTGCCTTGGAAGCAAAAGAATTAAATCAGAATTTAGTAGAGAAAAAATGGGTGCGCTTAGAATACGATGTAGAGAAAAAAGATAAATATGGAAGATTTTTGTGTTATGTATTTGTGGACGATACTTTTGTTAATGCTAAACTCATTGAGGAGGGACTTGCTTTTCTATACACCGCTCCCCCCAATGTTAAATATGTAGATAAATTTATTAAACTTCAAAAAGAGGCAAGAGAAAAAGAAAGAGGAATATGGAAGACGTATTTCCGAGGAGCAATTTCCGATAAGGAGGCAAAGGAGCATATCGGAGAATTGGCGGAAGTGATTGGATGGGTAAGTAAAATAAAAGAGAAAGAAAAAATCTTAACTTTAAATTTTGGGCAGGCAAAAAGAAATGATTTTAAGGTGGTTATTTTTAAAAAAGATTTAAAATATTTTTTGACGCAGAAAATTAATCCCTCTACCGATTATATTGGAAAAAAAGTAAAGGTATATGGTAAAATTAGAGACTATCGAGGTCCAGAGATAATTATAAGGCATCCCAGTCAGATAGAGATTTTAGAATGAGTGAAGAAAATTATGATTTAGTGATTATTGGAGGAGGACCTGCAGGACTAACTTGTGCAATATATGCCGGAAGGGCAAGGCTAAAGACGCTTATTTTAGAGAAAGTCTCTTGGGGAGGAAAACTTCTTTTTATAAATAAGATTGAAAATTATCCTGGCTTCAGTGAACCAGTAAGTGGTTTAAGGCTAATGGAAGAGATGAAAAAACAGGCAGAAAATTTTGGTATAGAATTTAGAGAAGAAGAGGTGATCGAAATAGATATAAAAGGGAAAGAGAAAATAATTACTACACAGGGAGAGAAAATCTTTCGTTCCTTAGCGGTAGTGATTGCTACCGGAACAGACTATAAAGAATTGGGCGTCCCTGGAGAAATAGAATTTTTGGGCAAAGGGGTTTCCTATTGCGGAACCTGTGATGGTCCTTTATTCCAAAATAAAGAAATAGTGGTGGTGGGTGGAGGAGACACTGCTTTAGAGGAAACAATTTTTTTGAGCCGTTTTGCCAAAAAAATTTTTCTTCTTCATCGCCGAGATAAGTTGAGAGGTGCAAAGATTCTTCAGGAAAGGGTCTTTTCTTTACCCAATGTGGAGATTAAATGGAATACGGTGGTTTTAAAAATCGAAGGAAAAGAGAAGGTGGAGAGGGTAAAAATAAAAAATCTAAAAACTGAGAAAGAAGATTTTATCTCTTGCCAAGGAGTATTTATCTTTATTGGTGTAAGACCACAGACAGGTTTTCTTAAAAATTTTCTTAAGTTAGATGAGGAAGGATTTATTATTACCGATGAGAAAATGAAGACTTCTCAGGAAGGAGTTTTTGCCTGTGGAGATGTAAGGAAGAATTCTCTTAAACAAGTAGTTAATGCCTGTGCAGAGGGAGCAATAGCCTGTCTTTCCGCAGAAAAATACATTGAAGGGGTGAAATATGGTTAAGGAAGTTGGTTTAACTGATTTTCAAAAAGAGGTCTTAGATTCAGATTTACCTGTACTTGTAGACTTTTGGGCAGAGTGGTGCGGACCTTGCCGGATGGTCAGTCCCATCATCGAAAATCTATCTGAAGAGTATAAAGAAAAGATAAAATTTGTAAAAATAAATGTAGACAAATTTCCGGAGATCGCCAGTAGGTATGGGATAATGTCTATTCCCACGATACTTATTTTTTATAAAGGGAAAATAATTTCTCAGACTTTAGGAAGTCAAACTAAAACACAATTAAAAAATTTCTTAGAAGAGGCTTTAAAGAAAATATGAAAGAAGCAAAGTTTTATGAAAAATGTAAAGACAACAGAGTGCGCTGTTTTTTGTGCAATCACCGTTGTTTAATCAGCGAAGGAGAAAGGGGAATCTGTAGAGTAAGGGAGAATAGAGGAGGGGTTCTCTATAGCCTTATTTATGGGAAATTGGTCTCTCAACACGTAGACCCGATTGAGAAAAAGCCCTTTTTCCATTTTTTCCCCGGTTCAACTGCCTATTCTGTGGCTACAGTAGGATGTAATTTTAAATGTGATTTTTGCCAAAATTATGAAATTTCTCAAATTGTAAGGGACCATAATCAGATTTGGGGAGAAGAATATTCTCCCGAAGAGATTGTAGATTTAGCTTTAAATTATGGCTGTCAAAGTATCTCCTATACATATACTGAACCAACCATTGCTTACGATTATTATCGGGAAATAATGAGACTGGCTAAGGATAAAGGACTCTATAACAACTTTGTTACCAATGGTTATATGACTGAGGAGATGTTGAAAGATGCTCAAGGTTATTTAGATGCTGCCAATGTTGACCTTAAATCCTTTAATGAAGATTTTTATAAAAAAATATGTGGAGCAAAGTTGGAAAAAGTTTTAGAGACACTTAAAATTATGAAAGATATGCATATCTGGGTAGAGGTGACTACTTTGATTATTCCGGGTTTTAATGATTCTGAAGAAGAGATAAGAAAATGCGCGGAATTTGTTTACAGTTTAGGCAAAGAAACTCCTTGGCATGTAAGTAGATTCTATCCCCATTATCGCATGAATAATGTTACCTACACCCCCATTTCTACATTAAAAAAAGCAAGAAAGATTGGTTTAGAGGTAGGGCTTAAATATGTCTATACAGGAAATATCCCTGGAGATGAAGGAGAAAACACATTTTGTTATAACTGTAAAAGAGTATTGATAAGAAGATATGGTTTTGAAGTCTTAGAATACAATATAGAAAATTCCCAGTGCAAATTTTGTCAGGCTTTAATTGAAGGGATAGGATTATAGGAATGAGATTGTATTTAAAATTGTTAAAATTCGTTAAGCCTTATACACTTATCCTTTTCTTAGCAATTCTTACCATGGGTATTTCTACCCTCTTTGATGGAGTTTCCTTAGGTATGCTTGTTCCCCTTGCGGATAATATTCTCACGGGGAAAAAGATTATCCTTTCCCGCCGTTTGCCTCTATTTTTAGAGAATCTTATTCATACACTGAATAATACTCCCAGTCTCACCCTGCTTAAATTGACGGGAATTATCATCGTAATCCTTTTTACTCTAAAAGGATTGACAAGTTTCTTGCAAGGATATCTGATGAATCTGTTGAGTCAGAAAGTAATCCGGGATATAAGGAATCTTCTCTATGAAAAGATTCAATCTCTTTCTTTAGATTTTTATGTTCGGTCAAAGACAGGAAGTTTGGTTTCGCGTATTACCTACGATGTCAGTTGGGTACAGATTGCTCTTTCAGAAGCTTTGGCAGATTTAGTCTTTTATTCTTTTCAGTTATTTCTTTTCACTTTTATCATTTTCTTTATCCATCCAAAACTCGCTTTACTTTCCTTTATTCTTCTTCCCTTGATTGGTTTACCTGCAGTAAGGATAGGAAAATTGCTTCGGAAAATAAGTAAACGTGCTCAAGAAAAGATGGCGGAGATTAATACCGTCCTTTTTGAATCGATTACCGGTGCAAGAATTGTTAAAGCATTCTCTATGGAAGAATACGAGACCCAGAGATTTAAGAGATACAATCAGGATTTTTATGCTCTAATGCTCAATGCGATTAAGAAAAACCTTGCTTTGGGACCCATTACTGAATTTTTTGGAGCTTGTGCAGGAGTTTTTGTTCTTTATTTAGGAGGGAAAGAGGTAATAAAGGGGACAATCTCTTTTGGTATATTTGTTTTATTCTTAGGTTCTCTACTTTCTCTTCTTAAGCCTTTTAAACGGTTAAGTAAAGTCTATACTATAAATCAACAGGCTTTGCCTGCAATAGGAAGAATTTTTGAGATATTAGAGACACAACCTTCGGTAAGGGAAGTTTCTCATCCTTACATATTGAAGTCTTTTGAAAAAGAGATAATATTTGAGAATATAAGTTTTTCCTATGAAAATAAGTTTGTGTTAAAAGATATTAATCTCAGGATAAAGAAAGGAGAAAAGGTTGCTATCGTTGGACCGACAGGTGTAGGTAAGACTACTCTGGTCAATCTTATTCCCCGATTTTATGACCCTACAGAAGGAAGAATCTTGATCGATGGAGTGGATATTAAAGAGATGAGTATAAAATCATTGCGTTCTCATATCGGAATGGTTACTCAGGAGACAATCCTTTTTAATGATACGGTGAGGACGAACATTGCTTATGGAAAACCCGATGCTTCCTTTGAAGAAATAGTTTCGGCAGCAAAAGTAGCCAATGCCCATGATTTCATTATGCGTTTACCAGAAGGGTATAATACATTAATTGGTGAACATGGAGCAAAACTTTCCGGAGGAGAAAGACAGCGTTTAGCCATTGCTCGGGCAGTACTTAAAAATCCTTCTATCCTTATTCTTGATGAGGCAACTTCTCAATTGGATAGTGCGTCAGAAAAAATAGTCCAGGAGGCATTGGAAAGATTGATGGAAAACCGTACAGTTTTAATTATTGCTCACCGTCTTTCTACAATTAAAGGAGTAGATAAGATAGTTGTTCTTCAAAACGGTAGGATAATAGAAATGGGGACTCATGAGGAATTGATGGAGAGGGGGATGGTCTATAAAGAGATGTATGAGATGCAAAAGTTAACTTCTTAATTGCCTAAAGATTTTATTTATGCTATATTATTAGCTTAAAAAAAGAACAAAAAGGAGGGGAAATTGGCGACAATGGAACTAATAAAAGAATTGTTAGAGGCAGGAGTTCATTTTGGGCATCAGAGAAAACGTTGGAATCCCAGGATGAAACCATTTATCTTCGGAGAACGTAACGGAGTTTTGATTATCGATTTAGAAAAAACTGCTGAATGTTTGGTCAATGCCTGTCAGTTCTTAGAAGAGATCGCTTCGAAGGGGGAAGAGATTCTTTTTGTGGGGACAAAGAAGCAGGCTCAGAATATTATAGAGGAAGAGGCAAAGCGGTGTAATTGTCCGTATGTAAATATCCGTTGGTTAGGAGGAACTTTGACCAATTTTGAAACTATAAAAAAGAGTGTAGCTCGTTTTAAAGAGCTCACTAAGATGAGAGAAGAGGGTATTTTAGCAAAGTTATCAAAAAAGGAAGCCTCTCGGCTAAGTAAAGAAATTTCACGCTTAGAAAGGAATTTGGGAGGATTAGTGAATATGGAAAGCCTACCTTCGGCATTGTATATTGTAGATTCAAAGATAGAAGAGATTGCCGTAAAAGAGGCAAATCGTCTCTCTATTCCCATTGTTGCTTTAGTAGATACAAATTGCGACCCCACCTTAATTACTTATCCTATACCCGGAAACGACGATGCTATTCGTTCTATAAGACTTATTACTAATAAAATTGCTAATGCTATATTAGAAGGGAAGAAGAAATACTCTCCTGAATTGGCTAAGGTAGCTAAGGAAGAGAAAAAAGAAGGGGTTAAAGTTTCCATATCTACGGAAGAGCTTGAGGAGGAAATAGAGAAGTCCGAAGAAAGGGAGAAAAGAGCTCAGAAGATAATTAAAGCACGGGACAAGTTTAGTAGGTAAAAGTTAGGTAAGTTAGGAAGTTAGGTGAGTTAGGGAGTTAGGAAGAAGTAGATAGAAGTGAGCGTAAGTGAGCGAGAAATTTAGTATATAGTATTTAGTATGTAGGTTTTAGGGGTGAACAGGGAGCGAGCGTAAGTAAGCGAGAAAGGAGGGGTTTGCTTTGATAGAATTGATTAAAGAATTACGCGAAAAAACAGGAGCAGGGGTGATGGAGTGTCGAAAGGCACTCTTGGAGGCAAAGGGAGATTTACAGAAAGCGATGCAGATTATTAAAGAAAAAGGAATGGAAATTGCTTTAAAAAAGGCTGAGCGTGTAGTGAAGGAAGGAAGAATAGAAGCTTATGTTCATTTGGGTGAAAAATTGGGAGTACTTGTAGAAATAAATTGTGAAACCGATTTTGTAGCAAGGAATGATCTGTTTAAGAAATTGTGTCGGGATATAGCTATGCAGATAGCAGCGACAAATCCTACTTACATAAAGTCTGAGGATATTCCGGAAAAAGTTTTAGAGGAGGAGAAGAAAAAATTTAAGGAGAATTTTTCGGGGGATAAAAATGAATTTTCTAAGAAATGGGAGGAGTATCTAAATAAATTCAAGAAAGAGAAATGTCTCTTAGAACAGCCCTTTATTAAAGACGAGAAGATTACGGTAAAAGAATATATCCATTCAGTTATTGCCCAATTTGGAGAAAATATTCAAATTCGCAGATTTACGCGGTATCAATTAGGAGAATATGGAGAAGAAGCCAAAATATAAAAGAGTGGTGCTTAAACTCAGTGGAGAAGCATTGCAGGGAAAAGAAGGATATGGGATTGATCCTCAAGTTACTTTAGCTATTGCCCGGCAGATAAAAGAAGTTCATGATTTGGGGGTAGAGATAGCGGTGGTTATTGGAGGGGGTAATATTTTTAGAGGTAATAAAGCGGCATTGGAAGGAATGGACCGTTCAACTGCCGACTATATGGGGATGCTGGCTACCGTGATTAATGGACTTGCACTTCAGGATGCTTTAGAAAGAATAGGGGTAGTTACTCGGCTTCAGACAGCTATTGAAATGAAAGAATTAGCTGAGCCTTATATAAGGAGAAGAGCAATTAGACATTTAGAGAAGAAAAGAGTGGTAATATTTGCCGCCGGTACAGGAAATCCCTATTTTACTACGGATACTACTGCTGCTTTACGGGCGATAGAGATAAATGCGGAAGTGATTCTTAAAGCTACAAAGGTCGATGGTGTATATACTGCTGATCCTTTAGTAGATAAAAATGCTAAGAAATTTGATACCTTAGAATTCATTGATGTTTTAAAGCTTGGGCTAAAGATAATGGATGCCACCGCCATAAGTCTCTGTATGGATAATCATCTTCCCATTATTGTCTTTGATTTGAATAAGAAAGGGAATATAAAGAAGGCAATTTTGGGAGAAAAGGTAGGGACATTAGTAAAATAGGGGGTTCTTATGGCTACCATTAAAGAAATTTTACGTCAGACAGAGGAAAGGATGCAGAAGACAGTCGAAGTTACCCAGAGAGAATTTGCTACGGTAAGGACATCGCGAGCATCCCCCACTTTACTTGACCACATAAAAATAAATTACTATGGAACACTTACTCCTTTGAGACAATTAGCGACTATTTCTATTCCTGATCCAAAATTGATGATTATCCAAACTTGGGATCAATCAATTCTGGCAGAGGTAGAAAAAGAGATTTTAAAATCAAATTTAGGACTTACTCCGATAAATGATGGAAAGGTAATTAAACTCTCTATTCCTCCTTTAAGTAAAGAAAGAAGGGAAGAGCTTATCAAGGTAATAAGGAAAATGGCAGAAGAAGGAAGGGTGGCTATTCGTTCTATTCGGCACGATGCTATCGAAGAGATCAGGAAGATGGAGAAAGAAAAATTGATCAGTGAAGACGAACGTTTTAGAAATCAGGAAGAAGTTCAGAAGCTTACCGATAAATATATAAAACAGATTGACGAAATCCTAAAAACGAAAGAAAAGGAAGTTTTAGAAATCTAATTTTGGGGCCGCTAGCTCAGCGGGAAGAGCACAGGCTTTTTAAGCCTGGAGTGCCGAGTTCGAGGCTCGGGCGGCCCAAATTAGTTTAGCTTCAGGAGCCGAAGAACTCGTAGGGATGTCTGAAGGGAAAATTTCCTTAATGAAAAATTATAAACTTATTTTTCATACCGCAGATTTAGGAATTGAAGTTTATGGAAAAACCATTGAAGAATTGTTTCTAAATTCTGCCTATGCGATGTTTGATTTAATTACGGAGATAGAAAAAGTTGAGCCCAAAGAAAAAATAGAAATAAAAAAAATAGCCGATAATCAAGATGAATTATTGATCAATTGGTTGAGGGGTCTGCATTCTTACTATGTTATAAACGATTATTTATTTAGAGAATTCCAGATTATTAAACTTGATGAAAAAGAGATAAAAGGTTTTGCTGAAGGAGAAAAATTTGATTCTTCACGACATATTTTAAAGAAAGAAATTAAGGCAGTTACCTATCACTCTATGGGAATTAAAAGGGAAAACAATTTATATAAAACACAGATAATTTTTGATGTCTAAAATTTATAAAAATAGGTAAAGATGGGGAATCAAGTTTGGAATGGTCCATTAGAAAAAATAGATGATTATCGTTTTCGCATTCCCAAAACATACAAACCGGGTATGCTTGTAGATGGGATAATCTATGCGGACGAAAAGATGCTTTCGGATATCCGTCGCGATCAAGCTCCTGAGCAGGTAGCCAATGTTGCCTTTTTACCCGGGATTGTTAAATATTCTTTAGCTATGCCGGATATCCACTGGGGCTACGGTTTCTGTGTAACAGGAGATACTAAGGTATTAACCCAATTTGGTTTTTATAAACCAATCAAAGATTTTGAAAGGGATTGGTCTGCACAGAACCTCAAGTGTCTGGATTTGCAATCTCAGAAAGTAATAGAAACTTCTGTTCTAAGATTTATAAAGTTGGAACCAAAAGAGGTCTTCAAAATAATTACTAAAGGAGGTTATGAAATTAAGGCCACTGGAGACCATCCTCTCTTCACTCCCTCGGGTATGCAGACCGTAAGAGAATTATCTCCAGGGAAAAAAGTTGCAATTTTCCCCTTTCAAGGGGTTGCTTACGAAGAACCTCCTAATGAGGTAATCATCTCCGAAAAAGATATTAGAAAAACTTTATTAAATTTAGGAAGAGAACCAGGCACACCTAAATTTGAAATAGTCATTCAAAAATTAAAAAAACGTAACCTTCTACCTTTGACTTATGCCCATCCCAAACTCCCTTATATTTTAAAGATAATGGGATTTGTTTTTGGTGATGGCTCAATGAACTTTATTGGAGAAAGAGGGGATGGCGTTATACATTTCTCAGGTAACCCCCAAGATTTAGAAAATGTAAGAAGAGACTTAAGGGAAATTGGCTATACCCCAAGCCCTATTCATTTTCGGAAAGTAAAGGATTCAAGAGGAGGCAATAAATATTATAATTGCTATTCATTTCTGGTGAATGCTTCTAGTTTGGTTATCTTGTTGGAAACCTTGGGAGTGCCCCGAGGAAATAAAGTAGCCCAAGCTTATAGAGTTCCCCAATGGATTTTTAAAGCCCCTCTTTGGCAAAAACGTTTATTTTTGGCTTCGCTTTTTGGTTGTGAATTAAGGATCCCGCATAGAAGACTTTATCGAAGAGGTTATTTCAATGCCCCTGTTTTCCCTATGGGAAAAAGAGAGGAATTGTTGGATAATGGAAAGGATTTTCTAAATGACATTTCCAAGCTCTTAGAAGAATTTGGGGTCGAAGTTCTTTACATTGTTAAAAGGAGAAGGCATATCAATAAAAAAGGAGAAGCCAGTTGGGCTTTAGAACTGTTGATTTCTCCTAAGCCCCAAAATCTCTTTAACTTATGGAGTAAAATTGGATTTGAATATAATTCTAAAAGAGCCTTTATGACAAATGTTTCTACTCACTATCTTAAATTAAAATTGAAGATATTAAAGGAGAAGGAAGAGGTAATTAATGTAACTATCCCCAAGCTTCTAAAAGAAGGATTGAGTTATCAAAAGATCGCTTTTCAATTAGCAGGGAATCCTCTAACTAAAAGATTTATAATCGATGTCTGTTGGAAACTTAATAAAGGAAGGAAAATTTCACCGCGGATTCCTTTCAGTTTTCCTAACTTTTCTGATTATCTAAAAAAGGTTACTGAAGGATTAGGAATGAGTGGGATGGTTTGGGATGAGATTGAGAAGATAGAAAGAATCCCTTACGAAGATTGCGTTTATGATTTTACAGTTTCTCATTCTGACCATAATTTCATTGCTAATAATTTTGTGGTTTCAAATTGCATTGGTGGAGTGGCTGCTACTGATCCGGAGAAGGGAGGAGTAATTTCTCCTGGCGGAGTTGGTTACGATATAAATTGCCTAAGTGGTAACTCTTTGATATTAAATGAGTTGGGTTATTTTTTACCCCTCAAAGATTATGAGAAAATCTTTTCTCAAGAGCTTCTTTCTTGTGCTGATTTTACAATGGAAAGGATTACTTCTACAAAAATTCTTGGTTTTTTGAAAGAGAAGCCTTTAGATAAAAAAGTATACCGCATGCGAACAAAAACGGGAAAAGAAATAATTGCCACTGAAGATCATCCTTTCTATACCAAAGATGGGATGAAGGAATTAAAAAGAATTAAAGTTAACGAAGCTGTTGCTCTTTACCCATTTGAAGGAGTGGAATATAGAGAACCTTCTGAAGAGATTATCGTTGATGAAAGGAAAATTGAGAGATTGCTTTTAAAACTTGGTAAGGGTTCTTCTGGTCATGCAACACAACAGATAATTAAAAATTTGAAGAAATTAAATCTTCTCCCCCTTACATTTAATTCCCCTTCTTTTCCCTATCTCCTTAAGATCTTAGGTTATTGTTTAGGAGATGGAGTTGTTTATTTTACAAATAAAACTGGCAAAGGTATAACTTGGTTTTGGGGAAGAGAGGAAGATTTGGAAGAAATCAGAAAAGATATTCAGAAGATCGGTTTTGTCCCTTCAAGGATTTATAAACGAAAAAGAAAACATAGAATTAAAACTCCTTATAAAATTTATGAATTTGAAAATGTCGAATATAGTTTTAAAGTTACAAGTAGTAGTTTTGCCACTATTTTATTCTCTTTAGGTATGCCTTTGGGTAATAAGGTAAGACAAAAATATTTTCTGCCCCACTGGTTATTCTTCGCTCCGCTCTGGCAGAAGAGATTGTTTTTGGCTTCTTTCTTTGGTGCAGAAATGTCTGCTCCCGCTACTTATACAAATCATGAATTTAATTTTTATTGTCCAACAATTTCTATGAATAAAAAATTATTTGCCTTAAAGAGTGGGATAAAATTTTTAAAACAGTTATCCTCTTTACTAAAAGAGTTTGGAGTTATTACCAATAAGATCAGTCAAAGAAAAGAAATTTTCAATAAAGGGAATATCTCTTATAGACTGAGATTAATTTTATCTAATAAAAGAGAAAACCTTATTGCTCTTTATACTAAGATAGGCTTTGAGTATAATCGGAAGAAAAGATTTCTAGCTAATTTGGCTATTCAATATTTAAAAGAGAAGGAGTTGTTTGTTGAGGAAAAGAAAGAGGTGGCCTTGCAGGCAGTAGCCTTAAAAGAGGATGGATTAAATTTGCAAGAAATTTATGATGAAATAGGTCAATCTAAAGTTAACTTTAGATTTATCGAAAGAACTATTTATGAAGGAAGAAAATCTTCTCCTCGTTATTTTGGCAAAGGTTGTTTAAGTTTTGATGAATTTGTTAAGTTACGTTCCGAAGGTCTGGGTGATTCTGGTATGGTTTGGGATGAAGTGGTTTCTAAAGAGGAGATCAAATACGATGATTATGTCTATGATTTTACTGTAGAGCATCCCCATCACAATTTTATTGCTAACAACTTTGTAGTTTCAAATTGTGGTGTCCGTTTGGTTAAAACTAACCTCTTTATCGATGAGGTTAAGCCAAAACTCAAAGAACTTGTTTCAGCTCTCTTCCATACAATTCCTGCGGGAGTGGGTTCAACGGGAGATATAAGGATCTCTGTCGAGGAGGAGCGGGAATTGTTGGTAAAGGGGGCACGTTGGGCAGTAGCTAAAGGATATGGAATAAAGGAAGACTTAGAATGTACAGAAGAAGGAGGATGTATTGAAGGAGCAGATCCTCACGATGTTTCTGAGAGAGCTTACGAGAGGGGAAAAAGACAATCTGGTACTCTTGGTTCAGGAAATCATTTCTTAGAAGTTCAGGCTATTGATCGAATTTATGACCGAAGTTTAGCAGAAAAATTTGGTTTAGAAGAAGGACAGATCACCATCATGATTCATTCTGGTTCACGTGGTTTAGGGTATCAAGTTTGTGACGATTATTTAGAGATTATGGGAAAGGCAGTGCGAAAATATAATATTAATCTTCCTGACCGTCAACTTGCCTGTTCTCCTGTAGATTCTCCTGAAGGTCGTGCCTATATTTCGGCAATGCGTTGTGCAGCAAATTATGCCTGGGCAAATAGACAATGTCTTATGCATTTAACCCGTCTAGCCTTTGAGCGGGTATTTAATAAAAGCTGGGAAGCCTTGGGTATGTTTTTAATCTATGATGTTGCCCACAATATTGCTAAATTTGAAAAATATATAATTGAGGGTAAGGAAAAAACTCTCTGTGTTCATCGTAAGGGAGCAACGCGTGCATTTGGTCCAGGGCATCCCGATTTGCCCGAAAGATATAAAGAGACTGGTCAGCCAGTAATTATTCCTGGAGATATGGGAAGAAATTCATATCTTTTGGTAGGGACGAAGAAAGCCGAAGAGACTTTCTTTAGTACATGTCACGGAGCAGGTAGGGTTATGTCGCGTTCGCAAGCAATTAAGTCCTGTAAAGGGAGGAATATTTCTCAGGAATTAGAAGAGAAAGGTATTCTGGTTATGGCTTCCAGTAGAGAGACTTTAGCCGAAGAAATTCCCGATGCCTATAAAGATGTAAACGATGTAGTAAGAGTGGTACAGGGGGCAGGGATTTCTAAAATTGTTTGTCGAATGAAGCCATTGGGAGTTATTAAAGGATAATTATGCTTGACCTTAAATTTATTCGTGAAAATCCGGATAAAGTAAGAAGAGCCTTAAGAAATAGGGGGATGGAAGAGTCCATATTAGATAATCTGCTTAAAGTCGATGGGGAGAGGAGAGAGTTTTTAAAAGAATTAGAAGATTTGCGGAGACAAAGAAACATAATCTCTGACGAGATAAGTAAATTAATTAGAGAAAAAAAAGATCCCCAAGAAAAGATTTCCGAGGCTAAATTAATTGGAGAAAAGATTGAGAAATTAGAGAAAAGATTTTCCCAACTAGAGGAGGATTTAAAAAATTTACTTCTTAATATTCCCAACATTCCTCACGAATCTGTTCCTGTAGGTCCCGATTCTTCTTATAATAAAGTGATCCGTTCCTGGGGAAATCAAAAAGTTTTTGATTTTACTCCCCGCAATCATCTGGAGTTAGGAGAAAATCTCGATATAATCGATTTCCCACGTGCAGCAAAATTGGTGGGTTCAAATTTTGTTTTATTTAAAAAAGAGGGAGCAAAATTACAACGTGCACTTATCGATTTTATGTTAGATCTACATACCAAAAAACATGGTTATAAAGAGATCTGGCCTCCTGCCTTGGTAAATCGAACGAGCATGCTTTCTACGGGACAGCTTCCCAAATTGGAATTGGATATGTATCGTTTGCGTGATGACGATTATTTCTTAATACCTACCGCAGAAGTTCCGGTCACTAATCTTCATCGCGATGAAATCTTAGAAGAAGATGAACTTCCCATTTATTATACTGCCTACACTCCTTGTTTTAGAAGAGAGGCTGGTTCTTATGGTAAAGATACAAAAGGTTTAATAAGAGTGCATCAATTTGATAAGGTAGAATTGGTGAAATTTACTAAACCTGAGGATTCTTATAAAGAACATGAGCTTTTAGTGAAAGATGCAGAAGAAGTTCTGCAGTTACTCGGACTGCACTATCGAGTAGTTTTACTTTCTACAGGAGATTTAAGCTTTGCGGGTGCAAAATGTTATGATTTAGAAGCATGGGCACCGGGAATAGGTAGGTATTTAGAGGTTTCTTCCTGCAGTAATTTTGAAGATTTCCAAGCTCGCAGAGCAAATATAAGATTTAGGAGAAAACAGACACGCACTCTCGAATATGTACATACCTTAAATGGCTCAGGAGTAGCCTTAGCCAGAACAGTAATCTGTATTTTAGAAAATTATCAGAATAAAGACGGTTCGATAACCATACCGGAGGTTCTCCGTCCCTACATGGATGGGAAAGAGAAAATAGGTTAGGGTGTGGATACGCATTCTTAAATTTATTGTTGGTATTCTACTTATTCCTTTCTGCTTTGGGATATCCATTTCCTTTTACTACACAATTTCTAAAATTTCCCTTCATTCTACAGAAGAATTAATTTTCCTATGGGGAGTAGTTTTATATATAGTAATGCATATCTTTATTTTTAAACCTCAGCGGATTTATATATTTGGACATGAAATTGTGCATGTATTATTTTCCTGGTTAAGTGGTGGGAAAATAAAAAAGATCAAGGTTTCTGATAAACAAGGAGAGGTAAAAACTGATAAGATAAATTTTTTTGTTTTGATTTCTCCTTATGTTTTTCCCATCTATCCTTTAATAATTTCTCTTTTATTTTTCATCTTTAATGCCTCTTATAAATTATCTTCTCTTTATTTAGAAATATTTTTATTTCTCCTCGGTTTTAGCCTCTCCATGCATATTCTTATGACTGCAGAAACACTGAGGAAAATTCAACCCGATTTAGTCAAGGCAGGTTATCTATTTTCTATAGTCTTTATTTATCTTTCTAATATTTGTCTTATCGCTTTTATTTTAAGCCGTATATTTTACTCTTTCTCGTTTTCGGATTTCTTAAATCTTTCGTGGGAAATTACCCAAAAGATATTCTCCCGTATTTTTACACAGCTCTTTTCCATATAATTCAGCAAAGTTGACTTTCTTTATCTTTGATGGTATATTTATCTCTTGTAAAAGGAGGAGTGCCGGAGTGGTTGAACGGGACCGCCTTGAAAGCGGTTACCTCGCTAAAAGCGGGGTCGGAGGTTCGAATCCTTCCTCCTCCGCCAAAAATTAGTAGATAGTAGGTGTAGGAGTTAGGGAGAAGTGGTCAGGAGTGAGTAGTGAGGGGTCAGGTGAGTTAGGAGAGTTAGGTGGGTTAGGAAGTTAGGAAGTTAGGTGAGTTAGGGAGTTAGGAAGGGAGCGACAAATTTTAGTAGAATAGTAGATTAGTAGGTTAAGGAAGGGGTGACAGCGAAAGAAGTGAGCGCCATGGAGGGGAAACGTAGTTTCCCATATGGGGAGCGAGCGTAAGCAAGCGACAAAGGAGAGATGCCGGAGTGGACGAACGGGACCGCCTCGAAAGCGGTTACCTCGCTAAAAGCGGGGTCGGAGGTTCGAATCCTCCTCTCTCCGTTATTTTAAAGTTAAGGAGCAAAGCATCAAAAGTAGATAGTAGGCAGAAGTAGGAAAAATAAGGATAGATTGATAGCGAACGTAAGTGAGCGACAACGGAGAGGTGCGAGAGTGGACGAATCGGCACGACTGGAAATCGTGTATCCCGCCAAAAGCGGGATCCTGGGTTCGAATCCCAGCCTCTCCGCCAAAATGAATAAAATTACTAAATTAAATATTTTTATGGGGTTATTTTTTATATTAGCTTCTTATTCTTATGCCTACGATGACGGAGATTTTCAAATATGGAATACCGATATAGAGGAATTTAAAATGGGTAAGGATTCAAAGATAGTTTTGGAGGAGGAATTTCGTTGGGGAGATAACGCTCATGAATTTTATTATCATCATTATGATGGGGGATTTTCTTATAATTTTAAAAAATGGCTCAATGGAGGAATGGGATACCGTCATATCTATGAATTGAAGAAGGGGAAATTTATGGTGGAGAATGAACCTTATTTGACGGCAAAACTACTTTGGGATTGGGAAGATTTTTCTTTAGAAAATCGCCATAGGATAGAATATAGACATTTTAATTATCAAAAAGACTCAGTAAGATACCGCAATAAACTGACTGTAAGATTGCCATGGGGAATTAGGAAGGCACAACCATATTTTTCTGAGGAAATTTTTATTAGTTTTTATAAACTTAATGATAATGAATTGAATCAAAATAGATTCTCTCTGGGTTTAAATATGGAATTGACTAAAAGAATAAAATTAGAGACGTATTATATGTTGCAAAGTAATAAAAATTCAGGAAAATGGATTGATGCCAATGTGTTAGGTTTAAACTTAAAAACAGTTTTTTGAAGATAAAATGTGGATAATGTTTTAATCAAGTAAACCAATTGATGATAAGTTATCTCTTTCTAATCGAGGATAAATTATTTTTTATTTTCTTTTTCTATGTTATAATTAAATAGGTATGTCTAAAAAATTTTAGAAAAAATAAGTACAAATTTTCCAAAAAATCGTAGTTTTGATATATAATTCTGACAAAATCGTAAGTTCGAAGAGAGGTTTAGAGTGACCTTTGATATGCTTAGAGATTATTTATAAATTGAAAAAAAGAAAATCGATGCTCATACCTTCCGATTACAGAGATATATTGAAAAACTTAAATTTTTGCGCCCATAGCTCAATTGGATAGAGCACTAGTCTACGGAACTAGGTGCTGCAGGTTCAAGTCCTGCTGGGCGCGTGACAATTTTTTCTAATATAAATGGCAAGGGTTAAGAAAAAAGATGAATTTTTTATGAGGGAAGCCTTAAAAGAGGCGCAAAAAGCTTTGGAAAAAGATGAGGTTCCCGTAGGATGTGTAATTGTCTATAAAGATAAAATTATTGCACGTGCCCATAATCAGATGCGCACTCTAAATGACCCTACCGCTCATGCGGAAATGATTGCCATCACGGAAGCCACAGAAAGACTAAACGATATGCGTTTATTGGAGTGTACACTTTATGTTACTATTGAACCATGCTCTATGTGTGCAGGAGCACTTGTTCTGGCTAGGATTGAGAAAATTGTTTATGGAGCAGACGATCCCAAAACGGGTGCATGTGGTTCAGTATTAAATATTGCGCAAAATAAAAAACTAAATCATCGAATAAAAATTGTTAAGGGAATTTTAAGAGAAGAATGTAGTAGAATAATTCAAGAGTTTTTCCAACAGAAACGCCGGCTAAAAGCAATGTTGAATAATTGAGACTATGGTGAGCGACAAATTAGTAGGTAGGGGTTAGGAGAGTTAGGAAGTTAGGTAAGTTAGGGAGAAGTAGACAGGAGCGAGCGTAAGTGAGCGACGAGGGAGGGGTGGCTGAGTGGACGAAAGCAGTCGCCTGCTAAGCGATTGGCCTGGGAAACTGGGCCCCCGGGTTCGAATCCCGGCCCCTCCGTTAATTTTATAACAACCCTTGACAAATCTTCCAAAATAAGGCATACTTTAATAAAATCTCTTTACTCTTAACTATTTTTATAAAAAATGTGTGGAATAATTGGTTATATTGGGACAAAAGAAGCTCAGCCAATTTTATTGAATGGCTTAAGACGCTTAGAATATAGGGGTTACGATTCTGCAGGTATAACTATCCTTTCTCCAGATAGAGCCCTATTAGGCATACGGAAACTCCCTGGGAAAGTAAAACAGTTGGAGGAGCTCTTAAGAAATCAACCTTTGGAGGGTTTTTTAGGATTAGGCCATTCCCGTTGGGCGACCCATGGTTTAGTAAATTATGAAAATGCCCACCCCCATACAGACTGTTCTGGAGAGATTGCCATAGTCCATAACGGAATAATCGAAAATTATCATTTATTAAAAGAGAGGCTAATTAAAGAAGGGCATATCTTTCGTTCTCAGACAGATACAGAAGTAGTCGCTCATTTGATTGAAAAATATTATCAAGAAGATCTAGAGAACGCAGTAAGGTGTGCCTTGAAAGAAATTAAAGGTTCTTATGCTTTAGGAATTATTTCTTCGAGAGAACCAGGAAAACTTATTGGCTGTCGTTGTGGGAGTCCTTTGATTGTAGGGGTAGGTAAAGATGGCAATTTTCTTGCTTCCGATATCCCAGCCATTTTGGACTATACAAATTTAGTGATCTATTTAAACGATAATGAGATGGCCATAATTACTGAGAAGCAGATAGAAATAAAAGACTTTGAAGGAAGATTGTTGAAACGGAAGGTGAATAGGATTGAATGGGATATTTCCTTGGCAGAGAAAAACGGCTATCCCCATTTTATGCTTAAAGAGATTTATGAGCAACCTTATGTATTAAATCAAATATGCAAAAGAAGGCTCTTAGAGAAGGAGATTTTATTAGAAGAGATGCAGATGGAGAATAAAGAACTTAAGAATTTTAAGAAAATTTTTATTGTTGCCTGTGGTACCGCTTATCATGCAGGTTTGGTGGGGAAATATATTATTGAAGAATTAGCAGGTATTCCTGTAGAGGTAGATACTTCTAGTGAATTTCGTTACCGTTCGGTTATATTAGACAAAAAGAGTTTAGTTTTAGCTATTTCTCAATCTGGAGAGACTGCCGATACTTTAGCCTGTGTAAGGGAAGCAAAGCAAAAGGGGATAAAGGTAATTTCCATCTGTAATGTAGTGGGTTCTTCACTTACTCGCGATTCGGATGGGGTTATCTATACCCAAGCAGGCCCAGAGATTGGAGTTGCTTCTACAAAAGCCTATACAGCCCAATTAGCTATTTTGTACCTTTTTGCCTTTTATTTGGCAAAGATCAAAGGAAAGATAGAAGATAAAAAATTGGGTTTACTTTTGGAAGATTTTAGAAATCTTTCTCTTCATATGGAAAAAATCCTTAAGGAAGAAAAAGAGATTAAAAGGATTGCGCAAAGATTTTTTAAGGTAGATTGTTTTTTATATTTAGCCAGGGGACGCGACTTCCCTAATGCTTTAGAAGGAGCATTAAAATTGAAAGAAATTTCTTATATTCATGCTGAAGGGTATCCGGCAGGAGAGATGAAACATGGACCAATTGCGCTTATTGATGAAAATATGCCGGTAGTCTGTATTATTCCCCAATCAAGACTCTATGAAAAGATGCTTTCCAATCTTCAAGAAGTTAAGGCGAGAAAAGGAAAAGTTATTGCTTTGGCTACAGAAGGAGATGAGATTATTAAAAAGCATGCTGATGAGATTATCTGGCTTCCTCAGGTTAACGAATTATTCACTCCTTTAATTACTGTTTTACCTCTTCAGTTTTTAGCCTACCATATTGCTGTTTTACGTGGTTGCGATGTCGACCAACCCAGAAATCTGGCTAAATCAGTAACTGTAGAATAAAAATATCTTGGTAAATTTTTACCCCTTGACGATCTCTGCAAATGTGTTATATATTTTAAGGAAGGATTAAAAAAATATTTAAAAAGCTACCTTTTAACTATAAAAGGTGGGGAGAAGTAGTGAAGGCGGATTGCCTTGATGATTTACATAGATGGTAAAAGAGAGGGGATAGAAAATAAAGATTAAGAAAGGGGGACTACAACGCGAAATAGTCAAGCAACTGATTGAAGGTATAAAGTATAAAAGTGATTTTGTGAGGGGATTAGGTATTTCGTCTCTTTCAGAGGCAATCAAAAATAGGGGTATAGAAGATGAAGGTTTAAAATTAGATATAGCTTTATTTTTTGTAGAAATGTTGGGGGATCCCAATTCTAGCGTAGCAGAGGATGCAGTTATGCTATTCATAGTAATTTGAGTGAAGAGTCTCGAAACGTAGTAGGGGAAGCTTTACGGAAAGCATATAAAGAAGGAAGAATCAATGCTAGTCCATGGGCTAGGAGTATCTTTGTAGATCTATTGAAGAAGTATTCTCCATAGTAAACCCAGCATTTCTATAAAATTGAGAAATTGGTTTAGGAGAAGAGGGGGAAAGGATTATATTGATAATAAAGGACAGAAATAAATAGGCAGGAAGATAAGTTTATTGGTTTTTATGGAAAAAAGAAGATTTAATATTCGTAAGGATTTAGTTATTACAATCCAGAATATTAAAGGGAGGGGTAGTTATTTTATCTTAAATCCCTTGACGGGGAAGACTGTTCATTTTGATTATAAAACATATCTTATTTTTCGCCATTTTAATTCTAGGAATATCTTAGAGGTTCAAAAGCATCTTAGTGAGAAACATAATCTTATATTAAGCCTTAAGGCTTTAGAGAGTTATTTAAATTTGTACTTGGATCTATATCTTTTTGAAGATTGTTTAGATTTATACTGGGAGAGAATAAAGGAGGGAAAAAAGGATATTTTAGAAGAGAGGATTGCTGGATGGATAAAAGGGCTGGGAGAGAATTTATTTCCTAATGATTCCTTTGTAGAGGGATTATTAACCCAGGAAATAATTAATAACTTAGAGAGGGGTAAGATAACATCTGCTTTAAATAAGCTTGAAGATTTAAAGAAGATCAATTCTAAGAATCCTTTAATAAAACTTGTTTATAATTTTCTTGAAGAAAATATAGTGAAGGTAAAAGAAGATTCTTTTGTAGAGAGTAATTCTTTTATTTCCTGGAAAGCTATTTTTGTATTAGTTTTACTTCTTTTACTCTTCTTATTGGAAGGGAGTTTCTATTATCAAAATAGAATAACCAAGAAGATAATTCAGGCTACCAGTGAAATCTTAGTAAGGGAAAAGAATCTCGCTCTATAAATCCTTCAATTTATCCATTGACTTTTACTTTAACTGTGATATTATTTTTTCAAAAAAGGATTTACTTCTATGTTGTACATTGTTTGTACTCCCATTGGGAATCTAAAAGATATTACTTTTCGGGCAATCGAAGTTTTAAAAACTGTAGATTTAATTGCCTGCGAGGATACTCGGAGAACAAAGATTCTTTTGCAACATTATGAGATAAATAAACCTCTTATAAGTTATTATGAGTATAACAAAATCAAACGGGGAGATTATTTAATCAAATTGCTGAAAGAAGAGAAGAAAATTGCTCTTGTTTCCGATGCAGGAACTCCTGGAATATCTGATCCCGGAAGTCATATTATTAGACTTGCCATTGAAAACGATATCCCTCTAACTTTTATCCCCGGACCAACCGCCTTTGTAGGAGCTTTGGTTTTATCCGGATTTCCTACGCATAGGTTTATCTTTGAAGGATTTTTGCCGGCAAAATCTGGAGCAAGAAAAAGAAGGTTAGAGGAATTAAAAGGAGAGAAAAGGACGGTTATTTTTTATGAATCCTGTCATCGGCTTTTAAAGACTCTCAAAGATATCGAAGAAATATTTGGTGATTGTTCAATCTGTGTGGTTAGAGAGATGACTAAAAAATTTGAGGAAGTATTAAGGGGAAAAGTTTCTGAAATTATCCAACATTTTCAGGGGAATATTCCCCGTGGAGAGTTTATCCTTCTTTTATCTTTGGAAGGGAAACTTTCCTTACTTAATAAATACTGAACTATTTCTCTTTTTAAGGGAATTTTGTATAACCTTTAGGAAGGTTTTTACAATATTTGGATCAAACTGTTTCCCTGCACCCTTTTCAATAATACGTATCGCCTCTTTTTTAGGATAGGCTTTGCGGTATGGTCGGTTAGAAGTTAAGGCTTGATAAACATCTGCAATGGCAATTATCCTTGCTCCCAGAGGGATTTCCTCCCCTTTTAGTCCATAGGGATATCCTTTACCATCGTAACGTTCATGATGGTAGAGAACATAGGGAATAATCCCTTGAAGGAAGTGTATTGACCTTAGGATATCTGCTCCAATCTGAGGATGTTTCTTTATCTCTTCAAATTCCTGGGGAGTAAGCTTTTTCTTTTTTAACAATATTCTTTCACTTATCCCTATCTTTCCCAAATCATGAAGCATGGCCGCATCTCTAATCTTTTCAATTTCTTCTGGAGAAAATCCCAAAGCTTTCGCTGTTTCTACTGCATAAAAAACGGTATTCTCTACATGTTCTCCCGTATACTCGTCTTTTAGTTTAATGGTACGTGCAAAAGCGTAAATAGCTTCTCTTAAAGTTTGGTTTGCTCTAAGAGTTAATTTAGTTATTTTTTCTTTTAGTAAATGTATATCTTTGTGAGGCTCTTTTCCTTCAAAACCCTTTTCTTCTTTCCTACTCCAGAAGATATCGTTACCTCCACGGTCTTTTATCTTACCTAAAAGTCTATCGGCAAGATCTACTAAATCCATTCCCTTAGTTACATTGTCGTAAGGATAGGAAGCGATCCCTAAGCTTACTTTGATTTGAACCTTTTGTTTAGGGGTTCCAAAGGAAGATTTATTTATCTTCTCTAAAAGACGACGAGAAAAATTTATTGCTCCTTGATGGTCAGTGTTAGGAAGAATGAATAAAAACTCCTCTCCACCATAGCGAATAACTGTATCGTATATCCTTACTGCTTTTTTACATACATTTGCCAATTGTCTTAATACTAAATCTCCAAAGCTGTGTCCATAAACATCATTTATAGATTTAAAATAGTCTATATCTAACATCACTATCGATAAAGGAAGTCCGTATCTTTTGCTCCGTTCAAATTCTGGTTCGATAATTTCTGTGAGGTAACGATGATTATATAAGCCTGTATGGCTATCCTTGATGACTAATTGTTTTAGTTTTCTATTTGTCGTTTTTAATTTTAAGGTTAACTTATTAAACAATTCCTCTGCTTTTTTCCTTTCCGTAGCATCTCTTACATACTCGATTACCCCTTTCATTTCTCCAGTTAAAGAGTCAAAAAGAGGGAAAGTGTATAAATCAATCCAACCGATCACTTCTCCTCCTGGTCCACATTTGGGGACTACTTCATAAGCCTCTTTTTTTGTTTTTAAGGTTTTTAGAGTAGGGCAAACTAAACAGGGTTCCTTTCTACAGTGGTAAGCTTCATAACATTTTTTTCCTATCAAAGGCATAGAATAGGCATACCACTTTTCCATGGCCGGATTTACACTGATGATATTTAAATCTTTATCGAGAATGCTTATCCCATCCTGAATACTCTCAAATATATCAGTAAGAAAGCGTTTTTTCTCCTCCAATTCATACTCGATCTCTTGACGGGTCAAAGCGTGGGCAAGGATTTTCCCTAATATCTTTAACAGAATTACACATTCTTCAGTCCATTCTTTTTCTTCACGTACCGCATCAAAACCCAAAAAGCCTATCACTGTTTCATGGAATAACATAGGAACAAGTAATACCGATTTAGTTCCCTCGGTTCTAAATTCTTCTTTTTCCCTTTCTGCTTCGGGAGGAAGTTTTTCTACTGATGGAATAAAGACAATTTCTTTTCTAAATTCTACCCTCTCTCTTAACCAAGGAAAATCTTTTATCTCTACCTCTTTAAGCCTTTCTTTCTGGGGAGGAATTCCTTCTCTACACCATTCGTATATATTGTGAACTTTTGTTCTATCTTTACTGGCAGTAAATACATAAACCCTATCTGCCTCTACGAATTCTCCGATCTCTTTTAAGGCATTGTTTACTAAGTTGTCTATTTCATTTGCTTTTGCTCCTATTAGGGTTGTGGAGATATCCAGGATAATTTTTTCTAGATTAGTAAAGTCTTTTTCCATCTTATTTTAATTAGTGGAGCTTAATTCTACTTTAAAGGCAAGATTATTTAGGCTTCTTTTAAAAATATAACATAAAAATTATAATTCGACAAGGTTTAAAATATATAAAGTTTATTTATTTGAAATATTTCCCTCTATTGTGATAAAATTTTGAAAATGAAAGTTACCGCTATTGTCCCCTCGGCAGGGAAAGGCAGGCGTTTAAAAAGAGATATTGATAAAGTATTTGTTTTATTAGATAATAAGCCTATTCTCTATCATACACTTAAGAGTTTAGAAAAAATTAAAGAGATTGAAGAGATTATTTTAGTAGTAAGTAGACGTTCTTTAGACTATACAAGAGATTACTTCTTAAAAAGGTTTAGATTTCAGAAACCCATAAAGGTTATCCGAGGAGGAAGAATGCGTGCAGATTCGGTCTGGAATGGTCTTAAAGAGATAGATAAATCTACAGATTTAGTTTTGATTCACGATGGAGCAAGACCATTTGCGGAAGAAGATTTATTTAAAAAAGTTATAAAAGCAGGTAAAGAATTTGGGGCAAGCGTATTAGGAGTTCCCTTAAGTTTTACTATTAAAAGAGTTAAGAATTCTTCCTTTGTTTTAGAAACGATTCCACGGGAAAATATCTGGGAAATACAAACTCCTCAGGTTTTTAAAAGAGATTTACTCTTAAGTTGTTATCAGAAAGCACGGAAGGAAAAATTTAGACCCACTGATGATGCGCAAGTTTTAGAGCGTTATGGATATAAAATAAAAATTGTGGAAGGGAGCCCTTTGAATATAAAGATTACTCGACCTGAGGATCTGGTTTTAGCGAAAGCAATTTTGAACTTGCGAAATGGATTTGTTAAATAGTTAAAAGGTTAAAAAGTTAAATGGATTTATTTTTATTTAACCATTTAACCAATCACCATTTAACCAAATACATTGTCATTTTGATATTTAATTTTTAATCTTTGAATTTACGAACCATGCCAGTGGGATTAGGTTACGATATCCATAGGTTGGTAAAGGGAAGAAAACTCTTTCTGGGAGGGATAGAGATCCCTTATAAAAAAGGGCTTTTAGGTCATTCCGATGGAGATGTGATTTTGCATGCCCTTTCCGATGCTTTACTGGGAGCAGTAGGGAAGGGAGATATTGGGGAATACTTTCCTAACGAGCCAAAATATAAAAATATCCCAAGTAGAAAAATTTTAAAGAAAGCTTACCAAATAGTAAAGGATAAGAAGCTTAAGATAAGAAATGTAGATATTACCTTAATTGCTGAAGAACCAAAGATATCTTCTTATAAAAAAATTATTAAAGAAAATATTAGTGGAATTTTAAAAATTCCTATAGATAATATAAATATTAAAGCTACCACCCATGAGGGCATAGGAGTTATTGGAAAAAAAGAAGCAATGGCTTGTTTTGCTGTTGTTTCTTTAGAAAGGGGCGGGAAGATTGCTTAGTATAATTTTTTGGATTTTAATAATTTTTATTATTGTTGGGATAATCCTGATTTATATTTTCTTCAAAGCAGAAATAAAGGCAGCTTTAGAAAGAGATCCTGCAGCAAAATCAGCTTTGGAGGTAATTTTAAACTATCCCAGCCTCCATGCGATAATTTTTCATCGCTTTGCCCATTTTTTATATCGTTTAAAGATCCCTTTAATTCCCCGTTGTATTTCTCAAATTGCCCGTAATCTTACCGGTATTGAGATTCATCCGGGAGCGAAGATTGGGAAAGGTCTATTTATCGATCATGGAATGGGAGTGGTTATTGGAGAAACAACTGTTATTGGAGATAATGTGACTTTATATCAAGGAGTAACTTTAGGAGGAACAGGAAAAGAGAAAGGTAAACGCCATCCCACTATTGGAAATAATGTAGTGATTGGAGCAGGAGCAAAAGTTTTGGGAAATATCGTTATCGGAGATAATGTCCAGATCGGCGCAAATGCAGTAGTTATAAAAGACGTTCCTCCCAATTGTACAGTAGTAGGTGTTCCGGGAAGGATTGTAAAAAGGGAAGGGGTTCCTGTGCCTACAGTAAGTTTAGATCACACTAATCTTCCTGATCCTTTAGCCCAAGCAATCGAGCGTTTACAGAAGGAAATTGAATTGATCGAGAAACAATTAAAGGAGTGGAGGGATAGACAGAGTGGCGATTAAGATTTTTAATACCTTGACGGGAAAGAAAGAAATATTTAGGCCAATAAAAAAGGGTAGAGTAGGGATTTACATTTGCGGTCCTACAGTTTACGATGAGCCACATATTGGCCATCTGCGTTCTGCTTATATTTTTGAGGTAATAAGAAGGTATTTTATTTATCGAGGATATAAAGTTAAATTTGTGAGAAATATTACGGATCTTGATGATAAGATAATTGAAAAAGCCAGGGAGGAGATTAAATTAGAAAATTCGGATCTGAAAGAAAAGGTTAAAGAGGTGGCCGAAAGGTATATCAGAAAGTATCATGAAGCAATGGAGTTATTTGGGATAAATCCTCCCGATGTTGAACCAAAAGCTACCGAGCATATTTCAGAGATGTTAGAGATTATCGAAGGCTTGATTAAAAAAGGATTTGCCTATGAGAAAGGAGGGAATGTTTATTTTAGGGTAAGGAAATTTCCCTCCTACGGTAAACTCTCCCATCAGAGTATCGAGGAATTGATTGCGGGAGCAAGGGTTGAGCCAAGCGAAGATAAAGAGGATCCCCTTGATTTTAGTCTATGGAAAAAGGCAAAAGAGAATGAACCAAATTGGCATACCCCTTGGGGAGAAGGACGTCCAGGATGGCATATTGAATGTTCAGCAATGAGTATGAAGTATTTGGGAAAGAATTTTGATATTCATGGTGGAGGAAAAGATTTGATCTTTCCTCACCATGAAAATGAAATTGCTCAATCAGAGGCTTATACTAATAAAAGATTTGCCAATTATTGGATACATAATGGATTATTGACTATAAATGGAGAAAAGATGGCTAAGTCTTTGGGAAATTTCATTTCTGTAGAAGAGATACTTAAGAAATATCACCCCGAAGTTTTAAAGATCCTTTTTCTCTCTACTCATTATAGCCATCCCTTAGATTTTAGCTATGAAAAGATGGAAGAGGCCAAGAGAGCAAGAGAAAGATTTTATATCCTGTTAGATAAGCTTAAAGATTTAAATCAAAAATCGAAACTGAAAAAATATTCTAAGGATGTGGAAAGATTTCGTAAACAATTCATTGAGGCAATGGATGACGATTTTAATACTCCCCGTGCCTTAGCGGTTCTTTTTGATTTAGTAAATTTTGCTCATCGCCATTCCGATAATGAGAAAATTCTTAGAGAGGTAGGAGATTTGCTTTTAGATTTGGGTAAGATATTTGGTCTATTTGAGAGAAGGGAAAAAGGAAAAGAAATTATAGATAAGTTGATAGAATTAATCATTGAGATAAGAAAGACTTTACGGGAGAAAAAGGAATACGCTTTGTCCGATAAGATAAGAGAAGATTTAAAAAATTTAGGAATTATCTTAGAAGATGGGGTTAATAAAACGACTTGGCGTTATCAATAATTTATGATGAAATCAAAAACTAAAGAAGCAATTTTTGCTTATCTATTTCTTCTACCTAATTTCTTAGGTTTCTTAGTCTTTACTTCCCTCCCGGTGATTTTTTCTCTTATTTTGAGTTTCTTTGATTGGGATATTTTAAATCCTCCTAAGTTTATTGGACTGGGTAATTTTATAAAACTATTGGGATTCAGTTTTAATGGCAAAGTCATTCTCCCCAACGATCCCCATTTCTGGTATTATATTTTTAATACGGTATTTCTTATGTTAGTAATTCCCTTAGAAATTTTTGGAGCATTGATTGTAGCTCTGATGCTCAATCAAAAGATTCGGGGGATTGTTTTCTATCGGACTATTTTTTATTTACCCTTTATCACTTCTGGTGTAGCTACTGCTATAATATGGAGAGGGATTTTAAATCCCGATTTTGGTTTAATCAATACACTTATAGCTAAGTTTGGTAATCTTTTCCATTTAAATCTCCAGGGTCCCAATTGGCTTTCCCATCCCTTCTGGGCAAGGATTTCGATGATGTTAGTGGGTCTTTGGACAATTGTGGGCGGAAATAATTGTCTCTTATTTCTTGCAGCCTTACAGAATATACCTCGAGATTTATACGAAGCAGCAGAAATAGATGGAGCAAGCTCTTGGCAGAAATTCTGGAAAATCACCTGGCCCTTGATTTCTCCGACTACTTTTTTCATTGCCATAATGAGCATCATTGGAGGTTTTCAGGGAGGTTTTATGCTTGCCTATATTATGACTGGAGGAGGTCCTGGAGGAGCAACTACTACCATTGAATATTACATTTTTAATAATCTCTATGTCTTCCAAAAAGCAGGCTATGCCGCAAGCATAGCTTGGGTTTTATTTTTAATTATTTTCTTCTTTACAAGAATCTCTTGGAAATATGGAGGAAAATTGGTAGAATACCATTAAGGCAGAACTAAGAACTAAGAGTTGAGATGGAAAGATTAATGAGTGCTGAAGAATCCCGGAGAAGAAGAAAGAGAAGAGAAATTTTTAGGAAAACCCTTCTCTATCTTTTACTTTCCCTAATGGGGATAAGCATGGTTTTACCTTTTCTCTGGATGCTTTCCACTTCTTTAAAAGAGCCTGAGGAAGTATTTATCCAGGTTAAGCCCTGGTGGCGCAATTGGATTCCTAAGAGAATTGTCTGGGAGAATTATTATCGTGCTTGGAAAGCAGTCCCTTTTGGAAGATTTTATTTAAACAGTATCATTGTAGCGATTTGCGTTACTATAGGGGTAGTTTTTACCAGTTCTTTTGCTGCCTATGCCTTTAGTAGACTTAATTTCCCCGGCAGAGACAAATTATTCTTTGCCTATGTGGCTACCATGATGATTCCTGGCTCAGTAATCATTATCCCCCAATTTGTTTTGATAAGAGTATTGGGTTGGGTGGATACTTATCGAGCACTCATTGTCCCGGCTATCTTTACTGCTTTTGGAACTTTTCTTTTAAGGCAATTCTTTATGACTATCCCTAAAGAACTTGAAGATGCCGCTAAGATTGATGGCTGTGGTTATTTTGGGATTTACTGGAGAATAATTCTACCCCTTTCCAAACCCGCTTTATCTACGCTGGCTATTACTACCTTTCAAGGGAACTGGGGTTCCTTTATGTGGCCCCTTTTGGTTACCAATAGAACAGAGATGCGTACCCTTCCCATTGGTTTAGAATATTTTAAAAGTCAATATACTGCGGAATGGACTCTCCTTATGGCTGGTTCAGTTATGGTCATTCTTCCGATAATTATTCTCTATGTTTTTAACCAGAGATTCTTCGTTGAAGGAGTGAAATTGACCGGAATAAAAGGATAAATGAGAAAGAAAGGGTTTTTTATTACCTTTGAGGGACCGGAGGGGAGTGGAAAATCTACCCATGCAAAGAGATTGTATAATTTTTTAAGAAAAAAGGGATATTCTGTAATTCTTTTAAGAGAACCGGGAGGGACAAAGATAAGTGAAGAGATAAGAGAAATCCTTTTAGATAAGAGAAATAAGAAAATGGATATTAAGACGGAGACACTTTTATATTTGGCTTCTCGGGCACAGTTGGTGAAAGAAAAGATTGTTCCCGCTTTAAGAAAAGGTAAAATTGTTATTTTAGACCGTTTTCATGATTCAACTCTCGCCTATCAAGGATACGGGGGAGGAATAAATTTGAGATTTTTAGAGGAATTGGGAAAGTTTGTAAATGGAAAAATTATCCCTGATCTGACCTTTCTTCTGGACATAGATACTCATAAGGGTTTAAAGAGGTGCGGTCATAAGGATAGGATAGAAGAAAAACCCTTTTCTTTTCATCAACGTGTAAGAAAGGGATACTTGGAATTGGCCAAAAAAAATCCTAAAAGATTTTTTATAATTAGGGGAGATAAAGAAATACATTTTATAGAGAAAAAAATAGAAGAGAAAGTCTTAGAAATTTTATCCTAAGGTGAAGAAGATAATTATTCAAGAAAAGGTAATCAATTTTTTATTTAATTCTTTTAGAGAGAATAGAATTAGTCATGCCTATATTTTTTTAGGTCCGGAAGGAGTGGGAAAATCCTTTACTGCTAAATATTTTGCTCAGATTTTAAATTGTACAAATAAAGAGAATCCCCCTTGTTTTGAATGTTCTAATTGTATCAAAATTGAAAATGACAATCACCCTGATGTTCACTGGATAAGACCTGAAGAAGGTTCTCAAGGGATAAAGATTGAAACCATTCGGGAATTACAGGAGAAAATTTCCCTTAAGCCTTATGAGGCAAAATTTAAGGTATTTATTATTGAAAAGGCAGACTCTCTTTTAGAAGATGCTTCTAATTGTTTACTTAAAACTTTAGAAGAGCCACCGGGAGAATCGGTTTTGATTCTTCTTGCTGAGGAGATAGAAAAATTTCTTCCCACGATAGTTTCCCGTTGTCAAATAGTTAGATTTTCTTTATTGAAGAAGAAGATGATTGAAAATTTTCTCAGAGAAAATTATTCTTTAGATGAAGAAAAAATCTCATTTTATAGTAAATTTGCCGAAGGGAGTTTAGGTAGAGCCATTTCTTTTGTAGAAAGTGATTTTTTAGAAAAGCGTAATTTCATTCTGGAGAAAATATTAGAAAAGAAAGAGTTTGACAACGACTTATGGTGGAAGGAGAAAGAAGTTTTTTTAGAAATTTTGAATATTCTGAGCGGGATTTTTAGAGATGCTCTTTTTAAAAAACTTTCTTTGGATGAGCTTATATTGAATATAGACCAGAGAGATTTGATTTCCCAGATTGCTTTTTCTCATTCTTTAGAAGAGCTCTATAATTTTATAGAAAAAATTAATTTTTACTACAATCTTATTCAACAAAATGTAAATTTAAGACTTATTTTTACCAATTTAGAAATGGATTTAGATTATAGAAAGGATAAAAAATGTTAGTAGTTCCGGTAAGATTAAGAGAGGCGGGGAAGATTTCTCTTTTTGAAGTAAGCGATGATATAAAACCTAAGGTAGGTGATTTTGTAATTGTTGAACAGGAAAGGGGGCTTGATTACGGACAGGTTCTTGGTGAAACAGAGACAATTACTGATGTAATACAGGAAGAGCCCATTTATAAAATTATTCGTATTGCTACTCCGGAAGATCTGAATCAGATTGATAAAAATAAAAGAAGGATAAAAGGAGTGATAAATCTCTGTTTGAAAAAGATTGCCGAACATAAATTGGATATGAAATTGATAGATGCGGAATATTCTTTTGACCGTACTAAGATTATCTTTTATTTTACTGCGGAAGGAAGAGTTGATTTCAGAGAACTGGTAAAAGATTTAGCTAAAGCCTTAAAGGCAAGAATTGAATTGCGCCAGATTGGAGTAAGGGATGAGGCAAAAATGCTTGGAGGATTTGGTCCTTGCGGAAGAACCCTTTGTTGTGCTACATTCTTAAAAGATTTTGAGCCAGTAACTATGCGTATGGCAAAGGAGCAAAATTTACCCCTTAATCCTACGAAAATTTCCGGACTCTGTGGAAGATTGATGTGTTGCTTAGGTTATGAGGCAGATATTTATCGAGAATTTTCTCGAGGATTACCTAAAATAGGAGAGTTAGTTTTTGTAGAAGGAGTAAAGGGAAGGGTAGTAGATTTAAATATTTTTAAGCGCACTGCTACTGTAGAATTGGAAGATGGAAGAAGGACAAAGATAGTCTATAAAAAATAAAATTCAAAAATTAAAATGTAAAAATCAAAATTACATATTAAGTTCAAACTCTAAATACAAAACCCTAAACTCTAAATAAACTCAAAACATAAAACCCAAAACTCAAAAATAGAAAGTTTTGAATTTGGAAAATTTGGATTTTGTATTTGGCTAGGGTTTAGAGTTTTGGATTTAGGATTTAATCTTGTTGTCATTTTGATATTTGATTTTTGATATTTGAATTTAATTATAAGATGGATAAATTTTATCTTACTACTCCTCTATATTACGTCAATGCCAGTCCACACATTGGACATTCTTATACTAATATTGCCAGTGACTGCTTGGCAAGATTTATGCGCCTTAAAGGGAAAGAAGTCTATTTTCTAACCGGGACAGATGAGCATGGACAGAAAATTTTCCGTGCTGCCCAAGAAAAAGGGAAAAGTCCTCAAGAATTTGTAGATAGTATTGTCCCTCGTTTTATTGATTTATGGAAACTGTTATCCATTTCTTATGATGACTTTATTCGCACTACTGAAACAAGGCATAAAAAGACTGTCCAATATGTACTTTCGCTACTTTATGAGAAAAAAGATATCTATCTTGCAGAATATAAGGGATGGTACTGCACTCCTTGTGAGACATTCTGGACAGAGAAACAGCTTACTTCTCCAGTCTGCCCAGATTGTTCCCGTCCTCTTGAAGAATTGCGAGAGAAAAATTATTTTTTCCGTTTAGAGAAATATCGAGATTGGCTTATTAAACATATCAAAGAGAATGAGCATTTTATAAAACCGGTTAGTCGAAGAAACGAAATTCTTAAATTTTTGGAAGAGCCTTTGAATGACCTTTGCATCTCTCGGCCAAGATCGCGTTTAGAATGGGGGATACCCATCCCCTTTGATTCTCAATATGTTACTTATGTATGGTTTGATGCACTTCTTAATTACATTTCTGCAGTAGGCTTCAGTCAAGATGAGGAAAAATTTAAAAAATTCTGGCCAGCAGATATTCATTTAGTAGGGAAAGATATCTTGCGTCAACATACAATCTATTGGCCAATTATGCTACATGCTTTAGGACTTGAGCCTCCTAAAACTGTTTTTGCTCACGGTTGGTGGATGGTAGGAGAGGGAAAAATGTCTAAGTCTAAAGGGAATATTGTTGATCCGGTAGAAATGGTAAATACCTATGGAGAAGATGCTTATCGTTATTTTCTTCTACGTGAAATTCCCTTTGGTCAGGATGGAAATTTTAGTGAACAGGCTTTGGTTAATCGCATAAATTCAGATTTGGCAAACGACTTAGGAAATTTATATTTCCGCACATTTGGAATGTTGGAAAAATATTTTTCAGGAAAGATTCCTTATATTTCTTCTCCGGATAAAGTCTTTAAAGAAAAATTGGAAAGATTACCTAAGGAATTGGATAAGGCGTTAGAGGAATTGAATTTTCAAGAAATGCTCATTTCTATCTGGGAATTAGTTAATCTTGCCAACAAATTTATTGAAGATTCTCGTCCCTGGAAACTGGCTAAAATAGAAAATAAAGAAAAACTCTCTTCTTTTATGTATAACCTGATGGAGATTCTCCGCATAGTGACTATTTGCATTTATCCATTTATGCCCAACTGTGCAAAGAAAGTTTGGAAACAATTGGGACAGGAGAGAGAATTAGAGAAGGTAAATTTTTCAGAAATTAGTCAATGGGGCTTATCTTCTCCGGGAACAAAGATAGAAAAAGGAGTCCCTTTATTCCCCAGGATTGTCTAATGTGATAACCGAAATAGGTAAAATTAAGATTAAATGGGAGATAAAAGAAGAATCTATTAGAGAAAGAATTTTAGACCATTATCGTAATTTTTTATCCAATGGTGAAAAGAAAGAGATTGAGATAAAATTTTATAAGAAAAGTTTTTTATTTCCTTCAGGAATTAAACCCATTGTAAATACAAGAAGCTGGGAATACCTTAAAGATAGGGATAAGTTTTATTTTCGCTTTCCACGTGGAGAAAATAGTTCAGTAGCAGTTATTTGGCAAGATTTTAAAAAGGTAGAATTTTTCTCTCCAGATAAAGATGGTCAATTACTTCTCTACCTTTTTCCTGAACTACTCTATAGTTTAATTCTTCCAGAATTTAGAGGAATCTTACTTCATGCCTGTGGAATAAAAATGAAAAATCGGATATTTGTTTTTTTAGCTCCCCCAGAAGGAGGTAAGTCTACAATAGCAAAACTTGCACTTAAAAAAGGCTTAATCGTATTAAATGATGATCGGATAATTTTAAGAAAAATAAAAGGTAAATATTTTGCTTTTGGTAATCCCTGGCATGGGGAGGTAAAGATTACCTCTTCTGATTATGGTGAGATAGAAGAACTATTCTTTCTCGAGAAGGCAAAGAGAAATTATATCCAAAGAATATTTAAAAAAGATATGGTTATACAGATAATAAGGAATAGTTTTTATTTAAAAGAGGATAAAGAGAGCTTAAGAAAAATTGTAGAAATTGTTTTAGATATTGTAGATAATATAAATGGATATATTTTTGGTTTTAAGCCTGATTTAAAAATCTGGAAGTATTTAGATGAAAGATTTAAATAAAATTCCGAAGAAAAATCCAGAACTTGCGTGGAGAATAATTGATAATGAGACGATAATTATTCCTTTAGATGAGCAGACTGCCGATTTTGAGAAGATGGAACTATTAAACGATACCGCTACGCGCATCTGGGAGTTAATTGATGGCAAAAATAATTTAAAGGAGATAATTGAAAAAATATGTGAAGAATATGAAGTTGAAAAATTGGAAGCAGAAAAAGAGGTGTTAAGTTTTGTAAACAAATTGGAGAAGAAAAATTTAATCAAGATTTAATGAGGTGAGCGATGAAGAAAAAGAAGAAATGGGCGAAGCCGAGGATGGAGGAGACAAAGATATATTCTTTAAAACTTGTAGGTTGTGTAAAGTCGTCAACACCATCATGTGGTCCGATATCTCCTGGAAAACCAGGAGATGAATATGAAGGTGCAGCTTGGTGGACATAGGATTTAATCGATAAAAGGCGTCTAAGCATATTTTGTATATCTTAATATTATTTTGATTTTTTCCTAGTTAATCTACAATTGTAATATATTAAATTTAATCACATCATCGATTTATTTTCAAAAGGAATTCAGCCTTCCCCTTGACGATTTCTTAAGATTAAGTTATATTTTATTTAAAGGAGATTTATAGATGAAAAAATTGATTTTATTATTTGTTTTTTTAGTTTTTGTTAAAGCTGTTTGGGCAGAGAAGATTGCTATTATTGATGGTTTTCAACCCATAATTTATAGAACCATATCTGGAGAAGAATATGAATTAAACCATGGTGAGGAGGTGGCTAATATAATTAAAACAATCCACCCAGATGCAGAAATTATTAAATTTGATTATATTGCTGAGCAACCTAAAAGATTTAGACTTTCGATGGATTTAAAAGCATGGCAGGAATGTTGTGAGGCAATCGTAGCAGAATTTATTGTAAAAGCAGTAGAAGAAGGCGCAAAGATTATAAATATCTCTTTGAAGGCATATGTTGGTTCACAGGTTCTTCGAGATGCGATAGATTATGCCTGGGATAGAGGAGTTATTGTATGTTGGGCTGCTGGAAATGAAGAAGGAGAGAAAACTCTTTTTCCTGCCCCAGATAAATATGTAGAATGGTTTCCTAATGCATTGATTGTAGGAGCTACCGATTATAAAGGTAATATCAGTAAATTCTCCCATACTGCGGAGGTGTATACTTGGGGAGAAAAGATAAATTGTGAAGTATTAAAGATTTGGAAAAAATATTTAGAAGGTAAGTTGACCGCTACTGAGTTTAATAAGCTGACTAAAGAAGCTATGGAATCTATAGAGTTAACCCCCTTAGGTTTTCCTATCGATTTATTTTCGGGGACCTCTTTTGCTACACCAATTATTTCAGGTTTATTGGCTGAAATTTTAAAATATAAAGGTTTTAATGAGCCAAAAGAAGCAATTGATTATTTACTCTCTCATACTAAAGAAAACAATGATGGAAAGAAAATTTTACTTATGGGAGATTTGATTTTAATGTATAAAGATTTCGGATTTGACATCGATAGTTCTGATATATCTTCTTCTATTAAGCCTATGGGATATGAATCTAATTTACCCATCTCTCTAAATTATCCTCTTACGGATTATTTTTAAATTAAAAAATACTTGGCTTTTTTAAATTATACGATGAAGGAAAGACTGAAAAAATTATGGTTAATTTCTCTTATCTTATCTATCTTTTTAAGTATTTATCCAAATTTTTCTTTTGCTCGAAGGGTAAAGGGAGTTAGTAGAGAAGATAGGGCTAAAGCTATTTATGACGAGACAGCAACTCCTCTTGAGAAAATTAAATATAGAGTTGATTGGGGAAAAGCTTACTTAGAGGAAGGAGGAATAAATGAGGCTTTGGGTTATTTTAATGAGGCAATTCAGTTAGCCCAACAACAACTTAGTGTAAGAAAAGAGATACCTTATCGTTTAAATGAACTATTGATGGAGGCTTTAGAAAGAAGAGGTGACTGTTATAGAAGTTTAGGGAAATTAGAGTATGCCAACAGCGATTATCTCTCAGCTATAGAAATATACATTCAGCTTGAACAATATCAACAAGCAATTGCTCTGTATAAAAAAGTAGCAGAAATCAATAAGGAAGTTTTAGAATCCTTTGCCAATAAAAAACCTGATGAAAAAGATAAAGAAAAGCTCAAATCGGTAGCGAAATTTTTCCAGTGTTCTATTCCTTTTTTAGAAAGGATATCGGGAAAGGTTGAAAGTGAAGTTAAATCAATCATTCCTAAAGCTAGGTATTATGCTGGTCTTGCTTATAGAAAATTAGAGATGTTTACATTGGCAGGAGTACAATTTGAAACCGCATATCAAGAATTTAAGGAAATACAATCCAATTCCGCCTTTGTTTGGGCTCTTTTATCAGCTCTTTTCTCGGGAGAATGTTTTATAAAAGCAGGGGAGTTGGGGGAGGCGTATAATATTTATAAAGAAACCGAAAGCCTTTTAACTAATAATCAGATAAGTAGAGAAACGATAAAGGAATATATTCCCCTTCCCCTAATTCAGATAATGATCAATTTTCTTAAAGAAAGATTTCCTCGAAAAGAAGCTAATTTTATAAACTTCTTGGAAGAATTAATAAGAACAATGCCATAGTCTTATACAAGGAAAACAGAGATGGGAAATAAATAATACTCTATGACTAAAAATCCTTGTCAATCCTAATAATTTTTGATATATTTTTATCATGCATAAAGATTTGTTACAAGAACTAAAAGAAAAAATAGAGCCTATATTTTCAGAAGATAAAAGGATTATTTGTGCCTATCTTTTCGGTTCATCTGCCACTGGGATGGTTCATAAAAGAAGTGATCTTGACTTAGCAATTCTACTTGACCCAGAAAAAGTCAAAACCTTCTGCCTCGATGACCTATTAAATTTAGAAGTTAAACTTACCTTAGCTTTAAAAACTGAGAGATATGACTTTGTGGTCTGTAATAAGGCGTCTTTAATATTGAAATTTCGCATTATCTCTACCGGGAAAATAATTTATAATATTAACGATGCTCTGCGTTGTGAGTTTGAGGAGAGGACTATGCAGGAATATTATGATTTCCTCCCTCGACTGAATGAATTTAATCGTGAATATTTTTTAGCTTTAAGAGAGGAGTATAAGAAATGATTGATCAGGAAAAAATAAAGAATAAAATTGCCCTTATTAGGGAGAATCTTTCCGAATTGGAGAAGATGAAGGGTATTTCTTTAGAAGAGTTATCCGCAAGCCCAAGAGATTTGGCGGCAGCAAAATATTTTATTCACACTGCTATTGAAACCATGATTGATATTGGTTCACATATTATAGCTAAGAAACTTTTAGGTACCCCTCAACTAATGTGGAGGTAATTTTAGTTTTAGCAGAAAAAGGAATTATTCCTCAAAAAAATGCTGAGATCTATGTAAAAATGGTTAAGTATCGAAACCGCTTAACCCATTTCTACAATGAAGTTACAGTTTCTGAAATATACAATATTATTCAAAATTACCTTGGAGATTTCAAATTATTTATTAAGGATATACTTTATTTCCTAGAGAAAGAATTATAACCGTTTCTTTTAAGAGAGTAAAAGATGAAAAGTATTAAGCGAATACAAAAAATACTTGCACTGCATAAGGATGAATTAAGGCAAAGATTTAAGGTAAAACAGATAGGTATTTTTGGTTCATATGTAAAAGGCAGGCCAAAAAAGAGAAGCGATATAGACATTCTTATTGAATTTGAGCAGGGGGGAGAAACTTTTGATAATTATATGGAGCTTAAATTTTTCTTAGAAGAGCTTTTTAATGCGAAAATAGATTTGGTTATGAGAAATGTTTTAAGGGAAGAAATAAAAGATGATATCTTATCAGAGATTGAATATGTCTAAAAGAAAGTATATTCATTTCCTTAACGATATTTTAACAAGTTCAACAAAAATCACCTCTAAAAACAATTTTAGAAGAAAAATTTGAAGGAGGTGAGCGATGAAGAAAAAGAAGAAATGGACGAAGCCGAGGATTGAGATAGTAAAGATTCCCTTGAAGGAAGTGATCTTTACTGGCTGTGTAAAATTATCACGTCATGTACCAGGAGGGTGGGAATTGTGTGGAGCCGATTTATCTGAAGATCGCTCTTGATTATATATGAGTAAGTTTTTCGTACGGAAATTTTTAAAAAAGACAAAGGATGATCTCCTTCATTGCCTTTTAGAAATTACCTACAGATGTAATCTCAAGTGCTTACATTGCTATGTAGTAAGGAATAATAAAAATGAGCTTACCACGAAGCAATTTTTTAATATCTTAGACCAGCTTAAAGAATTGGGCACACTATATCTAACCATTTCCGGAGGAGAGCCTTTAGTAAGAGAAGATTTTTTTGAAATTGCCGAATATGCTAAGAGAAACAATTTTGCTTTAAGAATTTTTACTAATGCGGTTTTAATTGATTCTAAAATTGCTGAGAAAATAAAAAAATTAAAGCCATTAGCTGTAGAAGTAAGTTTGTATGGATTAGAAAAAACACATGATGAGATAACGCAGATTAAAGGCTCGTTTAAGAAGAGTGTGAATGGGATAAAATTACTTAAGAAAAGAAATATTCCAGTTTTGGCAAAATGCACTTTATTAGACAGAAATATTTTGGAAGTCTGGAAATTGAAAGATTTTGTAGAAAAGGATTTAAAGATAAGGATGCGCGGAATAGGAGGAGGTTTGGCAATTTCTCCTTGCGATGATGGAGATTTAAGGCCTTTAAATTATTTGCCTACAGATGAGCAACTGAAATGGTATATGAAGGAAGAAAAGAAATTTTTAAAGAGAAAAATAAAACAGGGTCCAATCTATAAAAAATCTCGACTTAATTTTAATCTCTGTGGCGCAGGAATAATTGGTATAAATATCACTCCCTATGGGGAGGTAAATCCTTGTGTGCAAATAAGGACAAGAAATAAAATATCCGAAGGAAAAGAGATAAGAGATATCTGGCTAAATGGGAAGGAATTCAAATTGCTCAGGCAGACGAAAATAAAAGATTTAGAAGATTGCCGAGATTGTGAATATGAAAAATTTTGCTTTCGTTGCGCAGGAATTTCCTATCTTTTAACTGGTTCCTTTACCAAACCCTATCCCGATGCTTGTAGACAGGCAAGGATAAGAAAAGAGATTTACCAAACTTAATCTTTATTTTACAAATTCAGTTCTTCCTGCTATAATTTTCTCAAATTAATATGTTAGTAGATACTCATTGTCATTTAGATTTTCCGGATTTTGATAAAGATAGGGAAGAAGTTATTGAACGGGCTAAGAATTTAGGGATAATTTATTTTCTTAATGTTAGCTCAGATTTTAATTCCCATTTAAAAGGGATTGAACTTAGCCAAATCTATCCAGAAGTTTACCTTTCTTTAGGAATCCACCCCCACTATACAAAAGATGTTGATGAGACTGTATTAGATAGAATTAGGGAATGGGTTAAAGAGAATAAAAAGGTATTAGCCATTGGCGAAATCGGTCTGGATTTCTATAAAGAATTTTCTCCTAAAGATATCCAATTAGAAATATTTGTTCAATTCTTAGAATTGGCTCAGGAATTAAAGCTCCCTGTAATTATTCATTGTCGTAATGCCCAAAAGGAGATTTTGGAAATTATTAAAGGAAGAAATTTTTCTTTAAAGGGGGTTTTTCATTGTTTTTCTGGAAATGGAGATTTCTTAAAAGAAGTCATTGATCTGGGCTTTTATGTTTCTTTTACTTGTAATATAACCTATCCCAAGGCAAAAAATTTAAAAGAATTAGTAAAGGAAGCTCCCCTTGAGAAGATAATCTTAGAAACAGATTCTCCCTTTTTACCTCCCCAAGACAAAAGGGGAGAACGCAATGAGCCAGCATATCTTAACTATTTAGTAGAAGAGATTGCTCAGTTAAAAGGATTAAGTAAAGAAGATATATCCCGAATCACTACTTTAAATGCAATTAAGTTGTTTGGATTTCCTATGAATTCATAATAGAAAGATGTCTATGTTAGACTTATAATATATTTAGAAAAATGTGAAGAAATTGCTCAAGGATTAGGGGTAAATTTTCAAATTGGAAAGTTGCATTGAGTGGGATAATTATGGATAGATTTTACGATTTTAGAAAATTTGTTTTAGAAAATAAATTTTATCTCTGGTTGATATTATTGAGTTTGATTTTAAATGTATTTTTTTATCTCCATAGCGAATATTTTAATTTCCCCCAAAAGGAAGAGTTTTCTCCATTAGAAAATATCTCACCCGAAAATATTGTTAAAAATATCGAAAAGAATATGGGGATTTCCCAGCTTTTGTCGATTACTTTTTATCTTCTCTTTTTTCTTTTTATAATCGGAATATATTTCTGCCTTTCCTTTTTTGTTGCTTTATCAAAAGGGAAAATTTTTATTTTTTCTTACGATTTTCCGAAGGTGAATTGGCAAGTTTTGGATATTTTCCGGGTAATAGTTATCATTCTTTTTTTTGCTAATCTCTTAAGGTTGAGCGAGCTGATTTTTTTAAGAAGTTTAGAGATGGATTTTTTTGCTCACTTCATTATACGTGCCTTTATTTTTGACTTTTTTTCTTTAGGAACAGTGCTTTACTTTGTATCCAAAAAATATTTTTCTTCGCTTTCCCATCTTGGCTTAAAGTTAGATAATTTTATAAACAATCTTTTACTTTCTTTATTCCATTATATAGGAGTATTACCTCTTTTATTTCTTACTATATTTTTATCTATATTTTTCACTGAATTTTTCAAATATAAACCTGAACCTTCGCCATTACTTTTCTTTTTCTTTTATCCCCAGCCAAAATTGTTGATTTTCTTGGTTACAATCTTTATTGTTTTTATTGGTCCGGTAATAGAAGAGATTTTCTTTAGAGGATTTTGCTATCCCGCATTAAGGAACAGGCTCGGTCCCTTAAAGGCGATGTTTTTGGTTTCTTTCTTCTTTGCCCTTTTGCATATGAATATAATTGGTTTTTTACCCATCTTTATTCTTGGTTTGCTTCTTGTCTATATTTATGAAAAAACCCATTCTCTGGTTTCTTCTATCGGAATTCATATGCTTCACAATCTCTTTATTCTCTATCTTGTTTTTCTTTATAGAGCACTTTTATTGAAATGAGATCCCAGGTAGTTATCCTAAAATGTCCGGAATATTTCCCTTCTTCTATTTCTCAGACTATCGATAAACTTTTTATTCTTCTGGGAGGAATAGATAATTTTGTTAAGTCTCAAGATAAAGTTTTTATTAAACCCAATCTTTTGTCTGCATCCTTACCGGAGGAAGGGATAACCACCCATCCTCTTCTTGTTAAGGAAATATGTAAGAGATTTAAGGATATGGGTGCAAAAGTATTTTTAGGAGATAGCCCAGGAGGAGGGATAAGTTTAGAGGAAGTTTATGAAAAGACAGGGATGAGAAAGATCGCTCAGGAATTGGGTATAGAATTGATTAAATTTGATAAAATTAGAAAAATAAAAGATTATCCGATGGCCGAAATAGTTTTTGAATGTGATCGTTTTATTTCTTTACCTAAGTTTAAAACCCATGCTTTGACGACAATTACTGCAGGAATAAAAAATTCCTTTGGTTTGGTTCCGGGTATTTATAAGACCGAGCTTCATCTAAAGTATCCTAATCCAAAAGAGTTTAGTAAAGTCCTTGTAGATATATTTAGTTTAAGAAAACCCGATTTGGTAATTGTTGATGGAGTTGTTTCTATGGGAGGTAATGGTCCTTCGGCAGGTATTTTAAAAAAGACAGGTTTTATTTTGGGAAGTAAAGATGCAGTAGCAATAGATGCGGTTTTGGCAAAAGCTATAGGATTAAATCCCAAGAATATTTCTACTATTTATGAAGCGTATAAACAAGGGTTAGGAGAGATGAGAGGGGAAGAAATAGAGATCTTGGGAGAATCTCAAGAATCTATTTTGCAAAAAGATTTTCCTCTGCCTCGGGGATACTCCTTTCTTGGGATATTGCCTTCTTCAATTTTAAAATGGGGAGGAAAGCTTATTAAGCTTAAACCGGTAATAAGGAATTCTTCTTGCAAAAGATGTGGAGTTTGTATGAATAGTTGTCCGGTGAAGGCAATAGACATTCGAGATAAAGAAATAAAAATTGATTATCGTATCTGCATAAAGTGTCTCTGTTGTTATGAGTTCTGCCCGCACAAAGCAATTTATTTAGAGAGGGGAATTTTTTTAAAGCTATTAGACTTGGTAAAGAGATAAATTTATGCTATTATTATTTTAGCTATGTTTTTTTCTATAAAATGGCAGAAAAATAAACTCATCTTAATTGACCAGAGAAAGCTTCCCTTTAAACACACTTATATTGAATGTAAAGATGTAAAAAATGTTTGGAAGGCAATCCGCAATCTCACGGTAAGAGGAGCTCCCCTTATTGGAGTAACTGCTGGATTTGGTGTATATTTAGGGATAAAAGATTCGCAGGTCCGTTCTTATACTCAATTTAAGAAAGAATTGGATAAGATAATCTCCTATTTAGCCAATTCCCGTCCTACCGCAATAAATCTTTTCTGGGTATTGGAAAGGATGAAGGGCGTGGTAGAAAAGAACAAGAATAAATCCATAAAAGAATTAAAGAGGATGATTCTTAAAGAAGCAATAAGGATTATGGAAGAAGATAGAAATACTTGTGAAAGACTTGCCTGGTGGGGAGAAAAACTTATTGAGGATAAAGATAGAATTCTTACCTATTGTAATACCGGAATTTTAGCTACCGCAGGTTTAGGGACTGCTTTAGGGGCAATCTATCGAGCAAAAGAAAAAGGAAAGAATATCGAAGTTTTTGCCTGTGAAACAAGACCATTTTTACAGGGAGCAAGATTGACTTGTTGGGAATTAAAAGAGAAGAAAATTCCGGTTACTTTAATCTGTGATAATATGGCGGGAGTATTGATTGCTCAAAGGAAAGTGGATAAGATTTTTGTAGGTTCAGACAGAACCGTAGCTAATGGAGATACTGCTAATAAGGTAGGAACATACAATTTAGCTATCCTTGCTCATTATCATAGAATCCCCTTTTATGTCGTTGCCCCTTCATCCAGTTTCGATTTTAAGATTAAAAGTGGGAAAGAGATTCCCATTGAGGAGAGACCTCCGGAAGAGATGCTTTACATCGGAGGGAAAAGAATCGCTCCTTATGGAATTAAAGCCTATTATCCTTGCTTTGATATTACACCGGGTAAATTGATTACCGCCATAATTACCGAAAAAGGTATCTTTTATCCTCCCTATAAGAAAAGTTTAAAAAAATTGCAGAGATGGTTAAAAAAATAAGTGAGATTGGAGAATTAGGCTTTATTGAATATCTTAAAAGAACAATTAGAGTGGATAAAAAAGTAGTAAAAGGGATCGGTGAGGATACAGCGGTAGTAAAGATTTCTAAGGATAGATTTTTACTCCTCACTTCAGATATGCTTATTGAAGATGTCCATTTTAAAATTAAAGAAGCAACACCCTTTCAAATCGGATGGAAAGCTTTAGGCTGTTCTCTCTCTGATATTGCCAGTATGGGAGGAAACCCCCTTTATGCTTTGATTTCTTTAGGTATTCCTAAGGATATATCTTTTAATTTTATTAAGGACATATATTCAGGGATTGAAAAATTAGCTAATATTTTCAAAGTAAGTATTATAGGTGGAGATACAAATAGAGCAGAGAAACTAATCATCGATATATTTTTGCTCGGAGAGGCAAAAAATAAAGTGATTTATCGCAGTGGAGCAAAAGTAAATGATATAATCGGAGTAACTGGGAAATTGGGAAATAGCTATAAATTAAAAAAACATCTTAAATTTATGCCTCGTATAAAGGAAGCAAATTTTTTAGTAAATAACTTTAGGATAAATTCAATGATTGATATTTCTGATGGCTTAAGTTCTGATTTGTTTCACCTTTTGCAAGAAAGTAATAAAGGAGCAATAATCTTTGCGGAGAATATTCCCCTTAATAAAGGAGCAAAAATTGAACAGGCTTTAAACGAAGGAGAAGACTTTGAACTTCTCTTTACTTTACCGGAAAAAGAGGCAAGAATTTTTTCTAAGAAAAAGAGTAAAATAGGTATCCCGGTTAGTTTTATTGGTAAAGTTATTGAGGATAAGGGAAGGATTTGGTTATATAGTAAAAAGGGAAAATTAGAGGAGATATTTCCTAAAGGTTATAGCCATTTCTAAATGATGAATTTTATTACTAAAAGCGAAGCACAGACAAGGAAACTGGGAAGAAATTTGGGGAAGAATTTATCTTGCGGAGATATCCTTGCTTTAATGGGAGAACTTGGTTCAGGAAAAACAGTTTTGGTTAAAGGGATTGCCCAAGGTTTGGGGATTTCCAGTAGATGGGTAAATAGCCCTTCTTTTGTTTTAATTAGAGAGTATCCGGCAAAAATAAACCTTTATCACTTTGACCTTTATCGTTTAGATAGCTTAGAGGAGATAGAAGCCTTAGGTTGGGAAGAATATTTAAATAAAGGAGTTTTAGTTATTGAGTGGGCAGATAAGTTAAAAGGGATTTTGCCCAAGGAGTATCTACTTATTGAATTAGAAATTTTGAGTGAGAAGGAAAGAAGAATCAGATTGATTCCTAAGGGGAAAAGATATAAGGAATTGCTTAAAAAGCTTAGATTATGAAGATACTCAGCTTGGATACCTCCACAAGAATTTTAACCATGGCGATAAATGAGGATAAAGAGATCATCTTTGAATTTGAACGGGAAATAGATTCTGGTTGTAATAAAATTTTATTTCCTTTGCTTAAAGAAATTTTAGAGAAGAATTCTCTTTCCTTGGAAGATATTGACCTTTTTGCGGTAGGTATTGGTCCAGGTTCATTTACGGGAACGCGTATAGCTTTAAGCGTAATGAAGACTTTTTCCTACTTAAAAAATAAACCCATAATCGGAGTCTCCACCTTAGATACAATTGCCTATAATCTAAGAGGAGAAATCAATGATTTAATTTGTCCGATATTAGATGCAAAGAGGGGAAATCTCTATACGGCTATTTATCAAAAGAGAAGAGAAAAATTGGAAAGGATTTCCGAATATCTTTTGATTTCTTTAGAAGAATTGATAAAAAAAATTAATTCTTCGGTATTCTTTTTAGGAGATGGGATTTTTCTCTATAGGAAAGAAATCTTAAAGAAGATTCCCCAAGCAAAATTTGGGAATTGCAATTTATGGTATCCTAAAGCAGGAAATTTAGGTATAATTGCTTACGAGAGGTTTAAGGAAGGTAAGAGCGATTCTTCCTTTGAACTGGTTCCCTTATACCTTTATCCCAAGGAATGCAGTGTAACGATTAAGAAGAAATGAGCGAGGGAATAGGATTAAAATTAAAAAAATTTAGTCGCCAAACATGGGCAGAGATTGATTTTTCTTCTCTTAAGTTTAACCTTGAGCAGATAAAGAAATTTGTTTCTCCAGAGGTAAAGATTATGCCTGTGGTGAAAGCGGATGCCTATGGTCATGGGTTAATTGAGGTAAGTAGATACCTTGTTTCTCAGGGGATAGAGCATTTAGGGATTGCTACGGTAGATGAAGGGATAGAGTTAAGGGAGAATGGGATAGGGATAAATCTTTTTCTGTTGGGAAATATTTCTTCCGAAGAAGTCGAAGCGGTCATTGATTATAATTTGACTCCCACTATTTGTAATATGGAAGTTGCCCAGAGATTAAATGAGATAGCTAAAGAGAGAAATATCTTTGTAAAAGCACAGGTGAAAATTGATACAGGAATGGGAAGGATTGGGGTTTCTTATAGAGAAGCCTTAGATTTTTTCTTAAAAATTAAAGATTTATCAAATTTATTTATTGAAGGGATTTGGACACATTTTTCTTCTGCAGAAGAGGATGAATTTACCCATTTGCAACTTATGCGTTTCAATTTTGTCTTAGAAGGATTAAATAAGTTGGGAATTGGTTTTAATTATATTCACTCGGCAAACTCCTTAGCAATATTTAAGAATAAAGAGACGCATTTTAATTTAGTCAGACCAGGGCTTTGCCTCTATGGGGCATATCCAGATATTTCTTTAAAAGAAATTGTAGAATTAAAACCCGTTATGACTCTCAAGACAAAAATTCTTTTTTTAAAGAAAGTTCCTCCCGGAGAGCCGATAAGTTATAGAAGAACATTTATGACTCAAAGAGAAAGTCTCATTGCTACTTTACCTATTGGCTACGGAGATGGTTATAGTTGGCTTTTGTCCAATAAAGGAAGAGTAATTGTAAGGGGTAAATATGCTCCCGTTATAGGAAGGGTGTGTATGGATCAGATAATGATTGATGTTACTGATATTCCCGGAGTTTCTTTGGGTGATGAAGTAATCCTTTTGGGTAGATACGAGGATAAAGAGATTACTGCGGAAGAATGGGCAAATCTTACCGGAACTATCCCCTATGAAATCCTCTGTAGGATAGGTTCACGCATTCCCCGTATATATAAAGGTGGCTAAATTTGATTTAAAGAATTTAGATAAGATTATAAGAATCTTACGCAAAGAGACAATAAGGTATCGCAAACCCGTAATAAGTTTTGTTGCTGATTATTCAAAAAACGATCCATTTTTGATTTTAATTTCTTGTATTCTTTCCTTAAGGACCCAGGATAAAGTTACTGCCCAGGCAACAAGAAGACTTTTCCATTTAGCAAAAACTCCCGAGGAGATGGTAGAACTTTCCACAAGAGATATAGAGAAGGTAATCTATCCTGTAGGATTTTACCGCATTAAAGCAAAAAATATTAAAAGAATTTGTAAGATACTTATAGAAAAATTTGGGGGAAGAGTTCCTGATGACTTGGATACCCTTTTATCTTTGCCCGGTGTAGGAAGAAAGACAGCCAATTTAGTTCTGACTGAGGGATTTAATAAGTTGGGTATTTGTGTAGATACGCATGTACATAGAATATCGAATCGTCTTGGTTTGGTAAGGACAAAGAATCCCCAAGAGACTGAGTTTTCCTTAAGAAAAAATTTACCTAAAAAATACTGGAAGGAATTTAATTATCTTTTGGTCACCTACGGTCAGAATATCTGTAAACCGATTAAGCCTTTATGCTCTCTCTGTAAGATTTTTCCCTATTGTCTAAGAATGGGAGTTAAATAGATGTCTCTTTCTATAATTGTTCCTGTTTACAATGAGGAAGAAAATTTAATTGAACTCTATGAAAGATTGACTAAAGCAGTTAAAGATTTTGATTATGAGATAATCTTTGTCGATGATGGAAGTAGAGATAATTCTTATAAAATACTTAAAGATATTTATAATCAAGATAAGAGAGTAAAAATCGTAAAACTAAAAAGAAATTTTGGACAAATTCCCGCAATTTTGGCGGGAATAAAGATGGCTAAGAAAGAAGTAATAATTACTTTGGATGCAGATTTACAGAATCCCCCTGAAGAGATACATAAATTTGTTAAAAAAATAAAAGAAGGCTATGATATTGTTTTTGGTTATCGGATGAAGCGCAAGGATTATTTTTTAAGAAAATTTTGTTCATTTATTTTCTGGAAATTGATTTCTCTTAAAACAAAGACGAATTTAAAAGATCCGGGTTGTGGATTTAATGCCATTAAGAAAGGAGTAGTTGAGAAAGTGCTTAAAAAATATGGAGAAAATATTAGAAATGCTAAAGTTTTACTGATGAAAGAAACGGATTCATTTTGCCAGATAGGAATTAGACACTCTCCTCGCTATAGAGGAAAAAGTAAGTATGGCTTTTTTCGTTTATTAATTTATAGTTTTTATCTCTTGAAAGAATCGTTTTTATTTAGGAATAGAGAAAGACTTCTCATATAGTGAAATGGGATAAATCTCAATATAATAAATTCAATTGTTTTGTTTTCTTTTAAGTTTTAAAATTGAATATATGGAAGAGTTCTTTATCAATAAAGAGAATATAAAAGGAGAATATATTTTTATAAAAAATTCTGAAGCGCACCATATAAAAAATGTGTTAAGATATAAGAAAGGAAAAAGTTTAAATTTGTTTGACGGAGAAGGAGGGGTTTATAGAGGAGAGATTATAGAATTGAGAAAAAATGAAATAAAATTAAAATTATTATTTAAGGAATATAAAGAAAAGCTTCCTCCTTTCTTCCATTTGGTTCAGGCAATTCCTAAGAAGAATAAGATGGATTTGATTGTAGAAAAGGCAGTGGAATTGGGAATAGATGAGATTATTCCGGTGATTACCGAGAGAACGATTGTTTCTCCGGATAAAGAAAGGAAAGAAAGACTCCTGGAACGCTGGAGAAAGATTGCTCTTTCTGCTACAAAGCAGAGTAGAAGGATTTTTTTACCCAAGATAAGAGAGATTAAAAAATTCTCTGAAGTTTTAGAAGAGATACCTGATTCGGCAAGCTTAATTATTCCCTCTTTGGAGGAGAAAGGGATAAGTTTAAAAGATTTAGATTGGAAAAAATTTAAAAAAGATATCTTTATCTTTATTGGTCCAGAGGGAGATTTTACGAAAGAGGAAATTTCTTTGGCTAGGAGAAAAGGAGCAATTTTAGTAAGTTTAGGAGAATATGTATTGAGAACAGAAACTGCAGGAATGTATCTATTAGCGATATTGAATTATGAACTAAGGAGTCAATAAATTCAAAAATCAAAAATCAAATATCAAAATGATAATGTATTTGGTTAAATAAAAAATAAATCATTTAACTTTTTAACAAAACTCATTTTGATTTTTGCACTTTGATTTTTACATTGAAACGTTATTTATTTGACAAGATACGATGAAGAATAAGCGTATTGGAATTTTGACGGGAGGAGGAGACTGCCCGGGAATAAATGCAGTAATAAGGGCGGTAGCAAAGACTGCTATAAACGATTATGGATGGGAAATTGTAGGAATTGAAGATGGTTATTTGGGATTAATGGAAAATCGGAAAAGGATTTTATCTTACGATGATGTTTCGGGAATTTTAACTTTGGGAGGAACAATCTTAGGAACTTCCAATAAAACAAATCCTTTTGCTCAACCTACAAAATTTAAGAAAAGGATTGTTTTTCGTGACCTATCTAAGCGCTGTATAGAGAATTTTAAAAAGATGGGTTTAGACTGTCTTGTCTGTATTGGAGGAGATGGAACATTGAGGATTGCCTATAAGTTTTTTGAAAAGGGTTTACCGATTATAGGAATCCCGAAAACTATCGATAACGATGTCTGGGGAACAGACCTTACCTTTGGTTTTGATTCTGCGGTAGTAACCGCGACGGAGGCGATTGATAAGATTCATACGACCGCACAGTCTCATCATCGGGTGATGATTGTGGAGGTAATGGGAAGATATGCGGGATGGCTTTCTTTATGTTCAGGGATTGCGGGAGGAGGAGATGTAATTTTGATCCCGGAAATTCCTTTTGAGATGGAGAAGATTTGTGAAAAAGTAAAGGAGAGAAATAAAAGAGGGAGACGTTTTAGTATCATTGTTGTGGCGGAAGGAGCATATCCAAAAGGCGGAGGAATGATTGTGCAGAGGATTGTTAAGGATAGCCCTGATCCGATAAGATTGGGAGGTATAGGAAATTTTCTTGCTCAAGAGATTGAAAATAAGACGGGTATTGAATGTAGAGTTACAGTTTTAGGACATCTTTTAAGAGGAGGTTCTCCTTCTGCCTTTGATCGAATTTTGGCTTCCCGATTTGGAGAATATGCGGTAAGATTGATTGAGGAGAAGAATTTTGGGAAGATGGTAGCTTTGCAGGGCAAAGAGATTGTAGCCATTTCTTTAAAAGAGGCAGTAAGTCAGATAAAGAAAGTTCCTCTTGACCATCAACTGCTTAAGGTAGCTCTTTCTACTGGAGCATCTTTAGGGGTATAGATGAAGAAAATAAAATTTTATACTTTTGGTTGTAAGGTAAATCAATATGATACGCAAGTATTGCGGGAGAAATATCTTTCTCAGGGATTTGAAGAAGTAGAGAATGGCTTTGCGGATGTATATGTAATAAATACCTGTGTAGTTACAAAAAGGGCAGAATCTGAGTGCATTTCTCTTCTAAAGAGATTAAAGAGAGAAAATCCTTCTAAAGAGATTGTTTTGACCGGATGTTTGAAAAGACTCTGGGAGAAGGATAAAAACGAAAGGATATTTTCTAATAATTTAGCGGAAGAAAGAATTTCTTTCTTTGCCAAACACAAAAGAGCCTTCTTGAAAATTCAGGAAGGTTGTGACAATTTTTGTTCTTACTGTATTGTTCCTTATGTGCGTGGTAGGTCACGGAGTAAACCTAAAGAATTGGTTATGGAAGAATTTAAAGGGCTATTAAAAAATGGATATAAAGAGATAGTTTTGACGGGAGTTTGCCTGGGAGAATATGGAAAAGATTTAATTCCTCCTTCAAGTCTGGTAGATTTATTGAAAGAATTGGAGAATTTAGAAGGAGAGTTTCGTATTCGTTTAAGTTCCCTCGATCCTCAGTATATAAAGGAAGAATTAATTTTTTTCTTAAGAGAGTCTAAAAAAGTTTGTCCACATCTCCACATCCCTTTTCAGAGCGGAGACGATTTTATTTTAAAAAGAATGAATCGGAAATACACAAAAGATTTTGCCTATGGTATAATAGAAAAAATAAGAGAAGAAGTTCCCTCTTTGGTTTTTACTACGGATATCATTGTCGGATTTCCCGGAGAAGAGGAAGAGAATTTTAAAAATACCTTGGATTTCTTAGAATGCCTTAAGCCACTTAAAATACACATTTTTAGCTTTAGTCCGCGTCCCGGAACAATTGCGGAGAAATTTAAAGAAAGAGTTGGGCTTAAGGAGTGTCAAAGAAGGTATAATATAATTAAGGAATTAGATAAGAAATGGCGAGAGTTTAATTTAAAGAAATTTTTGGGGAAAGATGTTTCTCTGCTTGTAGAGAGAGAAATTTCCCAGGGTTTATTTTCAGGACATAGTGAGCATTACTTTAAGGTAATCCTTCAGACAGAAAAAGAGAAGATAGAGGATTTGCTAAAGGTTAAGGTAAAAGAAGTGAAGGAAGAAAAATTGTGGTGTACTTTATAAAGTATGGCTTATTTTTTATAAGTTAATTATTTTGAATTACTTATATCAAATCTTGACAAATAGATATTTATGTGTTATAATTAAAAGGAGACTAATTGAGCGCTGAGTTCTTAAAGCAGTTTAATTGGGTAGATGTAGTTGTTTTAATTCTCGTTATTCGCGGAATAATTCGGGGAGCAAAGAACGGGATTGTTTTAGAGTTTTTCAGTCTTATTGGATGGTGTTTGGCTTTATATTTGTCTCTTAAATTCTATAAGCCAATAGCATCCAATATTTATAAACGCACAGAAATTCCCCTTGTCCTTAATGAGATTTTTGTCTTTGGGGGAATAATGGCAGGAACAATTTTAGTAGCTAATTTTATAGGAAATATTTTTAAACATATAGTAAAGATAAAAGTGGTGGAGAAAATAAGTTTGTGGGGAGGTATGGTTTTAGGTATGTTAAAGGGATTGGTGATTTTGAGTAGCCTATTTTATCTTTTAGGTATATTGGAAATTCCCTATTTAGATAATTCTATCAAGGAGCGATCCTTGAGTGGAAGAATGATTACAAAAGTAAGTGAGATTGTGTATCAGAATATGGAGGAGATTTTTCCTATAGGAAAATAAAAGGCTGAGGAGTAGTAGGTTAGGAGAGTTAGGTAAGTTAGGAAGTGAGAAGAAGTAGTCAGAAGTGAGTAGTGAGAGGGCAGGTGAGTTAGGAAGTTAGGTAAGTGAGGAAGTTAGGAAAGAAGTAGACAGGAGCGAGCGAAGTGAGCGACAAAGGAGGTGAAAATTGAAGCTAAAAACTTTATACGAACTTGTCATAAAGCAGGGTATGGAAGTTGATCCACGGGGTAAAGAAGAAGTTTTAAAATTATTAGAGAGGGCTAAGAAAGAATATAATAGTTTAAAGGAAGAAGAAAAGAAGAAATTTGACGTGGAGAAATTACATAATCCCTATGCTGATACCCGGATATTGAATGGAGATCCACAAAGGGAAATAAAGACTATTCTTGCAGGTATAGATATGGAAGTAGGAGAAGTTTTACTTGCGGATAGATTAAGAGAAAAAGGAAAGAAAATAGATCTTATAATGTCGCATCATCCTGAGGGGATGGCTTTAGCAGGATTCTATGAAGTTATGCGTATGCAGGCAGATATCTTAAATAAATGGGGAGTTCCGATTACGGTTGCAGAAGACCTTTTGGGAGAGAGGATAAAAGAAGTGGAGAGAAGAGTGCTTCCTTTAAATCATACTCGAGCAGTAGATGTAGCGAAGTTATTAGATTTGGCATTTATTTGTGTACATACGCCAGCAGATAACTGCGTTACTAGTTTTTTGCAGAAACTGATAGATAAGAAAAAGCCAGAATTTTTAGGAGATATAATCGATTTGCTTTTGGAAATTCCTGAATATCAGTGGGCACAGAAAAATAATGCTGGTCCAAAGATACTCATCGGAGATAAGAATAAAAAAGCAGGGAAAATTTTTGTAGAGATGACTGGAGGAACAGAGGGTTCAAAAGAGATATTTAATCGTCTTTCTCAGGCAGGGATAGGCACACTTGTTTCTATGCATCTTTCGGAGGAACATTTTAAGAAGGCAAAAGAAGAGCATATAAATGTGATTATTGCTGGACATATTGCTTCAGACTCCTTAGGACTTAATCTTATTTTGGATGTTTTAGAAAAGAAAGAAAAATTTGAGATAATTACTTGTTCTGGTTTCCAAAGAGTGAGACATAGCTGAGTACAAATTTTGAGCAAAGATTGACTTAGATATATGGGAAGGTACATTCCAGAAAATATTATAGATGAAATTCTTTCACGTGTAGATATAGTGGAGCTCATTTCTTCCTATTTCCCTTTAAAGAGGGCGGGAAGAAATTTTAAGGCACTTTGTCCTTTTCATAAGGAGAAGACTCCCTCTTTTATGGTGAGTCCAGATAAACAGATTTTTCATTGTTTTGGTTGTAATGAGGGAGGAAATGCTATACACTTTCTAATGCGCTATGAGCGTTTAGAATTTCCTGAAGCAGTGGAAGTTCTGGCTAAGCGTGTAGGGATAAATATCCCCGAAATGAAAAAGGAATCTAAAGGCATTGTGGATTTATATAAGATAAATAATTTAGCTATGCAATTTTATCATAGTATTTTACTTAATAGTTCCCCATATGAAGGGGTAAGGAATTATCTTTTAAAACGCGGTCTAGTCAAGACAACCTGGGAAAAGTTTAAGTTGGGATTTTCTCCTCCACATGGGGATGCTTTGACAAATTTTTTAAAACAGAAAGGAGTAAGTTTAGAATTGGCGGAGAAGACAGGTTTAGTTGTAAAAAAAGAGGATGGTTATTTCGACTTTTTCAGGGGAAGAATTATTTATCCTATTTTTGATGTTCGCCAAAGGGTGATTGGATTTGGAGGTAGGGTTTTAGATGATTCTTTACCCAAATATATAAATACTCCTGAAACACCCATATATAAAAAAGGAGAGGTTTTATACGGTTTAAATTTTGCACGCGAAACTATAAGGGAGAAGGGATTTGTGATGGTTGTAGAGGGATATATGGATTTAATTTCACCGTTTCAGGCAGGTTTTTATAATATTGTGGCAACCTTAGGAACTGCTTTAACTCCTGAACAGGCACGTTTATTAAAGAGATATACTTCTCTCGTAATTGTTATATATGATGGAGATAAGGCAGGAGAGAGTGCTTCCTTAAGGAATTTAGAGGTTCTATTAGAGGGAGGGTTAGAAGTGAAGTTGGTAGCTTTACCTTTTGGTTTTGACCCGGACAGTTTCATACGTACAAAGGGGAAAGAAGAGTTTGAGAAAATTATTCAAGAAGCAAAAAATATTTTGGAATATAAATTACAAATTTTACTTCCTCAGTATAATATTGAGGAGTTAGAAGGGAAAGTTAACTTAATTAAAGAAATGCTTCCTACGCTTGCGAAGATAGAGAATAATATTATGCTTTCAGAATTTATAAAAAGACTGGCGGAGAAAGTTTCGGTTTCAGAAGAAAGTATCTGGTTAGAGTTAAAGAAGATTCGTTCAAAGAAGAAAACAAATTTGGAAGATTCTTTAACCCAGACAGTACCTATTTTTTCTTCAATTAGAGAAGCAGAGGTAACCCTTTTGAAGCTCATGCTTAAAGAAAAATCCCTGATAAAACAGGCAAAAATTTTTTTGGATGAAAAAGATTTTTTAAGTCCTCAGATAAAAAATATTATCGATTTGCTCTTTGTCTTAGATGAGGAAAATAAACCTATAGAGCCTTCAAGGATCATAAGTTATTTAGGGGAGGATTCTACAAATAGAATATTGACACGTTTATCGCTGGAGGAAGAATTTTCTGATTTAGAAAATATAGATTCTGTTTTTTTTGATTGCGTAAGAAAAATAAAAGAAGATAATCGTAAGAGGATTTGTCAGAGACTTAAAGAAGAAATAGATATTGCCCAAAAGAAAGGGGAGTTGGATAAAGTAGATAAATTACTTAAGGAGTTCAATGCTTTAGCAAGACAGAAGGAATGAAAATGAAAAAACATAATTTAAGAAAAACAAAATCGGAAAACATTCGTAAGCTCCTCAGTTTAGGTAGGGATAAAGGATATCTTACCTATGATGAGGTAAATGATATTATTCCTGAGGATGTAGTTTCTCCTGAGGAGATCGATGAGATTCTGCGTATCTTAGGAAGCGAAAATATTGAGATAGTAGACTCGATAAAAGAACCTAAGCCCATATCTTTACCTGAGGAAGAAATTGAGTTGGTAGAGGAATTAGAACCTGTCCCGGAAGCCCTTCCCATGGAAGATCCGGTAAGGATGTATCTTAAACAGATGGGGCAGATTCCTCTACTTACTCGGGAAGAAGAGATTGCTTTGGCTAAGAAAATCGAAGAAAATGAGAAGATATATCGTAAGGCAGTGTTGGATGCTAAGATTTCTAAAAAGCTTATTTTAGAAATTGTAGAAGAGATTTTAAATGGAAAGCTTAATTTAGAAGAATTCATAGATGAAGAACCTTCTATGACTAGGGAAGAGACGATTAGGCGCTTAGAGAAGCTGGTTAAAAAACTTAAAGCCACGCGAGATAAAGAAAAGATAATTAAAATAATCTCTAAGATGCGCCTTACTCCTTCAGCAATTGAGGAAGTTACAAAAAGGATGAAGTCTCTCTACGATGAATTGGAAAAATTAAATCGACGGATTTCTGTTTTAAAGAAAAATCGTAGACGTAAAAAGGTAGAAGAACTGCTTGGCGAGAAGAAGAAAATTGAACTTTCTTTTGGTGAGTCTTATGAGAAGATAAAAGAAAGGATTGCGGATATTAAGAAAAAGGAAAACGGCTATTTAAAGGCAAAGAGAGCCCTTGTAGAGGCAAATCTTCGTTTGGTAGTAAGTATTGCTAAGAAATATACCAATAAGGGACTATCTTTCTTAGACCTTATTCAAGAGGGAAATATTGGGCTTATGCGGGCAGTAGAGAAGTTTGAATACCGAAGGGGATATAAATTTTCTACCTATGCTACGTGGTGGATTCGTCAGGCAATTACAAGAGCAATTGCTGATCAGTCAAGGACGATCAGAATACCTGTACATATGACTGAAACAATAAATAAACTAATTAGAGTTTCCCGTAACATAGTTCAGGAGAAAGGGAGAGAACCTACTCCAGAAGAGATTGCTAGAGAAATGAAAATGCCTGTAGATAAGGTGAGAGGTATATTAAAGATAGCCCAAGCTCCCATCTCTTTACAGACTCCTATTGGAGATGAGGGAGATACTCATTTTGGAGACTTTATTGAAGATAAAACCGCTGTTTCTCCGGCAAGTGCAACTGCTTATTCTCTATTTAAAGAACAGTTAGAGGCTGTTCTTGATACACTTACTGAGAAAGAGAAGAAAGTTCTAAAATATCGTTTTGGAATCGGAGATGGTTGCCCCAGAACATTAGAAGAAGTGGGAGCAATGTTTAAAGTTACTCGCGAGCGTGTGCGTCAAATCGAGGCAAAGGCTTTGCGAAAATTACGTCATCCCATTCGGAGTAGAAGATTAAAAACCTTTATGGATATAATCCTTTCCCAGCAGAAGCAGACTATATGAGAGTAAAAATAGTTTGGCTAACTCTTTTATTTTCTGTATTGTTGTATGGCTGTGCAAAAGGAAAGTTTTCTGTGCAGGAAGGTTCAGCAAAATTTACTATTCCCTTTGATCTTCCTTCTCAAAAATAGGAGGGTAAAATGCAGGTATTGGTGATGTATTATTCAAGGACCGGCAATACTAAACGTTTAGCCGAAGAGATTGCTAAAGGGGTTAGAGAAGTTAAAGAAGTAGATTGTGTTTTGAAAGAAGCTTCTCAAGTGACCAAAGAGGATTTTTTAAATTCCGAAGGAATTATTGCAGGTTCTCCAGTCTATTTTGGCACAATGGCAGCAGAGTTAAAAGAGGTATTTGATAAATTTGTAGGGTTAAGAAGTAAAATGGAGAATAAAATAGGAGCAGCTTTTGCTACTAGTGGAGACCAATCAGGAGGGAAAGAAACGACCTTAATGTCGATAATTCAGGCGATGCTCATTTATGGGATGATTATTGTGGGAGACCCTTTGGAGGCTACTGGACACTATGGAGTATCCTGTTCAGGAAGCCCAGATAAAGAAACTTTAGAGAATGCAAGGAAATTGGGAAAGAGGGTAGCAAATTTGGTAAAAAAACTGTACGCTTAAAAGAAAGGAAGATATGGAAATAAAAGAATTGACTTTAGAAAAATTAGAGGTAAAAAAATTTATTGAGGAAAAGATTAAAGAGATTTCTGAAATTGTGGGTGATGGAATTGCTATTAATGCTTTATCTGGAGGAGTCGATTCTTCGGTAGTTACTGTGCTTGGTTTTAAAGCAATTGGAGAACGTCTTAAGACGTATTTTATAGAAAATGGCTTAATGCGTGAGGGAGAACCAGAGAGGGTAGTTTCCTTGTTTAAGAAATTGGATATCCCTGTGGAGATTGTTGATGCACGTAAAGAATTCTTTTCTGCTTTGAAGGGATTGAGAGATCCCGAGGAGAAAAGAGAGGCGATTACAAGGACTTTCTATCGAGATGTTTTTGGTAAATTGGTTAAGAAAACAGGAGCAAAATTTCTTCTCCATGGTACAATTTATACAGATATAGAGGAAACGGTTGCAGGGATAAAAAGACAGCACAATATCTTAGAACAGATAGGCATAGATACAGAAAAAGAATTCGGTTATAAGGTTATTGAGCCTCTTTTACAGTTACGCAAACCTGCAGTAAGAGAAATTGCGCGTGCTTTAGGTTTACCGGAAGAGGTGTATAAAAGACCTCCTTTTCCCGGACCTGCTCTTTCGGCAAGAGTAATTGGGGAGGTAACTCCGGAAAAGATTGCTTTGGTAAGAAAGGCAACTAAGATTGTAGAGGAGGAACTTTCTACTACGGGAGCTTTTCAATATTTTGCTGTGCTCCATGAGGATAAAGTTACGGGGATAAAGAATGGGAAAAGAGAATTTGGTTATCAGATTGAAGTAAGATGTTGGGATAGTAAGGATGCAGTAACTGCCTCTCCTACCAAACTATCTTATGAAATATTATCCAAATTAGCGAAAAGAATTACTACAGAGATTCCCGAAGTAGTGAGTGTAACTTATAATATTACTTCCAAACCTCCTTCTACAATAGAGGTTGTTTAGTAGTATAAAATGATTGATTTTATAAAAATTTTATTAATTCTTTTTATTCTCTTCTTCCTTTTACCCACTTTTATCCGCTTGGCGGGGAATTTCTTTGAGCATCTGGTTTTTGGGGAGATGACAAGGTCTGAGTTTATGAAACATTTCCGCGAATATAGTTATGGGCCCACCTTAGATTTCTACAAAAATTTACTCTATAAACTAACCCACTAAAATTTTATTGAAAAATAATTTTGTTTGTGTTAAATTATAAACAAAAGAAAGGAGAAAGTAATGTTTAATCGTTTTACGGAAAGGGCAAGAAAAGTAATTTTGTTGGCAAAAGAGGAAGCCAGACGTTTTAATCATGATTATATAGGGACTGAGCATATCCTCTTGGGTTTAATTCGTGAGGGAGAAGGGGTAGCAGCAGCGGTATTACAGAATTTGGGTTTAAGTCTGGAAAGTATTCGTTTAGAAATAGAGAAACTTGTTCAACCTGGGCCAAGCACAGTAGTTTCTGGAGATATTCCCTTTACACCTAAGGCAAAAAGAGCTATCGAATTGGCTATGGAAGAGGCGCGCTCCTTGGGGCATAATTATATTGGGACAGAGCATCTCCTTTTAGGGTTGATTCGTGAAGGTGAGGGAGTGGCTGCACAGGTACTTATTAACTTAGGATTGGACCTTACTAAAGTAAGAAGAGCAATAATGGAATTATTGGGCGCAAATGCACCGGGAGGAAGTTCTTTTTATGGACCTACTCAGACACATAAAACAAAGACTCCTGCCCTTGATGCTTTTGGAAGAGACCTTACTCAGTTAGCAAGAGAAAATAAGCTCGATCCAGTGATTGGTCGGAAGGAAGAGATTGAGAGAGTAATGCAGATTTTGAGTAGAAGGACTAAGAATAATCCTGTTCTTTTAGGAGAGGCAGGAGTGGGAAAGACTGCAATTGTGGAAGGACTTGCTCAGAAAATAGTACGGGGAGATGTTCCAGAGGTTTTAAGAGATAAGCGTGTGATTACCTTAGATTTAGCTTTAATGGTTGCGGGAACTAAATACCGTGGACAATTTGAGGAAAGAATAAAGGCGGTAATGGAAGAGATAAAGCGCTCAGAGAATGTTATTCTTTTTATTGATGAGTTGCATACTTTAGTAGGTGCAGGAGGAGCAGAGGGAGCAATCGATGCTTCTAATATTTTAAAACCTGCTTTAGCCAGAGGAGAGCTTCAATGTATCGGAGCTACTACATTGGATGAGTATCGTAAATATATAGAGAAAGATGCCGCCTTAGAACGTCGTTTTCAGACTATCATTGTTGACCCTCCCACAGTAGAAGAAACGATCGAAATTCTCAAAGGATTACGGGATAAATATGAAGCTCATCATCGGGTAAAAATCACCGATGAGGCAATTGTAGCTGCCGCACGTTTATCTGACCGCTATATTTCAGGAAGATTCTTACCGGATAAGGCGATAGATTTGATCGATGAGGCAGGAGCAAGGGCAAGACTATCTGTCCTTACTCCTCCTTCCGAGATAAAAGAATTGGAACAAAAGATAGAGCAACTTACTAAAGAGAAAGAGGCAGCGATAAAAGGACAGGATTTTGAAAAGGCGGCTAATGTTCGTGATCAAGAGAGAATGGCTCGTCAAAGATTAGAGGAACTTAAGCGTGAGTGGGAAAGGAAAAAGAATGAGATACAGCCTGAAGTAACCGAAGAGGATATTGCTCAGATTGTTTCCAAATGGACAGGTATTCCTTTAATTAGGTTGGAACAGAAAGAGTCTGAGAAACTTCTTCATATAGAAGAGGAGATCCATAAACGGGTAGTTGGACAAGACGAGGCGATTTCAATAATTGCTCGTGCTTTGCGCCGTTCAAGAGCAGGATTAAAGGATCTGCGTAGACCGATTGGTTCTTTTATATTCTTAGGTCCCACAGGTGTAGGAAAAACTCTTTTGGGTAAGGCTTTGGCAGAGTTTATGTTTGGAGACGAAGATGCCCTTGTGCAGTTGGATATGTCCGAATATATGGAGAAATTTAATGTCTCTCGTTTAGTAGGAGCTCCTCCTGGATATGTGGGATACGAGGAGGGAGGACAACTCACGGAGAAGATAAGGAGGAGACCTTATTCGGTAGTTCTTTTAGATGAGATAGAAAAGGCTCATCCGGATGTTTTTAATATCCTTCTTCAAATATTAGACGAGGGACGCCTTACAGATAGTTTTGGAAGGAGGGTTGATTTTAGGAATACAATTCTTATCATGACTTCTAATATTGGAGCAGAATACTGGAGAAAACAGACTTCTTTAGGATTTCGCAGTGAAAAAGAAGAGATAGATTATGAAACAATAAAGGCAAAGTTGATGGAAGAAGTGAAAAGAACCTTTAAGCCAGAATTTCTTAATCGTATAGATGAGATCATAGTTTTTCGGCCGCTTACTCGTGAAGATTTACAGAAGATCGTAGAGTTAGAGATCAATGAAGTGCGTAAACGTCTTACTGAACAGGGATTCTCTTTAGAGTTAACACCCGAGGCAAAAGAATTCTTAATTGATAAAGGATTTGATCCTCTTTTGGGTGCCCGTCCTTTAAAGAGAGCAATCCAACGCTATGTAGAGGATCCTTTGGCAGAAGAGATAATTGCCGGGAAATTTAAGGTTGGCGATAAGATAAGGATTGTTTTTCGGACCAATCATTTAGATTTTGAAACTGCTGAAGAAAAACAGGCAGTAAAATAAATTTTTTCATGCATGGTCGATTACGAGAAAAAAGAAAAAAAATTTTTATATTATTATTTTTAATTTCTATTTTAATTTCCCTTCTTTATTTAGCACAAAATTATCTGTTAAATCAAGTCAAAGCCTACCTTAGAGAAGAAATTTCTCGACGCTTGTCCCTCTCCTTAGATATAGGTAAATTTGAGAAATGGTGGGGAAAGGAATTGGTTTTTGAAGATGTTTCCATTACGGATAAAAATAATAATTTTTTAATCTTGGCTAAAAGGATAAATTTCTCTGTCCCTTTTTATTCTCTTCTAATTAAGAAAGAATTAAAGCGTATCGAAGCAAAGATAGAAGGTCTATCTATTTCGGTAGAAGGGTTTATCTTACCTCTGGAGGTTTCTTTCTTAAATGTGGTCTTAGATAATGGCTATTTAGAGATTAAGGACTTAAATGGTTTTTTATTAAAAAAAATACCTTTTAAATTAGAAGGAATTTTTGGGAGATTGACCGACGAGATCCCTAAGGTAGATTTATATTTTAGCTTTCTTAAGTTACCCTTTAAAAATAGCTTAATTCCTGAAAAAATACTTTTAAGCGGAGATAAAGAAAAAATTTATTTAGAAGGTTTTATTAATGGGGAAGAGCCATTCAATTGTTTAAAAGGAGAGATTCTATTTTTGGCAAAAAAAATCAATTTGGTATATTTTCCTATATTTCAAGGAAAAGTTTTTTCTCCGGTTAAGATAGAAGGTAATTTTAAAGAGAGTGATAAATTTATAAAAATAATTTTTGACCATTTTTCCTTCCAAGAAAATGAGCTGATTTCGAATCTTAACATAAAAACTAAATACAATAGAGAAGATAAAACCCTCGAGGGAGAAATTTATAGTTCGGGGACTTTATTTAACTATCTTCCCTTCCCGGAGTTTGAGGGTAGTTATAAATTTAAAGAGAATATTCTGACTATCGAAAAATTAAAATGGACAGAATCGTTTAACCTTAGAGGAGAAATAAATTTCTCAGAGAAAATATCGGGTAATCTATCTATGGATATAAAAAATTTTGACTTTTTTTATCTTGCTCATTTATACTATCCTGATTGGAGGATATGGGGTAGTGTTTCTGGAAAAATAGATATGGAATTAAAAGAAAATAGAATATTTACTAAAGGGAGAATTGAACTCAGTGAGGGGGAGATTGGTCCGTTTAAATTTAAAGGAGGAAGGATTAACTTCGTAGGAGAAGACAATGTCTTAAAGCTCACCGATTCACGTATCTATCAGGAGAATGGATATTTTGATCTCAATGGGGAAGTGGATTTTAAAAAATTGGGTAAGCCCGATTTTGGGAATAATCTTATTCTTATCCCTTATCAGGAGAGAATAGATTGGATGGGATGGAGCATTTCTAAGAAAGATTTTCTTAGTCCGATTTCTTTAGATAGAGATATAGACGAAAAATTGAGTATTCATTTTCGTTCCTATATCGAAGAGCAGAAGGATTTGAGTAAAAATAAAGAAAGAAATGGAGAATTTGATTTAGAATATAAGCTCAAAGAAGATAGGAGTTTAAAGTTAAGATTAAAAGATAGTGAAGAAATCTTGGGTTTTGAAAGAAAGATTAGATTCTAAAAGTGTTTAAATATTTAGGAGAAAAATTTATTTCTTTTATCGGTTATTTAGGGAGTATAGGAGTTTTATTTGCTCAGACATTGAGTTTGTCTTTCTCACCTCCTTTACGAAAGAAAAATATCCTTGGGCAGATGCATAAGATAGGAGTGGATAGTCTTTCTCTCGTTTCGCTTGTTTCCATTTTTACAGGTATGGTTCTTGCTCTACAGAGCGCCTATCAGATGCAAAAGATAGGAGCACGCATTTATATCTCTTCCCTTGTAGCTCTATCGATTACTCGGGAGTTAGGACCTGTTCTTACTGCTTTGGTAATAGCGGGAAGAATGGGAGCGGCTATTGCTGCGGAGTTAGGAACAATGAAAGTTACTGAACAGATCGATGCTTTGCAAACCCTTGCGGTTAATCCGATAAAATATCTAGTGGTTCCCCGCTTCCTTGCCCTTATCACTATGCTTCCCATCCTTACTATTTATGCAGATTGTATAGGGATATTGGGAGGATTTATTATTGGAGTAGGAAAGCTCGGTATAGGACATAATCTTTATATGAAGATGACTTTTAATACGCTCAATTATAAAGATGTATTTACGGGATTAATTAAAGCATTTTTCTTTGCTATAATTATTGCCCTTATTTCCTGTAGAGAAGGTTTGGATACAGAGGAAGGAGCAGAAGGGGTGGGCCGGGCTACGACAAGAGCGGTAGTTTTTTCTTTTATCTTAATCATTGCTGCTGACTGTCTATTTACCACTCTATTCTACTTTATGTTTAAATAAAATATGATAGAGATAATTAATCTCTCTAAGTCTTTTGATGGGAAAATAGTTTTGGATAATTTAAACCTTAAGATAAATAAAGGAGAGACAACGGTAATCATTGGCCGGAGTGGTTGCGGAAAATCTGTTCTCCTCAAATTGATCATTGGTCTACTTAAACCCGATTATGGAGAGATAATTGTTGATGGGAAAGACATAGTACGGCTTAAGGGGAAAGAACTGGATAGTATACGGATGAAATTTGGAATGCTTTTTCAAAATTATGCTTTGTTTGATTCTTTAACTGTAAGAGAAAATGTGGGCTTCTTCTTTTATGAGCATGGATACATGGATAAAGAGGAGATAGAGAAAAGAGTAAAAGAATGTCTTAATCTTGTGGGGCTTCCAGGGATAGAGGATTTATATCCTGCACAATTAAGTGGAGGGATGAAGAAGAGAGTGGCTTTAGCCAGAGCAATCTCTATGCGTCCGGAGATAATTCTCTATGATGAACCCACTACGGGACTTGATCCCATTACAGCAGATTCGATAAATAATCTTATCGTTGAACTTCGTGATAAATTGAAAGTAACTGGAATTGCGGTTACCCATGATATGAAAAGTGCCTTTAAAATAGGAGATAGAATTGCTATGCTTTATAAAGGTAAGATAATAGCCTCAGGAACCCCTGAGGAGATTAGAAAATCAGATGATCCTATTGTGAAACAATTTATTTTAGGTGAGTCTCAAGGGGTTATCCCTTTAGAAGAAGGAGGGAGATAAATTGGAGAAAAGGTTAGATTTGGAATTGAAGGTAGGAATTTTTGTTTTGATCGGTTTGGTAATTTTAGGGATCGTTGTTTTTTCGATAAGTGATTTTAAGACTTCTGTGGCTGGATATTATATAAAAGTGATTTTAAATTTTGCAGGAGGTATTGAGATAGGAGCTCCGGTGAGGTTGGCGGGAGTAAAAGTTGGGGAGGTTAAGGATTTAAAGATTGTCTACTCACCGACCGAAGAAGTCCCCCATGTAGAATTACTTGCTTGGATAGAAAAAAGGTATCATCTCTATAGGGATTCTGTTGCTTATGTGAATACTTTAGGACTTCTGGGAGAAAAGTATCTGGAGATTATTCCTGGGAAAAATAAAAATGAAATATTGAAACCCGGAGACATTCTCTATGGAAAAGATTCTGTTTCTATGGCTCAGCTTACCGAATTGGGTTATAGGATCGCTTCTCAATTAGAAGGTTCCATTTCTTCACTGAATAGTCTACTAAATGATCCCGAATTTAAAAGCGCTTTTAAGGAAACGATCTTAAATGTAAGAAGATTAACTTTAGATTTAGAAAAATTGAGTTTTTCTTTAAGAGAAATCCTTGATAAAATAAACGAAGGGAAAGGCACGATAGGGAAATTGATTAGTGAAGATGAGCTATATAAGGATGTGGAGAGTTTTATTCAGGATTTAAAGGCTCATCCTTGGAAACTCTTTTATCGACCAAAAGAGAAGAAAAAATAATTATGGATAAAGAAAAGATTATATTTGTTTGTCAGAACTGTGGATATCGTTCTTTACGCTGGTTAGGAAAATGTCCAGAGTGTGAAGAATGGAATTCTTTTGTAGAGGAGAAAGTATCTCCTGTTTCTATTAAGGATGAAAAAAGAAAAAGTTTACCTAAAAGGATTTCCGAGATAAGTGTTTTAGAAGAAAAAAGGATTTCTACAGGAATAGATGAGTTTGACCGACTTTTAGGAGGGGGGATTGTTTTGGGTTCAGTAATTTTAGTGGGAGGAAATCCGGGAATTGGTAAATCTACTCTTCTTCTCCAAGTCTCTTATAGTTTAAGTAAGAAAGGGAATAGGGTTTTTTATGTAAGTGGGGAGGAATCTTTGAGACAGACAAAGATGCGTGCAGAAAGATTGGGGATAGAGACAGAAAATCTATATATAAGTAATGAGAATAATGTAGATTTTATAATTGAGGATATTCATAATCTAAATCCCCAAATAGTAGTGATTGATTCGATACAGACTATTTATAAACCAGAATTTTCTTCAAGTCCAGGGACAGTAACTCAAGTACGTGAATGTGCTCATCTACTTACCTCTTTGGCTAAAGAGAAAGAAATTTCTATTTTTTTTATTGGTCATGTAACTAAAGAAGGAATCCTTGCGGGTCCTAAGATATTGGAGCATCTTGTGGATACAGTCTTATATTTTGAAGGAGAGGATTATACTCAGAGGAGGATATTGAGAGCGGTGAAAAACAGGTTTGGTTCAACCAATGAAATAGCTATATTTGAGATGACTAATAAAGGTTTAGAAGAGATAAAAAATCCTTCGGAGATATTTTTGAGCGAGCGTGAGGAGAAAATTCCTGGTTCAGTGATTGTTCCCGTTATGGAAGGAATGCGTCCTCTACTTGTAGAGATTCAAGCCTTGGTAGTTCCTTCTCTTCCCGGAATTGCGCGGAGGCGTTCTACCGGTTTAGATTTCAATCGTTTACCTTTACTTATTGCTGTTTTAGAAAAAAGATTGGGACTACATTTGGGGAGTCAAGATATTTTTATAAATGTGGTAGGAGGAATAAAGGTTTTGGAGCCAGCAGTAGATTTGGGGGTAGTTTTGGGGATTGTTTCCAGTTTCCGCAATCTTCCCATCTCTAAGGAGATTGTAGTTTTTGGAGAAGTAGGATTGGGAGGAGAGATAAGGCCGGTGAGTTTTTTAGATCTCCGCATTCAGGAAGCTAAGCGATTAGGATTTAGGAAAATTATTTTACCAAAAGGAAATTTTTCCTCCTTGAAAGATAAAAAAGAATTAGAAATCATCGGTGTAAAAAATATTGAAGAGGCAGTAGATTTCGTTTTAGGTTAAAAATGATAAATTTTTTAAGATTATTCTTTGTCCTTTTTTCTTCTTTTTTAGGTTATTATCTTGGTAAATCGACAAAATACTTTGAGCCGGAATGGGGTTTTTTGAGCGGATTTCTTCTTTCTTTTATTATAGTCCTATTAGAGATATTCATAAGGAAAGCATCTTTACGAGGATTTATCAGCATGGTCTTAGGGTTACTTTTAGGATTATTTACTGCAAAGATATTTTTCTGGATTCTGGAGATTTTCCCTTTGGGACCAAAAATCTCTTTTTTTCTCCGCATTATCTTTACCATTGTTTTTTCTTATTTAGGGATAACGATTGCTTTAAAGGGGAAAGAGGAATTCAATTTTATAATTCCTTATGTAAAACTTTCTCCACAGGGGCAAAGGGGAGAAATAATTATCCTTGATACAAGTGCCATCATCGATGGTAGGATTGCCGATATTTTCCAAACCCGCTTTTTAGAAGGTAAAGTGGTCATACCACGTTTTGTTCTGAAAGAACTTCAACAGATCGCCGATTCTCAAGACCATCTTAAAAGGACAAGGGGAAGAAGAGGATTAGATATCCTTAATCGTATTAAGAAAATTCCTCATCTCGATGTAAAAATCCATGAGGAAGACTACCCCGATATAAATGAAGTAGATGCTAAATTGATCAAGTTGGCAAAGAGTCTGGAAGCGAGGATTCTTACCACTGATTATAATTTAAATAAAATAGCCGAACTTCAGGGAGTAATGGTTTTAAATATCAATGACCTGGCTAATGCTTTGAAACCAGTGGTCCTTCCCGGAGAATCTATGACTGTGCGTTTAGTAAAGGAGGGGAAGGAATATAATCAAGCGGTCGCTTATCTTGATGATGGGACGATGATTGTCGTAGAGGAAGCACGCCATCTATTAGGGAAGACTGTAGAAATTACGGTAACTTCTGTTTTACAGACTTCTGCCGGAAGGATGATTTTTGGGAAGCTTGGTAAAAATCATGCTTAAAAATTATTGCTTAATGCTTTCTTTATTGCTATAATCTTTATGAAAATGCCGAGGTAGCTCAGAAGGTAGAGCGGCGGACTGAAAATCCGCGCGTGGGCGGTTCGATTCCGCCCCTCGGCATTTTTTTATTTTAAAGGGGGTTTTTGATGAGGAGGATGGATAACCGACAAAGTAAATATTTTCAATTTAAGGCTTTAAAAGGAAAGGCACCTTTTCTTCGCTATAAAGAAAGTAAGCGTAAAGGGAGATTGTACCGACGCAGTTTTTCTTAAGAACTTTTTAGCGATTAATTCTGTCTAAACTATTATGGGAAGGATAATCGACATTTCTCAAGAAACATTGAAAAAAGCGGTGACGGATATAGAAGCATTTAGAGAGATCTATAAAAAGACAGCTGGTTTTGTTTATAACCTTGCATTACAGATTATTCATAATCAGGAGGATGCAGAAGAAATTACTCAGGATGTATTTATGAAAGTATATAGGAATTTAAAAAATTTCCATTTTCGTTCTTCTTTTTCCACTTGGCTATACAGAATTGCTATAAATACAACTATAAATAGATATCGAAAAAGAATCAAAGAGTACAAGTTAAATATAGAGTATAAAGATGGTATATCTTCAGATTCTTTTGAAAATAAACTGGGTGAGGAGTTGGGGAAGTTAGACAGTAAAATAATAGTGGATAAATTGCTTAAATTACTTGATGAAGAACAGAGGATTTGTCTTATTTTGAGGGAAATAGAGGGATTAAGTTACGGAGAGATTGCCAAAATATTAAAGATCCCTCTCAATACGGTGAGGACGCGTCTTAAAAGAGCAAGGGAGAATTTTCTTAAATATGCAAAGAAGGAGTTGATAAAGAATGAAGTGTAAGAAAGTTCAGGATTTAATTAAAACCAACTATCTTGATGGAGAACTTAAAGAGGGCCTGTATTTAGAAATAGAGAATCATTTAAAAATTTGTCCAGTTTGTCAGAAATTAAAAGAAGAACTTTTACAGAATAGGGAGTTATTAAAAAATATAGAGCATAAAGATGTTCCAGAGTATTTGTGGGAAAATATCTATGAGAGGCTCAATTACTTAGAATCGCAAAGGATAATTTCTTTAGGTTTATGGAATAAATTGATAAGAAGAAAAAAAATTGCTTTTGCTATCCTTACCACGGCATTACTTTTTATCTGGGGAGGTTTTATCTTTAGAAGTGTTAATGATAAAGTAATGCAGGAATTATTTAAAAATTATCTATTGAATGGGAAAGAGGTCATTGATAATTTGGATACAAATTTTGAGAAATATTTTCTCTAATGGAACTTTAGAAGGATTTTAAGTGTCTAATATATTAAGAAAGGAGGGATGCGTGATGAAAAGAATACTTATGAGTTTAGGGATGCTTCTTTTCTTAAATTCTCTTCTCTATGCAGAGGAAGCCTATGAATTTGAATATCATAAAAAACGCGAGTTTCCTTGGGGAAAGCTTGCTAAAAAATTAAATCTTACTGAAGAACAACAGAAGAGGTTGGAGGAGAATCGTAAAAAACAATATGAGATAATGGCAGAATTATTTAAAGCTTTAAAGGAAGAACGGGAAAAATTACGCATTGAACTGGAAAAGAGTGATACTGATAGAGAGAAGATAAAACCCATTGTAGAAAATATAAAATCTCTGCAGGCAAAAATACTCGACCAAAGGATTGAAGGGATTTTTGCCATAAGAGAAATTCTCACTCCCGAACAGCTTAACAAATTTATAGAATTAACTAAAAATAGGCCTTTCTTTAAAAGAAAAGGACATCCCAGATTTCGTTGATAATTAAGAAAAATATCTTTCCGGATTTTCCTATTTAAGTATTTTGATTTATTTATTAGATTTATTTTTTGTTTTAAGCTAAAATAAGTTTATTAAAAATGTCAAATTCTACCCTTCAAGAAAATAAATTAGGTGAGTTTTTTGTGGTATGGGGTGTAATTTCTTTGATAGCTTTTATCTTCCTTATATATTCACATACAGCAATGACAAAGTTAAAGGAAATGGTCCTTTTAGCGGAATTGCGTAATATGCGCATTGCTCTAAATCTATATAAAGGACTTAATGGGAAATACCCTGAGGATATTCGAGAATTGATCGATAAAGATATCTATTGGACAAAGGCTATACATGAGGTTTACAAAAGGAAATATCTTGAGCATCAGAGGATAGATAAAGAAGGTTTTCCTGTCGACCCTTGGAATAGAAGATTCTATTATAATCCCGTAACTGGAGAAATTTTTTCTAAGACTAAGGGATACGAAAATTGGTAAAGCTGGCGTAGCTCAGGGGTAGAGCAGCGGTTTCGTAAACCGCGGGTCGGTGGTTCAAATCCACTCGCCAGCTTTGTTTTTTCTTGAGGAACGACCCGAAGGGGTGCCTGAGGGGAAGAATTTCCCCTCAGGATTAGGGGACGAGTCCCCTCCTAAGGATTATTTGTTAGCTTTTAGATTATCTGTATAATTACTTTGGTGGGACATACTTTCACACATTCTCCGCAGTTGGTACACTTTTCGTAATCTATAACCGCAAGATTATTCTTTACATGGATTGCCTCGGAAGGACATACCTTTTCACATTTATAACAACCAATACAACCACTCTTACAGTATTTATTTACCAATGCTCCCTTGTCGATAGAATTGCACATTACATAGACTTTTTTATCTGCTGGCCTTAAAGTGAGGATTTTTTTAGGACATGTCTTTATACAAAGTCCACAGCCAGTACATTTCTCTTCAATAATTACCGGAAGTTTCTTTTCTTTATCCATATAGATTGCTCCAAAAGGGCATACCTTTACACAATCTCCAAATCCTAAACAGCCATAAGGGCAGGTCTTTTGTCCACCATGTAGAAGGTTTGCCGAGAAACATGTTTCTATTCCTTGATAAACAAATTTATCTTCTGCCTTTATACCTCCATTACAGATAAGGGTAGCGACTAACCTTGTTTTCTCTTCTATTTTTATTCCGAACATTTCGGCAATTTTTTTCTGCTTTTCTAAACCTAAAGGAGCACAACGGGTAGGGGAGGCTTTCCCTTCCGCTATTGCTTGGGCAAGTCCAAAACATCCGGCAAATCCACAGGCACCACAGTTTGCTCCGGGTAAAAATTCTAATATTTGAGCAATCCGCGGATCTTCTTTTGTCTGGAAAATCTTAAAAAAAAGGGCAAGTCCAATTCCAAACAATAAACCGAGAATACTTAGAGTTAAGATTGGTGCTAACATTTGTTTTATAATTTAAATCCCGAAAATCCTAAAAAAGCAATAGACATCAAACTGGCGACAATAAAAGCAATGGGAATATTCTTTAAGGCTTGAGGAACCTCGGCAAACTCTAAACGCTCTCTTATTCCGGACATTAAGAGAATTGCTAAGGTAAATCCTATCCCTGAAAAAAAACCTTGTAAAAGGGAGAAAGAGAAACTATTTGCTAAAACTTCCCTTTCTCTAAAGAACATTTCGCTGTTTAGAAGAGCCACTCCCAATACTGCACAGTTTGTAGTAATTAGGGGAAGATAAATTCCAAAGGCACGGAAAAGTCCAGGAGATACTTTATGGATAAATATCTCTACTAGCTGGACAAAAGTAGCGATGACTAAGATAAAAGTAATTGTGCGCAGATAGATAAGATTATAAGGGATAAGGATAAATCTATAGATTAGCCAAGTGATTAGAGAAGCACCCGTCATTACAAAAGTCACCGCCAGTCCCATAGAAAGAGCAGGTTTAGTTTCTTTAGATACACCAATAAAAGGACATAGCCCTAAAAAACGGCTAAGGATAAAATTGTTAATAAATACTGCACTGATGATAATCATCAAATATTGAGCCATATTTATTTCTTATGTAATTTTAACCAATTAGTCAAACCGATCAATAGTCCAATGGTAAGAAGTGCCCCCGGAGAAAGAATCAAAATAAGTACTGGTTCAAAATTTTTAAATAAAGGTATTCCTAAGATTGTTCCTTGTCCGAAAATTTCTCTTATACTGGCAATAATAATGAGCGCTATAGTAAAGCCTATACCCATTCCTAAGGCATCAAATATAGAATAAATTACTCCATTCTTAGAAGCAAACGCTTCTGCCCTTGCCATAATAATACAATTTACCACAATTAAAGGAACATATATTCCTAAAGCTTTACTTAAACCGGGAGAATATGCTTTCATTATTAATTCGGTAATGGTAACAAAAGTGGCAATGATTACGATATAACAGGGGATCCTTATCTCCTGAGGAATAATCCGACGCAAAGAAGAGATTATTATGTTAGAACCTAATAAAACAAAAGTGGCGGATATTCCCATACCTATGGCATTGATTATGCTAGTAGAGATAGCCAATGTGGGACAAAGTCCCAAAATTAAACCAAAAGTGGGATTCTGAATGGTTATTCCCTTTTTAAATTCTTTCCATATTTTCATCTCTGTTGATTCTTTAAAAATTCTTCTACTTTATTTTTTATCCCTTCAATCACTGCACGACTGGAAATAGTTGCTCCTGTAATAGTATTTAGATTAGCTAAATTCAAATCGGTTGTTTTTTTCCCTTTAAACTGTCTTAAAAACCAAGGCTCTTTTTCTCCATATTTAATCTCGGAAATTTTTGCTCCTAAACCCGGGGTTTCTCTCTGTTCCAAAATATTTATTCCCTGAATAAATCCTTTCTGGTCAAATCCCACAAGCATTTCAATCGGTCCAGAATATCCCTGTGTAGAAAATTTTAAAATATAACCTATGGGATTTTTATTTTTATAAACCACATAATAATCATTTATCTTTTTAAATTCCTCTCCTTCTTTAAAGACTATTTTTAATGCCTCTTTCTCTTCTTTTTCTTTTTGAAGGAGAATCAGCGGATTAGTCTTTTTATAAGTAAAAGAGAGGATTGTAGAAGAAACTAAACAGACCAACATAAGGATTATTCCCAATCTGATCATTTTTTATAACCAAATTTCTTTGTTTTTGTATACCGGTCAATCAAAGGAGTAAAAGCATTCATAATAAGAATAGAGTAAGATACTCCTTCAGGATAACCTCCAAATTTACGGATTAAAAAAGTTAATATTCCACAGCCAAAACCAAAGATAAATTTCCCCTTTTTAGTTAGAGGAGTAGTGACATAATCGGTAGCCATAAAGAATGCTCCTAAGAATAACCCTCCACTTAAAATATAAAATAGCCAATCGCCTTTAAATAAACCCTCTCCCATAAATATCCAGCTTAATAATCCTACGGTAAAAATAAAAGTGAAAGGAGTATACCAACGGATATAGCCTTTGTATAAGAGAAAAATTGCTCCCAAGAGAATAGCTAAGATACAGACTTCTCCGATACAACCAGCTTTGTCTCCGATAAAAAGCTTTCCATAGGAAGGCAAATTTAGAGGAATCTTTTCTTTAACGATACCCAAAGGAGTAGCGGTGGTCAGAGTATCTATATGCCAACGGGGATATTGCCAGGTGGTTAGATATCTTGGCCAAGAAGCTAATAAAAAAGCTCTTCCTGCTAAAGCAGGATTAAAAATATTATGTCCCAAACCACCAAATGCCTGTTTAGCGATAGCAATAGCAAAGAAACTTCCTATCATAGGTATCCACCAGGGAACTTTAGGAGGAAGATTATAGGCTAAAAGTAACCCGGTAATGAAACTAGAGCCATCAAAGATGGTTATTTTTTTATTTCTTAGTTTCTGAATAAATGCTTCCGTTAGAAGAGAGCTGATCACAGCGATGACGATTACTTTCAAAGCGGATATTCCAAAAATAAAAACTCCCGCAATTCCTGTAGGAATAAGGGCAAGGACTACACTCCACATAATTTTTTTATAAGAATCTTTTGTCTTGATGTGTGGTGATGTAGAAACAATTAATTTATCCATGATTTAATTTTGCCATTTTAATCAGTTGTACAAGGTTTCTTCTCGTTGGACATACATAACTACAAGCTCCGCATTCAATACAATCAAGGGGATTATAATTTTTTGCTATTTCCCAACGGTTATATTCACTGGCTAAGGCGATAGAAGCAGGCATAATTTTCATCGGACAGACTTCGATACATTTTCCACAGCGGATACAGGGACCAGATTCCTCTAAATTTAATTCCTCTTCCGTAAGAAATAAAATTCCTGAAGTTCCTTTTATTATGGGAGTATCTAAACTCCATTGGGCAATTCCCATCATGGGTCCTCCAAAGACAATTTTTTTTGGCTCTTTTAAAAATCCTCCACAAAACTCTACAATGTCGGAGACCAGAGTTCCCAGTCTTACCTTAAAATTTCCTTTTCTTTTGATTGCTTTTCCCGAGACAGTAATTACTCTCTCATATAAAGGCTTTCCCCGATAGACTGCTTCGTAGATAGCGTAAGCAGTTCCTACATTATGGACTAAAACTCCCACATCAAAGGGAAGACCTCCGGAGGGAACTTCCCGCCCAGTGATTACTTTAATGAGTTGTTTTTCTCCCCCTTGAGGATATTTTGTCTTTAAGACCACAATTTTTACTTTATCTAAGCCAAGTTTATGCAAACTATTTTTCATAATATTTATTGCTTCTTTTTTATTGTCTTCTATGCCTAAAAAGATTTTTTGGGGAGAGGTTATTTTACAGATAATTTCCAAACCTTTGAGGATTTCTTCTGGTTTCTCACACATCAATCTTTCATCACAGGTAAGGTATGGTTCACATTCTGCTCCATTGAGAATCAATGTATCGATGGGTTTAGGAGGAGAAAGTTTTACATGGGTAGGGAATCCTGCCCCTCCTAAACCTACAATACCTGCCTCTTTGATTATTTCTTTTAATTCTTGGGGAGACAATTCTTCAGGTTTTTTTTGAGGATACTCAATGAATTTTTCTTCGGTTTCCTCTTTTTCAATAAAGATGGCTAAGGCTTTACCTAAGGTAGGATGATTAAAATTTTCTATCTTTAAAACTTTTCCGGATAAAGAAGAATGTATGGGAGAAGATATGTATTTATCGGAAGAGGCAATTTTTTCTCCCAAGCTTACTTTATCTTTTGGTTTTACTAAAGGTTCACAGGGAGCTCCCGTATGTTGAATGAGGGGTAAGACTACCATTTTAGGTGGAGGGATTTCCTCGATGGGAGAGAAACGGGTTAAATCCTTATAATAAGGAGGATGAACTCCTCCATAAAATGTGTTTTTAAGATTAAAAAACATTTCTTCTCTTTTGTTTTAAAAATTTTGTTTATTATAGTATAGAAATATTTTAAAAGTCAAGGAATTTACTTGCCTTTTCTTCTCTTCTAGAGTATAATTTTGCTATGCTTAAGGGAATAAAGAAAAAGATAGTTTCTTGGATAAAAAAGGAAGTTAAAGATTCGGGAAGGAAAGGGCTTGTTTTAGGATTAAGTGGAGGGCTCGATTCAGCGGTAACCGCAGTTTTAGCCAAAGAGGCAGTAAAAGATAATTTTCTCTGCCTCATTCTTCCTTGTGAAAGTTCTCCGGAAGACCTAAATGATGCTCATCTTATTGCCCAAGTTTTTAATTTACCTGTTAAAAATATCGATCTAACCGATGTGTATAAGAAACTTGTAGAGATTTTACCTTCGGGAGATAGACTTTCCTATGCTAATCTTAAATCAAGACTGAGAATGCTTGTACTTTACTATTTTGCCAATCAACTTAAATATTTGGTGTGCGGGACTTCTAACAAATCAGAACTTCTTACTGGATATTTTACAAAGTTTGGTGATGGGGCAGCCGATATTTTACCTTTAGGAGACCTCCTAAAGAAAGAAGTAAAAGAGTTGGCAAAGGAGATAGGGATTCCAGAAAAAATAATCAATAAAGCTCCTTCTGCTGGTCTTTGGCCAGGACAGACAGATGAAGAAGAATTGGGGATCACTTATCGAGAGTTGGATGATATTTTAGAAAGGTTAGAGAAGAAGAGAAGAGGAAATTTTTCTTCAAAGAAGATAAAGAAAGTAGAGACAATGATGAAAAATTCAGAGCATAAAAGAAGACTACCCAAAATTTGTGTAATTAAAAAACGAGGAGGTAGGGATGGATGAGATATTAAAAATCTTAGAAAAGGATGCCCGCAGAAGTCCTGAGGAAATTGCCAAGATGACGGGGAAAAAAGTTTCTGAGGTGGAGAAGGCAATTAGAAGATATGAAAAGGAAGGAATAATCTTAGGATATAAAACGATAATCAACAAAGAATTGATAAGGGATGAGGATGAAGAAGTTTGTGCTTTGATTGAGGTAAATGTTACTCCTCAAAAGGATGTGGGTTTTGATCATATTGCGGAAAGAATCTATCAATTTCAGGAAGTGGTGAGTTGTTATCTTGTCTCAGGTACATACGATTTACTTTTAATTGTAGAAGGGAAAAGTATCCATACCATTTCTAAATTTGTTGCCGAGAAACTTGCTCCCTTAGAAAATGTTCGAGGAACAGTTACCCATTTTTTACTTAAAAAATACAAAGAGGATGGGATTATTTTAAAACATAAAGAAGAAAATAAAAGGATAGTAATATCCTATTAGTTATTGTAAAGTTACAAAATAAGATTGCTTAAAATACAGCAGGAGCGAGCGACAAGTTTAGTAGATTGGTAGGTTAGTAGGTAGGGGGTTAGGTGAGTTAGGAAGTTAGGAAGAAGTAGCCAGTAGTGAGGGATCAGGGCAGTAAAATGACAAAATAATAACTAATGGAAATTATTTTTTAATTCGAATTTGGTTATTGGTAATTTAGGTTAAGAGGCGTAAACGAGCAACAAGGCATAATAGGTTATAGAGTTAGAGGACCAATGATAAAGAAAATATCTCAACGTGTTCAAAATCTTACTCCTTCAGGCATCCGTCAATTTTTTGATTTAGTCTTAGGGATGAAAGAGGTAATCTCCTTAGGAGTAGGAGAGCCTGATTTTGTTACTCCTTGGAACATTCGGGAAGCAGGGATTTATGCTTTAGAAAAAGGTTATACTACTTATACTTCCAATAAAGGTCTTTATCGTTTAAGGATGATTATTTCTCGCTTTCTTAAGAAACGTTATGGCCTCGAATACGATCCGGAGGAGGAAATTTTAGTTACAGTAGGAACAAGTGAAGCTTTGGATCTCGCTTTAAGAGCAATTCTTAATCCTGGAGAAAAAGTCCTTATCCCTCAACCGGGATATGTTTCCTATGGTCCAGTTACTCTCCTTGCCGGAGGGGAACCTGTCTATTTAGAAACGAATTTAGAGAATGGTTTTAAATTGAATCCCCAGATGATTGAAAAAGCTTGTTCGAAAAATACAAAAGCGATAATTTTAAATTATCCTACCAATCCTACAGGTGTTTCTTATACAAAGAAAGAATTAGAGGAAATAAAAGAAGTTGCCCTTAAGAAAGACCTTTTAGTAGTTAGTGATGAAATATATGGAGAATTAACTTACGATTTTCCACATATCCCTTTTCCTACTTTAAAGGGAGCAAAGAAAAATACCCTCTATTTAAATGGATTTTCTAAGGCTTATGCGATGACCGGTTGGAGAATAGGATATGTCTGTGGATCAAGAGAGATAATTTCTGCAATGAATAAGATACATCAATATACGATAATGTGTGTTCCTATAATTAGTCAGATGGCTGCCTGTGAAGCTTTAGAAAATGGTCAGAAAGCAGTGGAAGAGATGAAAAGTGAATATAAGAGAAGAAGGGAGTTTGTATTCCGGAGGCTGAATGAGATGGGACTTAATTGTTTAAAACCAGAGGGAGCATTTTATATTTTCCCTTCGATAAAAAATACCGGATTAAGTTCCTTAGATTTTGCTAATCGTCTTTTAAAGGAAGAAAAAGTTGCGGTTGTTCCCGGAAATGCCTTTGGTTCTTGTGGAGAGGGATTTATAAGGATTTCCTATGCTTCCAGTATGGATAAACTTAAAGAGGCGATGGAGAGAATGGAGAAATTTTTAAAATCGTTATAGAAAGGAGGATTTATGCAAGTAAAAACGAAACAGGATGTTTTAAAATTGGTTAAGGAGAAGAAAATAAAATTTGTTCGTTTATGGTTTACTGATGTATTAGGTTTCCTAAAAGGTTTTACGATTACGATTAATGAATTGCCTCGGGCATTAGAAGATGGAATGGGATTTGATGGTTCTTCTATTGAAGGTTTTGCCCGCATTGAAGAATCCGATATGATTGCCCGTCCTGATCCTACAACTTTTGCCATCTTACCCTGGGAATCTAAAGATGGACCTATTGCCCGGATGTTTTGTGATATCTATACTCCCCAAGGAAAACCCTTTGAAGGTGATCCGCGGTATGTATTGAAAAGGAATTTAGAAAGGGCAAAGAAAATGGGTTTTACCTACTATGTTGGTCCAGAATTAGAATATTTTTATTTCAACAATCCCCATAATACAGGTTTTTTAGACAAAGGTGGCTATTTTGATCTTACTCCTTTAGATATTGCCCAGAGTATAAGAAATGAGACAGTGAGTGCGTTAGAAGAGATGGGGATTATTGTGGAATACAGTCATCACGAAGTATCTTCCAGTCAGCATGAAATTGACCTGCGCTATACGGATGCGCTTACGATGGCGGACAATGTAATGACTTATCGTTTAGCGGTTAAGGAGATTGCTCAGCAGAGAGGGGTATATGCTACTTTTATGCCTAAACCCGTCTATGGAATAAATGGTTCAGGAATGCACACGCATCAGTCTTTATTCAAGAAAGATAAAAATGCTTTCTTTGATCCCAAAGACAAATACCATTTATCGATGACCGCAAAGTATTTTATTGCGGGATTATTAAAACATGCTCCCGAAATAACCTCCATAACTAATCAATGGATAAATTCCTATAAAAGGCTTGTCCCCGGATACGAGGCACCAGTCTATATCTGTTGGGCACAGATGAATCGCTCCGCACTTATCCGTGTTCCGGTATATAAACCAGGTAGGGAAAAGTCGGTAAGGATAGAATACCGTTCCCCCGATCCCGCTTGTAATCCCTATTTAGCCTTTTCCGTAATGTTAGCCAGCGGACTGGAAGGGATAGAGAAAAAATATGAACTTCCTCCGCCAGCAAAGGACAATATCTATGAGATGACGGAAGAGGAAAGAAAAAAAGCAGGGATTAATTCCTTACCCGAGGACCTCTATGAGGCAATAAAAATTACGGAAAAATCAGAATTAGTAAAAAAAGCACTGGGAGAGCGTGTTTTCGAATTCTTTATTCGGAATAAGAAAATGGAATGGGATGAATATAAGGCACAGGTGACTCAATACGAGATAGAGAAATATCTACCCATACTGTAAATAGTAAATTAGGAGCGTAAAATTACAAACTCTACCTGATGTTATGCAGAAAACCCTTAAATTACCCTTCCAGAATAAATTAAGAAATAAATTTCTTCTTTGGGAGTCTCTAATGGATACATCCATTTATTTTGCTATTGCGGGAATGAAAGCGCGTGGGCTATCGATGAGAGAGATAAAGAAGAAATTGTTTGAACGCTGGCAGAAGGCTTCTCGAGAACACCACCAGGCTAATCTTGAGATTGCCAGAAGAATCTATGGAAAGAGAATTAAAGCTCAGTAAAGTTATTCTCGATGTCCTTGAGGAGGTAATAGGCATTGTTAAAGATTTGCATATTGAATACGCAATTATGGGAGGTATAGCTTTGCAGGCCTGGGGAAGAGAAAGGGTGACAAGGGATATTGACTTGATTGTTTATTTAGGAGAGATAGAAAGAGAAAAATTTTTAGATACTTTGATAAAAAGGGGATTTAAAATTTCTAAGAAGGAATCTCTAAATGCTAAGGAGCCATCTCTGCCTATATCTTGCTACTATGAAGAAAAAACTTATGGTTTATGGTTAGAAATAGATTTTTTTATTGCTCAGACAGTTTATCAGAAAAAAGCTTTAGAACGCTCTTTAGAAATAGAGGTTTTAGGAAAGAAGATAAAAATAGTTCAACCTGAAGATCTGATTTTACATAAACTTTTGGCAAACCGTCCCATCGATCGAGTGGATGTGGAGTCGGTTATTTCTGAGCAGAAAGAGAGTTTGGATAAAGATTATCTATTTTATTGGGCAAGAGTACTGGGTGTCTCTAAGCGCCTAAATTCATTTTTAAAGAGATAGGAGGTAAAAATGCGGAGTGAAATTTATAAAAAAGATTACCGCTTTGCTCCTCACCGTAGTCTTTTATATGCTACAGGTATCTCTAAAAAAGATTTAAATAAACCCTTTATTGGAGTGGCAACAAGTTTTACGGATATTATCCCCGGACATGTTCATATGCGTTCTTTAGAGCGCTATATTGAAAGGGGAATTATGGCGGGAGGAGGGGTTCCTTTCTTTTTTGGAGTACCCGGGATCTGCGATGGAATTGCCATGGGACATTCGGGGATGAAATATTCTTTAGCTTCTCGGGAATTGATTGCGGATATAATTGAGACAATTGTCAATGCCCATCAATTCGATGGACTTGTTTGTCTTACCAATTGCGATAAGATTACTCCGGGAATGCTTATGGCTTCTGCACGTTTAAATATCCCTACCATTGTAGTAACTGCTGGACCGATGCTGGGAGGAAGGTATAAAAATAAACGTCTTGCCTTAGTAAGAGGAGCTTTTGAGGCGGTGGGTTGTTTTGGAAAAGGAGAAATAACTGCTTCTGAACTGGAAGAGATAGAATTGTCTGCTTGTCCAGGACCAGGTTCTTGTCAGGGATTATATACTGCTAATACGATGGCTTGCTTAACAGAAGCAATGGGGATGAGTCTTCCCGGTTGTGCCACAAGTTTAGCGGTTTCAGCAAAGAAATTGCGCATTGCTCAAGAAAGTGGAGAGAAAATTGTAGAGTTAGTGAAGAAAAATATCCTGCCCAGAAAAATTATGAATTTATCCGCCTTTAAAAATGCCATAACTGTAGATATGGCTTTAGGAGGTTCGACCAATACAGTTTTACATCTCATGGCTATTGCCCATGAAGCACAGGTGGAACTCAATTTAGATTTATTTGACCAAATAAGTAGAAAAACACCCAATATTTGTTGTATTGAGCCTGCAGGTGAGTATTTTATGGAGGATTTAGAATATGCAGGAGGAATTCCCGCAGTGCTTAAACGTTTAGAGAAATTTTTAGAGGATAACCTTACCGTTTCGGGAAAAAGGATAAAGGAGATTGCCCAAAAAGCAGAGATATTTGATGAGGAAGTGATTCGTCCCCTTGAGCGTGCCTATAGACCTGAAGGAGGGATTGCCATTTTAAGGGGAAACCTTGCTCCGGAAGGAGCGGTGGTAAAACAATCCGCAGTAAGTGAAAAGGTTTTAAAGTTCAGAGGAAAGGCAAAGGTTTTTGATTCTGAGGAGCAGGCTATGAAATTTATCTTGAAGGGGAATATTAAAGAGAGAACTGTAATTGTAATTAGATATGAAGGACCTAAGGGCGGTCCGGGGATGCGGGAGATGCTTTCTCCTACTTCGGCGATTGCAGGAATGGGACTGGCGGAATCGGTTGCTTTAATTACCGATGGAAGATTTTCTGGAGGAACGCGTGGACCTTGCATTGGACATATCTCTCCTGAGGCAGCTGAAAGAGGTCCGATTGCCATTTTAAAGGATGGAGATGTGATAAATATTGATATCCCCGCAAGAAGGTTGGATGTAGAGCTTGATCAGCATCAGATAGAAAGACGTTTGCGCATGCTTAAACCTTTTACTCCTCGGGTAAAATCAGGTTATCTTGCTCGTTATGCTAAAGAAGTAACCTCTGCCTCCACAGGAGCAGTCTTTAGGGAATAATGAAGAAAACCTTAGAACTTATAAACGAACTGAAAGAAAAAGGATTGATAAAAGATTATGCAATTGGTGGGGCAATAGGGGTTTCAAGATGGGTTGAGTCTTTTTTACACGATATTTAGATATATTTAACCCCCATTTACGCGTATCTTTATGCGTATCTTAAAGAAAAAGGTTGTTATTGGGATAGACAGTGGATAATTGTTAATGGCATTCCTGTAGATTTTATTGTAGCAGAAGAGCTTGAAAAAAAGCAATTGTGGAGGCTGTAGAGGCAGAATATGAAGGGATTAAAACAAAGGTGTTGACCCCAGAATATTTGATTGCTTTGTGTTTGAAAGCGGGCAGAGAGAAGGATAAAAGAAAAATAGAGATGCTTTTAACTCAAACAAAAATAGATATGGGAAAACTCAATGAGATTTTAAACAAGTATAATTTAAAGAGAGAATTCATCAAATTTAAAGAAAAATATTATGGGAAATAATTCAAAGATTGTTATAGGTGATAAAATATCTACACGAAAAAAGTTGTCTAAAGAAAAATTTCGTAAGGAGCAAGCGAATTATCGTTTGAGGAAAAATTAAAGCTCTTGCATTTTGCAATCTCTCGCTTACAATTGGGGAATAAGAAAGACGTTTTCATTTGGAAATTATGACGAAAAAAGAAGTAAAAATATCAGAGATATTTCTTTAAGCTCTTAGGAAGGGTATGGTCTCTCTTCCCATTTATGGTTAGAAATTTTATTTTTTGTTGACAGAAGAGATTATTTTTAGATAACATAAATAAATGTAAAAGATTAAAATTAACCTTAGAAAAGGGGGGAGAAGATGAAGAAAATCATAGGGTTATTAGGTTGTGGGGTTTTATTTGTTTCTTTTTGTGAGGCAGCGGTATTTTTTTATCAGGAGCCAGGGCAATATGTGATGGCGCAGGCAAAGCCAGTCCAGTATGTAACGGCACAAACAACCAATCCGGAGTCAGCGGTTAAACCGGTTCTGGATATCAGCGGAATTAAAGAGATACAGAGCATCCCAGTGGGAGATATGCGTTCTTATTGGGCGAAGGACCTTGTTGATGAAGGAGAGATTTCTATGGAACAAATCTTAGACAGTATTGCCAATTTGGCAATACTGCAGATGGGGTTAGAGAATTTTACTAAGACAAATCCCAACTCAGGAGAAGTTATTATTGAGGGAGAATTTGGCAGGGTATTGAAAGAAATCTTAGGTTTTGACCCGGAGAGAGAATTTGATATGTCTGTAGAGCATACAGATTTTATGCAGACAGACTTAGGTAAAGAAGACTATTATAGGTTGACTATCAATTGTCGAGATATTGATTTAATTTTAAGAGATTTTGGGACTCCCGGTTATCTTCAAGGAGAATATGGTTATGATTGGGGTATAGCAGGATTAACTTTAACCCAGTATAGTGAAAAACGGGATGCGCGTGGAATACCCTATACAGAAGAGAGGGAATTACTCATACATCCAGTAAAAGATAAGCGAAATCCGGGGAGATATAAATTTGTGGCTATCTATACCGTAAGGACACTGGCACCTGATGGAACAGTGGTAGGATGGGAAGAATGGGAATTTGCCCAGGGAAGACCTGAAGCAATTGATTATCGGAAAATTAAATAATAAAACAAATCCAGTGGCGGATCTTACAAATTTCCTGCCTGTAATGTAAACTTAAGTTACCCCCACGGATTAAAAATTACTCAACATAAGTTATTTATTTTCAGAAAATTAATTATTTTAAATCGTCATTTTAATAAAAAGTTTACATTATTTTAATGGTTTTTTGAGTCAAGAAAATACCCTCCTTTTAATAAAAGCACTCCGGATAACTAATTGTTTTTTAATAACTTAGGTATTTATTCTCGAAATATCTAGCCTATATTCTCAAAAATTGGCATGCTTTTTGTTTGTTAATCTTTAAAAAAACTAAATAGAAAAGAGGTGCTATAAAGGACCTCTTGACAAAATTATAAATTTATGTTATAATTATAATGGGATGATAAAAAGAATAATAAAATGATTAAAAAAGTATATCTGACAGGAATAGTTTGGATAATTTTAGGATTATTAGGTTTATTTTCTTATGCAATGATTCCTACTACTAGTGATGGAATGCATAGTGATGGAATGCATCCGGATGTAATGCCTCCGGCGGAAGCAAAGTCTACATCAACTGAAGAAAAAGAACCTTTGTCTTCCGGGATTAAGGAGATATTTGAGGCGATACAGAGCATCCCAGTGGGAGATATGCGTTCTTATTGGGCGAAGGACCTTGTTGATGAAGGAGAGATTTCTATGGAACAAATCTTAGACAGTATTGCCAATTTGGCAATACTGCAGATGGGGTTAGAGAATTTTACTAAGACAAATCCCAACTCAGGAGAAGTTATTATTGAGGGAGAATTTGGCAGGGTATTGAAAGAAATCTTAGGTTTTGACCCGGAGAGAGAATTTGATATGTCTGTAGAGCATACAGATTTTATGCAGACAGACTTAGGTAAAGAAGACTATTATAGGTTGACTATCAATTGTCGAGATATTGATTTAATTTTAAGAGATTTTGGGACTCCCGGTTATCTTCAAGGAGAATATGGTTATGATTGGGGTATAGCAGGATTAACTTTAACCCAGTATAGTGAAAAACGGGATGCGCGTGGAATACCCTATACAGAAGAGAGGGAATTACTCATACATCCAGTAGAAGATAAGCGAAATCCGGGGAGATATAAATTTGTGGCTATCTATACGGTAAGGATACTGGCACCTGATGGAACAGTGGTAGGATGGGAGGAGTGGGAATTTGCCCAGGGAAGTCCCAATGCAATTAGTTATCGGAAAATTAAATAAGCGATAGCGAGACACACGATTATCTCTGAAGAGAATATGGTTATGATTGGGGTGGAGTTAACCCAGCATAGTGAAAAACGGGATGCGCATGGAATACCCTATACAGAAGGTCATAGCCCCCATTTAGTGTGTAAGGGCAGTATGGTAGTTCCCTATCTGAATTTCCGCAAACCCTCGCAGCCTGCGCGCTCCCCATGCCCCGTCCAGCTGACTCAAAACCACGTATAGAAGCTGTTCTACGGCACCTTCCCCGCAAAATACTTCCACCACCTTCGTCCGCCTCTTTACCTCTTTGGCCAACCGCTCCAGTTGGTTTGTGGTGTAGAGGTAGCAGCGAACGGGCCTTGGATGGCGCAGGAAACCTAAAAGAGCATAAGCCTTGGTTTCCCAGCGCTCCACGATCTTGGGATAAACTGCGCCCCACCGTTCCCGTAAGCTCCGCATGGCTTCCTCGGCCTTGGTTTTTAAGTTTGCCCTGTAATTCCCCGTACCCATGGGGCCCGCCTGGTGTGCCTTGTCCTATCTTCCTTGAACCCGTGCGGATTCGTAGGGGCTTCCGAGTGCTACTCTCCTCACTTGGAGAGGTGATCCAGCGATGTCCATTGGGCGAACAGTCCAGATGTTCGGGATCCTCGGTGGTTTGGTGGGCCTGGGTTTTATGGCCTTCGGCACCGTGGAAATCGGGAAGAGGGTCACATTCGTCCTCAGTGTGGACCTCGATGCCGATGGCTACGATGAGGTCATCGTCGGCTTAGGAGCAACCCCCGCAGAAAAGCTTCCGGAGTTTGAATCCCCTGGTGATGTCTACGTTTTTGCCTTTCGCCAAGGGGCCCAAGTGCCGGGACTCCTTGAAGAGGTGTTCGCTTGCCGGGAGGTCGTGCCCGAGGAACTCCTTCCCGGGTTCTTCCAGGCCTCGGTGG